>Ga0180009_10005649_pt1 | contig 13353 bp, 24 predicted proteins | sample OS_PC_MetaG_FD_123537 | JGI IMG/M metagenome (GOLD analysis project Ga0180009, IMG submission 123537) | Groundwater microbial communities from the Aspo Hard Rock Laboratory (HRL) deep subsurface site, Sweden - OS_PC_MetaG | ecosystem: Environmental > Aquatic > Deep subsurface > Groundwater... | reverse complement strand
GGAATCAGCAAAGGTTAAAAATAAAGCACTTAAAAAAGAAAATGGCTGATTCAAATATGAATAATAATATAAACTCCAAAAACCCAAGGTTGGGAAGAATATAACTGCTAGAAGACTTACTCCTTTTGCTTGTTTGTCTCTTAGCAAGTTTCTGCTGTGATCTAACACAAAAAATCCTGCTGAAGCTACAAAGATGCTGTTTATAAGATCGGGAGGGCTCATATTATTCCTTGGAAAGAATACCAGTTCCTTTTATCAAACATCCACTAAGAAAATTCAAACACCAGGCTTTTCCCCAAGTTATTGTGGGTAATCCAAAAATATATGGCATTATAAAATTCCAAGTCCATTTGATAGGCCATGCCAATAAAAGCCCAAAAGCTCCCATAAAAAATAATGTCACTATTACCATCAAAAAGTTTACTATTAATATATTGTTCATTTGTTTCTCCTTACTTATATTATAATTTTTCCGTAAAATGCCCTCAAGTAATTTTTCTCGCACAAACTCATCTTCTGTGTTCTTGCTTTCTTAGCTCTTTCCAAAGCTATTTTAATTCCTCTCTCCTTTGTCACTTTCCTATGCTTTATATCAATTTTGCCCGCCCTTGCAATACCCATCGACACACTACTACTGTCAACATCATAAATAACTGCTACCGTAGTAATACAGTCTGGTGTTTGGAATATTTCCTGTCTCATTTTTTCCTCCTAAACACTATTGTTCTAATGAAATTAAATGTTTTAATACTTGAAGTGCTAATGGCTTCCATCCTCCTTCTCTTCTATGATGAAACTCTCTCTTAAGTTTAGAATCTTTATTGCACCCAGGATAAACACGATATATATGTCTACCAGCTTTATCAATATTACCAGAATTTTGAATACAAATCTCTTCAATTCTCTTGTCACCTACACGAGCTTCAATTATTAACATAATAATTCTTCTCCTATCTCCAATAATTTATTCGTATCTAGTTTTGATTCTGATAGTCTTATGTACTCAATCATTTCTTCCTCTATTGTCTTTGTTCCACTTAGTCTATTCTCTCTCATCTCATTTTGTTTTACAATATTTGGAGATACATTGAACCTCTTAAATATACTGTCTGATAGTTCCTCCGGACTTATGTCTACTCTATAATAATTGTAGCTGTCCTCCAACATCTTATTTTTTATTCTGTTAGACAAACCATTTATTGATATGAAATTTGGACAATCAACTTCTATTTGTTTTATTATCTTTTCATCTTTAAAATGATAGAAACACCTCTCATCATCTTCACCATCACCAAAGTCATGTTTCATGCAGGAACCTATATTTAGAATATTACTACCTAACATTTGTGGAGTATGTATATGTCCATTTACGACAGAGTTCCACGATTTAAATAGTTCTGGATCTAGGGGAGATTGTGATTTGTAATCATTTTTACCATATTTAAGTCCGTTTATATCCTCATGTATAAAAAGTACACACTTGACATGTTTATCAGGCATTGTTAAGTTATCTTCGCTAATTTTTCCGTGTGGGATTATACGCAATAGAGTAGAACCAAATTCAAAATCCCTTGATTCGGTTACTACAGTAACAATGTCTGAAAAGGGTCTTAGTGAGTTATTAGAGATTTTTGTCTTGTCGTGGTTACCAGTATTCATTATTATATTAAAACTTTTTGACAATTCCTTAAATTTGTCCCAAGTTAAGTTATATAAATCCTGTGGTATTCTAGATCGTTCCTCAAATAAATCACCATTAAATATTATCATATTTATATTATTAAGTGTTCCATACTCTTTTATTTGATCTATAACTTTAATTTGATTAAGCACCCAAGAAGTTAGTCCGTCATCCCTCATGTAGGATCTTGAGAAATTCTTATACATATGTAAGTCTGAAAACACAACATATTCTATCATTTCTTCTTCCTTCTGCCCTTCTTTTGTCCGACTCTTTCTTTTCTCGTTTTGTCCACTTCAATTTCTACATGTGATGCCAAAAGACAATTACCAAGTCTCCATTTCACGGATGGGAAAAGATATGCGCTACAGAACCCTTCGTTTACTTTATTACATCCTACACACTTATCAATTATTTTTTGTCTATCATTTAGCATTTAGGATAATCTCCACATGCCAGCATACGTACCACTACCTATTCTTTGTTCCACATTAAAAACTTCTCCTATTTCTGGGGAATAATAAATAGGGCTTTCACGTTTAATAGTAACTACCTTAAGTTTATATCTTATCCACTTATCATCAGAATTATCTTCTAACACTTCAACATTTAATATCATTCCGTCTTCTCTATACTCTTTCATTATTGTTTCTCCCTCAGACTTATTCATTACTTTCTTCCTTATTATTTATATTGTATTCTGGATACATATCAAAATTCAACTCAGGAAAATCTTCTATATTGTTCTCTATATCCAATTCATCGTACTTGTTACCATCATAAAGTAATGCAGTTTCTTCAAATCTCTTATATAGTTCCTTATTCTTTGGCTTTATGTAGTTTCTATCAACTAACATTCTTATATACCCACCTAGACGTGGTATCCCACTTTTATAAAAGTGTGGGAATATTACATCTCTAAAGTTTGGCCCTCTACGTGTCTTTATTACTGTTGCTTTTATCCAAGTTCCTACTTTCTCATCTCCTTTTGTATTATCAATTATATCTCTTATATCATTAAATTCAAGGCGGTAATTAGAATAGTACCGAGGGGCTTCCCCCCCAGACGTTGTTTTAGGATTACCAAACATCAAACCTGGCTTATAAGTTATATGATTAGATATATTTATAGATGTTTTGTTATCCATGTGTTTAAAAATCTTTCTAAAGAAACGATGTATCTGGCTAGCTTTTTTTCCCATGTCTTGCTTATTTATAGCTAATGGATCATCAAAAGCGGATATACTGTCGATAGCTATAAACTTATAGCTATCCTTATCTATTTTTGGTAGAAGTTTCTCCAGGAATTGAGTAGCTTCTACAACAGATGGAACATCTTCTGGGTTTACAACAATAACCTTACTTGTATCTATACCAAGTTGTTCTGCTCTCTCATTATACCAAGCCTTCTCACGATCAAGCCATATACCAATCACATCATATTCTTTTTGAGCATTGGCCAATAACATTTGCATGAGTGTGGTCTTACCCGAACCCGAAAGTCCGATATTTTCCGTAACAAAACCCCAAGCAATACCGCCGCCAAGTATCAAATCAAGTGCTTTATTGCCTGTTGAAATAAGTTCAGATGGTTCAGTATCTTCTCCTGCAAGTCTTAAAGAACCATAATCTTTTTGTAGTGATTTAACTATTCGACTTATATCTGTCATTTCCTCCCCTTCCCTCGATGTAATCTATAAAGAAATTTATCGTTTTTTCATCAAATAGGGCATGATTTCGCTTTGATTTAAGTATTTCCACTATCCGCTTCCTCTCCTCTAACTGCGAATGGAGTTTTGAGGCTTGCCAAGCTTCTTCAATTAAAGAAAAGTATAAAGCCACAGTTGCAGGATGGTGCGCTTCTCTTATTTCATCTAATATATTATGGTATACTTCCTTGCTTTCAATCCACTTATCAAGCTCATCAAGCTCACTATCGTCAAACGGTTTATCTATTCTTTTTGTTTTCCTAGCAAGATCTCTGATATACTCAACACCAGCACAAAGCACACCTCTATAATAATAAGCAATGTTTATAGCTTCTTCCGAACTATCAGCATCGAGTATTCTTTCTTTTAAATCCCTACAAATACAACAAAAACAATTCATATCTTTTATTTTCTCTACAAATGTCATTTCTTCTCCTCAATTTTTGAGTTTATATACCTTCCAATCTTATCTATAAATTCTTCATCATCACATTTTTTATCCAATTTATTTAACAACTTGTCAAATATACTTAGACATTTTTCAACAATTCCTTCTAATAATTTATCTAATTTGTCCACAATTATCTCCTCTTTAATACCCAAAATATAAGGCAGAAAAACATAAAGTAGTCCACACTATTGTAAATAATAGTACATGTTTAAGTCCACCAAAAAAACCACACATAAATCCCACTATACATGCTATTATCCACGAATTATCTATAAACTCTGATATCATTGTTACCCCCAATATAATTTATTTTCTGTATAGATATTAAAAACTCCTACAATAATATTTGATTTCTCTGGAAAGCCTATGTAGTTCTTTAAAGATAAGAAACATTTCTGGAGAATATGTCCCTCTTCTTCTCCCTTAAGATACTTTGACATTATTTTAGTACTGATAAGGTTCATCAACCCTATCCTTATTGAATCTGGACTCTTTGTTTTTAACAGTTTCTCAAGTTTTACTTTTATAATATCCCAATTAGTTCCTTTTGTAAATATAATTTTAAACAAGTCTAAAATATCTTCATCCTCTTCAATAGAAGACAGATCTAGTAGATAAGTTATCTCTTCTTTGTCCTCAATTCCTACTAACTTTGGAATAGCAGTTAGCATTTTCCTGGGAATTCCATCACACTTTTCTATAATCATGTGCTTTGCATATTTTGATAGTTTTATATTTTCCTTTCCACACACAGAATCTATAAGAGTTTTAGAATCATCTTCCGATAACGGCAACACTCTATAATGTTGAAATCTACTTACAAAAGCCGGATTCACTTTATAAAGAGTGGTTGTACATATAATTATAATAATTCTATCTATTAATTCTTTATTATCCATTTCCTTATTTAATATCTGCTGCGCTTGTGGTGATAGACCATGAACTTCATCAAGTATCAACGCTTTTCTACTACCAAATATAGAGGATTTATGTATAAAATTATCAATTATATCACGTATGAAATCTATACCCTTATCGAAACAATTTACATCTATAATGTTATGAGGATCTACCCCAAACTTCTCTGTAACTATATCAGCTAACGTTGATTTACCACATCCAAGTTCTCCCTCAAATAACAAATGAGCAAATGTTTTGTTTTCAAACATTTGGGATAGAGAGTTTACTATATGTTTATTGCCTAATATTTCTTTTAGATTTCTTGGTTTGTGTTTTATGTATAACATATTATACCTTAAAGCAGTCCTCTCTCTTAGAATTTTTATCTACAACTCTTACTCTACAATATCCTCTCCACTTATATTCTTGATGATAATATTTAACTTCTGGAAATACTCTCCAAACAATTGTTGCTTTCCTAGTGTTGCGAGGTTCTGTCATATCATTATCGATTGCTTTTTCTATGGCTTCTATAAGTTTTAGAGAACACTCAATTCTTGAATTCCCATATACAGCTATTGTATTAAACACGAAACAATCACACAAATCTTTAGGTAATTCATCAATCGGAACAAATGGCGGCTCTTTAGACAAATCTGCATCAAACCCGCCACAATCGTATTTTCTAACATCACCAAACATAGACGTAATATTTATCGCCCACTCGTTTAAGTTTTTCCAATGTGGAACATTTGGATTTGCCATATTCTGCCCTCTTTTATTTTAAAAAGTATCCATCATACCTATATATATAATCTATATCGTTCTTTAACAAGTCATCAAAAGCCCAAAAGTCTTTATATAGCATTACCTTACCTTTAAACTTATCTTTTCTTAGAATAGCTAAACATATTTCCATCTTCTTAAGAAACTCTTGACGTAAAGCTGTAAAAAGTATTAACATATCATTTTCTGTATAGTGAGATAACATTGAATCATTTCTTGAGAACTTTTCTATATCCAAAAAACAAGCTATTCTACTTGCTGGTATGTCCGTAATTTGTGTGTATTTGTGTACTAGTGTAACAAAATTACCCTCGGATATTAATCTTGGACACAGCCACTTCAAACTTTCTAAATTATTCATACCAAGATCATGAAATATTATATCATTAGTATTATATTTTACTATTTCTTTGTATATATCATTAGGATTATATGGGACACAGGAACTATAATCTACAAAGACGGAGGCTGGTAAAAGTCCTAACCCAAAATTGAATTTTTTACGTATTTTCATTGTTTTTCCTAGAAAAAAGAGGGAGTGATCACAAGATCACTCCCTATGATTTGATTACTATTTCATTTTAGATTTGACTTCTTTCTTACAATCTTCTCCATAAAAGCATTCCGGGGGGGCACAATCTGGATCTGCTGGAAAATTCATAAATCTAGAATCTCCAAAACAAGCTGGCTTTTGAGCGACTTTACTATCAGGCTCAAACGGTAGGCTCTCCTTTTCGGAAGGAGATTTTGTTGGTAATTCCAAATTAGGTTCTGTGTCTTTTGTAGTGTCCTCTTCCTTTAAACTACCTCTCCAATCCAACGGCTCATTTCCTTCAATCTGATCAACGGAAACTCCCCAATGTCTAAATGTTGAACCTATCCATCTTTTATTTTCTTTATAATTCCAAGGTGGACAAATACGAAAACTTAAGGTTTCCCCAAGCTTAAGGGAAGAAATTCTCATATAATTGCTGTCGTCTAGCTCACCCTTCTTAATAATATCTGATATTCTAGATAGATCGTGTAGGTTATCAATTACATTATCAGGCACATCCCAATCAGCTTTATCCATACTAGGAACCGCTGAATAATCAGCCCACTTACCTTGTCCCTTAAATTTGCTGATAGTCATTTCACGACCTTTTCCAGATTTGGGGTGCGTTATGTCGGTCCATCCTTTGTTTCTTGCGCCTTCCCAAATAATATTTCCAACCTTACTACCAACTTCTAGAACAACTGCCTTACTTGGATTACTTTTAAAAACTACATTAAAAAATATGTTCTGTTTAGCCTTCTTATCAGATGCCCATTTTCTTGCAGGATGCTCATCGTGATATTTTCTGTCATAGATTTCTCTTTGAATATACTCACAAACGAAACATCTACCATCGTGTTCGGGATCTCGTCTTGGACAAAAATCACCTGATGCCTTTGGTTTATTCTCCTTATAAAATTCATCTAAATCGCTTTGGTCTACCATAAAAGGGTCTTTTTTACTCATGTCTTATTCTCCTTGTTTTCTTTCATCATTTTTATTATCTGTCCCTCTATTTTTAATCTCTTTATCTCTTCCTCCTCTAAAATTCTAGTTACCTGCTCCTCTAATTCATTTAAATAATTTCCGATATCATGCTTTAAGTTGCCGATGTCGCACCTCCTCCCACACTTACACTAAATATTGTTGGGTTTGTGTTTTTAATCCTTTCCTCTGCTATTTCGCAATACTCCCTTGATATTTCAGAACATATAAAATTACGACCATTAATTAATGCCATTTTTGCAGTAGTACCACTACCACACATTGGATCATAAATTAAATCTCCCACGTTACTCCAAGAAAGTATATGATCTTGGGCAAGCATCTCTGGAAATATCGCAGGATGCCTAAAGGCTATCTTATCCCTAGTTGAATTTCCGGCACCAACAGAATATTTCCAAATATTAAATCTCATTCCAAACTTAGTCTTCTCTTTTCTTTCACCTAAATCCTTTAAAGAACCGTCTTTTTGCCGTCTTGTGTTTTTTCCCCAACTGCCCCAAAGATTTAACCTGTCTTTAATTGGATTAAATGTTTTTGGATTATTTTTGGAAAGGACGAACATATATTCAAATACTTGATGGTATCTATTGTTTGATGGTGAAGAGGGTCCCCTTTTGGCATAAATCATTGTATCGTGCAGATTAAATCCAATCTCTTTAAAAAATAAAGCTTGTTTAAAGCTTGTTCCAGTCTCACTACCCTTTGTTGTAGCATCTCCAACTACCCAAACTAATACGCCCCCATCCTTAGTTACCCTATAGATTTCTTTTGCAATATTTTCAAAATCAAACGAATGTCCTTTATATGTTCTTAAATTATCATACGGTGGGCTTGTAATTGTTAAGTCTATGAAACAATTGGGCATTCTTTTCATAGTTTCAAGACAATTTTCATTATATATTTTATTTATTTCTAATTTAGTTTCCATTTTAAACATACCATAGCACACTTTTAATCATTTGTCAACATCTTTTTCATTATTTTGAAAAAAAACTACTTACCGCTACTCGTCTTATTCACAAGATCTTGTAATTCCCGCAAAAATTTATATTCTTCCTCTCTAAGTTCGTCACTATCTAATTTATCAAACCTTATGGGATCAAAATAAGAGTCGAATAACATTAAATGTCTATCTTTTTCAATATTATCACCCATATACCAACTACTGTACCACATAGATATTTGCAATCTTAGTTTTTGTCTGATTATATCATCTTTATTTGTTATCCAATTAGACATTAGATTTTAACTCCCTAAAACACTAACTCCAGAACCTCGTCCACGCTATCCACGAAATGAAACCTGATATCCTTTATAACATCAGGTGGTAGGTCTTCACTCAAATCTTTCTCATTCCATTTTGGCAGTATAATTTCCTTAATTCCTACCTTATGAGCAGCTAATACCTTATGTTTTACACCACCAACTTCTAACACCCTACCTCTAAGTGTCATTTCCCCTGTCATAGCGATGTTTGATTTCATTTTAGTTTCGGTTAAAAGTGATATCAATGCAGTTACTAGTGCTATTCCAGCAGAAGGCCCATCCTTTTTAGTGCCTCCTGACGGGAAATGAATATGTATATCATTATTAGAAACCCCTTCTATATAATCTATATTCAGATTCTCAGCATTATTTTTTATCCAAGTTAGAGATACCTTAACAGATTCCTCCAATACGTCTCCCAAACTGCCACTTGTAGTTACTTTACCTGTCTTACCTTCTTTTGGAAACTTTACTGTTTCAATTAAATCTATAGCACCCCCCAAAGATGATGCATACAATACTGTAGAAAGTCCATATTTCGTAATCTCTATATCACTTGAAGTTTTGTATTTTGGAACTCCGAGATATTTAAATACTGTTTTTCTATTTATCCTCTTAGTTTCTATACCCTTCTCAACAATATCTGTTATTACTCCTCTACAAACATCTGCAATACCTCTTTCAAGGTTTCTTACACCCGCCTCTGTTGTATATGCATTTATAATCTCATCAAGAGACTCGTCTGTGAACTTAATTTGTGTACTATTTATTCCATGTTCTTCAAGTTGTTTTGGAATTAGAAATTCTTTTGCTATCTTAATTTTTTCATACTGAGAATATCCGTGCAGTTCTATAACTTCCATGCGATCTCTTAATGCTGGTTGAATAGTATCTAATGTGTTTGCTGTTGTGATAAACATAACTTTAGACAAATCAAATGGGACATTGATGTAGTGATCATTAAATGTATTATTTTGTTCTGGATCTAACGCTTCTAATAGGGCGGAAGAGGGGTCGCCTCTATGATCTGCACACAACTTATCTATCTCGTCCAGCATAACTAGTGGATTGTTAGAGCCTGCTCTCTTAATACTTTGTATAATTCTTCCAGGCATAGCTCCGACATACGTACGCTTAAATCCACGAATTTCAGCTTCATCTCTAATACCGCCGAGAGACATTCTATAAAACTTTCTACCTATAGCGTTGGCTATAGACTTTCCAAGAGAGGTTTTTCCAGTGCCCGGGGGCGAGACAAAACAAAGTATAGGTGTTCTTGATGCAGCTTTCATCTGTCTTACAGCCAAGAACTCAAGTATTCTTTTCTTCGGCTTTTTTAAGCCGTAATGATCAGCATCAAGACTTTTTCTTACGTCCGATATGTTTATATTATCTTCAGTACTATCGTTCCAAGGTAAGTCAATTATCCAATCTAAGTAGGTCGCTACAATACTATATTCGTGTGATGCAGGATGCATCCTTTCCATTCTTCTTAGTTCACGATTGGCTTCCTCTAAAGCTTCCTCTGGTAAGTTCTTATCTTCTACTTTCTTTTTATACTCTTCAACTTCGCTCTTCGATTCCTTTTCTCCTAACTGCTTATCAATTTCGTCTCTTTGTCTTTTAAGAAAATATTCTTTATTTGTTTTTTCTATACTGTTTCTAGTTTCCTTGTCAATCTTAGCTCCTATCTCTAACACATTTAATTTCTTATTTAATAATTTTAGCAAAACTCTCATCCTACTTGAGAGATTAACTTCTTCGAGTATTTCCTGTCTCTCAGATAAAGTTGTATCAGCAGAAGCTGCAATCATATCACAAATCATGCCTGTGTCGTCGTAAATAGCATTGATTATAGATACTACATCTCTAGGTATTGATGGGGACACTTTATTTATCTTATTAAATAACGATAAAATTCTTGGTTTTATCGCTTCAATTTCACTCATATTATCATATACAGTTTCTTTATAAGTAACATGTGCTTTTAGATATTGCTCTCCGTCTTCTGATAAATAATCCTTACTGAATCTTGTGAGTCCTTGTAAGAGAATATTAGCGCCTTCCTTTACTTCACTAACCTCCAATATCTTTCCTACAGTTCCCACCTTTGAGTTTTCACCATACAATATACCTACATATTCACTGTCCCTTATTAATTTTAACAGTTCCTTGTCACTAATAGGATAAGGTAGCATCATCTTAGGAAACAATATTCTATCGTCTGATTTCAAAATGGTGAGTATGTTGGGTAAATCTTTCACATCAAAATAGAAATCATTCTTTTTCATTAATATCCCTCTTCTTTTTTAATTTATCTAACAATCTTTTTGCCCATCCTATTCTTAATTTTACAAGAATAGCCAATAAAGATACAGCTATAAAATAATATATTGGAGCTGTTAAAGGATTTACAACAACACATGCCGGACAACATCCCCATATAACAAAGGGTATAAGCATAACTATTACAGAAAGTATGGGTATAAACTTACCACGATCATTTAAACCATAATAGTTATTTCTCCAGCAACCTAATTTCCTATCAAAAGTTAATGCTCCATAAAAAGTAAGTATTTCAATTACATTATTAATAAGTTTCTTTTCTGGGGGTAAAAGATTTATGTCTTCAAATAGATCATAAATACTCCAAAACTCAATATCATTTCCATCTTTAAGATGATAAACTATTTCGTCTGCTATTTCTTTACTTGTTCTCATTTTTTTTATCCACCACCCAAGAAATACCTTCGGGATTAATATCTTTATCGTCTATAGAAACTACACCGCCAAAAGTAACATCTCCCCATTCTTTTATGGCATCATTAACTTTCTCCACCAACAAAGGTAAACCATTTTCTATTCCAGGTATCCCACCAACAGTCTCTACACGTATTTTAAATAGATTCTCTTCGCCGTGTGTTATACCTTGCCACACGGATATATCTGCTATGGGTAATGTTTTCTCTTTAACACCTAACTGTAATGTTGATGCCAAAGTCCTTATATTAAAATCAATTAAAGCTTTTGCAAATAAGGCCTCTTCTTCAGTTTCCACATCATTTGCAAATATACCTCTATAAATCTCAAACAACATTTCTACTAATTTTGATACTTTTGTATCAAGTAAGTTCATTTCTTTCAATTTATTCCTCCTTATCATAATCCATTTCTAACTCCTTAGTTACATCGTAGTTTAAATACATATCTTTCACAATAGGCCCGCCCCCCATAGTTCTTGATGCCATTCTTCCTAACTCTGTTAAACAATACCCTCTTGCAGATGCAGCTTTAGAAGTACCCTTTAATATATTAGCGTTCATTTCAGCTTCTATACATTTCTTTGCTTGTTTCTTATATCGTATATCTAACGGAACCTCAACTCTACGCACCTCTGATTTAGCTGATGGAGGTACGTGTTTCTTATTACATATCTCATCAACTATCTCACTTATAAGAATATCCAATTCAAGTTCAGCTAACTTTTGCTCTCTGTAAGCCTCTGAAAACAATCTATTGGCTTCATCTTCTAATTCTGGATGCTTGCGTATCACTTCTTCAAGTTCATATGGAGACGAGTAGTCTATTGATAGATTAAGTCTTTTGTTCATTCTTGTAATCCCTTATAATTTTCATTATAATCTTCTTCTGTTTACATCTAGCACACTCCGAATGTTTATTTTTTATCTTGTGCGTGCATACTGTTAAATTTCTCCAAAACCCTGACTTATTACACCACAATCTTATAGTAGGAATAAACTTATCACAAATCTTTGACTCTATAAAAACAAGTTTTTTAGTTGTAAGACACTTTCTTTCTCTCGTTGAAGTTCTCTCGTCTTCTATTGGAGATGAGAAAAAAGTGTCGCAATATTTACAAGTTATTTCTATCTTCTTACGTTTCATAAATATTTAATAAATCTATGATAGTTATAATCTCATCTCTCAATAATTCAAGATTATCCATAGTTTGTTCTCTTGAGACAGAGAGGTCTATATATAATTCTTTTATTGCATTTGAGGCATTGATATATAGTATATAATTCTTATTTTTTTCCATTTAAAATCTCTCTTTCTATAATAATTGCCTTTATTTCTCTTTTCATATCTGGTACTGGTATTTCTATACAATCTGATTCTGTTACATGGAGAATGGCCATCTTATATTCTGTGTTTGTAAAATAGTTTTCACTCTCAAGAATAAATTTGTACAAGTTTAACTGTAAAGCAAACTTGTTAAACTTTGAGGCGTCTAGATGCGTAATAGGATGATTACACGTTTGCCAAGGATTTTCCACATCTATCTTTTCAACCGTTTTCCAGTCATATAAATAAAGTATATTATCATTAGTTAATAATAAGTCAAATGTGCCAACTATATCAAACTTTAAACTAAAGATTTTACATTCCGTATATAATACAGAATACTTTTCTAGTAACTCAAATATCTTATCCGCTATTATCGCATATCTCACATCATACGGCTTTATTATTTTCTTACTTTCTGAGTTATATAGGTATTCTACAAGATTGGAGGCGTATAAATGACACCTATTACCTATATCCTTAGTCCTTATTCCTTTATCTCTCCACTCTTTTAATACATCATTTTGATTAAGATCGTGTTTTTCTGCATATCGTTTGCTAATTCCTTGTCTATCAAACTTCGGAAAGAATTTATCTACTAGTGTAGTTACACTAATAATTTCTTTATTACCAACTGAATATTTATGTTTCTTTTTGTTAAATTTTAAAGTCTTTCCAGACGGATGTGTTAGCATCTTACTCCTTTTCTAATTCAAACGAATACGCTATATCAGTAGAAGTGCAATCATACCAACGAATTGGTATCACATAGGCAAACGCATCAGTATTGTTTTCATCGCCGCCAAAATCTGGCACGCCATCTCGCTTGATCCGTCGGACCCTTGTTGGTACCTCCAGCAATCTTGTAAGATTGATTTTAGTTGACAGCATCTTTCCCTCTTGCTGAATGTTCAGTACTTTTTACTAATGTCTC
>Ga0180009_10005648_pt1 | contig 13354 bp, 13 predicted proteins | sample OS_PC_MetaG_FD_123537 | JGI IMG/M metagenome (GOLD analysis project Ga0180009, IMG submission 123537) | Groundwater microbial communities from the Aspo Hard Rock Laboratory (HRL) deep subsurface site, Sweden - OS_PC_MetaG | ecosystem: Environmental > Aquatic > Deep subsurface > Groundwater... | reverse complement strand
CGATATAATATAACGCATCTTGTCATTGTCTGTTATTGTATAGATCCCGTATGAACCGGCATCTATAAGGTCGTCTTTTGCCCGGGCTATTGCATCCTGTATAGCTCCCAGCTTGTATTTTTTGTCGTCAATATTGAGCTCTTTCATGCATTGCCTGATAATATTTTTCTGGTCGGAATCATCATAAATTACATAGTTGCGGTCTAATTTGATGTGTTGGGCTTCAATCCTGAGCACTTTTGCGGCAAAGGAGTGAAAAGTCGATATCCAGACCTGGCTGCCTTTTTCCTGGGAAAGCAGGGCAACCCTTCTTTTCATTTCTTCAGCGGCTTTATTTGTGAAGGTTATCGCCAAAATATTATAAGGAGATACGCCCTGTTCAAGAAGATTGGCTATACGGTAGGTTATAACCCGGGTTTTTCCAGTCCCGGCGCCTGCCAAAACAAGAAGAGGCCCTTCTGTACAAAGGACAGCTTCTTTTTGCGGTTCATTTAAATCATTTGATAGATTTTCCATAAACTTAAATTATTTGTGTATTAGCTTTACTATGACTTCCAGATGTGGTGTATGCGGGAACATATCCAACGGTTGAACTGACACTATTTTATAATATTGGAGGAAGCTTTGCAAATCATTGATTATAGAATCCAGCTTGCAGGAGACATAAATTATATTCGCCGGATTCAATTCTATGATAGACTGTATGGACTTTTTGGCGAGCCCGGCCCTGGGAGGGTCGATTACAACAGTCGAAAGCTTTACTTTGAATTTTGATATTTCGAATTTCTTTAAATAGTTTTCAACTCTCTCGCAGACGAACTCGCAGTTGCTGATGTTGTTGAGTTTTGCATTTACCACAGCGTTATCAATGGCTTTAGAATTGAGCTCAATCCCTATTATTTTTTCAAAAACTTCCGAAATATAGAGGGCTATGCCTCCGGACCCGCAAAAAAGGTCAAATGCAGTAGTGTCTTTTTGGGCTTGAGCAAATTCGTTGATAGTATCGTAAAGTTTTTCGCATACATAGCTGTTTGTCTGAAAGAATGTGTAAGGGAAAATTTTGTAGTTTATTTTACCTATTTTTTCTTCTATGAATGCATTGCCATAAATAAGTTCATTTTTTTCAGTTAGGGCAACATCTGACTTGCTGTCATTTAGGCCCACCGTCATACAAGCCAGGTTAATTCCTGAATCTGTCAGTCTTTTTACAAGCTGAAGCGCTTTTTTCTTGAAATCATATTCAAAAACATAAGGCGTTATTGATACTATCAGGTTCACCATCAATTGGCCGCTGCTTTTGGCCTCGCGAAGCACCAGATAGCGCAGGATACCGGCTTGTTTTTTCATATTGTAAACGGGTATCTTGTTTTCTACCGCCCATTTTCTTGTTGCTTCAAGAACAGCGCCGGTTTTTGAAGAAAAAGCGGTACATTCCTGCAAATCTACAACTTCATTATATTGGCCTTTTTTATGCAGGCCAAGCAAAGGCTTGCCATTTTCTTCGCCAAAAACGAATTCCATTTTATTTCTATAGAATTGTTGAGCAGGGGAAGGGGTAATCTGCTTGATTGAATCTTCAGACGATCCTATGGATTTAAAAATTGACTGAACCTGGCGCTGTTTCGTTTTTAATTGTTCTTCGTAAGGTATGTCCTGGAGGGAACAGCCTCCGCAGGTACCGAAATGCCGGCAGGTCATTCTCTCATCCTTTTTAGATAGACAATCGCTTTTTCGTTACCCGGGTCTTTTTTCAATACAAAATCGAAATGTTTTGCAGATTCTTCCAATTTTCCATCCAAATAAAGCAGTATACCAAGATTGAGGTGCGCATCAGGCTGGCCGGGCTTTATTTCAATTGATTTTTTATAGCACTCTATGGAGTCTTTTCTGTTATTTACATAAAAAAGCACATTTCCAAGATTGTTATAAACCCCAGGAAGATTTGGGTTTATTTGCAGGGCCTTTTCATAACATTCTATGGCTTTCGGGAAATTTCTTTCCTTAGAATAGCTCCAGGCAAGTTTTTCATAAATTTTGGTTTCATTAGGGTATTTTTTTTGCAATTCCAGGAGTTCATCCAGTGTTTTAATCGGTTCAAACAGTTTTTCGTCAAAGAAATCAACTTCCCGGGAAAGAAGTTTCTGGGCCAAATAAGGGCGTAATATCAAAGGAAGCAGGCCCGTTCCTTCAGGTAAAGGCTGGATATCCAGTTTATTCGCTGAAAAATCATAGTGTAATAAGGAAACAAAGTGAATTTTTGGTTTTTTATCAAGCCCGATAATCCCGAAAATAAAAAGTGATAATATCATTAAAGTGATTTTTGCATTTTTCTTCAGATTGAGAGGTATTATATAAGCCGAGTTTTCAAATGAATAAAGCAAGCCTATTACCAAAAAGAGATAAAACGCAGATATAATAAAGCGCATGTCTACTGACCCGATATTCTGAATCAGTACCCCAGCCGCGCTGCACAATAGCCCTGCTAGGATGTAGGCTTCATTAGAATTGCGGTTTTGATTGAATGTTTTCAGTCCCGGCCTGAAAAAGCTGAAAAGTATCCAGAAAAATATCCCAAAGCCGATAATGCCTGTTTCAGCAAGCAGTTGTACATATTCATTGTGGGCGTCGTTAATAATTCTTTGGGACTGGGGCCAGATGGCAAGTAAATCCTGTGAAGCGAATTTAGGAAAATTTATATGGAAAGTCCCCGGCCCTGTTCCGAAAAGCGGGGAATGCATCCACATGGATAATGTATCGCGCCAAATTAAGAGGTGCGCCTGCTGCCTCAGCCAGACATCGTGTGTTAAAATTGCAAAAATTACTCCTAAAAAAATTGAGATCGAGATAAATATTATCTTTAATTTTGTTGATTTTATCATCAATATGATAAATAGCAGTATTGATATAAAAAAACCTATCCAGGCGGCCCGGGTTTGCGTGAAATAGAGTGTAAACAATCCGATAATAAATATAGCCGCAACCACAAGTTTACTTACAAATATAAGCAGGGAGCGCTTTTTATTCTGGTTTAAATAAAAGAAAAATCCAAGCAAAATGGGCAGGAAAAATACCAGATGAACAGCAAAGAAAATAGGATTGCCGAAAGTTGATGCTGCCCGTCCCATCTGGGGCACGCTGAAAACGAATTTGGCCAAATGAATATCTCCAAAATGCTGCAAGAATCCGTATAGCAGGGCTATTGAAGAGCCCGCAATCAGGCTTACCAGGATGGTATTCCTTAAAGTTTTGTTTTTCTCGCAGTCTTTACCCAAAATGTTACAGGATAGAAAATATATTGAAGAACAAATAAGCATGCGTTTAAATTCATTAAAAGCAACAGATTTATTTTCACTTAGCAGGTAAGCAATCGAAATGTACAGTATATATATGATTATAGGGAAATTAAGGTTGGTTTTGCGGATTTCAATTTTTCCTTGTTGAATGGTTCTTATCAGCCAGGCAAATAATAAACAGAAAAGCCCCAATTCTATTACAAGCAATTTCGGCCTGATAATCTGTATGTCAGGGAAAATAGGATCCAGAAACAAGGTTAAGGATAACAATAAAGGAAGAATGAAATTCATATATTAAAAAATACTAAATTAGCGGCGTAAAAGCAACCAGGCCCTGGTAGCTAAGAATTAAAAGTGGACAGTTTTAATTCTTAATTAACATTTTTGCGACAGGTACTTGTCAGTGAACTCTAATTCTTGTAAAATGTTAGCCATAGGGCCGCCTCCTTGGGTTCCGGAATATAGAAAAATTGAAATTGCCAACATGTACAAAAATACTATTCGTATGCATGAGAATATGAGAAAAACAAAAAAATATCCGGAGAAAATAGTTTACGGATTAGTTCAAGGAAAGGAAATTAAAGTTGATTTGACGTATTTATAGGCTACCGTTCGGTTGATAAGGGGATAGCATGAAATTTCAAAAAATAATGAAGTACATTCTGATCGGAGCCGCTGTATTATTTTATCTTTTTGCGGGTATAAGCAAAAGCGGTTTATTTGATGATGATGAAGCATATTATTCCGAAGTAGCCCGGGAAATGCTTGAAACAGGCAATTATGCGGTGCCTCATTTTAATTATCTGCCTTTTTTACATAAACCTGCGTTATATTACTGGTTTGTAAGCCTGAGTTATAAAGTATTCGGTATAAACGAATTCGCGGCAAGACTGCCGAGCGTGATTTTCATTTTAACCCTGCTGGTAATTATTTATTATTTTGTTTCAAGGTTATTTAACAGGACGACTGCAATAATGGCTGGTGTTATATTGATTGCAAATATTGAAATGATGGTTATATCAAAAGCTGCGACTATGGACGCTTTATTAATGCTTTTAATATCAGCAAGTTTGTTCTGCTATCTTGAAGCGTATTTTTCTGAAAATAAACGTTATTATATTGGTGTATACATTTTTAGCGCCCTGGCTGTGCTGACAAAAGGGCCCTCGGGATTAATTATCCCCGGACTTGTTATTTTTCTTTTTCTGGCATTTTCCAGGCAATTATCAAAATACAAAGAGATGGATTTGCTTAAAGGCGCAATTATTTTTCTGGTTATAAGCCTCCCCTGGTACGTACTTGTTACCGTGCTTACAAAGGGAGATTTTGCAAAAGATTTCTTTTTGTATCACAATATTGCAAGGTTTTCATCTTCTTTTGAAGGGCATTCGGGAAATTTATTTTATTACGCCGTGGTAATTCTTTTTGGATTTTATCCCTGGTCTTCTTTTTTACCGTCGAGTATTTTCAGGTCGATTAAAAGAGACAAAAAACTCTTTTTTATCCTTCTCTGGGCCGCAGTGCCTTTTGTATTTTTTACGTTAGCGCGAACAAAATTGCCGAATTACATCGTCCCTTCGTTTGTTCCGATAAGCATTTTGATAGCTAATTGGTGGAACGAATATAAAAATAACGACAAAAATTTTAAAATTGATATAAACATATCGCTGGTTATTCTATTTATTGTTGCTTTGATTTTTTGTGTTGTTTTTGGATTGAACGAGCAATTAATAAACATGGCAAAATCGAACTTTGATAACCCTTTTTTAATGCATGATATATCTTTTGGCATAGCCCCTGTTATTTTGTCGATTTTTTTGATATTATTGATATTATCATCCTACTTTTGTTTTAAATACGGTTTAAAGACTTGTTCATTTGTCGCTATAGCCCTGATAATGTTTTGTTTTAATTTTGTTATGGTTGAGTATGTAATGCCAAAGGGATGGTTTTATGTTCAGGGAGGGTTGTATGAGCTCTCCAATTATGTAAAAAATACCAGGGATGATTCAGTTGTTGTATATGCGCTGCAGCAGCCAAGTATTGTTTTTTATTCACAACGCAAAATAAAGTTTATTTCGCCCGAAGAAGATGCGCTGTTCGGGTTTATTATTGAAAACCATAAAATAGACGGCAGGAAAGTTTATGTTATCACGAAGAAGTCGCTTGTTGACAGACTTTTTCCTTACGGATTATCGGTGGTTAATAATACGGGGGGGTATTCACTTTTAAGTAACTAAAAATGCTAAAAAAAATTATTCCCGCAATTATTCTTACTGTTTTGTTTTCTGCCCCAGAACTATTTTGTGAAGCAAGGTGGGAAAAATTCAAATCTTCGTTCAATCATTTTGACGACAGGGCCGTTATTCTTATAAATCATTCAACAAATTCGGATGTTTGCGACGCATTTATGATAGTTATGACCATGATGGGTGACGGAATCGGTATTATTCCTATTATGGGCATAATTCTGTACTTTTATGACAGGAAACATTTTAAATTCAATTTTATTTTTTTTATTACCCTGCTTTTAATAGGGGGAGTTGTTGTTCAAATATTAAAATATCTTTTTAACAGGCCCAGGCCTCTCCAGCGAATAAGCGATATAAAATTACTTTCCGACCCTCTTAAAGAGCACGGTTTTCCTTCCGGCCACACTATGGCCATTTTTGCGGCTGCCGCGTATTTAAGCAAGAAAATAAAAAAATATGCCTGGTTATTTTTGCTTGTTGCTGTAACGGTCGGAATAAGCAGGATTTATGTAGGGGTGCATTTTTTAAGCGACGTGATATGCGGTGCGGTAATAGGCGTTTGTATAACGGAATTTTTTTGCTGGGTATTTAAAATCGAAAGCGATAAAAAACAAGCAGCTATTACAAGCTGACTAGTTATTGACTTACTGCGTTATAATTAAATACAATAATTATATTATTGAAACACATTCTTCATATAGTGAGGTAAAAATGTTAAAAAAATCTATTGTATTGTCATTTGTATTTGGTTTTTTCATAATGAGCGGTACCATGATACTTGCTGATGATGCTTCTGTTGAACAATCTACAAAACAGGAAACTCCGGAAGTTTCGCAGGAACAAATTCAAGAGCCTGCTGCGGGTGTTGTCCAGAAAGCTGTAGAAAAGCCGAAGGAAAAACTGAAAAAAGAGGAATCAAAACCAAAAGCTAAAAACAAATATTTCGAATCCAAAAGTTTTGTAGTTCCGTTGGATTTCCAAATGGATGGAAAAATTGTAGGGACAAAAGATGATAAAACATTAATTTCGCAGGGCGATGTTGTTTATGTGGACATTGACGCTAATAACGACATTAAAAAAGGTACAAGATGCAATATTTACAGAAAAAAAGAAAAAATCAGGAACAGCAATGGCGACGCTATCGGCTACCAAATCATTAGATTAGGCATTTTGCAATTGACCGAAAATATAAATGAGGACAGTGCAACAGCGGTAATATACAAATCCTATGAACCGATAGTTAAAGGGGATTACATTCGGATAGCGAAATAGATTATTTTAATGTAATCAAAAACGGCCATGTTTAAAAAACTGTTTTTTTTAATATTTATCATTGTAGGCTTGTTTTATGGACTGAGATATTTAAACTCTTCAGGAAAATTGAGCGAGTATTTAGATTCTCACCCGAAGTGGGAATGGGTTCCAGGTTTTTATTGTTATATCGGCCAGACCCAGGTAGTTTTTTCCAATTGGGATAGCGCAATATACAGATTCGAAAAAGTCGTAAAGCAATATCCTAACACAAAATGGGCGCCTATGGCTCAGTTTTCCCTGGCAAGGGTCTACGATGATACTGAACAAAAAAGAAAAGCTATTGAAGAATACCAGAAACTTATTGACATATACCCTGATTCGGTTGATTGCAACTTTGCAGAAAAACGCATTGGTCTGCTTAAAGGATAGAAAGCCCCCTTCCTAAAATTATGCCTTTGTCCGAACTAAAATCTCGTATTTTGCTGAACATGCTGCCTGAGATAAGCGTTATGCGTGCGAATAAACTTATTTCATATTATAATTCTGCTTCAAGAATATTCACAAGCAATATTGAGGAAATATCGGCTGCCGGCGAGCTGAATGAAAGTTTGGCTGTCAAAATCCTTACAAGCGTAGATAAAATAGATGTGGACAAAGAAATAAAAAAAGCTGATGAATTGGGCCTGGAAATATTAATTCCTGAAAACGATTCTTACCCGCAGCATCTGAAAACCCTGCAGGATTTCCCTGTAGTTTTATACGCTAAAGGAAAATTTGACAAAAACGACATTTATTCTGTTGCAATAGTAGGGACCAGAGAGCCGACAGATTACGGTAAAAAAGTAACTCAAAAACTTTCTAAAGAATTTGCAAATCTAGGTGTTACAGTTGTAAGCGGCCTGGCGCGCGGCATCGATACTGTGGCGCATACTCAGTCCTTGAATTCAGGAGGCCGGACTATCGCAGTACTTGGAAATGGAATGAATTTTCATTACCCTCCGGAGAATCAAATATTGGAAGATAAAATAAGCAAATGCGGTGCAGTTATAAGCGAATTTCCTTTAGACACTTCGCCGGACAGGTTTAATTTTCCAAAAAGAAACAGGCTTATTGCCGCGCTTTCATTAGGTACGATAGTTATTGAAGGCAGTGATAAAAGCGGCACCCTAATAACAGCAAAATTTGCGGCCGAACAAGGGAAGGATGTCTTCGCAGTCCCAGGAGATGTATTTTCCAAATATAGTTATGCGCCGCATTTTCTTCTTAAACAGGGTGCAAGGCTTATTGATAAAGCTGAAGATGTTATTGAAGAAATATCCGACTTAAATGATTGGCTTATACGAAGGCTGAAAATACAGGAAGAGCAAAGAAAACAACAGGAAGACCTTCCGGCTTTAATGAATAAGACGGAAGAAAAAATTATTAAGATACTTAGCAGCTGCATAGATGGTGTTAATATCGACAAACTTCAAAAACAAATTTGCTGCGGCTTTGGCGAACTTTCGCAATCTTTGCTGTCGCTTGAACTGAGGAAAAAGGTCAAATCTCTCCCGGGAAAGGTATATATAAAAATATGAATCTTGTAATTGTTGAATCGCCTACTAAAGAACGTATCATTTCGAAAATGCTTGACAAAAAAGATTATGTTGTAAAAAGTTCTTACGGCCATATAAGGGATTTGCCCAGGAAGTCGCTCGGGGTTGACATTAATGAAAGTTTCAAGCCGACCTATGTGACTCTTACCCGCGCGAAAAAAATAGTTTCTGCCCTGGGAAAATTGGCGTCAAAAGCCAAAAATATATTCCTTGCTACTGATTTTGTCCGGGAAGGAGAAGCTATTGCCTGGCCTTTGTTGGAAGCGCTTAAGCTGGATGAAAAAAAAGCGAAAAGGATTACTTTTCATGAGATTACAACAGATGCTATCAATGCCGCGCTAAAACATCCCAGAGAATTAGATTTAACGCTTGTAAATTCGCAGCAGGCCAGGCGGATACTTGATAGATTGGTAGGTTATAAACTTTCGCCTCTTTTATGGAGAAAGGTTGCTTCAGGCCTGTCTGCCGGAAGAGTGCAGTCTGTGGCCGTCAGGTTAATTGTTGAAAGAGAAAACGAAATCAAGAACTTTCAGTCTTCCGGGTTCTGGAAAATAAGCGTTAAACTTGACAAAAAGGGGACAGTATTCATTGCGGATCTTATTTCAAAAGACGGCAAAAAATACAATGAACAGGTTCCTTATGAATTGTTTGCCGAAAAATATACAAGCACAACCTCCTCGATGAAAACAAAGGAAGATTGTGACAAAATCGTTGAAGACCTGAAAAAAAATGAATACAAAGTTTCGGATGTAGTTAAAAAGAAAATCAGCCGTAATCCAAACCCGCCCTACACTACTTCAACGCTTCAACAGGATGCAGTCCGCAGGCTTGGTTTTTCTTCACAGCGTACCATGAGTATCGCTCAGACCCTATATGAAGGCATAGAACTTCCGGAAGGAGGCACCGGCCTGATAACTTATATGAGGACTGATTCTGTTAATGTGGCGAAAGTTGCCCAGGACGAAGCAAATAAATATTTAAAAGAAAAATTGGGGAAAGAATTTCTTCCGGAAAAACCGCGTATTTATAAAACCAAGTCGAAAGGTGCTCAGGAAGCGCATGAAGCTATCAGGCCTACAAACGTTTATCGCGACCCTGATTCAATTAGTAAATATTTGAATCCGGACCAATTTAAAGTTTATAAATTGATATGGCAAAGATTTGTGGCCAGCCAGATGGCAGAAGCCCGGTATGACGGTGTTAGTGTTCAGATTTCAGCCAATGGATATATATTTTCAGCAAACGGCAGAACGTTGCTATTTCCAGGTTTCCTAAAAGTACTCAATGAAATTGACGAAGAAAACGGGGAAAGCCTTGAAGAACAGCAAGAAAAGATTCTTCCTGAGCTTGATTTGAATGAAATACTGAAACTGGTTGAATTGATGCCGCATGAACATACTACAGACCCTCCGCCGAGATATAATGAAGCAAGCCTTATAAAAACACTTGAAAGACATGGAATCGGAAGGCCTTCCACATACGCGCCGACCATTGCAAACATATTAAACAGAAAATATGTTTTTTTTCAAAGCAGGAAATTTTACCCGTCAGACATTGGCGTATCAGTGAATGATTTATTGAAGACTTATTTCAGCGAAATAGTGGACATTAACTTTACCGCGAATATAGAAGAAAAACTTGATGAAATAGCGGACGGCAAAATTGACTGGGAAAAAGTCGTAAAGGAATTCTATGAACCGTTTAATTCAAAACTTGATATAGCAGAAACAAAAATAGAGGCTAAACAGAAGCCCATTTTAACCGATGTCAAATGCCAGCTATGCTCTTCGCAAATGCATTTAAGGACCAGTAGGTTCGGGAAATTTTATTCCTGTTCAAATTTTCCAAGATGCAAAGGCAAGAAAAATTTCGATGGATGATCTAGGCCTTTTAACAAAAAGATTTATCATTTCCCTTCGGCAAAGAAGTTTTTCTCTTAATACAATCCATGCTTACAAGCATGATCTGGAAGAGTTTGTAAAGTTCTATAATGAAAAATTTGAAGGAAATGCCGATCTTGAGAAATCTGCACGGTTAGTAATAAGGGCCTATCTGGCTTTTTTATCAAAATATAATTTTAGTTCTAGGACTATTTCGAGAAAGATATATGCCCTAAGGTCTTTCTTTAAATTTCTTTTGCAGGAAAATATAACCTCTTATAATCTCTTTAAATATATTTCTTCACCAAAAGTCAAAAAAAGCCTTCCTGTTTTTCTTTCAAAAGACGAGATAACCGGGTTGTTGGAAATCCCTAAAGATAAGAGTTCTTTAGGCCTGCGGGATCAGGTTCTTCTGGAAGTATTATATTCCTGCGGGCTCAGAATAAGCGAGCTCGTATCGCTTAATTTGGACAGTATTGATTTTTTTGGAAATACAGTAAGAGTTATAGGCAAAGGCAATAAGGAAAGAATTGTTCCAATAGGAAACGTTGCTTTAAAAGCGCTCTACAAGTACCTGGATTTGCGTAAAAAAATAATCGCGGACGCGAATGAAAAAGCGATGTTTGTGAACTACAGGGGCACACGTATTTCTGACAGGTATGTAAGAAAAATACTGAATAAATGGATAAGCGCTGCCGCAATAAATAAAAATATTTCGCCCCACGTGTTGAGGCATACATTTGCAACTCATATGCTGGATGCAGGCTGTGATTTGCGCAGTGTCCAGGAAATGTTGGGCCATCAAAGCCTGGCGACTACGCAGATTTATACGCATGTTACAACAGAAAGGCTGAAAAAAGTTTATGAAAAGGCCCACCCAAGGACATAAATAAAGGAATGTACCCAATATGGATGAAAAAATTATTCTCTTAATGGAAGAAACCGGCTGTGCTCAGGGTGAAGCCCAATTAGCGCTTGAATTGGCTAACAATAATTTTGAAAAAGCAATTCATACGGTAAAGAGCATCTTAAGAAATATTGCTGTTGTCAAAGGCAGGTTTTATATTGAAGATAAAAATCTCTATGGGTTATTTATAGCCATACTCGACAAGAGGGCTGAAAATTTAATCAGACTCACAAGCGTTGTTTCATACAATCCGATAGTCTATGAAACTGACCTTGCCAATGATTGGCATTTTATTGAAAAGTCTATCTATAATTACCGTCTTATCGAAGGCAGCGTGCCAAGCCTGACCAGGGATGTAGAATTACATTTTTATAATGAGATAGCTTCAAAAAAAGACAAACTTTATAAAGCTCTTGTAGACGGCGATAAAGACAAAATCAGCGAAATGCTTATTGAAAATTTTCCCATAGAGCAGACAAAACTGGAAATCAACGCGGAGGAAATAAATCTGGCACAATATCAACAGTCTGAAGACAACCCTGAATCTGATGATTTGGGGAAGGGTTCGATTGACTCAGAATCAAAAAGGCTTTTTATTGAAGCGCAACTAAGCGAGGACCCGGAAGGCAAGAAAGCAAAATATCTTTTACAGGATGAAGTTGTTCTTGCTCAGATTGTAGACAACCGCGAAATAGCAAGGTACCTTTCAAAGCTTTTAGGCGAAAAAGACATGGAATATATACCTGTAAGAGTGGAAGAAATTGAATTAAATAACCAGGAAATCATTGCAAGGCTGCACTTTTCTCCAGGGATAGCCGGTTATGCCAGGATAAAACCGCAAACAAGGGTAAAGGTTGTCAAAGAAATCCAAAAACCGCTCTGGAAAAAAATATTTGGCCTGCGCTAGTTGAAATACCCGCTAAATAAGTTGTATAATATGGTTAACGAAGAAGAATGTTAACATGTATCAAGTGCCGCTGAAGGTTTGAAACAAGTGGTAATGTATGAGCCGAACGTTATATTTCTCGATATACGCCTTCCTGACAGGGATGGGATAAAAGTTTTGAGGGAAATAAAACAGATTAATAAAAATGCGCCTGTTGTAATAATTACCGGATACAAAGAGGCAGAAAAGGTTATTGAGGCTTTCAGATATGGATCGGCTGATTGTTTGTTAAAGCCTTTTAATTTTGATTATATGAAAAATCTGCTTCAACAAATCTCGAAATAATTTCCAACCAAAATGCTGCAGGAAAACTGGGCGCGAGAGGAGTTTCAACTCCGATTCACTGAAATATTTGGGCGCGAGAGGAGTTGAACCTCCACAACCGTGAAGTTATTAGGTCCTGAACCTAACGCGTCTGCCATTCCGCCACGCGCCCATAAAAAGAACAAACCGCGAGTTACTTATATAAAAAAAGCTTATGAAAGTCAACTCGTTGAATACATTTGTCCGCCGAAGGGCTAAAATCCATGGATAGAAAAATTGTTGTAACGAACAGGAAATTTTTTCACGATTATAACAGCCTTGAGCACTATGAGGCCGGCCTTATTCTTTCCGGTTCAGAAGTTAAATCTCTCAGGGACGGAAAAGCAAGCTTGCAGGATAGTTTCGCCAGGGTTGAAAAGGGCGAAATGTTTGTATATAATTTACATATAAATCCTTATTCTTTTTCTGGGCATAACAGCCTTCAGCCGAAAAGAAAAAGAAAGTTGCTGCTGCATAAAAAAGAAATCGATAAATTATTCGGGAAGACCACACAGAAAGGGTTTTTATTGATTCCGGTTGAAATATATTTCAATAAAGACGGTTTAGCCAAGATGACTTTAGCTTTAGCAACAAGAAAGAAAGGCCCCGATAAAAGAGAAATGTTGAAAGAAAGAGATCTTGAACGCGAACTTAGAAGGGACACCAGCCTAAAAAGAAGATAAATTAGCGGGAGAGGTGGGTGAGCGGTTGAAACCGCTGGTCTCGAAAACCAGTCTCGGGTTTACCTGAGCGCGAGTTCGAATCTCGCCCTCTCCGCCAATTTTTACATTCAGCAGATTTTTTCTTCTTTTAATGAAAAGAGTATTTTTCTGCGGTGTTCTGCCTTCCAAGTATTCAGGCAGGTGGCGGGGCTGTCCTCAATTTGATTTCGCAAAGGAAAAGCGGAATTCCCCCCAACCCCCT
>Ga0180009_10005647_pt1 | contig 13362 bp, 21 predicted proteins | sample OS_PC_MetaG_FD_123537 | JGI IMG/M metagenome (GOLD analysis project Ga0180009, IMG submission 123537) | Groundwater microbial communities from the Aspo Hard Rock Laboratory (HRL) deep subsurface site, Sweden - OS_PC_MetaG | ecosystem: Environmental > Aquatic > Deep subsurface > Groundwater... | reverse complement strand
TGTTGCAAACATGCAAGGATCTTGGTGTTTTGAAGGGGATCAATTCACTCCGGATCATGATGCCACCTGTCATTCTCTCTACATCCAACAGGATGGTCGATTCTTGACAATCGGAGCTGATGATCATGGAACCATCTATGAAAAACAGTTGGACTTTTACTACGACAATCTAGAATATCGTACTGTAGAGAGTTCCAGTTACGAAATAAGCGGGATAGTTCTCGCTGGAGAGGATGTTGAAGGAAGCTTCTCAGCCTTCCGCCTACCACTATAGTCTCGTTAACAAAATGAGACTTTTTTCTTTTTAAGAATTACAAATTTATTAAACTAATGTATAATATTTTTATATGAACAAACAACTTGCATTAAAAATTATCTTTTGTATCGCCATAGCGGGAATGTTATTTTCCGGATATCTATCATATGGTGAACTTTTTACTAAAGTTTGCCCAATTGGAGGAGGGTGTACGTCAGTGGCCTCAATTCCAGCCTGTGTTTATGGTTTTGTTATGTATTTTATTGTACTTATTATTAGCGGGCTTGGTTTGAAATCTAAAAAGTAAAGTTTTTATTAACAATCAAGCCCGAATCTATCGGGTTTTTTGTTTTAAATGCTCCATTCTAGTATCATGTTTATATATGTCAAAAGTAACTTTTCAAGGAATAGATAAAGATATAAGTCCAGATGAATTTAAGTGTAAGGTTGAAGAATTATTTCTTACAGTAAATAATGACTGTTCTTGGCTTCAAAGAGGTGATCGAGTCTTGCTTAAACCGGCTCTTAACTCACCACATCCATATCCATCGACATCTGATCCTGTCACGCTTCATATTATCGCCGACTTACTTATTCAAAAGGGAGCAGAGGTTATTGTTGGCGATCAATCTGGAATTGGATATGTCTTGCAAGATGCTAGCGGTAAAAAATATGGATCAACAATAACAAATTTTTATAAATCCGGTATGAGCAAAGGATCTAAATTAAAATTTATAGCTTTTGAAGATAGAAAATGGGATGAAGGATTTTATAATTTTAAAACCGAAAGAACGCAGTCCTGGGAAGATGGTTTTTTTGTTACAAAATGGATTCAAGAAGTGGATCATATTATTAGCCTTCCACGCTTAAGTACTCATGCCCAATCAGGAGTAACTTTAGGATTTAAAAATATGGTTGGTGTCCTACGTGAGGATAGTCGCATTCAGTTCCATGCCAACGGACCTTATGCATCATTTATACGTAAACTCGCTAAAGGATCTTTATCAAAAATGGAAGATGATAAAAGAGATAGTTTTTTTGAAAAAATTGTAGAAATAAGCTTAACTTTGCATGATAAGCTACGTTGTACGTTTTTTACTGGCACAAAAGCTCAGACTACTTTTGGACCAGATAGACACGTCTCTGTTGGAGATCAGGGTCTTTTGCCGGCACATATTATTTCTCCAGAAACAGGATTGCTCATAGCTAGCTCTGATCAAATCGCAGCAGAAATCGGCGCATTATCTTTTTTAACGTATTTATACAAGCAAACCCCATGGCAACATAAGTCACTGCATAAGTTAATGATCTGGATTAATGGTCAGGCTAAAGAACTAGGCAAACAGTCTGTTGTGGAGAATCCATTCATCAAACACGCTCTTAGTCTTGGTATCGGTGATCCCAATATTTCCGCCACATACAATGATGTTCCAAATGATATTCAGGAATTTATTCAAAAAATGATAGTAATATAACTATGAATACACTAGATAGATACAATGATGCTGTGTTTGCATGGCAATATGAATATGGTGAACAAGGATCTAATGATGGTGATATTGAGTTCTACATAAAAAAACTAAAAAGTAAAAAACACAAAGTACTGGAGTTGGGCTGTGGCACTGGACGTATAACGATTCCCTTAAAAAAGGCGGGGATCAACATAGTTGGTCTTGATAATGCCAAAGAAATGATCAAGATCGCCCGCAAAAAAGCCGTTAAAGCAAAACTTAAAATACCGTTTATTATTGGTGACGCGCTAAACTTTAAAAGCCATTCAAAATTCTCTACTATTATCTTCCCTTATAATTCTATTAGTCAGTTTAATGAAAAAGAAATACCAAAGTTAATACAAAACATAAAACTCCATCTGGAACCGAAAGGAAAATTCTTTTTCGATATTAACCGCAATATTCGCATTTCAAAATTACATCCTTTAACAAAAATCATAGATTGGACCGATCCGCTTTGTATCAAAGAGCTGGGGGTTATTATTCGTCGTAAAAGCAGTATAACCAGAAGGCCGGAGAAACGAGTATTAGATATAAAATATTTTTGGGAAATAACGCATAAGAATCGCAGAATAGAAAAACGTAAAACAAGTATGCAATTTTCTATTCAAACTCCGGATTGGTATATTGAGCAGTTTAAAAAGAACGGTTTTAATCTTATCAATCATATTGTCAACGAACATGAAGGCAATAAAATGATTCGACAACACTCATTTATTGAATTACAACTCAATTAGATTATGTTTAAACATTATAAAGTTATATTTATAATATTGTCCCTGATTTTAATAAATTCCGGGTGTACCATTTCCTCTCAAGTAGATTCCGCGCCAACCAAAGATCAACAAGTACAACAAATTGTAAATTCCATGAGTCATGATCAAAAGATTGATGGACTTATGATGGTTCCGGCTGATTATGCACTTTTACATCAAGATAAAAATTTCGGTGGTGTATTTTGGCCGGGCTGGCAATTAAAAGGTAAAACTTTTAAGCAAATACAAACAGCCAATCTGCAATTAAAAAATTCTACAAGTACTCCGCTTATCGCGATAGATCAAGAAGGTGGCCTGGTTGATCGTTTAAAATTTATTACAGATATATCAGAGCATCTTGATCAGGGAGTTGAAGACTTTGTATTAAAATATTTTGAAAAAGTTCCAGGTGATGGAAAGGTAATAGTGGAGCTACCAAGTCAGGATGAAATCGGTCGACTTTACGCATCACTTTCTGATGAAAAAAAGCAAGAATTTTTATTGGATTATCAAAAACTCTATGTGTTTGGGCTTGCTAAAACATTGGATGATGCTGGTTTTACAGTTAATTTTGGGCCGGTGGCTGATCTGTCTCCTTTAGATGGATCTAAAACTCAACTTGATCGAGAAGCAAGGGTGTTTGGCTCAAATGCGAGTAATACTCAGGAATTATTGTCGGCTTATGCAAGAGGATTTCTAGATTATCAAAACGGCTCTGGAACGAGGGTAATGTTTACGTTTAAGCATTTTCCCGGTATTGGCTCTGCAATTGGTGATACGCATCAACCTGGAGTTATTGTAAATAAAAATCTTAATCAATTATTAGCTAGTGATATTATGGTTTATCAGCCAATATTACCAACTATTCCGGTCATAATGTTCTCACAGGCTCTTTATCCATCTATTGATAATCAGCATCCCGCTGTTGGATCAATGGCTATTAGAAACCTTCTTACTGAAGATCTTGGTTACGAAGGAATTATTATATCTGATGATATTACGATGGGGAATTTAGAAAATCTCAATGATATTGCGTTTGCTTGTGACATGATGCTAAGCGTGGAAAACTCCATGATCCCAAAAAATAAAACTATTAATGATAGGGGATCTGGTCAAAGAACGGATATTATTCAAGCAATGCGTGATGCATTAGATACGTTATCTGATGAAGAATTAGATATTAGGATTAATAAGGTCATTAAACAAAAAATTAGTTATCCAATTCAGATGGTTCAGTAGCAAAATTATCAATATTTATTTCATTTTTTGATTGTTTATTCCTAATATCAAATGAATCTGATTTTTGGTTTAAGAAAAAATTGCTATGCTCTAAAGCTTGGGGTCTACTTGTATAAAATTCAGTAGATTGGTTTTTATGGGCACATCCTTGTCCTGTACAGAATAGGATGGCTAGAAATGCAAATAAATTAATAGCTTTCATATGTAAGTTGATTGCAATATAACAACAGTAAACCAAAAAAGCCAATAATAGATATTTATAGGCTAAAAACTAGTAGACTTTTGTTTTATCATATTGATGGACTTGACATGTTATAAATAATATATTAATATATAGACAAACATCTATATATTATGGAACATGTATTTAAAGCTTTAGCCGATCCAAACAGGCGTAAAATCTTAGAGTTACTAAAAAAACGCAGTATGTCCGTAACTGATCTTTTAGAAAACTTTGATTTTACCCAAGCGTCACTTTCTCATCACTTGGATATTCTTAAGCGTGCCAACTTGGTTGTGACTGAGCGTCAGGGTCAATTTATCTATTATTCACTTAACTTGTCTGTATTCGAGGAAATATCTAAAACAATGTTTAATCTTTTTCAATATGAAAAATCTAAAAAATAAATTATCCAACATAAGGATAGCTCAGCTGATTATTGTTGCTTTGATGTTTATCACTGGTGCTATTTTATATTCCTATCTACCGGACATGATTCCATCTCATTGGAATGTTAATAATGAGGTTGATAATTGGATGCCAAAAAACATTGGCGTTTGGATGATGCCTGCTATTGCTTTGCTTATGATTATTCTTTTCCCATTACTGCAGAGGATTGATCCTAAAAAAGAAAATTATGAAAAATTTAAAAAAGCATGGGAAGTGATTCAATTAACACTTGTTATCTTTTTTGCCCACATGTATGCGGTTACCATGTACATATCCTTGCATATTGAACAGTCCTATCTAGTTGGTCGTCTTGTTACTTTTGGAATTGGTGCAATGTTTGTTATTTTGGGAAATTACATGGGTAAAGTACGTCATAACTATTTTGTTGGCTTAAGAACTCCATGGACTTTAGCTGACCCAGAAGTTTGGCAAAAAAGCCAACGATTTTCTGGTTGGATGTTTGTGCTTGGTGGCCTTCTGATGATTTTAAATAGCATACTTTGGATTTCGCCATTCTATGTACTCATGATTATCATCGCCATGATAGTTGTTTTGCCAACATTTTATTCATACTGGATCTCACGCAAATAAAAAAAACAGCCTCGGCTATTTTTTTTGTAAATCATCTTTGTTCAAATTAATTTTTCAATAAATGTATTTAAATCCTTAATAGTTTTTTCTGTAAGTTCATAATCATCCAATTTATCTAGAGGTATCCAATCAAATCCCGCGCCTTCTCCTAATACTAATTTTGTTTTCTCGATCTCTGACGGGATACAAAAAACATAACGGTAAGTGTTTAACTCCTTATTTAGATAATCGCAAACTGGGATCAATTCATCAGGTGTGACTTCAAAATTTAACTCCTCTTTCAGCTCTCTAACGAGGCATTGCTCAGGCGTCTCATTACCTTCGGCCAATCCACCAAAAAAAGCCCATTTATTGGGATTGAATTTAGTATTTCCATCGCGTTTATGCAGAAGGACTGACTTTGTCTTAGAATTATACAAGAATCCACCTGACCAATTTTTGTTTGGAAATTCCTTCATAAAAATACATTTATATTAACTTATAGCGGGTTAACTTTTACTAGAGCTATTAGTTAAACGCATATTTGTTATAATATCAGTATATGCCAAAAATTAAAAAAGGTAACCCCCCTTCGCGTAAAGCTTCAGGGCATGGGAAGAGGGTCAATGTTAATAATAACTTTCAAAAGAATTATAGTTACTACATTACAGAACCGGCCGGCCGTAATTTTCATGATGATTTTAAACCCGAACTTAAACCTCAAGAAATGCTTAAGCTTGGTGTCTTTGGTGGGGCGTATTTTATTGGTGTTGAAAATCTTATTCCCAGAGAATATCCAAAAATTTGGTTTGCTAATATTGAGTTATCCCCTGATCACGAAAAACATGGTGAGCTCAATTACTTTAAAATACGTGCCAGTATGCCATTATCTTACTGGAAAGCCAAAGGCTGGATTAATAAACAAGATCCGCATGGTTGGTTTGAATGGTATTGTAGGTATTATTTAGGACGACGCTCAGCAGATGATGAGAGACAGATTAAACGCTGGAAAGCGATTAGTCGTCACGCCGCTCAAATCAAAAAAAATTGTAAAACAGGGGATTTGGACTGTCGTCGCAAACAACGCCAAGCGCTTTTACATTGGGGCTACGATAGTCGGAAGATATAAAAAAGGGAAATGATCGAGGGATCATTTCCCAAGCCAAATGTGCGCCGCCAGTCCGCCGCATTTTCTGTTCATCGTACGCATCGCGCCTCCTTTCATCCAAAGGGATGAAAAATTGGGAGGTGGGTTTTTCGAAGAGGTTGGAACATCTTGTCCTTACGCGAAACAGGTGCATCAGCCTGAATTAATATCGCATCAGGATAAAGCTCTTCAAGGACTCTGCCCTCGTGTGCGTAGGCGGCAATTTGCCGCACAGCCATATCTTTTGGTTTATTTTTGGTTAATATATCAGGATGTCTTTTAGCTAGCATTTTAAAGAAGAGAGTTTCTTCGCTAACTATAATCGGATGAGCTTTTTTTATTGCCCAGTCTAATGCATCATCGTAACCCGCCACGGCATCGGTTGCACTTTCCAGTTCAGACCAAACCGCAATTTTCCAGTCATTCGGCAAGCTCGGGCTCGCATCTTCTGCCATCATCTGGCAATAACCGGTCAACTCCTCTTGTGGCACACTCCAACCCCACGTACGCCTTGGTTCAAGGTCTGGTAGGACAACGAGAAGGTTTGTGCCTACTCCATTTTCTGCCAAAATCTGAAATAGCTTACTTGCCGTCTTCCTATAATTTTTAAAAAATAAAGTTTCATCAACACTCAGCTTCAGTTGTTCTTTACCTTTCTTTGTTCCCAGGCAGGCAAACGTGATAAAGGTTATAGTCTCTACTTCCAGGCATTTTGCAAAGCGTGGTAGATTCCCGATTTCATACAACTCAAATTGAGTTAATAAATCAAGTGCTTTTAGTGCTTTACCGCTCATCTTATTAACATCTGTTTTTTTCAAGGTTCACCTTCGGTTCCAGGGGGAGTTTTTCGACACGCTTGATTGCCTGTCGATAAGACCCCCAAGAACCTCTTTATGCATAGCCAACATTATCAACTCCAAAAAAGTAAATAATGGGAAGATCTTGTTTTGAGCGTTCTTTTAATATTGGCTGGTACATTTTTGTACGGAGATCGCTTGGTTTTTCGTTTTGAATAAGTATGGCATCTGGATATTTGCGCTTAAGCCATAAACCTTGTACGGCGTATTCAGCAAATTTTCTCTTAACCCAATCTTTTAATACTTCTTGGTTTGGCTTGTCTAAATCAACAAAATACTTTCCCGGTCCAAATTGTGCAGATAAAGATTCATGCTCCCAAAGGATATCTTCTTCGGAAAAATATGCTTCGATGTTTTGATATGTTGCAATAAATTCATTTTCAAAAACCGTAGCCCAATCATTCTCGAGCATCTTCTCCATGCTATACCAGCTCATTACCTCCACATCAATTTGCGGCAATTCATTCTTTAGCCATTTCTCCAAAGAATCTCGGTACGTTGCCCATCTGGTAATAAAGTTTTTCCAAATTTCAGGCTTTTCGTTATCATCAAATTTTTGAAATTGTTGAAGGTAAATATAGTAAGGATCCGTATTGCCAATAATAATGGTAAGCTTGACCTTGGATAATTTATTGATCTGTTCCAATATTTGTCTTAAACGAGATATATCTTTCTCGAGATTATTTCCTGATGTATCCAGCGAAACATACTCCCAAGGTTTATCGGAATACAGCTTACCGTCATTAATCGTTGAGCAAGTAAACATAAGAAGCTCGATTGGTTTATTGCTCTCATAAGACTCCGAGACGATTCTTTCTATTTCCGGCTGATAATAGTTATCGGTTTTTTTATCGTATTCCAGTATCTTTTTTATATATTCATTTTTCATATAAATTGGTTAATAATTAAAAAATCGCCTATTAGCGATTGTATGACCTCAAAGTAATTAAAACTAAACCAGCGCCCAATTACTTGAGGTTGGAAATATGATGCAATTGTTGTTTTTGACTAATCATATTGATTTACTGTATTAACACATTAATACACAGGCAAGGATTTGTCAAGTCCTGTGATGGTGGGAAGTATTTATAACTAAAATCAGCCTTTTTTAGATCGGCTTAATGCGGTTTTATAACCGCCCTCGCCATTATTCAGCCAATGAGCGATTCTGGTAATCGTTGCTGTGCTAACACCCGTCTTTTTCGCAATATCTCTGTAACTCGTGCCTTTTTCCAACTCCAAAACCACACTCCATCTGCTGCTTAAAGCCTCTAGTTCTTCGAGCGTCGCAACATCTCGCAAAAAATTCAACATCTCTGCTTCGTTTTTCATCGAAAGCAACGCCTTGGTTAATTGTTTGAGTTTTGTATTTTTCCAAGTAGTCATATAATAAGTATAACACAAAAAATCAGACTCAAATGAGTCTGATTCTTTTCTTTCCCAAAGGGGCGGGGGAAAGATTATTTGCTTTTCTTAGCAACCTTTTTAGTTGACTTTTTTGTCTCCTTTTTGGCTGCTGTTTTAGTTGTCTTTTCTTCAGCATCTTCTTTAGCAACTTTTTTTGCTTTTTTTGATGCTTTTTCTTCTTTTGGTTCAGGAAGTTCCATGGATTCTACGGTGTGAATCCTGGATGCCTGTTTTAATTTATCGATTTCTTTGATAATCATGTCTAGTTTGACATTCAATTGCTCAAACTGTTCATGGCTCTTATCATCGCGAGCCGGTCTTTCGTTGCGGCTAAAGCGATCATTTCTGCGTTCCGGTCTTGAACCACGATCATCTCCACCACGGAAACACTCGTTACATAAAACCGGTCTATCTCCCGTTGGTCTAAACGGAACTTGGCATTTATCGCCACATTCTGCACAAACTACAGAAAACATTGGCTTATCAAAGCCTCTACCACCACTGTCGCGGCCACCGCGGCCACCTCTATCAAACCTACCTCCACCACCTTGGTTAAAATTTCTCATAATAGCGCCCCTATTAATTTATTGACTTAATCGTTGAACTATACACTATTTTTGGTATTTTGTCAATGTTCTGGCCTTATGGTTGACAATCTCTTAATATTGTCCATAAAATGACCCAGCACCTCGAAAGGAGATACTTTAATGCAAACAACCGTAGCAGACTCGGCTATCAATGTTCTTATCGCGCGTTTTGAGAATGACATGCAGTTTAGTGCTCATTCAACAGCGACTAAAATTAATTGCTCCAATGCAGCTCAATCAATGCTGAGCCTTGGACAAGAGGCACTGCCCAGCATTATCAGATACCTCGAAGCTAATGATACGCTATCTGACGAGTTCGGTATTCGTTCGGCCTGGATTAAACTTCTAAGGATATTTGTAGGCGAGCTTCGTATCAAACACGAAAAGGTGGACGTAAATGATCTCGACGCTTGGCTAAAGATCCTGAAGAAGGGAACAAGCACTCATGCAGCCGGTTAAAGAAATTGATACCATGGAAGAAGATCAAGTGACCGAAGACGAGTCATCTGAACAACAGCTTCTAATTCCCGATGATGTCTCCGAATTGTTACGTTTATTTGAGATGGACATTCGTTGCGGTGAAAACTCTACGTATTACCGCGTGATTACTTCCCCGCACACCGATAAAATACTCAGCTTGGGCAAATCCGGTCTCGGTTTTGTCATCATGCATCTTTTTACGATTTTGGAGGAGGATGAGACAAATATTCATCCAATGGTCTTTGAAGCTTGGCATATAATCATTAGCTTCTTCGCGGATAACCTCAAGGCTGAAGACGCACCGCAGCGCAGTGACCTATTTAGCGATTGGCTCATTTGGGCTGCTAACTTTGTAGGCATTCAATTTGCCAAGGAGCCGGAAGATGAATAAAAGTCAGACTAATTTACAAAGATTCTGGTATCGTTATTGGGGATACGGATCACTTGTTGCAGTCATCATCGTAGCTGGTACACTGGTTTTTGTTGAACAAGCATTTAAAAAAGGTCATTTGGCTATCAATTACGCTGACTACATAGCTACAACTTTGGCTGTGATAATCATTTCTATAATGATAATCAGTTACTTTTACAAACTCTATGTGTTCTATCGCGAGGACAAAAAACTCAAAAACCGCCCCAAGCACTAGGGCGGTTATTTTTTTATAAAGAATTAATTTTTTCCGTTTCCCGAGCCACGTCCCATACCCGCCCCCATCCTACCGCTCTCACTGTCAGATTGTAAAATTTTATTTATTTCATCAGAACTTAAATACTGCGCCTCATAAGATCCGCCGTTTTTTTCTAGTTGTTTTGTAAAGGCGCGCAAATGATTTCTGGATCCGCGAGTTAAATTATTATAAACCTCAATTATATCTTGATTGTCTGTACGTGCGATAGCACTATTTAGATCAAAGATATCCAAGTCTTCTATCGTTGCACCGACAATAAGAGCATCTTGTAATGACACAGAGCCCTTCTTAACCAAGTCATTGTAAAGATTTTGTAAATCTTGATTGGTAAAAACTCCAATAGTCTCATCCTTTACTGGATCTTCCAAGCCATAGCGTTCAATTATATATCTAACTGAATCCGTGTGGGTTTGCTCACTTTGTGCAATATTGGAAAAAATTTGTTGACCCCACTTGTTATAAAGAGAAGTATAAACATCTCGTGCTAATTTTTCTTCTTCCCTCATATACACAAGATCTTCAATTTCTTGGTCACTTAGATTTTGTTTTTCCATTGTGCTAATCACGGGATGCAATGACAAAAAATCGCTTGCATCAACAGTTATTTGGTCACTTTCCGTTACATTTTGGCAACCGGAGGCCAATGAAACTATGGGTAATATCATTAACAGAACGTATATCGTGTATTTCATATTTTTAAATTTTATTTAATGAACAAGGTGATTGTTTGTTGTATTTTATCAGTCAGATAACTTCATATCAAATAGATAAAATCGATCTACTGTATTTATTAATACTTGTAAATATTAAATTTCTTTCATTTCGCCGTTTTATTGACAAAATGATCCTATTCTTATTATATAGCATTGAAGGAGAAGCATATGCCCATCAAAGAATGGCAAAAAGTTCGCACATTGAAGCGTGAAGAATTTCGCAAGGGTTATGCTCGTGAGTTGGATGAGGTGATTACACCTGCTGGCAAAAAAGTAACATATGATGTCATTAGACGAGATCCTTACCCTGTAATAATCGCCATTTTGCCCAATGGAAAAATTCTCTTAGTCAAAGAGCACAAATATCCAACAGGCAAGATCTCCATTGGATTACCCATGGGCGGTTCAGATGGCCAGGATCTTATCATTGCTGCGCGTAGAGAACTTGAGGAGGAGACGAATTACACATCAGATGATTTTGAATACCTTGGTGATTTTGAGCCGAACAATGGTTTTTCTGACGCAACCGGTCATGTGTACTTTACAAAAAATGTTACAAAAGCAACAAACCCGGCTCATGATCCGCTCGATGATGAAGCGATCGAAGTTTTAGAGGTTACCATTTCTGAATTTGAACAGATGATAGCTGATGGCACTATCAAAGACGGACCAACGATAACCGCTTTCTGTATTGCCGAAAAGCAAGGCAAACTTGTTGATCTATAGACCGTCAAAAAAGACGGTTATTTTTTTAATCACCAATATATTTAAATCTGGGCACCATTTCACCATTAATTTCAACATCTTCCATAAACATATGCTTTGGCCTGACCCACAAAGATCGTTCGCCGAACTCTGTTTCATACAGAGCGCGATAGACCACTAATTCTTCCATGGTCTCGCTGTGCCTGGCTAAACCAATCACCTCATAGGGTTTATTTTTGTAATGGAGATACTTTCCTAATTTCATATTTGACAATTTGAACAATAAAACACACTTCTGCCTCCGGATTTTTTTCTTTTGATTGATTGTTTACATTTTACACAAGGTTCACCATCACGTCTAAAAACTTTTAGATATTTTTGAAAACCGCCTATCTCCCCACCCGGTAAACGATAGTCCGAAAATGTTGTCCCGCGATTCTCGATCGCCTTCTTTAATATTTTTACAATAACTTGATGTAATTTTTTAATTTCATCACATGATAAGTTATTAGCCTTCCTTAATGGATGAATACCAGATTCAAACAAACATTCATTTACATAAATATTTCCCAATCCCGAAATCTTGGTTTGATCCAATAAAACTGCCGGCAACAATCTTTTGCTTTGCAAAACAGTCTTTAGGTCGCGCAGGCTAAAGGAAGGGGAGAGCGCATCAACTCCGATTTTCTTTTGTGCTTCAAAAGTTTCAAAGTCTTTCGCGTCCCAAACCTCACAAGTGGCAAAAGTTCTCACATCTGCCAAATGCAAATCCTCACCGCCATCTAATTTTATGGTAAGCCGGCAATATTTTGGTACATCACTCCTTAAAAACATTTGCCCCGTCATCCTAAGATGAATCGCCAAGTAAACATCCGAAGAAAGTTGCAAAATGATATTTTTCCCTCGTCGTGTTACACCAACTATTTTAGATCCTGCTGTTTTATCGCGAAGACAGTCAACATCAATCTCACCAAATAACCTTCGTGTATAATCATAAGTCACCAAATCCAAAATACGTCTACCAACTATCAAATTATGTAAATCAGTTACAATCGACTGAACCTCTGGTCCTTCGGGCATAGTGCTAATTGGTTTGTATATGCTGAACTCTACCCACTTCTCCAGACTCAAGACGAACTTTTATCCCTCGGTGATGTTGTGGCGAGCTTGTTAAAATGTCCTTAACAATACCTTGTGTCATTTCACCGGTTTTTTGATGATGTTTTTGGACAATAACAACCACCGATCCAGGTTTTATGTCTTTTCTTATTGTTCCATCCATATCAGGGAACTATAAAATAGCAATAGGTAAATAGCAAGCTCAATCCTAAAAACTCGAATGTTAATAAATAAGCAGGCCGGTAATATTAGGTTTTAATAAAATACTTTTTAAGTAAAAACAGCAACTCCGGATGAAATTGCTCTCCACCGTCTATCATTTCTTTAATTTCTTGAATTGTAAAAAAATCTACCAAGTCCACGTCATCTTTATTGGGATTAAATGGACCATTGTAATTGGTTTTAAAAACCGTTACAAACTTTTTAAGTTTTTCATTAACTTCATAAAGATCTTTACTAAAAAATTCTATGCCGGCCAATACACCCAATTCCTCCTCAAATTCACGCAACGCACCTTGTACGTAGTCCTCACCGCTCATAACATGACCACCAACGGCAGTTGACCAGGCTCCGGGTAAAAAAGAAACATTTCGGCTCCTTTTTTGCAAAGCCATCTTGCCATCATCATTAAATATAAGCACGTGCACTATTCTGTGG
>Ga0180009_10005646_pt1 | contig 13364 bp, 10 predicted proteins | sample OS_PC_MetaG_FD_123537 | JGI IMG/M metagenome (GOLD analysis project Ga0180009, IMG submission 123537) | Groundwater microbial communities from the Aspo Hard Rock Laboratory (HRL) deep subsurface site, Sweden - OS_PC_MetaG | ecosystem: Environmental > Aquatic > Deep subsurface > Groundwater... | reverse complement strand
TGCCGGGCCAGGGGTACCGGGTCAACAGCTCGATGGATTGCGGCCTCACGGTGAGCAGCTGTCGACCGGTCTCTTCGGAGACCACCTCCAGGAAATGATCCGTGAGCAGGGCGATGTCCAGGCGCCGCTCCCGCAGGGGCGGCAGCTCGATGGGCACTACACAGAGCCGGTAGAACAGGTCCCGCCGGAACTCGCCCTTTTCCATCATGTGTCGGAGGTTGCGGTTGGTGGCGCTGATGACCCGCACGTCCACATGGATGGTCTTTTCGCCGCCCACGGGCTGGATGGTGCGCTCCTGGAGCACACGCAGCAGGGCCACCTGCATGGACTGGGAGAGCTCCCCGACCTCATCCAAGAAGATCGTGCCGCCGTCGGCCAGCTCAAAACGCCCCTTCTTGTCGCGCACTGCGCCGGTGAAGGCCCCCCGCACGTGGCCAAAGAGCTCACTCTCCAGGATGCCCTCGGGCAGGGCGCCGCAGTTGACCGCGACGAAGGGTTCTTCGGCGCGGGGGCTCAGCTCGTGGATGGCGTCGGCGACGAGCTCCTTGCCCGTGCCGCTCTCACCCTCGATGAGCACCGATACCTGTACGGCGCCCACCTCGCGAATGAGATCAAAGAGCGCGCGCATCTTCGGGTCGCGCCCCACCAGCCCCGACATGGAGTGTTGCTGCCGCAGCCGTCGCTTGAGCGCGTCGAGCTCCGTGATGTCCTTGAACGAGATGAGGGCGCCCACCGAGACGTCGTCCTCGCTGGACAGGGGTGTGGAGATCATCTCCAGCACGCGCTGCTCTCCGCCGCGCCGGGCGAAGGTCACGCGCTTGCGGGTGTCCGGGACGAGGTCCACGCTCTCGCCGCCCACGCAAAAGAGGCACATGCCCCCACAGAAGCGTTTCGGAAAGACGTCGTGGCAGTCCTTGCCCAGGAGCTCGTTGCGGTCGTAGCCGGTGATCTCCTCGGCCGCTTTGTTAAAGTAGAAGATCCGCCGGTTGGTGGTGTGGGCCATCATGCCGTCCACCTGGTTGTCCAGCAGCAGCTCGAAGTTCTTTCGGGTGGTGAACAGGGCCCGGAGGATGCCCGAAGCGAAGAGGGTCTGTACGCGGTCACGGAGCTGGTCCCGGGTCTCGCGAAACAGGCGCAACCGCTGCGCGGGGGTGTCGGCGGTGGCCGGCTCGGGGACGTCCCAGTGCAGGTGCGGCGGCATCCCGGGCATGCTGGGTCTGCAGGACTGGTCGAAATCGCCCAGGGTCACCACCAGATCCACCAGGAACACCTCGATGTCCAACGGAGTGCGGAGCCGGTAACCCGTGACGTCCAGCTCCTGCTCCGCCATGACCTGCGCGGCCAGTGGGTGCAGGTCCCGGGGCGTCATGGAGGCGCTGATGATCTCCACGTCGCCGTCGGAGAACCGGTGCGCCCAGCCCTCGGCGAGAATGTGCAGGGAGCTTGAGCCCATGCCGAGAAAGAGGATGTTGTGCCTGCGCTCCAAGGCTGTTTCGCCCCACTAAATGGTAGTCACCGTCTGGTTCTCCTACATGCGTCAATAAACGTCAACCAAGGGCGTTGGTGGGGTTTAACGGCCCCCAAGCAGCTCCAGGATGCGCTGGTTGGCCCGGGGGAAGGCCAGGTCCGCCAGGCGCGCCACGGGGAGCCATTGCCAGGCGTCCGCTGCCCGGGGTCGCGGGGTGCCGCGCAGATGTGTGCAGTGGTAGGCGTGCAGAGTGATGTGAAAGTGGGTGTAGGCGTGTTTGATCGTCGCGATCTTTTTGTGCACGGCCACGTGGATGCCGAGCTCTTCGGCGATCTCCCGGCGCACCGTCTCGGTCAGCCCTTCCCGGCCTTCTCGTTTGCCCCCGGGGAACTCCCACAGGCCCCCCAGCAAGCCGTGCGCCGGGCGCTTCTGCACGAGCACCTCGCCCCGCTTGTTGCGAATGACACCCACGCCGATGGTGTAGTGCGGGGTGGCGCGCTTCTTTTTGCGCAGCGGGATCTCCTCGGTGAGCCCGCCGCGACGGGCCTCGCACCAGCGGGCCACGGGACAGTCACCACAGACCGGCGTCCGGGGAAGGCACACCGTTGCCCCCAGCTCCATGAGCGCCTGGCTGTGGTCCGCAGGGCGCGATGCGTCCGCCACGAGAGTCTCGGCCGCCCGCCAGAGCCACCGGTCCACCGGCGGTCGGGCCTTGTCCTGGGCCACGGCGTAGAGCCGCAGCAGCACCCGCTTGACGTTACCGTCGAGCACCGGGTGGCGCTGGCCGTGGGCGAAGCAGAGGATGGACCCGGCTGTGGATCGCCCGACGCCGGGCAGGCGGCGTACAGCGTCCACGTCGCGCGGTAGCTCTCCGCCGTGCTCGGCCACCACGACGCCTGCCGCCCGGTGCAGGTTGCGGGCCCGGGCGTAGTAGCCGAGCCCCTCCCACAGCTTGAGCACGTCGTCGAGCTCCGCGGCGGCGAGGGCGCTCACGTCCGGAAAGCGCGCCAGGAACCGCGCGTAGTACGGGATCACCGTTTCCACCCGGGTCTGCTGGAGCATGATCTCCGAGACCCAGATGTGGTAGGGATCCCGCGTTCGCCGCCAGGCCAGGTCCCGGTGTCCGCGGGCATACCAATCGTCCAGGGCCCGCGCCAGGGCCGGTCGTTGCCGCAGGGTGGGCAGGTCGGAGTCGGTCGTCTTGGATGGGCTCGCCACGGGGTGTAACGTAAGTCCAATTTTGCCGGGTCAAAGTGCGTCCAGACCCATCGGCCGGCTTGTGCGTTGCTAGGAGAGTCAGCGCCACTCACCACTGCCAGACCCAGGAGGTCACCATGCGTAGGATGCTATTTGTGTGCTCGTTTCTCGCCGCCGCCCTCATGATGACCGGCACGGCCCTCGCTGGACCCGCCCCCAGCCCCTCTGGCGATCAGTGCACCAAGCTGAAGAACGGCGTTTTGAAGTGCGAGTACGTGGGAGACGATGTCTGGGCTCAGCTGGTGACTCACAAGGGGACCTTCATCGGCGGTAACGTCAGACCCGTGTTCATTTCCCTGATCGACTACCGCATCGACTTTCTCCCCGAGCTCAACAAGACCGTCGAAGAGCTCTAGCCCACGCCGTAGGAGGCGAGGCGGCGGCGGAGGGTGTTCAGGCCGATGCCGAGGGCGCGGGCGGTGGCGCACTTGTTCTGGCCGAGCTGCTCGTAAATCAGCAGGATGTGCGCCCGCTCCACGTCCGCGAGGGACGTGATGCCTCCTGGGTGATCCGGCGTGGTGGGTGGCGCGGCGTGGTTGGCGCGGCGCAGCTCCTCGGGCAGGTGCTCGATGGCGATGGGTTTGCCCTGGGCGAGGTTGGCCGCCGAGCGGATGATGGACTGCAGCTCCCGTACGTTGCCGGGGAAGTCGTACGCGACCAGCCGACCGAGGGCGTCGGCGCGCACGTGCAGCTCCGCCGCGCGATCAGAGTCGCCCAGAAAGTGCGCGATGAGCAGCGGGATGTCCTCCCGTCGCTCCCGCAAAGGCGGCAGGTGCAGGCGCCCGCCGCGGATGCGGTAGTACAGATCCCGCCGGAAGTGTCCACTCTTCATCAGGCCCGCCAGGTCTTCGTGGGTGGCGGCGATGATGCGCACGTCCACCTGCCGGGGCTGGCTGCTGCCCACCCGGGTGTACCCACCGTCCTGGAGCACGCGCAGCAACTTGGCCTGACGCTCGGGGCCGAGGGCGCCCACCTCGTCCAGAAAGAGCGTGCCCTCGTCGGAGTGCTCGAGGTGACCGCGGCGCTCGTCCCGGGCGCCGGTGAAGGCGCCCCGGGTGTGACCAAAGAACTCCGCCTCGAAGAGCGTGGACGTCAGCGCGGCCATGTTGATGGGCGTGAAGGTCCGGTCCGCCCGGGGGCTGGCCCGATGCACCGCCCGCGCGAGCAGCTCTTTACCGGTGCCGCTCTCGCCGGTGATCAGCACCGGCACATTGCTTGCCGCGTGCAGCTCGGCCTCGCGGAAGACGCGTTTCATCAAGGGCGAGCGGGTGATGAGCTCGGCAAAGGTCTCGGCGCGGTGGGGCTCCGGGACGGCGCTCGAGCGGCCCAGCTCCAGGATGTCCAGCAGCCGTTTGCGCTCCAGGGCCCGGCGAATGGAGAGGTGCAACGTCTGGGGCGGCACGGGCTTGATCAGATAGTCGTAGGCGCCCTGGTGTAAGCACTGCACGGCCACGGCAGCGTCGTTGACGGCGGTGATGATGATGCACTCGGTGCCGGGGCTGGCCCGGCGGATGCGGTCGAGCAACTCCAGCCCGCTCATCTCGGGCATGTTCATATCGATGAGGGTGAGGTCGTAGGCCGCGCCGCGGTCAAAGGCGTCAGCGAGCTGCGCGGGGCTGTGCCAGGGGGACGTGTCGCGGTAGCCGAGGTCCGCCAGCTTTTTTAACATGAGCTGCAGGTAATCGGGATCGTCGTCCACCACCGCGATGCGACTCGGAAACATGCCACCACCTCCGCGCATTCTGTCCCGCCACGCTGATGCCAGGCTGGCACATGCCAGATTGGAACAGTTTTTCTAATAATGCGTAATATGTGAGCTTTTGTAAATTGCTATCCCAGAATGGCACAGTGAGCGGTCTTCATCGGCGGTCCGTCACCAGCCCCCATGCACCTCGATTTTACCTGTAATTGTTTGAAACAATGACGTTATTACCGCGGGCAGGCCGCGGAAGGGGAACTGGCTTGCAAGTTGCTTAGAGAAACTGTCATCAGCAGGAGGAACACGGGATGATTGTAGCGGACAAGCGACCCCTCCAGGATGTGCTCGCCAACCTCGAAGGCTTCGAGCGGGTGCTCGTGCTGGGCTGCAATGCCTGTGTGTCGGTGTGCGAGGTGGGAGGTCCACGGGAGGCCAATCTGATGGCCGCGACACTGCGACTCCACGCCAAGACGGGGGGCCGGCAGCTCACCGTTGGAGTGGAGAGCCTGGAGCGTCAATGTGACCACGAGTTCATCGACCTGCTCGACGAGCAGGTGGGAGAGTACGACGCGATCCTGTCCCTCGCCTGTGGGGTCGGGGTGCAGCTCGTGGCGGAGAAGCACCCCCGGCTGCCGGTGTTCCCGGGCGTCAACACGATCATGATGGCCGCGACGTACCGGCGGGGCGTCTGGGGCGAACGCTGCCAGGGCTGCGGCGCCTGCGTGTTGGATCGTACGGCCGGGATTTGCCCCGTGGCCCGCTGCGCGAAACGGATCTTCAACGGCCCCTGCGGGGGCTCGTCAGCCGGGAAGTGTGAAATTGCCGGCGACCGGGACTGCGCCTGGCAGCTCATCGTGGACCGCTTAACGGCCCTGGGGCGCCTCGACGACTACGAGAAGATCGTGCCGCCCAAGGACTGGTCCACGGCCCGGGACGGGGGACCGCGATTGCTGATCAGGGAGGACCTACAGCCATGAGCACCCCTGGCACAAACAGGCTGGAGGCCGTGCTGGCGGCCGGGCACCTCGCGGTCACCTCCGAGTGCGGCCCGCCTCGGAGCGCCGATGGGGAGGCGATCAAAAAAAAGGCGAAGCTCCTCATGGGCTACGTGGACGCAGTGAACGTCACCGACAACCAGACGTCGGTGACGCGGCTGTGCAGCCTCGCGGCCTGCATCCACTTAAAGCTTATGGGCGTCGAGCCGGTGCTGCAGATGGTCACCCGGGACCGGAACCGCATCGCGTTGCAGAGCGACATCCTGGGGGCGGCCTCCTTTGGCATCCAGAACATTCTGTGCCTGTCGGGGGATCACCAGAGCTTCGGGGACTGCGCCGCGGGCCAGAACGTGCACGACCTGGATTCGGTGCAGCTCGTGCAGACGGTGCGACGCATGCGGGACGAAGCCAAGTTTCTGGGGGACGGCGACATCGACGTACCGCCCCGGATGTTCGTGGGGGCGGCGGCGAATCCCTTTGCGGACCCCTTTGAGATCCGTGTGCCGCGGTTGGCCAAGAAAGTGGCCGCCGGGGCGGAGTTCATCCAGACCCAGTGCATCTTCAACCTCGACAAGTTCGAGCGGTGGATAAGTCTGGCGCGGGACCGCGGACTCACCGACAAAGTGGCGATCCTGGCGGGGCTCACGCCACTCAAGTCCGTGGGCATGGCGCGCTACATGAAAAACAAGGTCCCGGGCATGGACGTGCCCGACGCCGTCATCGATCGCATGGCCGGAGTGAAAAAAAAGGACCAGGCCGCCGAGGGCATCAAGATCTGCGTGGAGTCCATGCAGCGCCTCGCCGAGGTGACCGGCGTGCGCGGGTTTCACCTCATGGCCATCGACTGGGAAGAGAAGGTGGGTGAGATCGTGCAAAGCGCGGGGCTCCACCCACGGCCGCTGTTGAACTGACAGTCGGGATAACCCCGAGCGCAAAGGGAGATAGTGCAGTGAGCGAAAAAAAGAGAATTCTCGTGGTCGACGATGAGCCGGACTTTTGCTCCATCGTGCAGTCGCAGCTCGAAAAGTCGGGCTTCGAAGTGGAGCTCGCTTACAACGGCGTGGAGGGCCTCGCCAAGGTGAAGGCCAACCCGCCGGACGCCATCGTGCTCGATGTGATGATGCCGGAAAAGGACGGTTACACCGTGTGCAAGGAGCTCAAGGAGAGCGAGAAGTACCGTGACATCCCCATCATCCTGCTCACGGCCGTGGCCTCCCATGTGACGTCCACGCGGTACTCCCATGCCGACGGCATGAGCACCGAGGCCGACGACTATCTGGCGAAGCCGGCGTCGGCCGAGGAGATCCTGGATGCCATCCGGGGGCTGCTGGACCTGGGTTGAACGGTGGGGAGATCCGTGGAGTGAAACGCACGGTCAGCGGGCTACTCGGGAAACCCGGTGCGCCAAATCCCGGTGCGGTGGTGGGGGCGCAGTCCAAGGTCTACTGCATCCTCGGTGACGAGCGCGTCTACGTCAGCCGGTCGCCGGCGATGTTCTCGACGGTCATCGCGCGCCAGGGCCTGGACGGGAGCTACGTGCCCTTCCGGGTGGCGCCGGAGGATCTCGGTGCGGCCCTCCAGAGCCTGCGAATCCTCAACGTCGCCGGGGCCAACATCGGCGTGCCCTACAAAGAGCGCGTCACCCCCCTCCTGGATGTGCTCTCGGAGGGGGCGCAGATCATCGGCGCCGTCAACACCATCGTGCGCGTGGGCGACCAGTGGAAGGGCTACAACACCAACGCCATCGGGTTCATGGACGCGCTGAACGAGACGGGGTTCGAGGTGGAGGGAAAGCGCGCCGTGGTCATCGGCACCGGAGGCGCGGCGCGGGCCGTGGCGTTCATCCTGAACTGGCAACGGACCGAGTCCCTCTTTGTGGTGGGTCGCAACCACGCGCGCGCAAAAGCTCTCGCCGCAGACTTTGGCGCCGAGCCGCTCTCCCTCGATGCCTTCGGCAAGTCCCCCCCAGCCGTGGATCTTCTGATCAACGCCACCTCGGTGTCGAGCCCTGACGAGTCCGCCGACCTCGCCGCCTGGGCGGCCCGGCTCGACCTGCCGAGCTGCAGCTTCGTGGTGGACCTGAACTACGATCGCAAGCAAAACATCTGGCTGAACTTCGCCGACCGTCGGGGCGCGCCCTTCATGGATGGCCGTCGCCCGTTGGCCCACCAGGCCCGTCGCACCTTCGCCCTGTGGACGGGCCTCCAGGTGCCCGTCGAGGAGTTCCTCAAATCGTTGGACGTGGGAGACCCGGCGTAGCGTGCTGCGCGAACCGACGGCGTCGGCGCCCGACCCAGCCCAGTAGGAACGCGAGCAGGAGCACCAAAGGGGCCCCCGGATCCGGCGCCGCGCCACAGGCACAGCCGGTGCCGATGTTCCCCGGCCCGCCCGGCCCGGCGTCTGTGCCTTCGCAGCCCTCGTCTACCACGCCGTCGCAGTTGTCATCCACGCCGTTGTCGCACAGCTCCGCCACCGGCTCGACCCCGCCCACACAGGCACCCCACTGGCCGCCCACGCAGGTCCGCGTGCCGGGCACGCAGGCGCCCACGTCCAGGCCGCAGGCCTCGGTCGCGTTGCCGGTGCAGGGCCCGCCGCAGCCCTCGTCCACCACGCCGTCGCAGTTGTCGTCCACGCCGTTGCACACCTCGGTGGCCCCGGGGTTCACAGCCGGGTCCGTATCGTCGCAGTCGGGACCGTCCGGGACCCCGTCGCCGTCGCTGTCCACCACCACGTACTCGATGCGCAGGTAGGGATCGAAGGTCGTCGAAGCCTCTTTGGACAAAAAGTGCGCGGAGTTCGCGTCGGTTGTTCGCGGCACCAAGGCGAAGCTGTACGTGCCGTCGGCCGTCACCGCGGACGAGGCGTCGAACAGGTACCACTGGTCCGGGGCCACGCCCGACAGGGACGCGACAGGGGCCCCCGCTGTGGCCGGCCGGGTGTTCCAGGTCAGGGTGGTCTCGGACCAGGCGTTGGAGGGAACCGCGTACAGCTCGCCCCCGTCACCCGCAGCCGAGGGGTCCGCCGAGGAGCGCAGGTGAATCGTCGCGCGGGTGATCCTCCCGTTGATGGGCCCGACCACGAACTTCAGGTAGGTCTCGCTGTCCTGATAGCCCACCGCGAGGTCGTTCACGTCGGGGTACACCGCGTCGGGCAGGTACTCCGCGGCGGTGACGTCCTCCACCACGGGAACGATCTCGACCAGGACGCCGGTGTCGACCACTTCGAAGCACACCTCGCTGTAGGTGCTCACGACGTTCGGCATCTGCCAGATGGTGCCGCCGCCCGCGTCCAGGGCGGACAGGAAGTGGATCTCCGTGACGCCGATGCCCCAGGTGTTCACCCCCACTCCCGAGTAGAGCGTACCCCCGCAGTTGAAGGTGAAACCGTACTGCGCGGCATCGAGATAGATCGTGCCGTCACAGTTCTCGCTGCCGTCCGCGAAGATCACCGGGCCCGGATTCGGATCGGCCCAGCCCTCGGGGCAGGGCGGCTGGCCGCAGCACGGGCTGCCGTACTCCTGCTTGAGCGTGCCCGGCGGGTGCGCCAGGTTGGGCGGGCTGGAGGTGCCGTAGAGCTTGAGCGTGGCTTCGGCCGCCCCGAGGCCGCAGCGGGTGTCCCGGAGCTGCCCCAAAGAGCCCTTGCCGTTGGGGTAGTCCGCCGGGTTGACGTTCGCCACGTCGAAGGAGAAAGTCAGCGCCGGTGTGTACGTGGCGTTGCTCGCCATGTAGGTGTTGAACTCGTCGACGCCCATGCACAGCGTCTCGGCCCGGGCCGGAGGGTCGCCCGCCACGGCCCCGGCGAGCACGGCCAGGGCAGACAAGGCCACGGTGGACATGACCGCCACCAACCACCGGCACCGCGAGACAAACCAGGACATCGCACACCTCCGGGGTCGCCGAGCGACGACCCCATTATCGCGGAAAAAGCGTCGATCGCCTAGCGTTCCCTCCGCGCCACCGCGCGGCGCCACGCACCGGCGGCTATTTCTTTTTGCGCGTCAGGCGCAGCAGCATGCGGAGGTACTGCTTTGCGCGCTTCCTGGTGAGCGGCCCGGAGCTCTTCCAGATGAGACGGCGCTGGCCGTCAAAGACGTAGATGTTGGAGCGGCCCTGGCGGAACCCCCACAGGCGCATCATGCGGCCGTCGCGATCGCACAGCACCCGCACGCCGTGCTGGCTCGCCCGGCGGCGCACGGCCATATCGATGATGACGTTGGGGATGGCGGTTTCCTGGTAGTTCGCGATGCCAATGGAGTCGTAGCGGCTGTCGTGAAGACGCCCTGCGGCGCGCAGCTTCCAGATGCGTTTTTTCAGCCACATATTCTGAAAGCGCGACGACTTGCCCTCGTACCAGACCTCGAGGATGGGCTTTTTGAACGAAGCGAGGGTGTACTTCTTCCCGTGTGCGTCGGTGAGCGTAAACGCCTTGGCCGTGTCCCCCACGTTCATCGCCCGCGCGGAACCCGGGGCAGCCAGCATGGAGGCGATGCTGGCCGAAAGCAAAATGGCAGTCGTTCTACACATGGTTGCGGGGCCTCGGGTCCTCGCGTCCGCGGGTCCTCTGCGCACAGGGGTACACCAGAGTCCGTTCACTACACAAGCACCGAGATTAGAGGTCCCCTCTCAGGGTTCCCCTCCCGGGTGGGTCCACGGTTGGCTGAACCACCCCGCGCTGCGCCGCGTCGCGCCGCGGCGGGGCCTTTTTGCCGGCGCTAGGTTTGCGACCGCCTGGCGCCGAGGCGCTCGATGAGCGCCAGCAGGGTCGGCAGGAGGAACAGGGCGGTGGCGGTGGTGGCGGCGATTCCCAGGAGCGCCATCGTGCCCAGGCTTCGCAGCCCCAGGTGATTGCAGACCAGACTCGAGCCGAAGCCGGCGGCCGAGGTCGCCGAGGCGAGGAGCACCGCGACCCCGGTGCTTCGCAGGACGAGGCCCAGGGAGCCGGACCCTTCGGCACGATAGCGATGATTGATGTGAACAGCCGCGTCGATGCCGATGCCGAGCATCGTGGGGATGGCGAGCAGATTGAACATGTTGAAGTGAAGGCCCAGGGCGTGCGCACAACCCACAAAGGCGAAGATGCCCACCAGGAGTGGGAGCAGCAAAAGAACGGTGTATCGAATGCTCCGCAGGTCGATGAGCAGAATCAACAGCACCACCAGGAACGCCGCCGGGATGAGGCGAGGCGCGTCGTGCGCGACGAGCGCCGAGATCCAGCCGTGAATGAAAACCTCGTCGGCAATCTCCACCCGGACGCCTTGCTGGCGGAGCTTTGTGGACAGCTGTGAGATTTCTTTCACCCAGGCGAGCGCCAGCAGGTCCGACTCGACTCTCTTGGTGGGCCAGAGGTACACCAGGAACGCCTTTCCGTCCCGGGTCACGAAACGCCGCCGTAGGAGCGCGGGAACCGCCTCCATCGTGAAGGGCTTCGAGTCGAGCAACCGCTCCGCATAACCGAGGCCCAGTAGGAGCCGTGGGCTGCGGGCAGCGGCCTTGGCCAAGGCCCGATGGCGTAGTGCCAGCCGCAGGCGCTGGATCAGGGCCCGGCGCTCCGCGATGCGGTCGGGAAGCAGGTCGGTCGCGGCCAGGACGCGCGCGATTCCGAAAGCCCCTCTGCTGTGTGTTGTACGCTGGGCCCGGCGGGCCATGGTCGCGATGCGACGAGCGTCGTCCGGGGAGCGGGCGACGACCACCGCGGGATTGGTTGCAAAACCGAGGTTTTTGTTGACCCAATCGTTGAACTCAGCCTCCGGCAAGGAGCCGTGCAGGCGCCGGAAGTCGTTGTAGTAGGGGATCTGTCGGGCGTTGATGACTCCGTACACCGCGAGCCCGCACAGGATGATCACCGGCAGGATCACCAGCCGTTGGAGCGGGAAAGGTCTATTCAAGCCCAGCGCGGTGTTTGCCCGGCGCGGCGGGGTCTGCTGTGACCTTTGCGTGCGCCGACCCACGACGACAAGCAGCGGCGGCAGGATGAGGAAGGTGCTCAGGAGGGTGAGCAGGACGCCCGTCCCGGCGACCAGGCCGAATTCGCGGAAGCCGGGGAAACGCGCCAGCCCAAAGCAGAAAAAAGTCGCCGCCGTGGTCAACGCGCTCGTCGCCGCCGGCCGCCAGGTACCCAGCACCGATCGTTCGACCGCCTGCTCGACCGGAACCCCGGGCTGCTCCTGCCCATAGCGCATCAGGAGGTGCAAGGCGAAATCGATGCCGAGCCCGAGCAGAACCGGGACGAGGAATCCGGTCACGAGGTTGACGGTGTCACTGCGGAGACGCATCAGGCCAAAGGTCCAGATGACGCCGGGGAGCAGCGCCGCGCTCACCAGCAGGGGTGCCGACCACCGCCGCAGGCCGGCCACCACGAGCAGCGCGCAGAGCAACAACGCCACGAGAGAGGCATTCCGGAGGTCCCGGCTGATCAGCCGGTGTTGCTCGCGATACAGGACGAGCATGCCCGAAGCCCTGACGCTCAACCCTTGCTTGGCGGGCTCGAGGCGAGCGCTCGTTTCTTCGATCTTGCGCAGCAGGCGTTGCCCGGCCCGGAGCTGGTTCGGGTTCGTCGCAGGCACAACCCACAAAAAGGAGGTCCGGCCGTCACGGCTCTCCTGCACCTCGTGAAAGGGGATCCGCGCGCGCTGCGATTTCAGGATGCCCTGCAGTTCCTTGCCGAGCCGCGCGAGCGCGCGATCGTCGTCGGCTGTGCGCAGGCGATCGACGGCCCTTTCCGCGGACCGTGTCAGCGTCCGCAGGGTTTCGAGCTCGACGAGCCAGACGGCGTGCTCTTCCAAAAAGCGCACGGGGAATCGGAAATCGGCGTGTCTTACCCCTTCCAGGGCGCGAAGCTCCGCGGCGAGCTTGTCGGCGAAGGCATGTCGGGCCGCCCGCTTTTCACCCGTCACGGCCAGGACGATGTGGCGGAGTCCACCCGTTCTCTCGCGAACCGAGCGCACGACGTTGAGCTCTTTGGCGTCCGTCGGAAGCAACGCCTCGTAGCTCGCATCGATGCGCAGCGTCGCGGCCAGGCCACCGGCCACGAGCGTCACCAGGCAAGCCACGAGGAGAAAAGCCCAGGGGTGGGTTCGCTGGGCCACGATCAGCCGGTTGAGAAGCGGGCTGCCTTTCATCGCCGGCATCTTAGCAGAGACGAGATCCACTGTCCCCTGACTGTTCGGGCGCCCCGGTCAACCGCCTGGCCGCCGAGTGGGCATTTTCCCGCGGCAGTTACGGGGGCAGATTGACTCGTCCGGTCCAGCTGCTATATCTTTGGCGCACGATGGGATTTTACCGCGAGCGGGCGCCTCGCTAGTGGACTTGAGTGAGACTCCCGGATTGAGTTCTTTGCGAACAGAGCGGTTAGACGACGTTCATATCGGAGCAGCGCCTTCGAGCGGGGACCGCTTCGCGCTGTGTCATCCCCAACAACGGGTGTGGTTCACCGAGCTGCTGTATCCTGATACTGCAGTCGGCAATCTGAGCGGCGCCCTGTACTTTCCGGGCAGTCGGGCGCAGTTGCCGTTGCTGCAGCAGGCGCTGAACAGGGTCATCGCCAGGCAGGCGGCGCTCCGGATCCAGCTCTCCTCGTCCGACGGGCTTCGTTGCGAGCAGTATCTGATCGGGCCTCGCGAGGTGGTCTTCGACACCCTCGAGCTCGGATCGGGGAGGGAGCTCCTCCTTGGGGAGAGCAGACGTCCGCTCGCGCTGATCGACAGCCCGCTCTACCAGTTCATTCTTCTGGTCCTCCCGGACCGCCGCATCGGCTTTTTCTTCAAGTATCATCACATCATCATCGACGCCTTGAGCGTTTCATTTCTGAACCAGGAAATCTATGCGGCCTTCGAGAGCCTCGGGCAGGGCGCGCCGAGCGTCGAGCACCATGGCGAACCCTCCTTTCTGGACTATTTCGCCCGCGAGCGGGCCTACCTGGAATCTGAGCAGTTTCGTGTCGACGAGGC
>Ga0180009_10005645_pt1 | contig 13368 bp, 10 predicted proteins | sample OS_PC_MetaG_FD_123537 | JGI IMG/M metagenome (GOLD analysis project Ga0180009, IMG submission 123537) | Groundwater microbial communities from the Aspo Hard Rock Laboratory (HRL) deep subsurface site, Sweden - OS_PC_MetaG | ecosystem: Environmental > Aquatic > Deep subsurface > Groundwater... | reverse complement strand
TTTTTAGCAAACTTTGTTACTTTTTTCATGGCGTCCTCCTTTTATGTGTACGGTTCTTGTTTGGTAACTTAACCATATCACATCTCGGAGGACGCTTTAATTGTTTCCTAAGATAAAGGTCTCGCTCAAAAGCACAGCAAGCCCGGTGATTTTGTCCTACGCCCGGAATTATTTGCCTCGTCTCTATTCCTTGCCGATCCAGTTTTGCCTTTTGTCACCAGCCACTTTAGGTTCCCTGTTTCTTTCTTGCGGCCTTTACCCAGCCTTAAAAAGCGGGGCTTGCGGAAAGCAGACCAGTCAAACATTTGACACTTATCGACAAATTCCCGGCAGATTAGGAAAGCCTGGCAGGGAGTCTTCCCTGCCGTTAAACAAAACATCTATTCTTAGATTTTTTAAGTATTAATCCGGGAAGTTGTATGTCACGATTTATATCAGCTTTCCGTCATAATAAAGTTTTGCCTATGAATCCTGATACCCCGATACCGGATTCTTTGAAATGGCACTTATCTTGCTTCTTTCAAGTGTATGCTGGTTTTTGATTCTTTTTCAAGATGAATGGATAATTTGTAAACCACAAGGACACGAAGGTTTTTATTGCATAAAAAATGAGAGTTAGACGGTTTTCAAGGAATTTAAAGGTTGATGTTTCCAATATATTATACAAACAAGATTGATACTTTCTCGGCTCCACAGGGATTGCAACCCGTGCGCACAAACTTTAACGAGCTTTTTTCGGTCAGCCTGACTGATGCCCTGCTTAAAAATACGATGCAGTATGAAAAATGGGAAGCGATCCGGCAAAAGGATCCTTTAAGGGCGGGCGAAATTGCCGGGATGGTTCTGGAACGTCACGATTATGTTGCCGGTAAAGCCCCGGTTAACGAGCAGGGCCGGAAGCATTTTGATCACCTCACCGACAAGCTAAAAGATGAAGGCATCTATCTATACAACAGTCATCAGTTCAAGACCCAGATTTTTAATGAAACTAACACTTACAATCAGCACGCTACAACAGCCGAAATCAATGAACCGAAAACCATACGTGCGATTGAAAGCCCAAAAACACCCGACTTCAGGGATCGATTCAACAACAAGGACTGTTATGAATTTCTTGCCGGAATTTTGGAAGACAACGGGATCGCCTACTACGGAAGCAATGGAATCGGCAACGCTCTGATAGACCAGGCTCGAAGCCTTGGGTTGACCCTTAACTCCTTTTTAACCGGAGAAGGGATAACGCGGCTTCTTTGTGATAATCCTGTAAAGATTAACATCCCCAGGGTGACAAATACATCCTTTGATAAAATTTGGAACAAAATCGAACCGCACTTAAAAAAAGGAGCTATTCTTTCTTTTTCTTCCCAGCCATTTGGACACACCGGCATTATAGACCGGAAAAACGGACAATGGGTTTATATCAACTCAAGCGGGGTGCCATATGACAGGAAAACGTACCGGGTGATTGAAGAGGACCTGAAACATGAAATACGTGGACGGCTCCAGCAAGCGGACCGGCAGGAAACCTTTTTAGGTATCACTCTTGGTTCCGTGGACCGTGATTTGGCCGCGCAGTTTGAAAATTCTCCTCTGATAGCCGGAAACAGGGTTAAAGACATCGATCTGTTTCAGGTTACGTAAACGGCACAATATATTCTTTAATCCCTTTCTCCAATTATTTCAATTCCGGGAATATCGTCTTTCATTATATATTTCGCCATATAGCGGAGTTTCCTGGTTATTTCCTCAAGCTTGCCGGCTTGCTTTTGTATTTCAAGTAATTTCTCATACTGCGGGTCATCTTTAGCCTTATTCAATAACACCATTTCGGAATATCCTGAAATCACCGTAATCGGCTGGCTTAATTCATGACAAATCAATCTGGTTGTCTCAAGGAAACCCTGGAGTTTTGATAGATAAGCTTTATCCTCCTCCGCTCTTTTAAGCTCGCTTATGTCTATAGCAATGCCCTGGATACCAATAAATCCACTTGAGTCCATATTTTTTTTTAATGCTTTAAATTCTTTAACGGTAGTACAATAAAATTTAAAATATATCTCTTTTTGATTCTTCGTTAACAACCTCAATTCAATAGGTTCGATATTCCCATCAGCAGTCCGCCACTCCTTGATCCATTCGGAAGCCTTTTCCTTATCGGCATTATAAACAAGGTCCGGCAGATATTTTCCGATGAGTTCTACGGGCTGGCAACCGTACCGTTTAACAGCACCACTGATATAAGTAATACGGCTATCATAATCAAAACGGTATATAATATCAGGGATAACGCTTAATACAGAACTAAGTCCCTCCGGAAAGGGCACACCTGCTGTTTCTGAATGCTCAGGCTTAATCAAATTGTTCTCCGACTCCATCTCTTTTTTCTTCATTTCAAACCTCCGGGAACTAATTTTCTTCAGCGCATGCTATACCGCTTATCGATCCGCCTTCAAACAAGGTCATTTTATACCCCCCTGTATCCGAAAATGCAACAGAAGATCAGATTTCTTCCGGGAATGGATTGATGAAAGTGGAATTGCCGGAACTGTTCAACAAATAGACATGGCTATTTAGTTTCCATCCGGAAATGGCTCTTTTGTGCGATCTCTGTGTCAATCTGCGGGATTTCTTGTGCGACATACAAAGCGTATGTCTCCGCGCAATCCCTTGATTTCCTTGAGCTTGCCCAAAATTACCTATTTCCGAATTGGAAACTCATATGCGTCCAAATTTGATTTCCGGATGGACACTATTTAATCAGGCTCAAATTTTTGCTGTTAATACGGCCATGTCTATGTTATAAGAGATTCCATCTGAAAATGAAAGCCGAGAACCGCAGTTTTTGTTTTCGGAAGTCTGGTCTGTGAACTTAGCCCCGCATGATTTCATTCCTGCGGCTTTGCCTGCTCCCCGGAGAAAATCGGGGGAGAAGTTCATATCTGTATCGAAAGGGAATGAATGATGAAAAAGGAAAAAAGGAAACGTACGAGGGTTCCCGTCGGCTTTACGGCAACTATTTCCGGAGGGGGAAAAATAATTAAGGCCAATACCTTGGACATAAGCTTAAACGGAATACTCTGCACCGCGAACAGCCGTTTCCAGACAGGTGACCAATGCCGGGTTACACTTACCCTTGATCCGGCAGTCAAGGTAATTATAGAAGGCAGAATATCGAGAGTCACCCTCTCGGACATGGCCATTGTTTTCTCCGCCATGAACGAGGAAAGTTTTTTCCACTTGAAAAAGATTGTGGAATATAATTACTGTGACGCCGATGCAATCAACAAGGAAATAATTACCAATATAAAAGCAAAATGAGTGCCGGGCATTAAGGATAGTCAACACAAAAAGAAATCTGTGGGCTGCATACTATGGCGGACAAAAGGAAATTTGAAAGATTTGAGTTGAATGTTCCATCCAGAATTGAATTTTTAACTCAAGATGGAGAAGTAGAAATACTTGACATTGAAACCAATAGTTTGTCGGCTGGAGGTGTGTTTTTCAAATATGGAGGTGCGATCCCAAAAGGTTCCAAGGTTAAAATGGAGATATCTCTTCAATTTGAAGAACTGAAGACTCCCGCAGAGCCCGAGGGTACGATAGTTATAGCCGCCACTGGTCATGTCCTGAGATCAGGATCTGAAGGAGTAGCGATCTGTTTCAATGAAAATTTCGATATTTCTACAACTTTAAGCAACATTCAGAAGAAAAAATAAGTTTTCAACGGTATGGCTTCCTGCTATTTTTTTTGATTCGTGATTATTTCCCCGCAGAATATGCCTGTTTATGACTGTCATAAATTTGTAGTTTTTATAATTCCCTCGCTGTAGACATTTATCAATAAAAAACGATATTTTCGCCTCCTTTAACAAGACATTGAAATAAATTAAAGCGCAATAATATCACGCTGCTTTTTCAAGCTGAACCACTTCATCACGGCTTAATACTTTGTCTATATCGAGCAGGATTTTGACTCCGCCAGTGAATTTGGCCATCCCGAGGATATAATCGGTTCTCAGTTTTGTGCCGAATGCAGGCGTTTCTTCAATATCACATCCCTTTATGTTAAGAACTTCCGATACCGAATCGACTACGATTCCGATCATGACGGTGCAGGACTCGCCTGATATTTCAACAACTACGATGCAGATCCGCTCCGTGTAACTGATTCTTTCCATTCCGAACCTGAGTCTAAGATCCACCACCGGAATCACCTTGCCTCGGAGGTTGATGACGCCTTTTACAAATTCCGGTGTCTGGGGAATCGTCGTAATAGGCATCATTCCGATGATCTCTTTTATCTTAAGGATGCTGATACCGTATTCTTCCCCGGCCAGGGCAAATGTCAGGTATTTTCCTTCCCTGTCGGTCATGACGCTGATTGCCTGGTCTATTGTGTCCACTAATTTTGCCATTACGTATTTCCTCCTTTATTTTTTACTCGGGTGTTTAGGCTGAAGACTGAAGGATAAGAATCGTCAGCCCGTTTCATCGCTTTGAGTTTTTCTCTTCAGCCTATAGCCTTCACACCTTCAGTCTATATTAAAAATCTTTGAATTCTTCATCACCCATAGGAATCAGCTTCTTGGGATTGACCTCCTTGGATGCAAGAACAGCCGCCATTGACGAAAATGCTTGTTTTCAAGTTGCGGAAATAAATAATATCTTTTTTCTCAGCGATCATGAGAAGTTATGATCACACTGGTTTTATTATTTGTAATGGCGGCAAGATTCGAGTAAAGTTTAAATATAAGTGATGACGGGGGTGGAGTTCTTCTTGAAATCTGTAGGATGAAAATCTTCATTGACGCTGTAGATTTCAAATGCAAATTGTGATAATAAGGCCACAAAGGAGCACAGAAATGACAGCCTGCAAATGAACCATGCTCAAACTGATACTGTTCACATTCGTCGTTTTTTCCGGACTTTCCATGACGGCGCAGGCCTGGGAGCGGGTCATTATAGGGGTATCTCCGTCACTCTCCGCAACTTTGGGCATTATTGCCAAAAATCAGGGTTTTTTCTCCCAACAGGGTATCGACGTGGATATCCGCGTCCTTGAATCGGGCACCAAAGCCGTGGCAATGATGATGAATGATGAGATAGACATTTCAGAATCGGCCATTTTCTCTCTGGTATCAAACAGTTTCAGTCGAAAGGACTTCAAAATATTAACCCAGATATCCACTGCCGGTAATAGCAACATGATCGTAGCCCGGAAAGATAAAGGGATACGAAATATTGAGGATCTGATGGGTAAGAAGGTCGGGGTGATTGAAGTGGGGTTCCCACGGTATGTTCTTGACCTGATGCTTCTGAATGCCGGCCTTGATCCGAAAAAGGTCAAGCTTATGTTCGAGGAATCAGACCGTCTGTATCAGATGATTTCATCAGGCGAGCTTGACGCGGTCTGCATGCATGGCATATGGATCGACAAGGCTAAGAAGAATCTGAAGGATAACGCAGTCGTGTTTCATGACGAAAAAATCACGCATATCACCATAGTGCATGCAGGCAAGAGCAAAAACTTCGAGCGCAACCCGAACCTCTATTCCAGGCTGCTGAAGGCATATATAAAGGCCGAAGAGTACGTGAAAAAGAACCCTGATGCAGCCCTTAAGACAGTGGTTGACTACCTGAAGTTCGATATGGGGAATGCCCGGAAGTTATGGAAGCCGAACCTGATCCATATTGCCCTTGAGCAATCCCTGGTCAAGGCCATGGAAAACATAGCCCAGTGGCAGATCGACCTGGGGTTGCAAAAAAACGCCAAAATCCCCAATTATCTTGACTTCATACACTTCAGAACCCTCACGGAAATTGACCCAAAGCAGGTAACCATAGCCCATTAGGAGTGCCTTGTGATCGCAATGAATCTGAAAAACCGCTTCAGGCTGATCATCTTCAGCATGGTCGTAATTCTGATCAGTATAGCCATCATCATATCTATCGGAATATGGCACACCAAAGCGCATATCCAAGAATCGGACGGCATGGATGAACTGGTTGTCAATCTTTATAAACTGCAGATTCTTAACAAAGAATATCTTCACACTCCTTCCGAGAGGGTCAAACAGCAATGGCAGGCAATATACGCGAAGATCAGAAATAAATTCGTTGAACAACAAAACATACCGGACGATGTAAAGGATGTGCTCAATAGCCTGCATCAGATTTTCGAGCGTATTACATCCTGTACCGAAGCGGCGTCAGAGCTTGATGTGTCTCGAAAACGCCTCAGGAACCAACTTGAAACAACCCTCAACCTGGAATCGCAACGGATCATAGAATGGGTTTCCGACATCTCCGGGCATATAAAAGACGGGGTTGTCCTGCACCTCATGTTTATCGGCGCAATCGAGCTTGCTACCGTGCTGGTTGCCACGCTTGCTGTTATAGCAATATTGCTCTTTTCCGGCAGACACTTCCTTTCATCCGTCAACCGTCTCAAGAAAGGGGCTGAAGAGATCGCCAGCGGAAAGCTGGGGTTCCAGGTCGAACAGGCCGGAAACGATGAAATTGCCTTGCTGGCAACCGCCATTAACCAGATGAGCCGTAGTCTGTTGGACTCATATGAGGATCTTCATGGGAAAACGGTCCAGCTTGAAACCGAGATGACCGAACGGCAGATAATCCATGAAGCCCTTAAGATAAAAACTGATGAACTGGGGGAAGAAATTGAAGAACACAGGCAGGCGGAGGAAGAGCTGCGGGAATCTGAGAACAAGTTCAAGTGTTTCGCAGAACAGTCATTCGTGGGATTATACCTGATACAGGACGGAGTATTTCAATATGTAAACCCAAGGTTCGCACAGATTTTTGGATACAGTGTCGAGGAATGCTGTAAAATGCATTTCCGATATCTGGTATTCCCCGAAGATCTTGAGAAAGTGGAAGAACAGGTCAGAAGACGGATCTCCGTTGAAGTTGATTTCGTTCAGTACAAATTCAGAGGGATAAAGAAGAACAGAGAAGTCATCGACGTTGAGATTTACGGGTCCTCGGTAAGTTATAAGGGAAAACCTGCAGCAATTGGAACGATGCTGGACATAACCGAGCGCAAACAGGCAGAGGAAGAGAAGGCGAAGCTGGAGGAGCAATATAGACAAGCGCAGAAGATGGAGGCGATAGGCCAGCTCGCGGGCGGAGTGGCGCACGATTTCAATAATATGCTGAACGTTATCCTAGGCTATTCACAGCTCGCGCTGCTGAAGATCGAACCATCCAGCCCGCTCAATGCTGACCTTCAGGAAATCATGAACGCGACAAAGCGCTCCACGGATCTTGTCCGGCAGCTTCTGGCCTTTGCACGGAAGCAAACCATCGCCCCGAAAACGCTGGACATTAACGGTACCGTCGCGGGCATGCTCAATATGCTTCGAAAGCTCATCGGCGAGGATATCGATCTGCTCTGGATGCCCGCAGCAAACGTGTGGCCGGTGAAGATGGACCCTACCCAGATTGACCAGCTTCTGGCCAACCTCGCTGTTAACACCCGCGATTCAATCTCCGGAGTCGGCAAGATTACAATCGAGACCGGCAAGGCGGAGTTTGACGAGATGTATTGCTCTCAGCACTCGGGTTTTGTCCCCGGGCTGTACGTCCTGCTTGCGGTCAGCGACAATGGCTGCGGCATGGACAAAGAGACCTGTGAGAAGATCTTTGAGCCATTTTTCACCACCAAGGAGATTGGAAAGGGTACCGGCATGGGTCTTGCCACGGTGTACGGGATAGTCAAGCAGAACAACGGCTTTGTCAATGTATACAGTGAGCCCGGAAAGGGCACGGCCTTCAAGATATACCTGCCCCGGCACGGGGGAGAAGAGGAGGTAATAGACGAACCACACGCGCATCCCAAAACTCTGACCGGCACTGAGACGGTTCTGCTTGTCGAGGACAACGAAGCGCTCCTGAAAATGGCTAAAATAATGCTCGAAGAATTAGGATACACAGTGCTGGCCTTGGGCAATCCAAACGAAGCCATTCAACTGGCCGAACAATATGCGGGCGACATCCATCTTTTGGTGACCGACATTGTGATGCCGGAGATGAGCGGCCGCGATCTGCAGAAACGGCTAAGCGCCCTTCGGCCTGATATGAAATACCTGTTCATGTCCGGCTACACCGCCAATGTGATCGCCCACCGCGGTATTCTCGACGAAGGAGTTAATTTCCTCCAGAAACCCTTTCATATGGAGGAACTTGCCACGAAGGTAAGGGAAGCTCTGGATACTCCATAACTGGAGTGTCTAATTACCCAGCATTAAAAGCACTGTTTGCAACAGGTTATCATCCCTTCAATTTTAACCTGAAGTCTGTGGGCTTGTGGATGACATGTTTGATACTGACAATTTCTTGATGTCAGTAAAACATTGCCCTTTAAGGATATGCTTTATTTCAAACAGCTATAAAAATGATTTTGTTTTTAAGCGATCATGATTCAGAAGTTATAAAGTGACCCAATGGATAAGAATGATGTCGAAACAATACTTCACGCCCTAAATACCTTTCCTAAGGCATTCCTGGTATGGGGGATACTTGATCAAAATCCCCAGAGACCTTTGGACATGGAGTATAAATTAAGTGCGGAATTCCCTTATCTATGTGAATTTTCATTTCTGAACAGGAAAAATTTTACCCAGTATTGCCATAAATCGCTAAAGGGAGTTGTTTTTAAGGATCATACGTATTGGGAAAACAACGCATTTCAAAAGGAAGTATCCACATGGAGGTTGATTGACGATTCAATTCGGCCCATAGCTGGGTTTATATTGGCCAAGTGTATCGAAAGTGGGGTCAGTAGTGAGTCTTTTCTGGCAAGTCGGAAAAACAGCAGCTCTCTTTCCAATTTATTAAGTATCCAGATATTTGAAAGATTATACAAAAATGGAAGGACGTCCGTTTATGATTTGGGAAATTATATTCATTTAGACCCGACAAGTGTAGATCGTCACCTGCTGAAATTGGTCTCTAATAATTTTGTAGCATATGAGGCGCCTTTAACAAACAGTAAAGTCCGAAAGAGAATGATAAAAAATACGATCGCTGCAATCACCCCGAAAGGAAGGGTGATTTTCGAAAAGATAATCATGCCTATTGCGTCGATCATAAATGGTAAAACGTATAATGATAAAATATTTCGAGAAACTGAACCGACGGCAGTGGATTTAATCAACGCAATGAAAATGTATGCCGAATATTTGGAACCAAAGCTCAAAATGGATAGCGTTATGAATCCCGGATGTATTCCGCGGACTTGTGGAGATAGCATTTGTAACTTCCCCCTGCCCGCAAGCCGTCAAATCAGATATAAACAATTGATTATATAGAAATAAATGATGCTTTTTTCTCAAGGTTAAACAAGACTCATAAATAAACGATCCATCTTTCTATCCAGCCGGCAACATTTGTCATTACAGAGAGGTATAAGATGAAAGACCAATCTAGGACAAATCAGGAACTGAGCGAAGAGATATTCGCTTTAAAAAAGAAAAACAAGAAGCTGGAACACTCGGAATCAGAGCTTAAGCGGGTGCAGGAGGCGCTTCGGGAGAGCGAGGAACGGTATCACCGCATCGCCGACACAGTAACCGATTACATATTCACCTCATACATCGAAGATGGCAAAGTAGTGAAAACGGTCCATGGTCCGGGCTGTATTGCCGTCACCGGATATTCGGCTGAGGAATTCGCCGCCGACCCCTACCTTTGGTTCAACATGGTATTCCCGGAAGACCAAGACCGTGTGAAAAAGTACGCATCGCGTATCCTCACCGGCAAAAACCTCAACCCTGTAGAACATCGTATACGGAAGAAGAACGGTAGGGTGCGGTGGGTACTGAATTCGCCTGTTCCTCATCTTGATTCTTCAGGAGCTCTCATTTCCTATGACGGGCTCATCAGTGACATCACCCTCCGCAAGCGGGCTGAGGAAGCGCTGCGAGAGAGCGAAGAACGCTACCGCAGCTTGGTGGAGCATTCACCCGACGCTATTTTCATCGACCACGAACAGAAAGTGGTGCTGGTGAATCAGGCTTGCATGATGTTGTTCAAGGCCCTCGACGCTAAAGAACTGCTGGGAAAGTCTTCCTTAGAGCTCTTCCATCCTGATTTTCACGAGGTAATCCGTGAGCGCATTCACAAACTGCGAGACGTGGGTGAGTTAATGCCGCTGATTGAGGAAAAAATCGTACGTCTGGATGGCAGCACCGTGGATGTAGATGTATTAGCAGTGCCTTTCTTGTTTGGCGGCGTGAATGCCATCCATGTCATCCTGCGCGACATCACAGAGCGCAAGCTGGCGGAGGCGGAGCGCGAGAAGCTCGAAGCCCAAAACCAGCAACTCCAGAAGGCCGAAAGCCTGGGCCGCATGGCCGGGGCCATCGCCCATCACTTCAACAACCAGCTCGGAGTGGTGCTGGGAAACCTTGAGCTGGCCATGATGAGGCTTTCTCAAGGGGCGGGGCCACACGCAGAAATCACCGCAGCCATGGAAGCTTCCAGCAAGGCGGCGGAGATGAGCGGCCTGATGCTGACCTACCTCGGTCAATCGTTCGACAAACGTGAGCCACTCGATCTTTCCTATGCCTGCCGCAGAAGTCTGCCCATGCTCCAGACCGCCATGCCGGGAAACGTGGTCATGAATACCGATTTGCCCATTCCCGGGCCGGTCATCAACGCGAACGCGAACCAGATACAACATGTCCTGACCAACCTGATCACCAATGCCTGGGAGGCTGTCGGTGAGAGCCGGGGCGCCATTCACCTGAACGTCAAAACGGTCCCTTCAGCGGATATCAAGGCAGAGCACCACCCCTTAACCTGGCAGCCGCAGGACGCAGTCTATGCCCGTCTGGAAGTGACGGACGAGGGCTGCGGGATTGCGCAAAAGGATCTCGAGAAGATCTTCGATCCGTTTTTCTCCACCAAGCTCACCGGCCGGGGTATGGGCCTGCCCGTGGTTATGGGGATTGTACGGGCGCACAGCGGGGCAATAACGTTGGAGAGCGAACCGGGACGAGGGAGTACCTTCCGGATCTTTTTTCCGGTGTCCGGGGAAGAAGTTCCTCTGCAGATGGACAAAAAGCCCCAACCCCTGGCAATAGAAGGGGGCGGAACGGTACTGCTGGTGGAAGACGAGGCGGCAATGCGCAAAATGGCCGGGATTATGCTCTCGATCATGGGTTATACTGTCCTTGCAGCAAAAGATGGAGTTGATGCTGTGGAGGTGTTACGGCAGCACAAGGACGAGATCCGCGTCGTCCTTTGCGACCTGACCATGCCGAGCATGGATGGCTGGGAAACACTGGCTGCTCTGCGCAAGCTTTCGCCGGGTATCCCCGTTGTCCTTACCAGCGGCTACGACAAGGCCGAGGTTATGTCAGGCGACCATCTCGAATGGCCCCAGGCATTTTTAGGCAAACCTTACATGCTCAAGCAACTTAACGATGCGATACGCCTTGCAATGGCAAAGAAGGCTTAAGAGAATGGTGCCGGTTCGCTTGACTATGCCCTTGGTGCAGGCGCCTATGTGAAAAAACCCTATGTTATCGAGAAGCTGGGACTTGCCGTGAAGAAAGAGCTTGACCGAGCCGTGTGAATAAGGGTGGATTAAAGTTCATCAGTACAACAGGTTATGATCACTCCTATCGAAACCCCGGCTACTCTTGGTATTCCTATATTAATTCATAAAGCTTCATCAAAAAAGGCGTGCAGGGGTGGTCTGCCTGAATTGTGTTCAAAAATGTCCTCTTTACGGGAACTCAACCAAAAGGTGAGTTGATTTCTCAAAAGGGCGGCCGCTGCTTCACTCCTGCTTAAAAGCCCAAAAGGCCTGTATCAGGATCGCACCCCTGACCACTGGAATTTCCCCCCCAACTCGACCATCTCTTTTTCCCGCATTCTGAAGAATTTCTTCTTTATATACTCCAGGCTTTTCTCATTGGCAGCACGGGAAGAAGGAGTAATGAATGACAGGAGCCTCACCTCAAGTTTATGTGAATTTTCTTCAAGTTTTATCGCAAGAACCCCATTAAGCATCAGTTTTTGCAGAAGCATTTCCCGTCTAGTTTTGGAATGGATGCTCTCCGCTATCGGCAGAAAAACGAGATTCGCGAGGATAATACCATAAAGGGTTGCCATAAGAGCTATGGGAATGGTTTTCAGAATAATGCCCGTATCCCCTATTCCGGAGAGCAGCCCGACAAGGCCTATGATGCTGGCAATAAGACCGAATGCGGGAGCAGACCTCGCCAGAGTCCTGAAGACTCTTTCGTTGTACCCTCTTCTTTCCCTGAAAAAGTACATCTCTGAGGAAAGAATATCTTTGATCTCGTGCTCCGAGTAACCGTCAACAAGAAGCCTGAGCGCGCCTTTCAGAAAAGAGCTGATCGACTGGTTCTCCATCTTCTCCAGAGATAGGATACCCTGATGTCTGGACCTTACCGAAAGGTCAAGAAGGATTGTTATAATCTCATTAGATGAGGGAAGCTCTGATGTGTATGAATTTCTGGCAACGTAGAAAGCGGTCTTCAACCGGGCAAAGGGATAACTGAGCAATGCCGCACCGAAAACACCTGCGACAATGTTGAGAAGCGCCGGGACGTTGAAGTATAAATGAACATTGCCACCGAGATAGAAGCTGATCAAAAATACAACAACACAGATAATAAAACCCGCAAAGTTATACCAACCCATGACTTACCCTCCTGACGTACTTTTATACGTATCCTTGGTTATTATTATTTCGACGCGCCTGTTTCTCTGCTTGTTATCCAGGGTCGTATTCGGCACGCTCGGCCTGTACATCGCATTGCCTGTCACGGTGAAACGTTCAGGATTGAGCGATCCCTGTTCAATCAGGAATCGGGCGACCCTCGCAGCTCGTGCGGACGACAGCTCCCAGTTTGTCGGAAAGGCTTCACTATGAACAGGGTAGTTATCCGTATGTCCGACAATATGCACTTCATTTTCAGTCTTATTCAAGACAAACGCTATTTCCCTCAAAAAATCTTTGGTCGTATCTCTCAGTTCAGCGCTCCCAAGATCAAAGAGCATCGGTCCTCTCACGCTCACCCTGACAGATCGGTCAGAATCCAGCACAACATCAATATCCTCAATATTGGCCTCTTTCACGGTCTGCCTGCTCATTTCAAAGAGCTGTTCAGGTCCAAGCTCGCCCGATACCGGCCCCTTGACTTTCTCGGCAAAAAGCGACTTCTCCCAGATATTGTTCTCTTTCGCAAGTGCGTCCTTCAGATTGCGTTCAGACAGCGTATAGACAAGCATAACCGCAAAAAGAATGAACATGGTCATCATAAGGTCAGACCATGGAATCGCCCAACTCGAAGCATCCGTCATATCATGCAT
>Ga0180009_10005644_pt1 | contig 13369 bp, 19 predicted proteins | sample OS_PC_MetaG_FD_123537 | JGI IMG/M metagenome (GOLD analysis project Ga0180009, IMG submission 123537) | Groundwater microbial communities from the Aspo Hard Rock Laboratory (HRL) deep subsurface site, Sweden - OS_PC_MetaG | ecosystem: Environmental > Aquatic > Deep subsurface > Groundwater... | reverse complement strand
CGCAGGTCCGCCGGCCAGCTTTCGGCCGCGCTTGTGTCGATGGATAACAATGGTGCGGTGCGCGCCATGGTTGGTGGCCTCGACTACGGCGAAAGTCAATTCAACCGGGCCACGTCCGCGCGCCGCCAGCCCGGCTCGTCGTTCAAGGTCTACGTCTACGCGGCCGCACTTGAAACCGGCGATTATTCCTCGACCACCGTCCTGCGTGACAGCGGCGTGCGCTGCGGCAACTGGAGCCCGAAGAACTATAGCGGCAGTTATGGATCGGGCCGCCGGGTGACGATGGCCGATGCGCTCAGGGTGTCCCTCAATACGACCGCCGTCGCCGTGTCGTTGCGCATTGGGCGACAGAACGTGGTCGACCTCGTCAACCGCCTCGGCATCGAGGGACCACGCGCATCGTGCTCGATGGCGCTCGGCGATACGGGGATCACGCCGATCAGCCATACCGGCGGCTTTGCAACCTTCGCCAACGCGGGCAAGAAGACCGAGCCTTTCGCCCTCATCGAGGTATTCAATACCCGCGGCGAACTCCTCTACAGCCGACAACGGGACGAGCAGGAGCCGGAACGGATGTTCTCCGATTCGACAGTTGCGCAGATGAACCAAATGCTCGTCGGCGTCGTCGAGAACGGTACCGGCAAGGCTGCGCAGCTCGATTTCACGCACGTCGCAGGCAAGACGGGCACCAGCTCGAGTTACCGTGACGCCTGGTTCATGGGATACACGGGCAAGCTCGTCACTGGCGTGTGGGTCGGGCGCGATGACTACCGGCCGGTCTATCGCTCCGGTGGCCGGGGCATGACGGGTGGCAGCGTGCCGGCCCAGATCTGGCAATCGTACATGTCGGTCGCGCACAAGAGTTACGATATTCCGACGTTGCTCGGCCTCGACGATCATCCACGTCAGATCGAGGAACGCCAACGCATCGCCGAATTGCGCCGCGCCAATCCCGACATTGGACAGGCTGGGAACGGCGACGTGTCGACCAAGCTCATTTCGCCGGCAACCAAGCGCGTCTTGGAGTCGCTTGCAGTTTCGCTGAGGACCGCCGCCGGCATTGCCAATGAGCCGATCTCGGGCAACCCTCTGGAACGGATCGGGCGTCGCTGAGATGGCATCCGCAATCACGATAAGCGACCATTTCACGAGGCTCAAGCGCGCCGTCCAGTCGGCGCTCGGCGTCATCCTAAGGGTCGCCACATTCCTTGGCGTCGCCGTCTTCGGTGGCATCCTATCGAGTTGGTACATCGCCAGCAATGGAGCCGCATTCAACTCAAAGCGCCACGGCCCATGGATCGAGTGGACGACAGCCGGACGTTTCGCCTCAGATCCATACAGCCTCATTCGTCAGGACCGCAACGGAATGCTCCTCTACAGTTCGGCTTTCGTGTCGCGCTACGAAGCCTCGTTCGACGACAGCCAGCGCCGACTGCATTCGGCCTGTCACTATGCGATCGAAGGTCGGCTCCAGGAAAACGCCTGGTGGAGTCTTAACGTCTTTGACGGCCAGGGCGGCCTTATCGCCAATGAGTCGAACCGGCACGGCTTCAACGCAGCAACGATCGTTGATCAGCCTGACGGCTCCTTCCGAATCGACCTCGCGCGGGAAGCCCGGCCCGGGAACTGGATTCCAACGTCACGCGCCGGCCGCCTTATCATCGTTCTGGAAGTACAGAACACGACGGGCGATGCCGTGCTGCCTGATGATGCCCAGGAACGGCGCCTGCCGTCGATCAAAAGGCTAAGTTGCTGATGAGACTGGAAAGGCCTTCTTTTTCCTTCATGCCGCCTCGCCTTCGCGACCTCTGGGTCGGCCGCCGGCGCGCGGTCGCTACCGCTTCAATATACGGCTCCGGTGCAATCGCAAGCCGTCCCCTCCCTCATCAGGCCGCAAATAGAGGGGCACTGGGCGACTGGTTCTTCGTCCGGTGGATCCGCAGTCTTCTCGGGCAATGGCGCTTTGGCGCAGCCGCACTGGTCGCGGGCGCCATCATCCACATCCTGGTCACGCTTTCGGCTGCCGACTTCTCACAGACCTCGGCGTTTCGCATTTTAAGCGAGGAGATTGCGGTCAATCAGGTCACGTTTGCCGACCCTGTAACATCGCAATCGCAACCCCTGCCCTTCCTCAGTCCGGACTCGCTTTACACCTACTGCCTGTTCGATGCATCGCTCGCGCAGATCCGTGTTTCGGTGACACTGCCGGATGCGGGCTGGAGCCTGTCCCTGCACACGCCAAAAGGCGAGAATTTCTACTACGTCCCGGGCATCGTGAGCCGCGAAACCCGCATAGAACTCGTGCTCGATCCGCCCGGCAATGTGTTTGCTCACGGCGCCACCGAGGTCAGCGAGGCCACTCAAGCCATTCCTGTCGTCAAATTACCCGATGTTCGCGGATTGGTCATTTTGCGGTCGCCGATCAAGGGGCTCGCTTATCGCCGCAAGGTGGACGAGCAGCGCGCGTCGTTCATGTGCGCGCCCCAGGATTTGAATTAGATCATCTCTGGTTGGCCCGAAATGAAACCAACGATCTGGCGGAGGCTCAAACCTCGAGCCAGTCGCGCGCAACCGTCTTTTGGGACGGCAAATGGACCACGCCATGCGGCTCCGAGCCTGATCGGGCATCAGCCCATCGTTCATAGCGAACACCCGGAAACAGAATGATTTGTCCAGTCACGTGCGACGTGCCCGCAGCTTCGTCCGGTTCGGACAGCGCCTCGGAATCTCGATTCAAAGTAATAATCAATGCCATGCTGTACCTTCTTCAGAATGGCTCATCGCGCCTTCGCCAATGCGAAACAGAATGGGGCTACCCTTTTCGACATTTGTAGTCAGTATGCGATTTGCCTAATAAAACCATAAAAAGAATGCCTGCTCAGTCGGTGGCAAGCCAGTCGTCGAGAAAGTGTCGCCTTTTTGCATCCTCGACTTCTATCAGCCACAAATCAGGATCGTATTCATACTGCTTCGCGACATATGCATCGACGTCCGATTCGCTGCGTGCCGCATCGGGCCCAATGAGCACCGCGAACCTTTGGGCATCGATTGCCTCACTCATTCCGGCAGGCGCCGGTCCATAGAGGGAGGCCGTCCCATCCAGGTGGTTGATCTTGATGAAGGCAGCGCCGGCATCGTCGTCGCCATGGCGCACGACATAGGCTGCGCAGTTTGCCTGCGCGCATGTGCGGATGTAGGCGAGAATCCAGAAACCGGACTTTAAGCGCATCGGATGCCTTTCATTGACATCCGCCCCTCTCATTTTTGACGATGGTTGTAAAGCGTCCTCAACCAGCGTTGCCCGGTGGCGTTGTGGGGCTTGCGGCGGCCCGGGTGGCATCGAAGGCGGGGCCTAGGCTTGCAAGCAGCGGTGCAGATATTCGGCCGCTCGACTGTAGGCCGCGAGCGCGCTCGAACTTGCGGACAGCCACCCGTGTGGCTTCATCCAGCACACCTGTCGGAGCGCCACTCGCATATCCAAGGTGCGCCAGCGCGCGTTGCACTTCGGTTACCAGGCGCTGCGCTGCGTCGGTGGCTGGAACCGATTGTGCGGCGGCTGCCTTCACGTGCGTGAAAATCAGGGCCTTCTGGACCTGTTCGGAGGGTTCCGCCGTCAATATCAGGCCATGATCGAATTCGAATGCCAGGATGGCGGCGCGCGTGGCCGCATCGGCTTCGCCGGTCGGTGGGCTTGCCAGATAGCCGCGCGAAACGAGTTCCCGGCGCACTGATGTCAGGACGCTTTCGGTCTTCGAGGCTGCGATATCTTCTGCCTTCACGCGCGTCGCCGCACGCGGCTCGGTCGTTTGGGAAAGGGCGTCCGAGCGCTCCGCTTTGGTTCGATGCTGTCCGAGGACATTGGCGATTATGCCAACGCCGAGCATCAGCGCGACTGCCAGGACGGCGCGGAGAATTGAGGCGTTCATGTGACCGGATCATCCAAGGAAAGCACGACCGTGCCATCATGCCGCCGCGCACTTAACGTTTCCTTAACTGAGAAAATGCTCAATCGACTTTGCCACCTACACGCTAGGCGGGTTCTGACGTGCGTTGGCGCGCTCTGCGCGTATCGGAGAGTGTGATGTTCATTATTCGGTTTGGTGTTATCGTCGTCTTCCTGGTTATGCTGTTGCCGCGGGGGCCGGAAGGCCAATACGATGCGAGCGGGCGTGACTTGCGCAACGCGGGTTTTTGTGAGCGCTACCCGAAGACCTGCGACGCGTCGGGAGAATTATTCACGGCCTTCAAGCAGAAGCTGAGCTACGGCATCGTTCTCGCGCGCCATTTCCTCGAGGCCCGCTCGGTCGCCGAAATCGGGCCTGCTTCATCGCTGCCAAATGTATCGGAACGCCCATTCGATCAAGCTGGCCGAGACTACGGCAATTCATACGCCAGCGGCACGTTGCGGCCTGATGAGCGTTCGTCTGAATTACGGCCGCGCAGTTATTGAACAAAATCGACCCGCCTCTATACGTTGCCCCCGCAAACTCCTACATATGTCGCATGGATGCGGATCTGGTTGGCAACATCCCTGTGGAGCGCAACACTGCATGTCGATTGAAGCGATCAAATCTGATTTCGAATTCCTTGACGAATGGGAAGACCGGTATCGGTATGTGATCGAGCTTGGCCGTGAACTCGAGCCGCTGGCGGGCGATGAAAGAAACGAACAGACCCGGGTACGCGGTTGCGCGAGCCAGGTCTGGCTGGTGTTCGATAACGCCACCGACGGCTCCGCAGATACTCTGAATTTCCGTGGCGAGAGCGATGCGCATATCGTTCAGGGCCTCATCGCCATCCTGCGTGCGATCTACAATGGGCGCTCGCCGCGCGAAGTGGTGGAAACGGACGCGATCGAGGTATTCGCCAAGTTGGGGCTTAGCGATCATCTGACCCCGCAGCGCTCGAACGGACTGAAGTCGATGATCGAGCGCATCCGCGCCGAAGCCCGCGGGCGTCTGCCGGCCTGAGGCAACACCTTCTGGCCCGATCTCGAAGCTTGTCAGGGTTTCGGACGATAGTCGGCCGCTCCCCAGTGGCGAATGCGCCCCGTCCCTTCCGACGCAGGATGCTCATCGCGAACGATGCCGTAGTGGCGCGCAAGTTCGCGCAGGGCAAACTGCAACACCAGCTTGCCCGATCGCTGCGGCCAGCCTGCGGCTTTTTCGATTTCGGTCAGGCCGCGTTCGAAGCAGCACACATCGATCAGCAGGTTCGCCTGCTCGCGGCCAACCGCCCGCAGCGCGCTTTCGAACCGCTGCCTGGCCGCGATTGCCCGGTCCGGCATGTTCTGCGCGTAGCCGGGCGGGCCGCGGCGCTCGCGGCGGCTCGATGCCTGCCCGCTCCAGCTTGCCGTGACGCGCGGATTAAGCATAGCGACGTGGAAGTCTGTCGCGAGGCGATTGCCTGCTTCAAGTTCCTCTTTCGAAATCAGTGGCTGGCCGTTCTTGTCGCGGCGCTGATGAAGCCAGGTCAGGGGTCCCTTCTCGTCGCGGGAGACAGGGCGATTTTTGTCGTCGGACATCAGGCGTTCTCCTCCTCCGCAAGTTGCAGGTCCTGCTTCAGTGCGGGCGACACTCGCACGATCGCGCGCACCGTATTTTCCATCATGCCGATCGCGCGGTCGTATTGTGGGCGATCGCGCATATCCTCGATGCGGCGGCAGGCATAGGAGACGGTGGTCCTGTCGCGCTTGAACAAGCGGCCGACGGCCGTCAGCGACAAGCCGCAGGCGACGTGTGCGAGATACATCGCGACATGGCGGGCGAAAGCGACTTTGCTGGGTCCGCGGTTTGGCTGAGCGAGAAGGTCGGTATCGACATCGAACATGCTCGATACGGTATTGAAAAGGAAATGTTGCGTGAGGACGCTTCGATTGCGCTGCGTGACGCGCGTCATCAGATCCCCATCCTCGCGTTGCCGTGCATCTCTCTCATCTGGCGAAATCATTTCGGTCTCCGCTTGCTGGTCGGCCCGGGCTCGAACCACCCCAACTGACTAGGCGCCAGCGTCCATCAGCCTCCAGCAAGCGTCGGGCCAGGGTGAACGACGGGGATAAATAGGCGTTAACGTTAATATTGAGCACGCCTCCTAACACTCACCGAATGCCATGCATGGCTTTCGGCCGCATCTGCGCACCTCGACGCCATCGGCGCGCCTGCCTGGTTAAGGTTTACGCGCACTTATCCCCGCCCGCCTTTGTGCGCCGACGCTGGTCAGCCAGGACCAGTCAGCACGCGAGGGCACATGGCAATCTACGCGAACCGTTTCATCAGGGGATATAAGCGACATTTTCCTGCCACTCGCCGGCTTGCCGAGGTCTTCGGGCCGGCCGCAGCCATCGATCCGTTGATCGCTCTCAGGCAAGACATCAGCGTGGCGCTGCACCTGTGGCCTAACGAAATCGATCTAGTCACGCCGGAAGGCATTGGCGCAGTGCTCGCACATCTGCGGCGCGCGCTGAGGGCGCAACGTCGTCATGCCCGAGCCAGTCATTGGACCTACGACATCGCTCGGCACGCGCGGCTGATCGACCTGCACCGGCGCGTTACAGCCATCGAGGCGAAAGCGCCCGCCCGTGTTTGAATCGCGTGGCAGCGCCGCCGTTCAACGTTCGCGGCGGGTGCCAAGCCCCATTTTCTTCGCGAGTTCGGAACGGGCCCGGGCATAGTTCGGTGCCACCATCGGATAATCGTGAGGCAGCTTCCACTTCTCCCGATACTCCTCTGGCGACAGCGAGTAGTGGGTCCGCAGATGACGCTTCAACGACTTGAATTCCTTACCGTCTTCCAGGCAGATGATATAATCAGGCATCACCGACTTGCTGGGGTGCACCGCTGGCTTTTGCGCCACGCGCTCAGGGGCGGGCGCATCCTGTGAGATCTTGCCCAGCGCCGCGTGCACGTCGCTGATCAAGGAGGGCAGATCCCTGATTTCTACTTGGTTATGAGACACATATGCCTCGACGATGCGTGTCGTCTTCTCAACGAGTTCCGGCTTTTCTGTCTGATCCGACATGAGCGATCCTCTCTACATCTCATCTCGCGCCAGTCCGTGCCTCATTTATTTCACTAAGTTATTGAGTCACATAAATTAACTGACGGCCCCCAAGAGGTGCGCGGGCCCTTTCAAATATTGGCTGTCACGCACAAGTTTTCTTGAGTCCGGCGACTGTAGAACTCATCAAGGATAGCTTTGTCAATACTCGCTTCGATAGAGACAAGATCTCATCATATATTGGAACTTATTTAATCCGCGGCGATTTCGCATGCGGTTCGGGGTTGCCTTCTTTGAGCATCACACGCATGATCAGCTCCGGCTGGGGGTTTTTTCCGACTCGAGCGGACTTTCGCTCTTGGCAGGCACGGTGGGGGTTCGGCAAATTCGGTTGTCGGTCGTTATCCCCAACGCGATGCTAAGCGTCGGGCGACAGCGCTGACGAGGGCGTAACGATGTGCTAGCGGAATGCGTCGTCGAAAGCGAAGATGTAACTGCCGAGGAAAGCCAAGAAATCCGATGCGCAACGTCAGCCTCGCCCTGCTCCTGTTTCTCTTCTGGCTCGCCCTTTCGGGGCACTACACGGGCTTTTTCATCACGCTCGGCCTGCTGACCACATTGCTCTGCCTGTTCCTTGCCCGTCGGATGGGCACCGTCGATGCGGAGGGCGTGCCGATTCAATTGGCGCTTGGCGCGGTTACCTACATCCCATGGTTGCTTTGGGAGATCCTGAAGTCGGCGTGGGCCGTGACGCGCATCATCATCGACCCCAGCCTGCCAATCTCGCCGACCATGACCAGGGTCAAAGCGACACAGAGGACCGCAAGCGGCCTTAACGTCTATGCCAATTCGATTACCTTGACGCCCGGAACCGTCACGACCGGTGTGACAGGCAATATCTTGACGGTTCATGCCATCGTTTCAGAAGGTGCCGATGATTTGGAGGCCGGCGGCATGGACGCCCGCGTTTCACGCTTCGAGAGAGGGCTCTAGTGTTCACCGTCGCATCCATTGCCGTCATGATATCACTCGCGCTCGTCGTGATACGTGCGATCGCCGGACCAACCGTTTTCGACCGGGTGCTCGCTGGCAACACGATCGGCACGCTCGCGATCCTGCTGCTTGCCGTCATCGGGTTCCTCATGGGACGGCCGGAATGGCTTGATATCGCGCTCGTCTACGGCCTCCTCAACCTGATCGGCACGCTGGCCGTCCTCAAATACTTCCGGCATGGGGACCTTGCGCATGATGCGGATGCCGACCGTCAGCGGAAACGGGTGGAGGAGAGCAAGTCATGATCGCAACCTTTCTCTCGGCGGCCGGCACCGGTGCTGCGGCCGCCAGCCCCGAGATCACTCCCGGCGTCTATCTGGATTCGGCCGTTCATATCCTCAGTTGGGCCGCATTGCTGACCGGATCATTCTTCGTGCTCGTCGGCGCAATCGGGATGCTGCGGATGCCGGAATTATTCACGCGCATGCATGCCGCCAGCATCATCGACACGGTCGGGGCAGGCTTTCTGATCGCCGGCATGATGCTCCAGGCTGGGCCCTCCCTGATCGCCCTCAAGCTGTTGTTCATCATGCTGCTTTTCTTCATCACCAGCCCTGTCGCCACACACGCTCTCGCGCAGGCCGCCCTGCACGCCGGCGAGCGACCGGAGCTCAAAAAAGATCGTACCGCCGCCCCGCTTGAGGCAGGGGTCCAAGGCGATCGAGTCAAGAAGGACTGATCCGTTGGAACTCTATATCAACATGGCGCTGCTCACACTGCTGGCAGCCATAACCCTCGCAATCATCACCCAACGTGACCTGTTCAGCGTCGTCATCCTGGCCAGCATCTACAGTTTCCTGATTGCCAGCGTCATGATCGTCCTCGACGCGGTCGATGTTGCCATGACGGAGGCGTCGGTCGGAGCGGGGATCTCTACTGTCGTGCTCATCGGCACGCTCTATCTGACCGGACAAAACACCGAACTCAGGTCACACCGTGCCATTTTCGTCCCCTCCTTCGTTGCGCTAACAACCGGCGGCATGTTGGTCTGGGGGTCGGCAGGCCTGCCGGCGTTCGGCGTACAGGACGCGCCGGTCCACACGCATGTCGCACCGACATATCTGCTCGAGAGCATTCCAGAGACGGGTGTGCCCAACGTCGTCACCAGCGTTCTGGCGGACTACCGGGGCTTCGATACCTTCGGCGAAACCACGGTGATCTTCACCGCCGGCATTGGCGTCATGCTGCTGCTCGGCGCGCGGCGCAAGCGCAAACGCTCCGGCAACGTGGAGAACCAGACATGAAGCTCGACGTCATTCTGCGCGTCACCACCAAGGCCATACTGCCCTTCATCCTGCTGTTCGCGCTCTATGTTCATTTCCATGGCGACTTTGGTCCGGGCGGCGGGTTCCAAGCGGGTGTCATCGCGGCCGGCATGGTCATCCTCTATGCCATCGTATTCGGCGTCGAGGCGGCCCAGCGGGTCGTGCCGCAGTGGCTGGTCTCTGCAATGGTGCCGATCGGCGTGCTCGTCTACGGCGGCACCGGCGTCATCTCATTCATCTTCGGCGCCAATTACCTCGACTACAGCATCCTTGCCCATGACCCGAAACATGGCCATCACCTCGGCATTCTGCTTGTCGAAGCGGGCGTCATCACCACGGTTGCCGGCACGATGACCGCGATCTTCTATGCATTCGTACAACGGGGGCGGTAATGCAGGCGCTCGACGCTATCGTGCAGTACTACAACTACGCGATCACCATTTTCCTGATGGTTTCGGGGCTTTATATCGTGATCGCCAGTGGCAACATGATCAAGAAGATCGTCGGGTTGTCGCTGTTTCAGACGTCGGTCTATCTGCTCTACATTTCGGCCGGCAAGATCCTTGGCGGCACGGCGCCGATTATCGATCCCAAGTACACGATATATTCCAATCCGCTTCCGCATGTCCTCATCCTGACGGCGATCGTGGTCGGCGTTGCCACGGTGGCGCTCGGGCTCGCGATCGTCGCTCGCATCCATGAGGCTTACGGCACCATCGAGGAAGACGAGATTTTCGAGGAAAACGGCCTATGAGCGCTGCAACCGCGGCCGCCGGCCATTTCGTCCTGGGTGAGCATCTGCCCATTCTGATCGTCGTCACGCCTTTGCTGGCGGCCGGCGTCACGACGCTGCTGCGTAACGGGCGAGTTGCCTGGTTCATATCGCTCGCCGTTTCGTGGTTTCTGCCGATCCTGTCGGCGATGCTGATCCTGCAGGTCCAGGAAAAAGGAATCGTTTCCTACGCGCTTGGTGGTTGGGCGCCGCCCATCGGCATCGAATACCGTGTCGATATCGTCAATGCTTTCGTGTTGTTCATCGTCACCAGTGTCGGTGCGATCGCCATGCCGTACGCCTTGATGAGCGTCGAGCGCGATATCGATGAAGAAGACCGCCCCTGGTTCTACGCCATCTATCTGCTGGCCTTGACCGGCCTGCTCGGCATGACGGTGACGGGCGATGCCTTTAACATTTTCGTATTCATGGAAATCTCGTCGCTGGCAATGTATGTGCTGATCGCGATGGGTCGGGACAAGCGCGCGCTGATCGCGGCCTACCAATACCTGATCATGGGCACCGTCGGCGCCACGTTCTTTGTCATCGGCGTCGGCTTCCTCTATATCACGACCGGTAGTCTCAATCTCGCGGACATCGCACTACGCATCGGACCTGCGTTCGCCGAAAGCTCGCCTCCCATCATGGCAGCGCTCGCCTTCCTCGTTGTCGGCATCAGTCTCAAACTGGCGCTCTTTCCCCTGCATGTATGGCTGCCGAACGCCTACGCATTTGCGCCATCCTTCGCGACCGTTTTTCTCGCCGCCACCGCCACCAAGGTCGCGGTCTACGTCCTCCTGCGCATCTACTTCTCCGTTTTCGGCACCGCGATCACGCTATCGGATTTGCCGGTTACAGAAATGCTGCTCTTGCTTTCGCTCGCGGCAATGTTCGTCGCGTCGATCCTGGCCATCTACGAAGACAGTATTGCGCGCATGCTGGCCTTTTCCTCAGTCGCTCAGATCGGCTATATCACCCTCGGCATCGCGCTCGCCAATACATCTGGCGTTGCAGGCAGTGCCGTCCATCTCATGAATCACGCGGCCATGAAGGCCGCGCTTTTTGCAGCCATCGGCGCAGTCGTCTATCGGGCCGGCACCTCGCGCGTCAGCGAACTCGGCGGTATCGGGCACAAGATGCCGATCACCATGGGGGCATTTGTCGTCGCCGGCCTCAGCATCATCGGCGTGCCGGGCACGGCTGGGTTCATCTCGAAGTGGTACCTTGGGGTCGGGGCTATTGAACATGGCTGGTGGTCCGTCGCCTTCCTGATCGTTGCAAGTTCGCTGATCTCGGTCATCTACATCGGCCGCGTGGTGGAGGCTGCGTATTTCCAGCCCGTCAGCGAGGCGAGCCAAAAGGCCAGTGATCCCCCCCTCACCATGCTTGCCTCAATCCTCGTTTTCACAGGCCTTACCATCTACATCGGGCTCGATACTTCGTGGTCGGGGCAACTCGCGGAACAGGTTGCCGCCGTGCTTGTCGGAGGGCTGTCACGATGACTGCTTTCCCACCCGACACATTGATGGCGCTGACGCTCTGCATTCCGTTCGTTGCAGCCCTGCTCATCCCCGTTTTCCATGCCTCGCCCAATGCGCGCGAGGCCGTGACGCTGACGGCGGCGACGCTGCTGTTTGTGACCGTCCTCGGCCTCGTGCCGGCGGTTTCAGCCGGCGGGCGGCCCGAGGCGCTGCAGTTCCAGATCGTCGAGGGCGTTTCATTCGCGCTGAAACTCGAACCACTTGGCATGATGTTCATGCTGGTCGCCTCGGGCCTCTGGATCATCAACTCCATTTATTCGATCGGCTACATGCGCGGTCACGATGAACCGCGCCAGACGTCGTTCTACGTGTGTTTCGCGGTTGCCATTTCGAGCACCATGGGCCTCGCGCTCTCGGCCAACCTTTTCACGCTCTTCATTTTCTACGAGATCCTCACCCTCTCGACCTATCCGCTGGTCGTGCACAAGGGCAACGAGGAAGCGCGCAACGGCGGTCGGGTCTACCTGCTCATCCTGCTCGGCACCTCCATGCTGTTTCTGCTGCCGGCGATCTTCATCACCTACGGCGTTGCCGGCACGACTGACTTCACGCCCGGCGGCATCCTCGGTGCGCACGCGACCAACGGCATCCTCGGACTCCTCCTCGCGCTGTTTGCCTTCGGCATCGGCAAGGCGGGCCTCATGCCGTTTCATTTCTGGCTACCCTCGGCCATGGTCGCACCGACGCCGGTCAGTGCACTGCTGCATGCCGTCGCGGTCGTGAAGGCGGGCGTCTTCACCGTCCTCAAGGTCGTCATCTATATCTTCGGTATCGATACACTGGCCGGGAGCGGGCAGGCGGGCTGGCTCATCTACATCGCTTCATTTTCACTGCTCGCGGCATCGGTCGTCGCACTTGCGCAGGATAACCTGAAGGCCCGGCTCGCCTACTCGACCGTCAGCCAACTCGCCTACATCGTGCTCGGGGCCGCGCTTGCGACGACATTGAGCGTCCAGGGTGGCGCGATGCACATCGTCACGCATGCTGTTGGCAAGATCACGCTCTTCATGTGTGCCGGCGCGATCTACGTGGCCCACCACAAGACTGAGATCAGCGATCTCGACGGTATCGGACGAAAGATGCCCTTCACGATGGCTGCCTTCTTCGTCGCCTCTCTCAGCATCATCGGCCTGCCGCCGCTCGGCGGTGTATGGAGCAAGTGGTTTCTGGCGCTTGGCGCGCTCGATGCTGGATATCAGTTCGCGGTGGCTGTCTTCATGATTTCCTCGGTTCTCAATGTCGCCTACCTTATCCCAATCGTCATGCGCGCCTTCTTCCGGCCGCCACCCGACGCCAGGCCGGGGAGTACCGTCGCCATCGAGGAGGCACCCGTGCTCTGCGTCGTGCCGATCTGCATCACCGCGGTCGGCTGCCTGCTGCTCTTCTTCTTCGCCGACAGCATCATGGATTTCATCCGCCTTATCGACCTCGAGGCGGCTGCATCGGCGGACACCGGCCTCCAGCCTGCCGGACAGTTGTCACAAATCACTCCAGGAGGTGTCGTCAATGCCTGCTGATCATGATGACCACCACGTCGTCACGCCACCTCACGAACGGACCTGGATCGACAATCCCCGGAACGTCGACAAGATCGTCCGTGCGCTCTACGCAGTTTGCGCACTCCTCGTGGTGATCGATTTCGCCGTGCCGAAGCATGGACCGTTCGCCGTAGAGCACTGGTTCGGGTTCTACGCGTTCTATGGCTTCGTCGCGTGTGTCGGGCTGGTCGTCGCCGCCAAGTG
>Ga0180009_10005643_pt1 | contig 13369 bp, 12 predicted proteins | sample OS_PC_MetaG_FD_123537 | JGI IMG/M metagenome (GOLD analysis project Ga0180009, IMG submission 123537) | Groundwater microbial communities from the Aspo Hard Rock Laboratory (HRL) deep subsurface site, Sweden - OS_PC_MetaG | ecosystem: Environmental > Aquatic > Deep subsurface > Groundwater... | reverse complement strand
TCGGGTCGGGAAAGAGCTTCCTGATCCACTTCCAGGCCGCCTTGATCCACCTGGCCACCTTTTTCACGGCAGCCTTCAACTGCCGGGCCGTCCAGTCCAGGACTCCGGCCCAAAACCCCGGGGGCTTTTCCGGCTTCACCTCCTTGCCCAGAGGCAGCCGCCAGGAAAACCGGGGCTGGTCCAGGACCTTGCGAACGCTTTCCTCCAGGTCCCGGGCATACCCCGGGCCATCCGAAGCCTGGGCGGGCGCGGGAGCCAGGGCCCCGGCCAGGCAGGCGGCGGCCGCCAGCAGGGCCACGACCCCGAAGGCCCGGCGGGCCCGTGCAAGGAGGTCCTCCCCGGTGCGCCGGGAAAGCCCCTGGAAGCAGCGCACCGCGTAGGCGGCCTTGACCAGGGGGTCCAGGGCTAGATAGGCCAGGGACAGGCACACCAGCCAAAAATCCACCGTAAAGGGAGACAGGGCCGCAGACAGGGCCGGGGACTGGACCCCGAAAAACATCCGGGCCATGGCGGGCAGGCTGTACACAAAGGCCGCCAGGTTCAGGAGCACGAACAGGCCGAACACGAACAGGACGGTCAGGAGGACATGGTTGTGGAAGGGCCACAGGCAGGCCTGGCGCCAGGCTTCACCAGCCAGGTTCTTCACGCCCTGGTCCCCTTCCTCGTCCAGGACCCCGGCGTTGGCGTAGAAGGCGTAGAACCAGGGAAAGGGCGCGGCAAGGACGAACATCAGCGGCAGGATGAACAGCCCCGTGGCCTGGATAAAGGCCTGGCGGACGGCCATGGCCAGGAGGCGTCCAGGGGCCGGGCGCGGCAAGGGCCGGCCCGCCTGGCGGGCCCGGAGGGCCAGACAGAACCGCGCCTGGGCCGCCTTCATGACCACGAACAGGACGGCCAGGATAAAGGAGGCCCGGGGCAGGCGCTCCCAGGCCCGGGGCGCTGCCGCCATGTCCGCGATGAAGAGCAGAAACGCGAGGACAAAGGGCGCGCTCCCGGCCCAGTGGAGGGCCAAAAGCCCCGGGTCGGCCCGGAGAAGGGTCACGGCCCGATCCAGGGTTTCCAAGGCTCCGGGATGATTCCTGTCCTGGATCTTGCGCGGGTTTGCGGTCATGGAGTCCAGAATCCGGATCAGCCTCCCGGGTGCCAGGCCGCCGGGATACGCGCCAGGGCCAAGCCTAGGTAGTAGAAGAAAATCCAGGCGAAAAGCAGGCCCGAACTCCCCAGGAAGGCGGGGCCGGCCCAGGACAGGAACCGGCGGCGAGCCCCGGCTTTCTCCCGCCCTTTGACCATGCAGCGGGAGCACAGGACCCGGCCCTCGTGCTCGGTGACGCATTCCCGGCAGAAGGTGCGGGAGCACGACAGGCACAGGGCCGCAGCCTCCCGCTCCGGGTGGAGGAAACACCGGGCCGACGCCGGGCTTTTCGGGGCTGGATCGAGGGATTTTTCCATCATGGGCAAGGCATGGTTTCCGTGATCAGGCCCGGGCGGCGGCCCGGCTCCTCACCGTGCGGATCAGGCCCATGCCTCCCAGGAGCAGGGACCCGGTCATTTCGAAAAGATACAGCCAGAAAAAAGCGCCCATCTCCTGGGGCGAAAGAGGGGCCAAGTAGACCGCTATCTTGGCCTGGCCCATGATCTGCCCCGGTTGGCTCACCTGCAACACAAAAGCAAGAATCTGGGAGAGGAAGAAAAGGCTCACCAGGTATACGCCCGTGACCCCGGTGATGACCCTCACGTCCCGGGACAGGCCGCTTTTGGTCTGCTTCACCAGGGCCGTGACCATCAAACCGGCCAGGACCAAAAACAGGATGGTCTCCAGGTAGTTCCACAGCACCTGGGGCAGGGTGAAACTCGCGGCCGCCACCACGGCGTCCGCCAGGAGGGTGTAGAAAAGGGCCAGGTGCCACCCCCCCTTCCCGGACCGGACGGGATCCTGGTCCTGGCGGGATTCCGCGCGGGAGGTTATTGCCTCACGGGGCCCAAGGGCCTCCAGGGCCTCAAGGGGCATGGAAGCGGTATTCAGCCTCCCCTGGCCGGCCTCCACCAGGCCCCCGACCCGCTCCATGACGGCCAGGGCCTTCCTGAACCGTTTCACGGCCGGAAGCCTGGTCCGCTGGACCGAGGTCTGGACGTAGAAGGTGCAGGTGGGGCCCAGCCACAGGAGGATGGGAATGGCCAGGGCAAAGGGCGCGGCCATCACCCACAGGAAGATGGAAAGGCCCCCGTCGGTCTCGAAGGCGGCCAGAGCGAAAAGGAGCGCGATCAGGCCGTCCGCCGCGAGCCCCACCGTCCCGCCCTGGGTCCGGGTCGCGCCCATGGCCTGGATGTCGGCCAGGGGGAAGCGGCGGTAGCGCTCCTCGAACCCCTGGCTTATCACGGAAAGGAGATGGTCCGGGCCCAGGTACAGGCTGTGGTAGGAGGCGAGCCTGCCCCGGGGGCCGGCCAGCCGGGTGTAGATTTTCGGACTCGCCATGGGATTGCCTCACACGAGGAAGAAGAACGCCGCCCATCCCGCCATCTGGAGCCCGGAGATGACCAGGGCAACGGGAAAGCGCCACCTGGAGCGCCTCACCAGACTGATGGGGCTCTTCCAGTACTTGAGGGCCACCACCCAGGTGAGGGGGGCTGAAACCAGGGTGGGCCAGATGGCCAGCATGGGGAACACCGCCATTCCCATGGCCATATTGTCGTAGAGGGTCCGGGACTGGGTGAACTCGGCCTCCCCCTCGCTTTTGGCCTTGCCCGCCAGGCAGGAGGGGCAGACCACGCCCTCCTGGATTTCAATCTCGCACAGGGAGCACAGGAACCGGCCGCAACGAGAGCACACGGCCGCCGCCTGCTTGCCCGGATGGAAGAAGCAGCCGGACTCGCCGTCCATGAGCGCAGCCCCCGGGTTCACGGGCTTTTCCCGGAACAGGGACGGAAAGACCAGGGTGGTCTGGGGGGTCTGGCACTTGGGGCAGGGAACGGGCACCGCCGTATTCAGGGAAAATGGCCCGAGCTCGGCCTTGCATTTGGGGCAGACTGGCCTCATGGGCAGCTACATCCTGATGACCCGGGTGTTGCAGATGCGGTCGTGGAGGCCCCTCTTTTCCTGGTCAAAGGCCACCATGAGGTAACCAATGCCCAGAATGAAGGCGGAAAGGTACTCGGCAAAGTGCCGGCCCATGGCCCTCCAGTAGCTCACCCGGCTGCCGTCCGCCACCATGATCCGAAGCTTCAAGGCCATCTTGCCCGGCGTAGCCCCGAACCTGCCCACGAACCAGGTGGAGTAGGCCAAGGTCAAAAGGGTTCTGATAAGATCCAGCCAAGTGAAGGAGTTGGGATCCGAAATCTTAAACCCTACGAATATGTGGTATCCAGACGGGTCCATCAAAAAGCCAATAACCGACATGACCAGCCCCAGGAGCAGGCCGTCCACGATTTTGGCCGCCACCCGGACCCAGAACCCGGCGTATTCCACGTCCATGGCCGGGCGAACGCCCTGCTTCAACTTTTCCACGAACAGGGGCTTGCACCCGGCGCACACATATCGGTCGCCATAGGGAATCATGTCCTCGGTGGGGAAGCTGCCGCCGCACTCGGCGCATTCCCCCCCGCCGGGGACCAGGACGGCTTCCGTGGCGACAACGGCCTGGGGCCGGACCTGGGACCAGGGTTTCCAGTCGGGCATGGTGGGGTTCCAGACCAGAGTCTTGTCCCGGATCACCCCCTGGGACGCCAGTTTTTGGAACTCATCGTCCCCCACCGGCCCCTCGCGCCGATCCCCGTTGGCGTAGTACCACTGCACGGCATTCTCCTAATGATGGATTCCAGAAGTATCTTGGTGATTTCCAGACTTGCAGCCTTTCTGTCTATCACAAAAGGGGCTGTTTTACATCCAGGACCCGGAGAAAAAAACAGGAAGACCGTCGGCGTTGAAGGAGGAAGGGAAGGCGGGGTTTCCTGAGGATTGACCAAACAGGCAGGCTATTCTTGTCGGCGGCCGTATGTCCCTGGGAGCGCCAAGCTCCAGCCTGGCCCCTGGCGGGAAAGAAAGTACCCACGTTCCTTGGGCAATGCTATCCCCGGCTCATTCCCTGAAAAGCAATATGCCAGGCTGGAGCCTGGCGTCCCGGTGGGCCGGCCCTTTGCGGGGGATATGCTTGTTTTGTGAAAGGATTTCAGGCCCCGGACGCGGTGGGGCGGGCGGGCGGAGGCTTCATGTCTTTTCCGTTTTCCACGAAGACGCGGCCTTGGGCGGTGATGGCTGTCATGTAGAGGACCCTGACTCTGGCCGAGAGTTCGGCCAGGAGGCCCTCCAGGTCCCGATCGTCCACGCCGGACATGTGGACCCAGGCAAAACGCTTGCCCGGCGGCGCCTGGTCCCGGGAGGAGAGGATGGACACCATGCGACCCCCGTGGGTGCGGATGCTGTCCGTCACCTCCTTGATGGACCCGGGGCGGTCGTCCAGGAGAAACCCGAACCGGACCCCGGGGATATCCGCCCCGGTGAGGCGCACCAGGCCCGAAAAAATCTCCTTCTGGGTGATGACTCCCCTCAGGGCACCGGATTCGTCCACCACCGGCGCGCCGGAAATGCCGTGATCCAGGAGAATCCGGGCCGTATCCTCCACCGTGTCCGTGGGGGACACGGTGACGGGGTTCTCGCTCATGATGTCGGCCACCTTGATCCTGGCCACCAGATACATCTGTTCATGGGCGTCCAGGAGGCTCACATCCGAGGCCGAGGCCCGCTTCACGTCCCGGTCCGTGACCACCCCCACCAGGCAACCCTGGCGGGTCACGGGCAGGAAGGAGGTCTTGTTTTCCTTCATGATCCGGCTGGCCAAGGCCATGGACGCCCCCGCGTCCACGGACTTGGCCCCGGCGTCCATCCATTCGCGCACCAGCATGGCGGGACTCCTTCCGTCACAAGGCCGGGGCCGGAGGCGCCAGAGATGGACGAGGCGCCGGACCCTGGCCGATAACAGAAACGGTTTTCCCGGAATCCGGCGAACCGCGGGCCGGTTCCCGGAGACCGGCCCGCCCCCCCCAGTTAAGGTTAGAACATCTCTCCGCTCTTCCTGGACATGGTCCGGCTTTCGGCGCGGCGGATGCGGTCCTCCTGTTCGGCCTTGCGTTTCCGGGCGCCTTCCAATTTTTCCTCCAGCTCGACGAAGTCGGCCGGTTTGTTCAGGTAGTCGAAAGCTCCCAGCTTCATGCCCGTGACCGCCGAATCCACGGAGCCGTGGCCCGTGAGCAGGATCACCTCGACAATGGGGAAACGCTTCCTGATCTCCCGGAGGGTCTCGATGCCGTCCATGCCCGGCATCTTGATGTCCAGAATCACCACGTCCACGTCCGCCCCCTCCTCTTCCAGGATTTTCAGGCACTCCCGGCCGCTGTGCACTCCCCGGGGGCGCTCTCCCATCTCGGACAGGCGCATGGTGAACATCTCCACGAAATCCTCCTCGTCATCCACCACGAGCACGTTGATCGGCACCCGCACCATTTTCCCCGCTCCTTTCCAGATTCCTGGCCGTCTCCAGCCAGTCGGCGCCCGGGCCTTGCACCGGGCGGGCCGAACATTTTTCCGGAAGATGGACAAAGAACACCGATCCCTTGCCCACCCTGCTTTCCACGTCGATTCTCCCCCCCAGGCCCTTCAGGATGTTGGCCGAGACGAAAAGCCCCAGCCCCGTGCCCGAGGAGGCACTCTTGGTGGTGAAAAACGGCTCGAAGATCCGTGTCAGGTTCTCAGGGGGGATGCCCACCCCGGAGTCGGCCACGGAGATGACCGCCCCCCTATCCTCTCTTTCAGCCCGCGCCACCACCTTCTGGCCCGGGCCCGAGGCCGCCAGGGCGTTCAACATCAGGTTCACCAGGACCTGGCGCAGCCCCTGGGGGTCGGTCCACACCCGGACATCCTCCCCGGTTTCGGCCCGCTCCAGGAACACCCCCGCCCGCACGGATTCGGACTGGAGAAGCACCACCACCTCATCGCACAGCCCCGTCAGGGATACATCCCGCATCAGGGGCTCGGGCGTCCGGGCGAACCCCAGGAGCTGGTGGGTGATCCTCTTGGCCCGGAGAACGCTTTTTTCCACCTTGGAAAGGGCGTTCTCCACCTTCCGGGCAAAATCCTCGGGGAGCGCCTTCTCCTTGGCCAGGACCAGGCGCATGAGCCCCGAGGCCTCGGAGATGATGGCCAGAGGGTTGTTGATCTCGTGGGCCACCCCGGCGGCCAGGGTCCCCAGGGCGGCCAGGCGCTCGGCCGTGACCATGCGAATTTCCATTTCCTCCCGGAACCGGGCCTCGGCGGCCCGTTCGGTTTCCCGGACCTTCCTTTCCCAGGCCTGGCGGATCTTCCCGGCCAGGTGCTCCAGCTCCACGGGCTTCCGGAGGTAGTCAAAGGCCCCTTCCTGGATGCCCTGGACCCCGTCCTCCACGGCGGCGTGCCCCGTGAGGAGGATGACCTGGACCGCCGGGTGGTCGGCCCGGATCCGGGCCAGGGCCGCCAGGCCTCCCATGCCGGGCATCATGACGTCCATGACCACCACGTCCGCCGGAGCGGCGGCCAGGGCATCAAGGGCCTCTTCCCCGGTGCCGGCCTCGACCACCCGCATGCCCCGGCGCTCCAGGCGCTTGGCCAGGGGCGACCGGAATCCGGGCTCGTCGTCCACCAGGAGGACCCGGGGGGCGGCATTCCGATCCGGGGGTCCGGCGCCGGAAGGGCGAGCCTCCTGCGTCCGGGTTGTCCCTCCGTCCGCCGCCGCCCTGGGAACCCTGGAGGGTTCGCGATCCAAATCCCTTTCCATCTTACAGGCCCGCCTCAAGCCTCAAGACTAGCTGGTAAGCCCCAGGATCCCCCACCACACCGAGCACACCAGGATCAGGGCCACCAGGAGGACGGGCGTGGCCACGGCCCCCGCCTTGGTGAGATCCGAGGCCTTGAAGTACCGGTAGCTGTAGGCAATGGCGTTGGGCGGGCACCCGATGACCAGGAGCATGGCAAAGGACGTGGACATGCCCAGGCATAGAGCCAAAATCCTCGGGTCCACCCCCTGGGCCACGGCCATGGGGATGACGATGGGCAAAATGAGGGCCGCAGCCGCCACGTTGGCCATGGCGTTGGTCACCAGGGCCCCGAACACCCCCACCCCTGCGAACAGGAGGAGCCAGCCCCCGCCCTTGACATAGGGAAGGAACAGGTTGGCGAAAAACTCCGCCGCCCCGGAGGCTTCCATGCCCAGACCCAGGGAGATGCCGCCGCCGAAGATGAACAGCGCGGTGCCCCACTCCAGGTTCTCGTGGATGTCGTCCCATTTGAGGATACCGAACAGGATCATGAAAGCCACGGCCACCATGCCCGTGATGGAGTAGTGCAGCCCGTGCAGGCTCGCCGTGAGCCAGGCCAGGAAGGCTATGCCCAGGATGATCACCGTGGACTTCTCCATCCTGGTCCAGGGCCCCATGGACTCGTCAAAGGCCGGAAGCCTGATGGAGTGATCGGGCCTGTACACGAAGTATACCACAAGGACCGCCAGGGGAACGCAGACTATGGCCGCGGGCATGGCGTAGAGCATCCAGTCGGCGAAGGTGATCTCGATGCCCGTGAACTCCTTGAGGAAGGCCGCGGAAACCATGCACCGCCCGCCGCCGATGAGGCTCCCCATGCCCCCGGCCGAGCAGGCGAAGGGGAGCGACAGCATCATGAACTTGCCCGTGTTGGAGTAGGGCTTGATGCCCGCCGCCTTCATGAGGGGCAGCATGGTGACGATGCCGATGGCGCAGGCCGCCGCGTCGTGGAGGAAGGCCGAGGAAAAGCCCAGGCCCACGGTGATGATGAAGGTGAACCGCACCACGCTGGTGCCGGCCTTGCGCACGATGAAAAAGCCCAGGCGCTTGGTGATCCCGGCCTTGTCCAGGGCGATGGCGAAGATGAGGCAGCACATGATGAACACCACCACCGGGTTCATGTAGGGGGCCCAGGCGCTCTTGGTGTCCATAACCCCGCTGGCCACCAGGAGCACGCCGATCAAGATGGCGGTGATCTCCAGGGGGATGGGCTCGGCCACGAACAGGAACACCAGGACCGCCAGCACGCACAAGAACCGCTTGCCCTTGGGGGAAAGCCCGTCCACCCAGTCCACGATGACGCCGCTGTCCGGGAACAGGGCGGCCTGCTTTTGCAGATGCTCTCCGATGTCCCGGCCCCATTTTCCGGGCTCTTTCACCCGGACGACGTATTTTCCGCCCTTCAGGGTCTTGTCGAGTTCGAAATCCTGGCTCACCGCAGCCAGGAGCTTCTGCTCCGGGTCACCGGAAATCTTGAATTTCGTGCCCTCGGGGCGGGGCAGAAGACCCACCACCACCGCTATGAACACCGCCACGCCTAATTGGAACCACTTGCTCTTGAGAAACATCGCCGGTCCTTTCAAGAATCACGAATTCGGCGGATGCGATCCATCGCCGAGCGGCCGTTTTCCGGCCGCCTCCCGGACCTTTCCCAGGAGTTCGGAAAGGTCGCAGGGTTTGATCAGGTAGTCGAAGGCTCCGCAGGCCATGCCCTCCCGGGCCGCCTTCTGGGATCCGTGGCCCGTGAGGATGATGACCGGCATGTCCGGCACCATCTTCTTGAAGATCCGAAGGACCTCGATGCCGTCCATGTCCTCCATCTTCAGGTCCACCACCGCCACGTCGAAGTCGTTGCCGCGCAGGATGGCGATGGCCGCGGAGCCGCTCTTGGCCGTTGTGACATCCATGCCGCGCCTGTCCATCCTCTTCTTCAGGATGTTCAGGTACTCCACCTCGTCGTCCACCAGAAGGATGCGCATGACGATCCGCCACTCCGCGCCGGGGAGGCCCCAGTGCGGTCCAGGGTTGTTTCAGTCCCCGCGCCGCAGGGCGATATGCCGGGCCCGGGCCTCCAGGATCTTCTGCTCGTGGCCCAGCTTCTTGTTCGCCGCCTCCCGAACCTTGGCCACCAGCTCGTCCAGCTCACAGGGCTTCATGAGATAGTCGAAGGCCCCCAGCTTCATGCCCGAGATGGCCGTTTCCACGGTGGCGTGGCCGGTGAGCATGATGACCTCCACCAGAGGGTGGCGCAGGCGGATTTCCCGCAGGGTTTCAATGCCATCCATGCCAGGCATTTTCACGTCCAGAACCACAACATCCGTCCGGGGGGGGTTGTCCAGTTTGTCCAGGGCTTCCTCCCCGGAAAAGGCGCTCTCCGCATTCAGGCCCCGCTTGGCCAGACGTTTGGTCATGGTTTCCACGAAGGCCGTCTCGTCATCCACCAGGAGCAGTTGGATATCCTCCATGTGTTTTTCCGTCCCCTTTCCTTGCGGGCAGCGGCCGCCCGGCACACCGGTATCGGACCGCCTCCGCCCTTTTCCCCCGCGCCGGCGGGGCGTTTCATGCCGTGGGCGGGCCTTTCGGCGAGCCGGGGGCCACCGGGATGGTGATGTGGAATGTGGTCCCGGCATCCACAGCGCTCTGCACCGATATCTTGCCGCTCATCTTCTGGATGATGCCGTAACAGATGGACAATCCCAGGCCCGTGCCCTTGCCCACGGGCTTGGTGGTGAAAAACGGATCGAAGATCCGGGCCAGGTTGGCCTCGGGGATTCCCTGGCCCGTGTCGGAGACATCCAGGACGACCCCTTCCTCCGTGGCCCGGGTGGCGATACGCACCGTGCCGCCGGCCTTGGGGTCAATGGCGTCTATGGCGTTGTTCAACAGGTTCAAGATGACCTGCTGCATCTCCGAGGGGGAAACGCGGACCAGGGGCAGGTCCCCGGCCAGGTCCTTTTCCACCCGGACGTTTGCGAACCGGGCCCGCTGCTCAGAGAGCCCGGCCACCTCGTTCACCAGGTCGTTCAACTGGACCGTCTTTTCCGTGGGGTCGGTCTTCCGGGCAAAGGACAGGAGCTTGTAGGTGATCTCCCGGCACCGGACACCCTGGACCTTGATCTGGGCAAGGGCTCTCCGGATTTCCGCCACATTCCGGAGGCCGGAAAACTCCGGTTCCTCCAGGAGATCCTCCACCCAGCCGGACTCCTCCACCATGATGGCCACGGGGTTGTTGATCTCGTGGGCGATGCCCGCGGCCAGTTCCCCCAGGGAGGCCAGCTTGCCGGCCTGGATCACCCGGTCGGTCATCATCTCCTTTTCCGTGTCCGACTGGCTGATGCGCTGGACCGTGCGCCGAGCCAGGAACATGGAGGTGATGACGATGGCCACGCTGCCCAGAAGGAGCACGGCGATGGAAACGTTCCGGGTGCGGTACCAGATGGCGTAGGCGTCGGACTTCTGCTGTTGCACCACCAGGGCCCAGTCCCCCTCCTTCAGCTGGGCCGTGACGAAAAGGGCCCGCCCCCCAAGGGTCTGGCTGGTGAACGAAAAGACCCGGGGAGGACTCTGCACCACCGGCTTGGCCCCATTGAACGGGGACCAGGCTTCCACGGCCAGGGTCTTGGGCACCAGGATCTCCTTGCCCCCCCGGACCTCGTTGCCCCACACCCATTCGGTGAGGAGCTTTGCGTCCTCCCCCATTTCGGCCGGGGGCCGGGTCTGGAAGGCGCCCTCCCGGTTGATGATGAAGGCGAGCCCGGTGCGGCCGATGCGCAGGTTCTCCACCAGCTCGTTGAAGGCCATGAAATCGATGGTGCTGCGCAGGATCCATTCCCGTCCGGCCCAGTGCTTCTTCACGGCCACGATGAAGTGGGGCAGTCCCCGAAGGCCCAGGAACACGTCCGAGATGTAGAACCGGCTCTCCATGGCCTCCTTGAACCAGGCGGCGTCCCCGTACACGGCCTGGGCCAGTTTGAAGGGGCCGGCGTAGGCCACCTGGACTCCCTGGTCGTCCACCAGGCCCAGGTCCGCGAACACGCCCCGGTGCTCGCTCTGGAGCACGTGGAGGAGTTCGGCCAGGACCGCCTCATCGGAAAGCCGGGGGATGCCCTGGGTCTCGGCCAGCACCTGGATGTCGGCGAGCTTTTCGTTCAGGAAGGTGTCGATGTTGGCCCTGTGCTTGTCCACCACCTGGGACAGGTGGGCCAGGACCTTGTACCGGTAGGCCGTGCGGAACTGATACCCGGCAATGGCGGAGATGGCCAAAAGGGGCGTCACGGACACCAGGATGATGATGCCCACCAGCCACCGGCGCAAATGGTGATAATACCGGGAGCTGTCCATCCTAATGGAGTTGTTCTTCCTCAAGGCCAAACTCCGCGAACCGTCCGGGATAGGCACGGTTGATTAAATGATCCACGGTCCGAACCAGGGCCCGGGTGTCCGGGCTCTTCCGCACCAGGGCGGCCGCGCCCTGGATCATGGGATGGTCCAGGCCCTCGCTCCCGTGGGCGTACAGGACCACGGGCAGTTCCGGCAGGCGCCCCATGAGCCGCGCCAGGGTTCCCACGCTGTCCATGCATGGAATCTCCAGGTCGAAGATCAAGAGATCCGGCGCCTCGGGCTCCCGGAACATCCTCCAAACCTCCAGGCAGTTCCTGGCCACCCGAGTCTTGTAGCCCCGCTCCAGGAACACTCGGCCCAGGTACACGGACACGTTGGGATTCCGATCCGCGATGCACAGGCAGGGCTCGACACGATTCATCCGGTCCGGCCTTTCCAAAAGGTCCGCCCCCCTACATGGCAACACCCGTACCATGACCGGGTCCGGAAGCCGGATTTTCCCAACCTTATGATTTCCATTGGATTTCAGGAGAAGCGGCCCGGGAAGAGCGCCCAGGAGGGTATTGGGGACTGTAAACAATCCTGACATTCCGTAAAATGAGGTACGCCAGGAGAAGGAGTCTGGCGAGGCGAGGACGGTTTGGGCCGCCCCCCGGGAAAGCGAAGGAAACGCTACACCGAGAAGCGCTTACTCTTTAAGGCATGGGCTGCGGCCAAGCCGGCCATGAGGGTGACCCCCAGGATATGGAGAAGCCCCGTCAATTTACCCGAATGATCGCGACCAGGAATGAGACCGGGGCTTCCGGAGCCGCCCCGGCTGATTGGCGGGGAAAAAATTGTGCCGAATGGAGAGCGCGGGCAACCCGTCAGGCCGGGCCGCCTCCCCCTGCTATTGAAGAATCAGCCTCCGCCCGTCTATCGCCCGCTCCCTTGCCCAGCAGTTCGTGGAGGATCCCGCCCAGTTTCTTCATGACCACGGGCTTGAGAAGGAAGGCGGCAATGCCCATCTGGCGCGCCTTTTCCCCGTTGATCTTCTCCGAAAACCCCGTGCACAGGATTATGGGGACATCCGGACGGATCTCCATGATCCGTTTGGCCAGCACGTCGCCGGTCATGTGGGGCATGGTCATGTCCGTGATGACCGCGTCGAACAGGCCGGGGTGGTCCCGGAAGGTTTCCAGGGCCCGGACGCCCGAGGTTTCCTGGCTGACCCGGTACCCCGCCGCCTCGAGCATCTCCGCCATCATATCCAGGATCAAGGGCTCATCGTCCACCAGGAGCAGGTGCCCCACCCCTTCGCAAATCTCCTCCCCGGCGGCCTCCTCCAGAGCCTCCCCTCCCTTCATGGCGGGAAAGTACACATCGAAGACGGTGCCCCACCCCGGCTCGCTCTTCACCTGGAGGTCCCCCCCGTACTTGGTGACGATGCCGTGAACCACGGAAAGCCCCATGCCCGTGCCCTCGCCCACCTCCTTGGTGGTGAAGTACGGCTCGAAAATCCGCTCCAGCACCCGGCGGTCCATGCCCGACCCCGTGTCCCGGACCGAAAGCAGGACCCAGCGCCCGGCCGTCAGCGTGGTGCCCGGCGGCACATCCACGGAGCCGAGATCCCTCTCGTCCAGGGTGATCTCGAGAACCCCGCCCCGCTCCCGCATGGCGTGGAAGGCGTTGGTGCAGAGATTCAGGGCCACCTGGTGCACGCGGGTGGGATCGGCTAAGATAACGCCGCCGTGGCCGCAGAGATTCTGGCGGATCTCGATGGTGGCGGGGATGGTGGCCCGAAGGAGCTTCACCACGTCCCGGACGATGCGGTGGCAGTTCACCGGCCTGGACTCCTCCTGAGTCTGGCGGGCCAGGGTGAGAATCTGGTTCACCAGGTCCCGGGCCCGCCGGGAGGCGGACAGGATGGCCCTGAGCTTGTCCCGGAGGGGGCTGTCAACGGGAAGGTCGGAGAGGATCATCTCCGTGTATCCCATGATGGGAAACAGGAGATTGTTGAAATCATGGGCTATCCCACCGGCCAGGGTGCCGATGGCCTCCATCTTGTGAGCCTGCTGGAGCCGGATTTCCAGGCGCTTTTTCTCTTGGTCCGCTGCGGCCCGGTCGGCCATCTCCTGGATGAGGGAGGCGTTGGCCGCGGTGAGCTCCGAGGTGCGTTCCTCCACTTTTTCCTCCAGGATCTTCCGGG
>Ga0180009_10005642_pt1 | contig 13370 bp, 9 predicted proteins | sample OS_PC_MetaG_FD_123537 | JGI IMG/M metagenome (GOLD analysis project Ga0180009, IMG submission 123537) | Groundwater microbial communities from the Aspo Hard Rock Laboratory (HRL) deep subsurface site, Sweden - OS_PC_MetaG | ecosystem: Environmental > Aquatic > Deep subsurface > Groundwater... | reverse complement strand
GTCACGATATTAGCATCTACCCCAACACCATAACATTCGCCTCCTCCGCCTAGCTGAGCTACCTCGATAAAAGCGCAGGCTTTGGCATCGCCACCTTCTAGGCTACTGCCCATAGAGCGCTCTGCATAGGTATGCACATGGAGATTGGCTACGAGTTCGCATAGCGCATTAACAGCAGCATCAATTGGACCATTGCCTTCTCCTGCAAGTAAATGAGTCGTACCGTTTATATCAATCGTCATATGAATTCCCTGAACATTACCATGCTCTAACAAATGATGTTCGACATAGCGCAGTGGCTTTTTAGGCTCAAGATAGGTTTGAATAAACAATTGCCAGATATCGGCAGCACTCATTTCTCCTCCGAAGCGATCTGTATGACGCTGTACCTCGCCGGAAAACTCGACCAGCAGGCGGCGGGGAAGTACCACATCGTATTCGGTTTCCAGCAAGTAGGCGATGCCTCCTTTGCCAGACTGACTGTTTACGCGGATTACGGAGTCGTAGTTACGGCCCACATCGGCTGGGTTGATGGGAAGATATGGCACGCTCCATATAGTGTCTGGTTTTTGCAGGGCAAAACCCTTCTTGATGGCATCCTGGTGGGAGCCAGAAAATGCCGTGAATACCAAGTCTCCGACGTATGGATGCCGAAGATGTATAGGCAACTGATTACAGTATTCAACCGTGCGAGCCACTGCATTGATATCGGAAAAATCAAGTCCAGGAGATACTCCTTGTGTATAAAGGTTAAGGGCGAGGGTGACGATGTCGACGTTCCCGGTGCGCTCCCCGTTCCCGAAAAGACAGCCTTCGACGCGATCCGCCCCGGCCATCAAACCTAATTCGGCGGAGGCTATAGCAGTCCCTCTATCATTGTGATTATGAATACTGAGGGTAATGCTATCGCGTCGTGCTAGATGGCGATGCATCCATTCAATTTGGTCGGCGTATACATTCGGAGTTGCAACCTCTACAGACGACGGCAAATTTATGATGATCTTGTTATCTGGCGTTGCACCCCAAGCGGCTGTTACAGCATCACAAACTTCAAGTGAAAATTCGAGCTCAGTTGCGGAGAATGTTTCTGGGCTGTATTCGAACACCCAATCTGTTTCCGGTCGCTCAGCGGCCAACTGCTTGACAAGGCGTGCAGAGGAGACGGCCATTTCCAGGACTTCTGCCTTGCTCATACCGAACACTATTTCTCGAAAAGGTCTCGATATAGCGCTAACGACATGGACAATTGCTCGGCGCGTTCCCATCAGAGATTCCATTGTTCGGCGAATAAGATGCTCCCGCGCATGTGTAAGCACTTCTATAGTAACGTCTTTCGGAATGTGATCACCCTCAATGAGCTGACGTACGAAATCAAACTCTGTCTGGGAGGCAGAAGGAAAGGCAACTTCAATTTCCTTGAAACCTATCTCGCAGAGCATGCGAAACATACGCATCTTGCGTTCCACATTCATCGGCTCGATCAGCGCCTGATTGCCATCGCGAAGATCTGTGCTCATCCAGATGGGAGACGTAGTGATGGTTTTGTTCGGCCACTGGCGGTCGACGATATTCACCGACGGAAACGGACGGTATTGGGTGGCGGGTTGCTGTAACATGATGGCTCCTATTAATTTGCTACGAGTTTTGTTGAGCTATATTCTACTCAAAAAGGAGAGTAATTTAATTGCGTAATATGGCTTTATATAATACATTATTAATAGATTATTGCTCATAAATGTATTTTATTGTAATATTATTGCTTATAATAGACAAATTAGGCAATGCAATGGAATTCGACCGTTACGATCAGCAGATTCTTCGCCTATTGCAGAAAGATGGGCGTCTCAACAATCAGGACTTGGCAGATCGCATCGGCTTATCTTCCTCTCCCTGCTTGCGGAGGGTTCGTGCGTTGGAAGAATCTGGCATCATCGTCGGGTATCGTGCACTCTTGGATGCTAAAGCGATGGGGTTGTCACTGATGGCCTTGATACACATTTCCATGGATCAACACACCCCCGAACGCTTCAAGAACTTTGAGTCGCGGGTAAGTGAAATTTCTGAAGTGATGGAGTGCCTGCTGATTACGGGTCAAGCTGCCGACTACCAACTAAAAGTAGTGATCAAGGATATGGATGCATATCAGGAACTTCTTCTCAACCGCATTACTCGGATAGAGGGAGTTACGGGAGTGCATTCGAGCTTCGTCCTGCGACGGGTTGTTGACAAGACTTGGCTGCCGGTCAACGAGATATAGGCTCGCCGTCCTTCTTCGATTGAGTCTTGGCCAGCTTGGACTAGCGGGGGCATTTGAACATAGAATTACGGTTTCAATTTAAAACTCTACGTTATCAATAAGATAATATTATGGGGTTATTTAACCTAAAGAACAATTTGTCTCCAGCTACCTCTGTAAGCCTTGGTATCCGTAGCTTACAACCTAAATATCGATTTTGAAATATTCAATCAGTTTTTTAATAACCGCTTGAATATTAATGATATCTCTTCTGTTATAAAATTCATACTGAGGGGCGAAAGCTCAAACCCTCGTAATTTTAATAACACCTTCTAACTTGATCTGTTACTAGATTTTTATGATAAAAATCATTCTTTTTTGCATCCGTTTTTTGAACAGAATGATCTTTAACCCCGTTTGATATTTTTTTACTGCACTATTGGTCAATACCCAACACCCTTTTACCATAATCTCTTAACGCACCATTGGGGGCAAGGTAACGATAAAGAGTGGGCTTGGTGATACCCAGCTCTTTGCAAAGTTCGGAAATAACGGTTTCTTTTTGACCCATTGCCGATTGAGCTAATCTTACTTGAGCTTTAGTTAAAGCGAATTTTGCACCGCCCTTTCTCCCTCTAGCTCTGGCTGCCGTTAAAGCCGCTTTTGTTCGTTCACTAATCAATTCCCGTTCAAATTCTGCCAAAGCAGCAAAAATTCCAAAAATCAACTTTCCACTGGAAGTGGCGGTATCAATATTTGCGCCTTGTCCGGCCAATACTTTAAAACCGACACCTTTTTCGGATAAGTCATGAACGGTAGTCACCAGATGCTTTAGATTCCGGCCCAGTCGGTCGAGTTTCCAAACGATCAAAACATCACCCGCCCTTAACGCCTTTAGGCAGGCTAACAAGCCTGGACGTTCGTCATTCTTGCCGGATGCGTAATCACTATAAATATGATCGGACGTGACACCCTGCTCTATTAGTGCGTCGATTTGAGGATCAAGAACTTGAGAGCCATCCGATTTTGAGACCCGTGCATAGCCAATTAACATAGTTTTACCCGTTTCATAAACGACCGTTTGTGTAACTCATATTTTGACAAGGTTATAGCGGATTTATCAGTAACATAATAAGTTAATCTAACAAAGTAACATAAACATGATAAATTGTATGTGAAACTGCGGCGGCGCAGAAGCTCTATTTGTTTTCATGCCGAAATAATTTTAGATGCCCAGAATTAAGATTCTCAACACCACCGAAAAAAACGACTTTGAATCGCCGCCGGTGTTTAATAGTGTTGATCGTCGGCGATTCTTTACCCTACCGCAAATGCTCAATGAGGCAATGGAGAACTTGAAGTCTCCAACCAATAAGGTCTGTTTCGTGGTGACGGCAGGCTACTTCAAAGCTAGGCATCGATTTTTTGCTCGACAGTTCCATCAAACGGACATTGCATATGTTGCCAGGCAAATAGGCGTACAAACTGATGACGTTGATAGGAGCGCCTATGACAAGGCGAGCTATCTTCGCCATCAACGCATTATTTTGAATTACTTCGGTTTTACCCTATTCGATACTGCCGCAAGGGCATTTGCCAAACACGAAATTTTAATCATGTTGCGCGTCCAGTTCAGGCCAAAAATAATTTTACTGGACACTATGCAGCTATTGACGCGCAAGGAAATTTCCCTGCCTAGCTATAACGTACTGGCCGCTTTGATTGTCGAAGCGATTAATGAACATCAGCAAGGCCTAAATGAAATCATCAAGACCGGCCTAAACAAAGCCCAGCAAGACATGCTTGATGCCTTACTGGAAAAGGCAACAGGCGCAGGTTCTGATGATAAATGGCGTTATCAAATTACGCTGCTTAAAAAAGCGTCCCAATCGACCCGACCGTCGAAAATCAAAGCCAATCTTGCCGATCTACAGAATTTGATGGCACTTTATCTCGAATTTAAACCCGTAGTGAATCAGCTTGGTTTAAGTTATGAATGCTTGCGCTACTATGCCTATTCCGTTGTTAAAGCCCAGATTCACCAGGTTTCTCGCCGGGCAAAGGAGGATCGTTATTTACATTTGATTGCTTTCATTGTTTACCAAACTCTGAAACTGCAAGACATGTTAATTGATGTCCTGCTGTTGGCCGTCCAATCCGCGATCAACGCCACCTATAAAGAACATAAGGAAATCTGTTACCAAGAGATAGAAAGCCGGAATCAGTCCGTCACACAATTGGTTGACGGCCTGCAGAACGATTTCATAAGCACCCTGGGTACGATCAAAGCCATCATTGCTGATGCTGGATTAACCGCAGATCAAAAAGTGGTGGCAATAGAGGTGGCCATTAATCGGCCAGCATCCAAAAAAACTGGTATCGAGCAGCGAATCAACGATTTCAAGGATGAGCTAACCACTCTTCAGCAGCAGGGCATCGGTTACTATGACTTACTCGAAAAACAATCTCTCAAACTACAAGGTCGCGTTGCCGATATAGTGCGGCAGGCGATTTTTGATTCAAATTGCGGCAAGCCATTGTTACTGGAAGCCATTGTGCATTATCAGAAAAGATCTGGAAATATCGACAAGCAGGCACCGATTGCGTTTTTAACGCCGGAACAGCGTAGTTTGATAGTCGCTCAAGACGGCAAGTTTCGGGTGTCTCTGTATAAGGCGCTACTTTATCTTGCGGTTGCGGATGCTGTCAAATCCGGCGTTCTCAACCTGCTTCATTCAGAAAAATATCGTTCCCTGGATGATTATATGATCCCAAAAATCGATTGGGATGCAAACCGGGATGAATACATGCAACGGGCAGAATTAACCCGCTATTCTGATTGCCAGGCAACCTTGAAAGCGTTATCGCAGGCCGTTGATTTCCGTTATGAGGAAACCAATAACCGCTTTATAGCCGGCGGCAATCCATACCTGACGTTTCGCAGTAATGGCACATTCCATGTCTCGACACCCAAGCTTGAGGAAGTGGATAGCTTGGCATTAGGTAGCCTATTTCCGGAGCGGAAATACATCCCCTTGCTTGAAGCGTTGGCAACGGTTAATAACGCGACCGGGTTTCTTGAAGAATTTGAACATTGGCAGATGAAGCACCGGCACCCCAAGCCGGCTAAGAAGGTTTTCTTCGCGGGAATCATGGCCTACGGCTGCGATATTGGCTACCGTAAACTGGCGCAAATTTCCAAGCAGATCAATGAAAATGAGTTGGATAACACGCTGAATTGGTATTTTTCGTTGGCTAACGTCCAAAGCGCGAATGACCGCATTTTACAATTCATGGATAAAATGGAAATACCGGATATTTACCGGAATCAAGCCGGCCAGTTGCACACCTCCAGTGATGGGCAAAAAGTCGGGGTGTCTGTTGATTCACTCAACGCCAACTATTCCTTCAAATATTTGGGGAAAGACAAAGGCGCAAGCGTAATCAGTTTCATCGACATGCGCCAGATGATGTGGCACTCAATGGTTATCAGCTCTGCTGAGCGCGAAGCCCCCTATGTGATTGATGGCCTGATGCACAACGATGTTATAAAAAGCGATATTCATTCAACGGATACGCATGGTTATTCAGAAGTGATATTTGCCGCCACTTTTTTCCTGAACTTCACGTTTGCACCTCGCATCAAAGGACTGGGCCGCCAAAAGCTGTATGCGTTCAGGAACGGAAAAACAAAAACCACGGGGCAAGACACCCAGGGCTTTCAACCTGATCGGTATATCAATGAGGAAATTGCTAGCACCCAGTGGGATGAAATGTTGCGGTTTATAGCAACAATTAAGCTAAAAAGAACGACAGCTTCGCAGCTTTTCAGGCGATTGAATTCCTACTCCAAGCAGCACCCGCTTTATAAGGCATTGAAAGAATTTGGCAAGATTCCTAAGACGCTGTTTATCTTGAAGTATGCAGACGACCTTGAATTCAGGCAAGCGATTGAGAAACAGCTTAATAAAGTCGAGGGGGCGAATAAATTGTCCAAGGCGATTTCACTGGGTAATGATCATGCGTTCTCTCAAGGTGAAAAAGAAGACCAGGACATTGCGGAAGGCTGTCGCCGGCTCATCAAAAATACCCTTATATGTTGGAACTATCTTTATCTTGCAAAGGAACTCGGTAAGGATAATAACGAAGAGCGTAAAAAAGAACTCATGGAAGCCATCCGAAACGATTCCGTCATGCGGTGGAGCCATTTTAACTTGCAGGGGGAATATGACTTCTCGGATGAAAAAATGATTGATTCCGTCGGGTTGTAAGCTCTCACAAAACTGCCATTAAAAGCAGTCAGAATTTGAGAGATCAAAAATCGTCTATAGACCATGGTGGTCAAGAGGTTAGCTAAAATCCCGTGAAACTTTAGAGCCTTTTGTTGATTAGCACCCAACTTCGAGAACTCGAAACGGCTCAGTGCAAAAAAATCTTTCAGGAACAGGTTTCCTCGGTTTCCGTCCGGGCTCAGTTAGAAGCGGCCTTGGAGTTTACCCGAGAAGGCGATGTCTTGGTTGTGACAAAGTTGGACCGTTTGGCTCGATCGGTGGCGGATCTCATGGCCATTATTCAGACGCTGGAAAAAGCAGGCCGGCCTGCGCATTCTTAACCTGGGCATGGATACGCAGACGCCCACCGGCAAGCTGATGCTCACCGTCCTGGGCGGCGTTGCTCAATTCGAGCGGGAAATCATGCTGGAGAGGCAGCGGGAAGGCGTCGCCAAGGCAAAAGCCGCTGGCAAGTATAAAGGCCGAAAGCCTTTGGCCACTGAATTGCGCCAGGAAGTCGTTGAGCTCGCGGCCAATAGCGTAACTAAAACGCAGATTGCCCGGCAGCTTAATATTGGAGAGGCCAGCGTTTACCGGATTTTAGCGGATAATAGAAAGCACTATTGCTCCGTAAAAAATAAGAGCATTGTATGAGAATGGTATTGGTTCCGCCGATATTGAAAACCGGACTGGGAATTGGACTAAAATTGGGAAGCTCTAAATCGATTCAAAGCCATGCCAGCTGTGGCGTTGAAAAAAATCCTATGGGACTTTGGTGTCGTTTGTTTAAATGCGCCCAGTAATGACAAAAGAAGGAGTGAGAGTTTGGTTTTAGTTATCATGTTCGGCTTTGCATCCTTTTTTTTGGGAGGGTTTTTTAGCACAATTTTTTTTCTTTTGTCCCAAAAAAAACGATGCACCTTTAGTGCCTATTTTTTTTATTAATACTTATTGCCGGTCTCGCGATACTTGGTAAATCATTAATCGCCTCTAATACGCTCTCTATAGGCAAACTCATGAGTTTATTTTTCATAACTTTTGTTGCTGCTGGCATACTTGCATCGGTAGGTTTATCTAAATACAAAGCATCCACTCGAATGAGTTGAAAATAAAAAACCACCGGCTGTTAATTGCGCCTTAACATAGTCTCTAACGTACGTTTCCGTACCACTGGACGTCAAACCCCGTGTTGTACTCGCAAACCTCATTTTTATGCCTAACGAATAAGGTTAGACCCGATTGCGTACGGCAGCAACCCGTTCCATCTCCAAATAAGTCAGTTCGCCAAACACACCATCGACGTGTCGCAAGTTGTAGTTTCTCTGGAATCGTTCAATTGCTTCGACAAGCGTATCCGAAAGATCACCGTCAATCGGACCATCGTAACATCCAAGTTCATGAAGTTGTTGTTTCAGCTGTGTTACCGTCAGCGACCAAGAATCGAGGAAGTATCGCGTATTTTTCTTTAGGATATCCAGACGCTGCTGATCTGAAAGGCCCGCTACCCGTTGGTTCCATGTGTCCCAATAGGCGCTTCGAACGGCAAGAGTGTTGTTATCAACTTTGACCAATCCTGCGAGGACAGCATCAACTGCATGAAAGAAATCCTGCCGAAATGTATCAACAATGCGGCGCACCCCGTCGGTCCAGTCGAGCGAAAGATCGACCCATTGAAGATTGTGGAGAGTCTCGCCACCGCCAATGTCGCGGTTTGGAATTGTACCTCCATCCAAAACGACTGGAATGAACCACGACCGATCTGTTGGACGAAGACGCAATTCGTCAATTGCCAGCGTCAACTCCTCGTTCATATAGCTGCGCTTTCGCGCCTCATATTCGCGTGAGAAACATGGAAGAAAGAGAGCGCCGTTCTGTATGGCCGTACGAATCGCGTCCTTCCAACGGGTACCTGGGTGAATCTTTTTGCGATCGAGCCAGACGCTCACGGAGTTGCACTCAAGATCCTGCACAAGGCGATTGACCTTATCAGAGTTCTGCCGAAGGTAGCAAATGAAAACGTGGGGCATAGTTTTTTTCAGAGCCTACAAGTTGTTAACCTGTTAACAATATATCTACCACGAAACCTGGGCCACAACTGGATGGTCGGCTTCAGTAGGAAAGCTGTCATTCACAATGTCCAAGTTTAGCTGCGAAGGGAAACAAAGTTCACTGAAACAAAAGACGATAATCTTATGTTAACGCCCAAGCCTACGTTTATTCCATTACCCTCTGGAATCTACGGCCAAAACTTTATTCAAAATTTCGTGGATGAAATCTGGACGCATAGTTACATCCATGAACTGGATATGGGTATATTCCACTGGGATTTCGCTGAGGTTTTTGCTCAATGGAAGGATAAAATCGTGTTGATGATCATATTTCATAGCGGCGCGCACCATTTCGAGGAGGCAGTAGTCACTTTGGAAGTATTCATCTGACCATACTGGGACGAAAAACCGGCTTTGCTCAATGGCATTGATAAGTTTTGTATGCCAACTTTCACCTATTTTGATGCTATCCGTGTCAAAAAATATGCGTAGCGGTGTTCCATCCGACTTTCTAGCTCGGCATAGTGGTTCGTACACATGAGTTTTCACCCATTCCAGGTTTTCAGAGGGGCGGCGCGAGTAGCTTATGAATACGTCGTAACATTCCGCCTGCCGGTGTATAAGGGATGCCATATCGGTCTCCCAAGCAGTTCTTCGACGTTCTGAAAAATGGCGAAATGTTGCTAGACCCAGGGTAGTCAAGACGCTCATGACGATCAGGCTGATCTGCGGAAAAATTTTTCCGGCGGCTAAAAGCAGCGCCACGGTCAGCGCAAGCAAGCTCAAGGACAGTAGGAGTGCAGCCGAGAGCCTCCATGCAAGCGACAACCGCGCAGTTTGTCTGCTATTGAAGCCAAGCAACGCCAAGCCGCCAAACACGAACATTCCTGAGAGCATTGTGACCGAATGATCAAGTACTTCTGAATGGGTTTGTCCCGAATCGAGAAACAATAGGTCGTTCAAAGCCCAAGTTAGCAGTTCTGGGCCGGAACGGCCGTCTAAAGGACGGTCTTTTTCCAGACTGCCAATGATCACGTAGTGATCCGAGAATGTTGGCGCTGTTGGCGTTTCGTTCGCTGTCTCACGCCGAGGGAGGAAATTCAAGCTACCGGCATCTGTGAATTGTGCCCGCCAAATATGGGCATCAACCGCCGAAGCTTTACCCAAGGGAACAATGATCGGAGGCCCCTCCCGCAACTTATAGTGGCCGGGCTGGTCTTCCGTTATCTTTACTGCTAGTGCAGGCAGACGTTGACCTGATGCGATTTCCAGCTCACGGTCGTAGAGCAGCATCGGGCCGTAAGTCATCATGACGGTATGGCCAAAGCCCTCCAAAAGCTCCCGATAGGTTTTCGGATCGTGTCGCTCCAGATAATTCGGATCGGGTTCGTCGGAATTCTCCCTGCGAGGATCCACCGCGGCATAGACTTTGATATTTTTATCCATCAAGGCTTCCAGACCTGATTGCACGTTTTTCAGACCGCGAGGATCATTCTGAATGGCGATGTCCAACACCACCACACGAGGACGATGTTCCGCTAGACAGCTTAGTAACCGGCCTAGGTTCGCCCTAAAGCCGGTCAGGTCGGTATTCTCGCTTTGATAGGGCAGGTCGATCAGCACCAAATTGCGATCGAGCTCCGGGGGCTCGTTTAAACCGCTGAGGGCGCCATAAATCCGCACATCCAAATTTTTCCACGGGTTCCTCTCCAGGGTAGGCGCGGAGTACAAGTAAAGCAATGCGCCCATGATCGCCGCATAACCCAGCAAATAGCGTAAGCAAATACTCAGAACGTGGAAACGAAGTCGTAGCATCGAATAACTGGGGTTCGTCTAGGAATTCTATTTTGCCTATATATCAATTTTCAGATGGTCTACTGCCTATGGTCTTGGAATTAGAAAGATTTTCGTAAATCTCAGCCAGACTTCGTTCGGCTTTGGTATTCTTGCCTACGGCCTGAAGATACTTTTCGAGGATGGTCGCAGCGTTTTGAAACAGGTCAATTGACCGTGTGTATTCGTGCAACCCTGCATAAGCTTGCCCTAAATTGGAGTAGCTGGCTGCTACAACCTTTGGGTCAATGTCATTGGGGTTGAATTTTGCAAAGACCGATAAGGAATGGTTACAAGTCGAAACCGCTTCTTGATAATTACGCAGGTGCAGATATACCTCACAAATACCATTATATGTTTGCATCAGTTTCGGATAGCGTTCGTCAGCGTGATTTTTCAATTGGATCTGTAAAGCTTCGCCATACTGTTCGATGGCTTCTTGGCTTTCCCCTAGCCCCAAATAAGCACGTCCCAGCAAATCATAAGCCTCAGCAAAGTCTTCCGGCATGGGATTGCCTTTCAAGTAGTTCTCTGCAAGTTCCAGTGTTTTCCTAGCATACTGAACGGCCAGCTTATAGTCACCTAATCCAAGCTGGGCATGACCCAAATGAAGGTAATACTCCGCGTTCATCACATCATTTTGATCAAGACCTATCTCCTTGGATAAGTCTTGCGCCTTGTCCGCAATAACGATCGCCCTATGATAATCGCCTAGACCAATATATGCTCGGCTCAAAAAAAGTCTATTGGTGACAACTGTCAAGGGACTTTGGTTAAGAACTAAGCTTTTTTCAATCGTCTCAATAGCACTCTGATGATAACCCAGTTCATTAAGGGCAATCGCTAGAATCATATATGCCGCAGCCAAACTCTCCTTGTTATCCGCGTCACTCCTTAATTGCACAGCTATAGCCCGCTCCATATAGTTGATAGTCTTGCGGAATTCGCCCAAGCCTCCATAACCCATTCCAAGGTTTAAATAAATGCTAGCAATCAATGGGCCGTGCTGATCTTCCTGGTACGGGTGTGCGATCGTATAAACATCATAAGCCTGGCTGGCATAAACGATTCCATCACGGTAATTTCCTAGGCCCACGTAAGCTATTCCCAGCATGTTTAAAAATCCTGGTCGCCATAAGTCATACATTGGTTTCCCTTCAACGATATTCCCTTTTGCTTTAGAGGAAGCAGCCTCTAGGCCCTGCTCGAAATACGGTAATGCCTCCCCAGGCTTTCCAATTGTGAGCATAATTGCTCCAAGATTTAGTCTGCTAGTCTGGATTCGATCATAATCGCCGCCACTTAAGTCCTGCTCCAATTGCTGACGGTAATAACTCTCGGCGTCCTTATACGTCTTAAACTCCTTGAGATAGTCTGTCATGTCTAGCGGATAAGACACAGAGCGATTGGTTTCAGAGTCGATGGTTTCCACTTCATGGATATTGGCGATATCCTGATTACCTTCGTCAATACGGATTTTTCCGAAACGAACGATTTCTACGCGACCATCTTCGGCTTCAAACTGGATCAGCTTGCTCGCGTTTACATCCGCACTGAAGCGAGTGCCTTTGACGAGGGCGACAAAACGACCTTGATGGTCGACTCGAAAAAAGCTCAAGTTCTTTTTTACGACGTCGAATAATGCCCGTCCTTCCCGCAAAATGTAGGATTCTCCCGCAGTATTTATCGTGTCGATAACCAATCGACAACCGGGATTAAGAATGATTTCACTATCATGATTAGATCTCAGAGCTATGGTAGTACGAGCAGGGGCGATAATTTCTGTACCACTAAGGAACCTTTGCCCTAATTTTACTCGACAATTTTCGGTGTTTTTCTTCCCAGGTGGAACAATCGGCACATCGGTGATTTCTGAAAGTTCCTCGCCTACAACCTGAAGTTTAGTCACTTCTATGACTCCATCTTTCTCACCGGTTTGTTGAGGACAATTATTCGCCTCCGCAGAAATGGGGGGACACAATAAGAGTAAACATACCAGACTGCATAACACGTTGCTTTTCTTCATATAAATACCCCAATGACACCGCAAAATGACGAGATCGGTTTAAACCTGAAAGCTTTGCTTGGTCTGAAATGATCAGAGAACATCGGCATCGAAGTTTTCATCTATTTTTCCTTTATCCACAGATGCAACCATAAATACGGCATGAAAATGTTATTCAGGCGACGAAGCTTCTCTTTAAATAAGCTTGATGCCCTTGATATGGTGTTCCAGATGATACGCCTCCAATTGCGTGACATCGATGGGTCCACTTTACAACACTCAGATCTAGATAACCCCTCAAATCGGTGGTTAGAAGTCATATAACTGGACCTGGATGCAGCCAGAGCGAGCACTTCAGAACGAGCCGTCGGAATAGGTTAACTTGAGAATCTCGACCGATCTAAAAACAGCGAAAAACATTCTCAATGAAGAGACTTTGTTAAAAATAGCGTAAATTAGGAACGTTAACTCAATATTCCACCTTAAAACTCGGACTATCTTCCGGCCGGCTATGCCGCTTATCGTAAAGCCGGGTAGTCGATACATTCGCATGGCCTAGCCATTCCTGGACTTTGGCGATATCGGCTTTGTGATCGAGCGCATTGGTCGCGGCAGTTGCTCGCAGCGAGTGCACGCAAAAGCCGTGGGTGTCGAGCGTGATGCCGACTTGTTTGGCGTAACGCATGACCACATCCCGATACACGGAACGCGGATTGAGTGGTTTATCGAGGATGCCGGTTGCGTTATTTTTCACTGGCCGAAACAGCGCACCCTCCAGATCTTCCCCGTGGCCAGAAGTTTCCAGATATTCGGCGATTAAGCGTTGAGTTTTCGGCTCCACCGGCACGAAGCGTTCTTTTTTCCGTTTGCCGTGGACATGGAACATCATCACGCCGGATCTTCGTTGATAATCTTTGACACGCAGATTGCACAGTTCCTGCCGGCGCAGACCATGATAGAGCAGAGCGGCTAAAATC
>Ga0180009_10005641_pt1 | contig 13371 bp, 9 predicted proteins | sample OS_PC_MetaG_FD_123537 | JGI IMG/M metagenome (GOLD analysis project Ga0180009, IMG submission 123537) | Groundwater microbial communities from the Aspo Hard Rock Laboratory (HRL) deep subsurface site, Sweden - OS_PC_MetaG | ecosystem: Environmental > Aquatic > Deep subsurface > Groundwater... | reverse complement strand
GGCCGGTATCGTAACATCACCCAGAAGTTAAGCAACTATTTTTCCGAAGGAGCGCTGATCAGGTACCGGGTGCGGGTTGAGATCGAATATTTTATTGCCCTGTGCAGCCTGCCGCTGCCGCAATTAAAGGCTTTCGACCACGGGCTGTTCGGTTCTCTGCGGAAGATCTATAGCGATTTTTCGGCCGAAGAGGCCCGCAGGGTGAAAGACATCGAGGCAATTACCAATCATGATGTCAAGGCAGTGGAATATTATCTTAAGGAAAAGTTTGATGAACTGAAGCTGGAATCTTATAAGGAGTTTATCCATTTTGGTTTAACATCCCAGGATATCAACAACACCGCCATTCCCTGTTCATTAAAGGACGCCTGGCATGAGGTGTTGGCGCCGGTTCTGGATGAGGTTGTCACGGCACTGAAAGAGAGGGCTCTTCAGTGGAAAGATGTTCCCATGCTGGCCCGTACCCACGGCCAGCCGGCATCCCCGACTAGCCTGGGTAAAGAAATCTATGTGTTTGTCGATCGGTTGAGGAATCAGGCAGAGCTATTGAGAACCATTCCGTTTTCTGCCAAATTCGGCGGGGCGACCGGCAACTTTAACGCCCATCACGTGGCCTATCCGGACATTGACTGGATCGCTTTCGGAAATCGTCTGGTGAACGACGTATTGGGGCTCAAACGCTCCAGTGTCACCACCCAGATCGAACATTACGACAACCTGGCGGCCTTTTGCGACAACCTGAAACGGATCAATACGATCCTGATCGACCTGGACCGCGATATCTGGGCGTACATCTCCATGGATTATTTCAAACAAAAGATCAAGCCCGGAGAGGTGGGTTCGTCCGCCATGCCGCATAAGGTCAACCCCATCGATTTTGAAAATTCAGAAGGAAATCTTGGACTTGCCATCGCAGTTTTTGAGCATCTTGCCGCCAAGCTTCCGATTTCAAGACTGCAAAGAGATTTGACGGATTCGACGGTCACCAGAAATATCGGCGTGCCGTTGGCGCATACGCTGATTGCCTGGAAATCGTTGTTAAAAGGATTGGGGAAATTGATTTTAAATGATGAGGCCATCCGCGCCGATCTTCAGGAAAACTGGGCGGTGGTGGCCGAAGCCATTCAGACTATTTTGCGCCGCGAAGGATACCCGCATCCCTATGAAGCCCTGAAGGCCTTGACCCGGACCCATTCACATATTGACCGGCAAACCATTGCCGATTTTATTGAGATCCTCAAGGTTCCGCCGGCCGTCAAAGCCGAATTGAAAAATATTACACCTGAAAATTATACGGGCATCTATGCGTTTTAATTAATCCAATATTGATATCTATAATCAGCGGCGCAGCCGCGTTTCATAAAATCGCGAAGCGATTTTATTGCGTAATCAGCCCTTTTTCGATGGCAAAGGCCGTCAGAGCAGCCGCATTGTGAAGATTCAGCTTCTTCATTAGGTTGGAACGGTGTTTTTCCACCGTTTTTATACTGATAAAGAGAATAGCGGCAATCTCTTTGTTCTTATACCCTTCGGCAATCAGCTTGAGAACTTCGCGCTCGCGCTGGGAAATGGCATCCCAGGCAGAGCTGAACCTTAAGGTTTTTCTGCCTTCCAGGTACCCTTCAATCACCTTTCCGGACACACCCGGACTCAGAAACGGTTTGCCGGACAAGACACTGTTGATGGCGATCGCCAGTTCACCGTGGGTGGCATCCTTCAGAACATATCCGTCGGCCCCGGCTTCGAGCGTCGCCAGTATGTATTCCTCTGTTTTGTGCACCGTCAGTGCAATTATCTTTATCCCCGGATACCGCTTTTTAATATCTCTGATGGCCTCCATGCCGTTCATCCTGGGCATGGATAGGTCTATCAGCAGCAAATCCGGCATGAGTTTTTCAACACAGCGAATGGCGTCGCGACCATCTTCGGCCTCACCTACGATTTCGTAATTCGGATCTGAAGACAACAGAGCCCGCAAGCCTTCTCTGAGGATGGTATGATCCTCGGCGATGATGATTCTATGTTTCGTTGCCATAAGTTAACGTCTTAGAATTTCTACAACTTACTATAGTTAAATGATTTTTTGTGGCTACTATTTTCCCCCTGCCGCTGGAATGATGGTGTTTTGCAGCTTCCCGCCCAACATTTGCTTCAATTTTCGATTCGGTGCTCTCCGAGGAGGTAGTATGCCCGTAGCGGAAAATACAGCCTAAATAAGCATAATATACAGTGTTCACTCCATTTAACATGTAAAAGTTATTTAGTAAAGGATGATTTAGCTTCTTTTCCGGTTTTTTTGTGAACAACGGCAAACAGGAAATTAATAATCGGTTCGGTCTGATGGAACTTCAATATCCGGGATGGCAGTCACATAAGAGGGTATACCCATTGTTCACGATACTAATCATTGATGACAACATCCCTTTTCGACGCTCGCTGCGAAAAACCCTGGAGGCCAGGTTCCCGTTTGTTGCCATTGAGGAGGCCTCCCAAGGAAGGGAGGGTCTCAATAAAATCGATGACTGCCTGCCGCATCTGATTTTCATGGATTTTTATTTGCCGGACATAACGGGTCTTAACCTGACTCGCCAAATAAAAACAGGTTATTCCAATACATGTATCGTGGTCTTTACAACATATGATCTGCCTGAATACCGGATAGCCGCTCTTGAATCCGGTGCTGATCATTTTGTCGCCAAGGACTCATGGACCGGTGATAAAACCTTTGAATTGGTCGAATCCGTTTTATCGAATTTCGGTTTTGACCGGAACGGCATAACCACAGGTAATTAGGCGCTTTATGGAAAGAAGTGTATCAAGGAGCTGAACGATGGACCAAAATCCCAATCCGATCCGCAAAAGTGGAACCAGAAACATCTTTTGTCCGTATTATGGTGGTTGTCTCAATCATGCCGCCAGACTTCACTGGGAATCCTGGGCTTGTTTCGACTGCCATCACCAGCTGATGAAGGAAACAGGCATGGAAGGGCCCTTTTCATCCGGTGATTCGACACTCTATTATACGGTTTCTGCAGAGATTTATCGCAAAGTGGGATAATGCGGGTAACTTTCGGTTATACCGAAGGTCGTCACTGCTGTAATGTGCCGTTACTTTTTTCTACATCTGTTTTAAATTTGACAATAGCACCGGAAGGGTTTGTTTCAAAAAAAATTTTCGGGTAATAAGAGGTGCAACCTCCACATCCACCTGAGCCTTATTGGCCCGGACTTCGCTCTCGAACGCCTTGCATTTAAGTTCATAATCCCTGACTTTTTGATTGAATCTGGATGCGCTTTCATTAAATCTGTTAGTCTCGTCTCCGGGTTTGAGATCTTTTTTGTCCGTTTCAAGCTGCTCAAGTTCTTTCATCAAGGCTTGATATTCCAAGTTCAAATCCTTTTGAATTTTTTCAAATCGTTTTATATTTTCATCAAAACTTGATTATGACTTGAAAATGAGCGACTTTTTAAGATAAGATCTTTTCGTTTGTATCCGGTATCCCCGATGAATCGGGATATTGGAATCATGAATGAAACGGTCAATGGGATTTAATGGAAAGTTACAGGAAATAGGGTATCTTCAGCGAAAGGAGCGTGTCATGAGAAAAGCATTGTTGGGCCTGATCGTTGTAACGGTTTTTATGGGCCTGTCTATTCCGGCCATGGCGTTTGAGGTTGGTGTCAGAGGGTATTACTGGTTTCCCGGCCTGAGCGGTGATCTCAAGGTTGACGGCAACGGAATAACAGGCACCACCATTGATATAGAAGATGATTTGGGAATGGCTGACGAATCTTATCCCGTGATCGAGATTTTTGCCGGACTCGGGAATCATCACCTAAGCTTCTCATATTACAGCGCAGATTACGACGGCAGCAAGGTTCTTTCCAAAACTGTCAACTTTAACGGCCTGACATTCAATGCGAATACCTTGATCAACACCAACCTGAAATATGATGTCTATGATTTCATGTACATGTATGACCTGCTGGACCTGGAAAACATTTTGGCCGGGTTTTCCATAGGGCTTGTGGGTAAAATCAAATATTTCGACGGCAGCGTCGGTATTAGGTCCACCACTCAAAGCACCAGTACGGATTTTTCCGCCCCGATTCCCATGCTGGGTGTCAATTTTCATGCAGGCCTTTTGGCCGATATTCTGGAGGCCCGGCTGCTAATTACGGGAATCGGCTACAGCGGTAACAAAATATTGGACGGCCAGGCCGAAATTTCTTATACGCCATTTCCTTTTCTTGACATCCACGGCGGATACCGCTTCTTTACGATCGACTTTGACCTTGACGATGTTGAAGCCAATTATAGCACCTCCGGACCCTATGCAGCCGTCACCATAAGTTTCTAGCCCGTGAAATATCAGGATTAGCGCGGGTTCTTAGCCCGGCTTTTTCACGAGCCATGGCGGGAATTTTCTTGTCCATGGCTCTTTCTATCAAAGCGACTTTATTGATACCGTCAATTCCTCAGCCACATGAAACCATTTGATTTGGCCAATTCCCCCCTTGCCGGCACCTTTCTCATTGAAGCAAGCGCAGGTACGGGCAAGACATATACCATCGCCGGGCTTTATTTAAGGCTGATCCTCGAAGAACGTCTCTTGCCGGGCCAGATACTGGTAGTCACCTTTACCAAGGCGGCAACTGCGGAAATCAAGGACCGAATCCGCAATAAGCTCCTTCAGGCAAAATCGGCATTTTTAAGCGGGTCAAGTACGGACGATTTTGTCGACACTATTGTGAAAAAACACGATAATCCGCCGTTGGCCGTTCAATTGATTCAAGACGCTCTTTTCGATTTTGACAAATCCGCCGTCTTTACCATACACGGTTTTTGCCAGCGGATATTGCAGGAGAACGCCTTTGAGGCTCAAAGCTTATTCGATACGGAACTTGTGACCGACCCTTCCGATTTGACCCAGGAGATCGTTGATGACTTCTGGAGAAATCGTTTTTACACGCTGCCGCCGGAATTTATAAGCTACGCCCTTCAAAAGATATCCGGCCCGGAATTTTTTTTAAGGCTGCTGGACCAAAAAAAAGCACCGGAAATAAAAATTGTTCCGGATGTGGAGCAGCCTGCTCTAACCTCTCTGGATGATTTTAGAAAGATATTCAATACACTGAAAGACCTGTGGCCGGTTTCACGCACCGGGGTGATGCAGTTGTTAAAGGCTGCGGCGTTGAATGAAAAGGTTTACGGCAGTATCAAAACAAAGGCAGAGCAGACCGGTGTTTCCGCTAGAGACCTGAAAGTTGTCTCCATGGCGGAAGCCATGGACAGATACGTTGATGCCAAATGCACGGGGTTCCCGTTGTTTGAAAATTTTGAAAAATTTACCGTTACAAAACTAATCACATCCACTCGAAAAAACCACACCCCGCCAGCGCACGAGCTATTTGATTTTTGTGAAGAACTCTATCAAAAAGGTGTTGGCCTGGAAAAGGAAATGGAAAGGTATCTTCTGTTTCTTAAATCCGAATGTTTCAAATTTGTAGAAACAGAACTGTCGGCCAGGAAAAAACAAGCGAACATCCAATTTTTTGACGATCTTTTGCTGATGGTAAAAAGAGCCCTTGAAGATAAAGGCGGAAACGCGCTTGCCGCCGCTATTGCGGATAAATACAGGGCTGCCCTTGTGGATGAATTTCAGGATACGGATTCGGTTCAATATGAAATTTTTTCCAGGCTCTTTGCTTCAAAACAAAACGCCCTGTTTATGATCGGCGATCCCAAGCAATCCATATACAGCTTCAGAGGCGCTGATATCTTTGCTTACATGAAGGCGGCGCGCCAGGCGGATTCAAAATACACCCTGATCGAAAACTGGCGCTCAACGCCGGCGCTGATCAAAGCGGTCAACACGATTTTTTCCAATGTTCAAACACCGTTCATATTTAAAAAGATACCGTTTGAAGAAGGTATCCCCGGAGAAAAAAGCAAAGCGGTTACAGGGGACGTGCCGTTAACATTATGGTATCTGCCATTTGATAAAGCGACATCCCTAAATAAAACCGAGGCCACAGAGTTGATCGCAGCAGCGGTTGCCGCTGAAATTTCCCGTCTTATGGCCGCGGACCCCGGGGGCGGGTCTGGTCATGAAACCGTTGATATCAAGTCCGGTGACATCGCCGTCCTTGTTCGCACAAACCGGCAGGCAAAAGTTATCAAAACACACCTTGCAGCCAAACGGATTCCCGCTGTTATCTATGGCGCCGGAAACGTTTTTGATACCCATGAAGCCCTGGAGATGGAAAGGATCTTGGCGAGCATTTCCGAACCTGTCAATGAACGCCTGTTTCGGTCGGCCCTTGTAACCGACATGATGGGAGTTTCCGGACAAGAACTCGACCTGGGATCTGAAGAGGCGCACTGGTGGCAGGCGCGACTTGGCGCCTTCAGGGAATATTTTCAGGTATGGCAGCAATACGGTTTCATCAGAATGTTTCGTCTGATGACGGCCGGGGAAAAGGTGAGGGGACGTCTGCTGTCATTTCCGGATGGTGACAGGAGACTGACGAATGTTCTCCACCTGGCGGAAATTCTCCACCAGGAATCGATTTCAAAAAAGCTGGGAATTACCGGCCTTATCAGATGGTTGTCCGAACAAACACAAGCCGTATTATCCGAATCGGAAGTGCACCAGTTGCGTCTGGAAAGCGACGAGCATGCCGTTAAGATCATTACGATCCATAAAAGCAAAGGGCTGGAATTTCCGGTTGTTTTTTGTCCGTTTGGATGGGATGGCTCTTTAATCAAGCGCAAAGAAGTTTCTTTTCATGAAAATACCGAAAACAATACACTGACGCTCGATATTGACGCCGGCCCAAACAGCCGTCATCGTGTTCAGGCTCAAAATGAGCTTCTGGCGGAAAACTTAAGATTGCTTTACGTTGCTTTAACCCGTGCAAAAAAACGATGCTATCTGGTATGGGGATCCTTTAAAACAGCCCAAACGTCCGCTTTGGCCTACCTGTTTCACTGCGACCGGATACATGCGGACGGCGCCAGCGGTGATGATATTGTGTCTGCCTTGATGAAATCCGGGATTTCAATCAAAAAAAGCCAAGAGTTTATGGCTGACCTTGAACATCTGGCAAATCGATCAGAAGGGAGCATTGAACTTGTTTCCATGCCGCTTGAAACCCACCAAGAATATCATCCTCGCAAGGCACGTGGGCAAAAACGCTTTTGCAGGCAATTTACAGGAAACATCGACACCACCTGGAAGGTGGCGAGTTACTCATACCTGATATCGAAACGGTCCTTTGATCAAGCGCTGCCGGATCGTGACACCTATGGCGATGCCAGCCGGAACATCCCGGCATATCGGCGGGATGTTCCCGAAAATGCCGATATCTTTTCATTTCCGGCGGGAACCAGAACCGGACTTTTTTTTCACGACATCTTCGAGCATCTTGATTTTGCATCAAACGATCCCGCCCAACGCAAAAAACTGGTGACCGACAAGCTGAAGGCATATGGATTTGATGCCAACTGGCAGGCACCTGTCAATACCATGATACAAAAAGTCCTGGTAACCCCACTGCCGTCGGGCACAACGCCGTTAACCCTCTCCAGTGTTCAATGCCAGGACCGGATTAATGAGATGGAATTTTATTTTCCATTAAAATCGATAACCCCTCAAACACTGAAGACGATTTTTAAGACCCGTGCCGGCGTTGATATTTCCGCCGATTTTCCCCAGCGGATTGATAAACTGTCGTTTCCGCTGGCCAAGGGTTTTATGAAGGGGTATATCGACCTGGTCTTGCATGCCAAGGGCCGTTATTTTTTGGTGGACTGGAAATCGAATTTTTTGGGTTCGCGACTTGAAAATTACGATAGAGCCGCCTTGAATCAAACCATGCACAACGACTATTACATCCTGCAATATCATTTATATACGCTCGCACTTCACCGGTACTTGCAGAGCAGGGTGCCGGGTTACAGGTATGAAACCGATTTCGGCGGTGTTTTTTACATATTTATCCGTGGCGTTGATCCTGATTTCGGGCCGGATTTCGGAATTTACAAGGACCTGCCTGCTGCGGATACGATCGCTGCACTGGGCAGGGCCCTGATCCCCGGAGGCTAACCCGGCTATTTTCTATGAAAGATGATTCCGTTGTAAAGCGTGAAGCTGTTTGAGTGTGAATAACTGGTTAGCCCGTTTGCCAGTTTGCCCGTTGTCCCGTCTGGATAAGACAGGCTGACGGCGTATTCACCAACATCTGCAAATAAGGATCTTTATTAAAACTGTTTAAATCGAATCAACCGGCCAACCGGCGAACGGGATAACGGGATAACCAAAAAAAATCTGTTCGGTTTTATGAGCACTTGGGCACGAGTTCTTCACGGTTTACAACGGGATCATCCGACGGCGACAACATGAACAATATTAATCTAAAAGACTTATATGATAATGGAATTTTTAACGATATCGACTTCCATTTCGCACGCTTTATCACCGGCCTTTGCCGCCAAGATGATCCATATATTTTTCTGGGAGCGGCACTGGCAAGCCATGTAACTGGAACCGGCGATGTATATTTAGATCTGGCTTCGGTGGTGGAAACGCCTTTGTTTGAAAACCAGGATGGCGCAATCGGGCTGAAATATCCGCCGCTTTCCGTCTGGACTGAAAAACTCCGCGCAAGTCCTGTGGTGGGAAGTTCCGGAGAGTTTCGTCCCCTGATACTCGACGAGAAAAACAGACTGTACCTTTATCGCTATTGGGAATATGAAAAAAAACTTTCGGAGTCCGTCATTAAACGAGTTCAAAAGGATATCGATCCGATCAATATACCTTTGTTACAAGACGGCTTACAAAGACTTTTTCCCATGGTTTCCCAGGAAGGTACCGATTGGCAGAAAGTGGCGGCCCTTACCGCCACGTTGAAAAAGTTCTGTGTGATCTCCGGCGGGCCGGGAACCGGAAAAACCTTTACGGTGGCAAAAATCCTGGCATTGCTGTTAGAGCAGACCGGCGGGCTTGAGATCTTTCTGTGCGCACCGACCGGAAAAGCCGCTGCCAGACTTTCCGCATCGATTAAGGCCACAAAAAAAACATTGAACTGTCGCCAAGAAGTCATTGATGCCATACCCTCTGAATCGTATACGATTCACCGCATGCTGAAATCGAAGCAGGGGTCCAGGTACTTTTTTTATAATGCCGAAAATCCGCTGCCCGCTGACATCGTGGTGGTGGACGAGGCGTCTATGGTCGATCTGGCTCTGATGTCAAAACTCCTGGCGGCCGTACCGATCGAAGCCAGACTGATCCTCATCGGAGATAAGGATCAGCTTGCTTCGGTCGAGGCAGGTTCCGTTCTGGGCGACATTTGCGACCGCAACAATGTCCACGGTTTTTCGCTGCCATTTCGTAAACGGCTAGAACAAATCACCCGGGAAGAATTCAATCTGAACAGCGAGCATGATCAAACAGGACCCGGACTGCAGGATTGTATCGCGCTATTAACAAAAAGCTTTCGATTTACAGAAAGCAGCGCCATCGGCAAATTCAGCCGAAGCGTGAATCAGGGGGACGTTGAAAAGGTTTTTAGTGTGCTAAGAGCTTCCCAGGCGCATATCTTATGGCAAGAGATGTCGGATCGGAAAGAGCTGCTTCAGACCCTTGCAAAAAGGTTGATCCAAGGTTATTCAGAATATCTTGAAACCGCTGATCCCCATACAGCCCTTGAACGCTTTGAGCGCTTCAAGATATTATGTGCCGTAAACATCGGACCCTTGGGGGTTATTGCGCTCAACAGGCTGGCGGAACAGGTGTTGGGCCGGGAAGGTTTGATAAGGCCAAAGCAAGAATGGTATGCGGGCAGACCGGTTATGATCACTCGCAATGATTATAACCTGGGCCTGTTTAATGGCGATATGGGGATCACCCTTCCGGCCCCGGAAGCAGGCGGCCGGGAAGAACTATATGTTTATTTTTCCGGAGCCTCCGGCCAACCCAGGCGATTTTTACCTCACAGACTTTCCGAGCACGAAACGGTTTTTGCCATGACCGTTCACAAAAGCCAGGGCTCTGAGTTTGATGACGTTCTGCTGGTTCTGCCGGAAAGGGATTATCCGGTACTGACACGCGAACTGTTCTACACGGCAATCACAAGGGCCAGGCAGACCATTTCGATATGGGGGACCGCAGACATTATCAAGGCCGCCGTATCGCGTAAAATTGAGCGGACTTCGGGGCTGCGGGACGCCCTGTGGGAATTTAAGGAATAACAACCATGAAAAAGTCCATCATAAAAAGTACCGGACGCTTTCTGCCGCCCCGTGTCGTTACCAACCATGATCTGGAACAGTGGATGGACACATCGGATGAATGGATCCGCCAGCGTACCGGTATCGAAAAACGGCACTGGATTCCTGAAGCCGGCGGGGTCGGATCTTCGGATCTTGGTCTTGAGGCTGCCAAAATTGCCCTGGAGCGAGCAGGGTGGCAACCCGAAGATATTGATCTTATTATTTTCGGCACACTCAGTCCGGATATTTTTTTTCCAGGATCAGGGTGTCTTTTACAGCACAAACTGGGGCTTGAAACCACACCGGCCCTTGATATCCGCCAGCAATGCACGGGGTTTTTATACGGATTGGCAACGGCGGATGCATTTATTCGCAGCGGCTATTTCAACCGAATTTTATTTGTCGGTGCTGAAGTGCACAGTACCGGACTCGATATTTCCACGCGCGGACGGGACGTTGCCGTAATATTCGGTGACGGCGCCGGCGCCGTCTGCCTGGAAGGTGTTGAAACCGACGAAGCGGTGGGCATTGTTGCCGCCCGGCTTCATTCCCAGGGTGAGTTCGCGGACATTTTGACGGTGGAAGTGCCGTCCCATAAGTTAAATCCTTCAATTAACGCGGAAATGATCAAGGAAGGTCGCCATTATCCGTTCATGGACGGCCGGGCGGTGTTCAAAACCGCGGTCAGGAGGCTCCCCCAGGTGGCCGAAGCAACCACAAAAGCGGCCGGTTTGTCCATCGACGATATCGATCTGTTCATTCCGCACCAGGCCAATCTGCGCATCAACCAGGCCTTTGCCAAGGCCATGAGTTTGCCTGAAGAAAAAGTATTTCACAATATCCAGCAATACGGCAATACCACCGCAGCCAGCATCCCCATTGCCCTGGACGAAGCCATTGAAAAAAATATAATCGGCAGGGGCAGCACGGTGATGTTTCTGGCGCTGGGCGCCGGATTGACCTGGGGCGCGGTGATTTACCGCTTTCCAAAATAAACCGGAAAAGAAGAAAATTTTATCACGAAAGCACGAAAATACGAAAAAATATTAAATTTCGTGCTTTCCCTATTTCGTGTTTTCGTGATCGATTTTCCTTTTACGACAAAAAAACACAAAATTCGGAACCGAGTCGCTAAATTCTGCCGGAAAACAGGGTGTTCAGATAAAATTCGGTAATGGGATCCAGGCCTTCAAAGCAATGTTCGCTGTTTTGATTTTTGGCCGCCGTCTGCTTGCGAATCCCTGTTGCCAGGGTTTTACCAAGCTCCACCCCGAACTGGTCAAAGGGATTAATCCCCCAGATAAAGGCTTCAAAGACCGTTTTGGCTTCATAAAATGCCAGCAGGCGCCCGATACTCTCCGCTGACAGGTCGTTCAGCAGCAGGGTGGATGACGGTCTGTTGCCGGCAAAAGATTTGGCCGGATTCGGGTCCTCCTTGCCGATTGCCAGGGCGGCCGGCTGTGCGATCAGATTCGACCACAGTTCCTGGTGGTTGGTGACCCCTTTGGACAGGTTCCGGTACTGATCGTACTGGGGCCGGATGATGCCGATAAATTCGATGGGGAAGGGACGTCCCTGGTGGGCCAGTTGAAAAAACGAGTGCTGGGCATTGGTACCAGGTTCTCCGAAGATAATGCCGCCGGCAGGTTCATCCAGCCTGTTGCCCTCTTTGGTAACCGATTTGCCGTTGCTTTCCATGCTAAGTTGCTGGATGTGGGCTGCCAGTTTGGACAAAGGAGCTGCATAGGGTATGACGGCCTGGGCAGGATACCCCAGAAAGTTGTTGTTCCAGATCGAAATCAAAGCGGCTGTTAGGGGGATATTTTTTTCCGCAGGTAAATCATGGGCGTGCTGATCCATGGCTTCGGCGCCTTTTAAAAACGCTTCAAAACGCTCATACCCCAAATAGAGGCTCAGGGGCACGCCGCCTACGGCTGAAGTGACACTGTATCTTCCGCCGATGAAATCGAACATATGAAAGGAGGCGAGTACAGGATTGGAGGGGTCGTCTCCCGGGGATCCTTTAGCGGTGACCGTTACAATATGACGGGCCGGATCAAGATTCTTTTGCTTCAGGTAGGCCTGAACCTGTCTTTCATTGGCAAGGGTTTCGGCCGTGGTATAGCTTTTAGAAATAACAACCCACAGGGTGGTTTCCGGATCGATGGTTGCTGCGATGCTGCCAAAGTTATCAATGTCCACATTGGATAGGAAGCGGATGTCAATGTTTTTATCGGCCAGCGCCTGCAGCGCTCCGGCGACAAATTCGGTACCCAGATAGGATCCCCCGATTCCGATGACCACCACATATTTAAAAGACTTTCCGCTCGATCCGGTAATTTCCCGGTTGTGAACCCGTGATGTAAACGCCCGTATGTCATCCCTTATTTTGCGCATCCGGGGCATGATATCATCGCCGTTCACAAAGACCGGAGCATCGCAAAAGCGTCTTGTAGCGGTATGAAGCGCTGCCCGGTTCTCGGTCGTATTGATCTTTTCACCGCCGACCATCGCCTCAAACTGCTGTCGGATCTTGCGGGTTTCAGCCAGTTCAAACAGAAGCTCCATGGTCGCTGCATCAACCCGCTGGCGGGAATAATCATATAACATGCTTGAATCTTTAATTAAAAAAGTTTCGAGTCGTCCCTTTTCCGCCAGCAGGTGTTTTAAGTGCTTTTCGGGACGATTCATGATGGCAGCGCGATCTTTCAGCTTTGCCCATACGGGAGTATCCGTGAATTTTTGGAAAGACATGATGTTCTCCTTTTAAATAAATAGAAGTCTAGGCATCATTCATTTACGTATAATTCACTTTATTAATAAGTTTAAAGTGCCTAAAGTGATCTAAAGTGCCTATTTATCCCGTGTTAAACGGGGAAGTTAAGGTGTCGCTTTCAGCCGTCGTAGCCAAGCTACTATGGCGAAGTCGGCTCGCTCCATCTATTCATATAAAATTGACAGAATACCTTAACGAATCAACCGTTTGACCGGCCTGCTCCCCGCCGCGAAGCACTGACGCACGTCAGAACCCCCGCCCTTCAGGGCGGGGAGCTTCACAAGGTCCGAACGTCGGGATCACAATGATCAATAAT
>Ga0180009_10005640_pt1 | contig 13374 bp, 9 predicted proteins | sample OS_PC_MetaG_FD_123537 | JGI IMG/M metagenome (GOLD analysis project Ga0180009, IMG submission 123537) | Groundwater microbial communities from the Aspo Hard Rock Laboratory (HRL) deep subsurface site, Sweden - OS_PC_MetaG | ecosystem: Environmental > Aquatic > Deep subsurface > Groundwater... | reverse complement strand
TCTTCTCCAGATGCTTCGTAATAGCCGCCGTTAATGTCGTCTTACCATGATCAATATGACCTATCGTCCCTACGTTTACATGCGGCTTAGTCCTCTCAAATCTCTTCTTGGCCATCTCTAACCCCCTCTAAAATTTAACTGAAAGTTGATAACTTCCATTCAAAAGAATCTCTTCTATTTCATATGAGCTATCGAACTAAGAGAGATAAGCTCTCCATATTAATATTTACCAACGATAATGGGCAAAAGCTTTATTAGCCTCTGCCATCTTATGGGTATCTTCTTTTTTCTTGATAGAAGCGCCTCTTCCATTGGCAGCATCCATTAGCTCACCTGCCAACTTTGTTACCATGCTCTTTTCCCCTCTCTGCCTGGCAAAAGAGATTATCCACCTGATGCAGAGTGCTTGACTTCTACTAGGCCTCACCTCGGTTGGTACTTGGTATGTGGAACCGCCCACACGCCTTGATTTTACTTCCACTAGGGGTTTGACATTATTCAGAGCCTTTTGAAAGATTGCTAAGGGATCTTCCTTGGTTTTCTTCTCCATAATAACAAACGCCTCATAAAGAGTTGATTGAGCCAGGCTCTTTTTTCCTTCTACCATCAGACAATTAACAAATTTAGTCACCAGTCGGCTCCTATATTTTGGATCTGTAATAGTTTCTCTTTTTAAAGCTACTCTTTTTCTGGGCATAAAAACTCCTTTAGATACCTTTAGGCCTTTTGGCACCATATTTTGAACGACTCTGACGTCGGTCATCCACTCCGGCAGTATCCATAGTACCTCTTATGATATGGTATCTCACCCCAGGTAAATCTTTCACACGCCCACCCCGAATTAATACAACTGAATGCTCTTGCAGATTATGACCCACCCCCGGAATGTAAGAGGTTGCCTCAATACCGTTTGTTAACCTGACCCTTGCCACCTTTCTCAGGGCAGAATTTGGTTTTTTAGGAGTGGATGTATAAACCCTCAAACATACACCTCTCTTTTGGGGACAAGATTGCAGAGCAGGTGTTTTGACTTTTTTCCTCGTCTTTCTTCGTCCCTTTCTGATGAGTTGATTAATTGTAGGCATATATTATTTCCTTTAGTCTCCTTAGTTAGTATCCAAAAATGCTCAAATGTTTAGTGGAGAATGATCCTTAAATCACAAAACCTTTTTTTATATTTTTAATCTTTCTATTTGTCAAGTTATTTTCATTAAATATGAGCGATATTTTAATGACTGGTCTCAATCTCTAACTCCCGATAATCTTTTAGTCCTGTACCTGCTGGTATCAAACGCCCCATAATAACATTCTCCTTAAGTCCCTTTAAGTAATCTGTCTTTCCTGCCACACTTGCATCTGATAAGACTTTAGTGGTCTCCTGAAAAGAGGCAGCTGATATAAAACTTTCCGTGCTCAACGAGGCTTTAGTGATTCCAAGAAGGAGAGGTTCTGCATTGGCTGGTTTTCCTCCTTGCTCCATAATCTTCAGATTCTCTTCTTCAAACCGATATTTCTCCACATGTTCTCCTAAGATAAAATTAGAATCCCCTACATCCGTTACAGTGCGCTGTCTCAACATCTGCCTAACGATTACCTCAATGTGTTTATCGTTTATTATAACTCCCTGAAGTCTGTAAACCTCCTGGACTTCGTTAACGAGATATTTTGCCAATTCTTTAGCTCCTCTGATACTCAGAATATCATGAGGATTTGCCGAGCCATCCATCAGAGGCTCTCCTGCCCTTACGTAATCACCTTCTAAAACGCTCACATGTTTACCCTTTGTAATCAAGTAATCTATGGGATCACCCACCTCTGGTGTAATGGTAACCTTTCTTCTACCTTTACTATATTGACCGAAGGATACTGTGCCATCTATCTCACTGAGAATGGCATTCTCTTTGGGTTTTCTCACCTCAAATAATTCGGCAACCCTTGGTAAACCACCAGTAATATCTTTGGTCTTGGTTGTCTCCCTAGGAATTCTTGCAAGGACAGTCCCGGCCCCAACTTTATCTCCTTCATTGACCATAATGATAGCGCCGATGGGTAGATAATAACGGGCCATTCCTTTTGTAGTACCTGGGATAGAAGCTGTCTTACCCTTACTGTCTTTTAAGGATATACGAGGTCTGGCATCAATATCACGAGATTCCACAGTGACTCTGCTAATTTTGCCTGTGACCTGATCCCGCTTCTCTTGCATGGTTACGCCATCTATAATATCTCCAAATTTTACTACCCCCTCAATCTCTGTAAGGATGGGTATGGTAAAGGGATCCCACTCCACAAGAACCTGGTTGGGTTCTATCTTCTGACCATCTTGAACTTTTAGCATAGCGCCATAAATGATGGGATATCGTTCAATCTCTCTCTCCCCTTTCCCTAAGATGGCTATTTCACCATTACGGTTCATGGCCACATAATGACCCCCCACATCTTTTATCGTTTTAAGATTCTGGAAACTAACTTTACCCTCGTTTCTAGACTTTACAGTGGTTTGCTCCACCCTCTTACTTGCAGTCCCACCGATATGAAAGGTCCTCATGGTTAACTGCGTCCCTGGTTCACCAATTGATTGAGCAGCAATAATGCCAATGGCCTCACCAATATTTACCTCTTGACCATGAGCAAGATCTCTGCCATAGCATTTTTTGCATACTCCCCTTTTTGTCTGGCATGTTAGAACCGATCTGATCCCCACCTTCTCCAGTCCCGCGTTTTCTATTTTCTGTACCTTTTTCTCATCTATCTGTTCATTGGCGGATATCAGAAGTTCGCCGGTAATGGGATCATATATATCCTGTAAAGTCACCCTTCCCAAGACCCTATCCCCGACCCTCTGAATGATCTCACCACCTTCCATGAGTGCTGTCACCCAGATTCCATCCACCGCTCCACAATCCTCCTCAGTAATCACGGCATCCTGAGCAACATCAACAAGTCGTCGTGTCAGATATCCGGAATTTGCAGTTTTAAGAGCTGTGTCGGCCAAGCCCTTTCTGGCCCCGTGCGTGGAAATGAAATATTGTAAAACAGTCAGTCCTTCTCGGAAATTGGATGTTATGGGAGTTTCGATAATCTCTCCGGAAGGTTTAGCCATCAGACCTCTCATGCCTGCCAACTGCCGCATCTGATCCTTACTTCCCCTTGAACCGGAATCAGACATCATATATATGGGATTAAAGCTATGTGCTTTGGTCTTTTGGCCATCAGGCCCATCTATCTCTTCAATGGCCATTTCGTTCATCATTTCAGCAGCAATCTGTTCAGTGGATTGAGCCCAGATATCAACTACTTTATTGTATTTTTCTCCATCGGTTATCAATCCACCCTTGTATTGGTCATCTATCTTTTTTACCTCATTTTCGGCTTTCATAATAATATCGTTTTTGCGCGATGGAATAATCATGTCTTCCATGGAAATAGATATGCCTGATAGGGTGGCGTATTTATATCCTATATCTTTGAGCCTGTCAGATAAAATAACCGTGGATTTAATCCCTTCCCTCCGGTAGCACTCATTAACCAGAGTTCGCAATTCTTTTTTATTCATGACTTTATTAATGAGAGAAAAAGGAAAATCCTCAGGAAAGATCTCATACAGCAGGACTCGTCCTGTGGTTGTTTTCTCGATCTTGCCATCTATCCTCACTTGAATGGATGCATGTAGATCTAATTCACCTGCATCATAAGCTATTCTAACTTCTTCAAAGTTAGCAAAAACCTTACCCTCGCCTTTGCAAAAAGGCTTGTCGCGAGTTAGATAATAGATCCCTAACACGATATCCTGGCTAGGAACGATGATAGGATCCCCATTAGAGGGAGATAGGATATTGTTTGTGGACATCATTAAAACCCTAGCCTCAATCTGGGCCTCAATGGATAGAGGCACATGGACAGCCATCTGATCGCCATCGAAATCTGCATTAAAAGCAGTACATACCAACGGGTGAAGTTGTATGGCCTTACCCTCTATCAAAATGGGTTCAAATGCTTGAATACCCAATCGATGCAAGGTGGGGGCTCTATTTAGAAGGATACAATGTTCCTTGACCACTTCATCAAGGGCATCCCAGACCTCGGGGGTCTCCCTTTCCACCATCTTTTTTGCCGATTTAATGGTTGTTGCCAGGCCTTTCTCATCCAGTTTATTATAGATAAATGGTTTAAACAGCTCCAACGCCATCTTTTTTGGAAGACCGCATTGATGTAATCGTAGATCAGGTCCAACCACAATGACGGTTCTGCCCGAATAGTCTACCCGTTTTCCCAGTAGATTCTGTCGAAATCTCCCCTGTTTGCCTTTAAGCATATCGCTCAAAGATTTAAAAGGTCTCTTATTGGCACCAGTTACGACTTTTCCCCGTCTTCCATTATCAAACAAAACATCTACTGCTTCTTGGAGCATTCTTTTTTCATTTCTAACGATGATCCCTGGGGCACTAAGTTCCAAAAGCCTCTTTAACCTGTTATTTCGGTTAATAACCCTCCTATAGAGATCATTGAGATCAGATGTGGCAAATCTTCCTCCATCCAACGGAACAAGTGGCCTGAGATCAGGTGGTAGTACAGGGATAACGTTCAAAATTGTCCATTCAGGTCTATTTTTCGATTCCTTAAAAGCATCAATGACCTTCAAACGCTTGGCAAGTTTTTTTCTTTTTGCTTCCGATTTGGTCATCGCCATGTCAGTTCTAAGTAGTACTGAGAGCTGTTCAAGATCCAAGTCACCCAACATGGCTTGAATAGCTTCTGCACCAATGCCAACCTCGAATCTATCACCATAATCTTCCATGGCCCTGAGCAACTGTTCATCTGTAAGCAGTGTACCCTTAATTAAGGGCGTATCTTTGGGATCAATAATGATGTAATTTTCAAAGTACAGAACTCTTTCCAGGTCCTTCAATGTTAGATCTAGAAGATTCCCTATCTTGGATGGAAGACATTTTAAAAACCAGATGTGGGCTACAGGTGAGGCCAGTGTAATATGACCCATTCGTTCACGCCGAACCTTAGACTGTATAACTTCGACACCGCATTTTTCACATACGATACCGCGATGCTTCATTCTTTTGTACTTACCGCAATTACATTCGTAGTCTTTAATGGGACCAAATATCTTTGAACAAAAAAGTCCGTCCCTTTCCGGCTTAAAAGTTCGGTAGTTAATGGTCTCGGGTTTTTTGACCTCACCGTAAGACCGCTCCATAATCTTTTCAGGGGATGACAAAGAGATCTTCACAGCATTATAGCTGGATGGATCCTTTGGCTTTGTAAAGAAATTATATAATTCCTCCAATTCCTCTCCCTCCGTCTTTGAGATTAATTATTTTCCCATTGATGATCTTTTCTATGAATCGTTGGTCAATCATTGATCATCTTCTTTTTTTTCGTTAGGCCTGAATATCCTCTAATAGTTGGACTTCGAGCCCAAGGCTTAGTAATTCTTTTATAAGGACTTTAAAGGACTCAGGCAGCCCAGCTTCAAGGATATTATTTCCTTTGACTATCCTCTCATACATGCGGGTTCTCCCCGCCACATCATCAGATTTGACTGTTAAAAACTCTTGAAGTGAATAGGCCGCCCCATATGCCTCCATGGCCCATACTTCCATTTCCCCCAATCTCTGCCCTCCAAATTGTGCCTTTCCACCTAAAGGCTGTTGCGTGACAAGGGAATATGGACCGATGGAGCGTGCGTGTATTTTATTATCCACCAGATGATGAAGCTTCATTATATACATAATTCCAACGGTTACCTTTTGGTCAAAAGGGTCTCCAGTCCTGCCGTCAAAAAGTGTGCTCTGTCCAGTTATGGGCAACCCCGCTTTTTCAAGATACTTCTTAATCTCATCTTCCATGGCCCCATCAAAAACCGGGGAGGCCATATGGATTCCTTCCTTAAGTGATTTAGCCTTGGTTAATAGCTCTTCATCAGTCTCGCTCTCAATAAACTCATTATATTCCTTTCTTGAAAAGACCTCTCCCAGCTTCTTTTTTAATCTCTCTAAATCTTTTATATTATCCACCAACTCTCCCACTTGCCTACCTAATTCAAGGGAGGCCCATCCAAGATGTGTTTCCAACACCTGCCCGACATTCATTCTTGATGGAACTCCCAGAGGGTTTAAGATGATGTCAACAGGAGTACCATCAGCAAAATATGGCATATCCTCTACAGGAAGAATTCTAGATAAAACGCCCTTATTTCCATGACGCCCTGCCATCTTGTCACCTACGGATAATTTCCGTTTTACCGCAACAAAGACTTTTACCATCTTGATTACACCCGGAGCTAATTCATCACCAAGGCTCAATCCCTCCACCCTCTTATTGAAGAGATTTTCGATCTGGCCCAATCTATGGACATATCTCTCCACAATAGATTCCATTCTTTCGATCAAGTCCATTGATACCTTAATATCTGCGCCGGAAAACGATTCAATAGGAATCTGATCGATATCTTTCTCGGTCAAGCTCTTCTGGGATTCTAAAAGGATCTTGCCCGTGTCTCTGTCACGTAGATCGGATTTTAATTTTTCCCCAACCAGTATGGTTTTTAATTTTTCCCTTGCACTCCTTCCGATTATCTCAATCTCATCCACTTTATTCTTAGACAACCTGGCTCTCTCTTGTTCCTCTATCTCCAGGGTCCTTTGATCCTTTTCAACCCCTCTCCTTGCAAAAACCTTTGCATCTATAACGGTACCTTCTACACCTGGAGGAACTTTCAAGGATGTATCCTTGACGTCCCCGGCTTTATCTCCAAATATGGCTCTTAGAAGCTTCTCTTCAGGGGATAACTGTGTCTCTCCTTTGGGAGTAACCTTTCCAACCAGAATATCTCCGGGCTTAATTTCTGCTCCTATCTTGATTATCCCACTTTCATCCAGATTCTTTAATGCTTCCTCTCCCACATTGGGAATATCCTTTGTTATCTCTTCCTTTCCCAACTTGGTATCTCGAGAAACACCGCTAAATTCCTCTATGTGTATAGAGGTATATATATCCTCTTTCACCACCCTTTCACTGATGATAATGGAGTCCTCAAAGTTATACCCTCCCCAGGACATAAAAGCGACTAATACGTTTTGACCCAGAGCAAGTTCTCCCTGTTCAGTGGCTGGGCCATCAGCAATTATCTGACCTGCCCTTACCATATCTCCCTTTTTAACGATAGGTCTCTGGTTGTAACAGGTATTCTGGTTTGATCTTTTATATTTAATTAATTTATAGATCTCTACTTCATCTTCATCATCATCTGTTTCTCCCATTGATCTTACGACTATTCGCGAGGCATCCGCATCTTCCACAATGCCATCTCTCTTGGCCGTTATGGAAACACCTGAATCCTGTGCCACCACACTCTCAATCCCTGTGCCGATCAAGGGTGCTCTTGCCTTAAGGAGCGGAACGGCCTGGCGCTGCATGTTTGAACCCATTAAGGCCCTGTTGGCATCATCATGCTCTAAAAAAGGGATTAAGGAAGCGGAAACACTAACCAGCTGATCCGGTGACACATCCATATATTTCACGTCCCCAATAGGGACTCTACTGGCTTCTCCTGCTATACGAACATTAGCCATATCCTTTAAAAAGGACCCTTTTTTATCGATTGGTGCGTTTGCCTGAGCAATGGGATAATCCTTCTCTTCGAGGGCGGATAGATAAGTTATCTCTTTTTTCACTTTTCCATTTTCAGCATGCCTGTATGGCGACTCAATAAAGCCGAATTCATTCACCCTGGCATAAGTACTCAAGGAGACAATGAGGCCGATATTAGGTCCTTCAGGGGTCTCAATTGGGCAGATACGTCCGTAATGGGTTGGATGAACATCACGGACCTCGAACCCTGCTCTTTCCCTGGTTAACCCTCCCGGACCTAGAGCACTCAATCGCCGTTTGTGGGTCACCTCTGATAATGGATTGGTTTGATCCATGAACTGGGATAGCTGACTTGTGCCAAAAAACTCCTTTACTACAGCAGAAACAGGTTTAGAGTTAATCAAATCATTGGGCATTAAGGTTTCGACTTCCTGTAAACTCATTCTTTCCTTGATGGCTCTTTCCATTCTTACGAGACCGATCCGGTACTGATTTTCTAAAAGTTCTCCTACAGCCCTTACCCTTCTGTTTCCAAGATTATCTATGTCGTCCACCGAGGACTCAGAGTTTTTTAATCGGATCAACTCTTTCACTGCGGCTATAATATCTTCCCTTCTAAGAGTTCGTTTGTCGAGAGGCACATCTAAATTAAGTCTATAATTGAGTTTCAATCTTCCAACTGGCGACAGATCATAAGTGGATAGATTAAAGAAGAGATTCTGAAAAAAATTATTCGCTACTTCTCGGGTGGGTGGACTGCTTGGTCGCATCTTTCTGTAGATCTCGAGGGTTGCTTCCTCACTGTCATCTATCTTATCCAATAACATGGTGTCCCTGATGGTTGTGCTCACATCAGGCGCATCTAAAGCAAGGCATTCTACTTCTGTAACCTCTTTTTCTTGAATCAACTGAAGAATCTCGTTGGTAATTGGCTGATTGCCGGAGACCAATACCTCTCCTGTTGACAAATCTATTAAATCATCCGCTATAATCCTTCCTAGAACATCCTCAAGAGTAACAGGTATAAGTGTTATACCAGCGGATTCAATGGCCTTATGAAGCCTTTTTGTGTATCTATCACCCTCCTTTGCTAAGATTTTTTTAGTCTTGGGATCAATGATATCTTTAGTGATCCGCTGTCGATATAGATTCTCTAATTTAGCTAACCGAAAGTATTCCTCTTTATTGATAATAACCTTTTCAGTCTGATAGAATTTCGACAAGAGTTCTCTGGAAGAATATCCGAGAGCCTTTAGAAAGGTTGTAGCAGGAAATTTTCTCCTTCTATCAATACGAACATGTAATATGTTTTTTGGGTCAAATTCAAAGTCAAGCCATGACCCTCGGAGCGGTATGATTCGTGCTGAATATAGTAATTTACCACTGGAATGGGTTTTACCCTTATCATGGTCGAAGAAGACTCCCGGAGATCTATGAAGCTGGCTCACGATGACCCTCTCGGTTCCATTAATGATAAAGGTCCCTTTTTCGGTCATCATCGGGAGTGTTCCGAAATATATCTCCTGCTCCTTTATATCCCTGATACTCTTACTGCCGTTGGCCACATCCATGTCAAACACCAGTAAGCGAACCGTCAATTTGATTGGAGCTTCGTAGGTCATTCCTTTATTCAGGCATTCATCCTCATCATATTTAATATCTTCAAAGTGATATTTCACAAATTCCAGTGATGAGGTACCACTGAAATCACGGATTGGAAACACACTTCTGAAGGCACTCTGGAGGCCAATCTCTTTTCGCTCCTCCGGAGGTACGTCTTTTTGAAGAAAACGTTCATAAGATATTTTTTGCACTTCGATCAGATCCGGGATTTTTATAGTTTTCTCTATCTTTCCGAAATCTCTTCTTATGCGGCGGCTAACACCATCCTTTGATTTCATCTGATCTCCTTTATTTAATGGAAATGTGCGTCTCTAACGGTCCATGACTTTTATGGGAGTTTTCCCCATCTGCGCAATGAATAACGCACTTAATAGGATCGCTTGATCTAATTTTTAGGAGCCCCCGTATCCTCTCTAGAACTCATATGAGGCCATTACCTTCAACATGAATGGGGAAAAGCTCCCACTTCTCTTATTCGTCCTATTTTATCTCCACCTTGGCACCTGCCTCTTCTAACTGGGTTTTGATGCTTTCCGCTTCTTCTTTTGGCACCGTTTCTTTGACTGCTCCGGGGACCCCATCTACTAAAGCTTTAGCCTCTTTTAGACCTAGTCCAGTTATAGCACGAACAACCTTGATAACCTGAATTTTCTTGTCACCAATCTCCGCAAGAATCACGTCAAATTCAGTTTTTTCAGGGGCCTCCTGCTCCGCTTGAGCAGCCGAAGCCGCTGCTACCGCTACTGGAGCTGCAGCCGTAACACCAAATTTCTCTTCCAGTTCCTTCACAAAATCTGAAAGTTCTAAGACCGTCATGTTCGATATATATTCAATCACATCTTCTTTACTAACATTAGCTGCCATCTCTCTTCTTTAACCTCCTCATGATTATATTTTCCATTATCTATCTTTAACTTATTCCCCATTCTCCTTACTGGCTTCAATGGCCTTTAGGACATTCAGAAAATTAACGACGACACCATTCAAAACTCTCACCAGAGATGTTGGAACTGCCTGCATGGCGGACAAAATTTGAGCCAAGAGTTGTTCCCGACTGGGAAGTTGGGCCAGTTTTTTAATGGCATCCGTATCGATGGGTTTGCCTGATGTCTGTCCTATCTTTATCTCGAGTTTCTCATAATCTTTGCTTAAATCAATCAATACTTTGGCTGGTGCTATTATATCATCATAAGTAATGGCCAGGGCACAGGGTCCTCTAAAGCTCTCCTGAATGGATTCAGTATCGGTTCCTTGGCATGCTAACTTTAAAAGCCTATTTTTCACCACTTGAAACTCTGTACCGATCTTTTTGAGTTCCCTTCGGAGCTGATTTATGACCTCTACATTGAGTCCCTTGTAATCCACCAAAAAAGTGGCCTGGGCCTGTTCCAACCGGCTCTTCATGTCAGCTATAAAAATCTCTTTCTCATTTCTATTCAAATATGGATCACCTCCTCATTCTTATGGCAGAAAGTTACTGGGTACCAATTATTATCAGAAAGGCATGAATGGAAAATGATTGAAACTCACTCAGCGATTTAATAGGTCTTTCACATTAGCTGGGTCAACCTTCATACCAGGGCCCATGGTTGTAGAAATAGCGATACTTCTTAGATAGGTTCCTTTACTCGCAGGGGGTTTTAACTTAAGGATAGTGTCCATAAAGGCACCGATGTTCTCTAAAAGTTTGTCTATACCAAATGAGACCTTACCCATTGGTGCGTGAACTATGCCCGCTTTTTCCACCTTAAAATCTATCTTGCCTGCCTTGATCTCCTGAACAGCTTTTGCTACATCGAAAGTCACTGTTCCCAGTTTAGCGTTAGGCATCATCCCTCTTGGCCCTAAAATGCGTCCCAATTTGCTTACAGAACTCATCATATCAGGCGTTGCAATGGTCTTATCAAACTCCAGCCATCCCTTCTGTATCTTCTCTATAATCTCATCCGAACCGGCATAATCTGCACCAGCTTCAAGGGCCTCTTTCTCCTTTTCACCTTTGGCGAAAACCGTGACACGGACCTCTTTCCCAACACCATGGGGCAAGCTAACAGAACCCCTTACCATCTGATCAGCATGCCTTGGGTCAACTCCCAGTCGAACAGCTATGTCAACAGTCTCATCAAATTTTACATAGGTACAATCAAGCGTCTGTTGAATCGCTTCATCGAAACTATACCTCTTCAATCTATCGATCTTCTTGGTTATCTCTCTATACTTTTTTCCTTTTTTTGCCATTTTATTATCTCTCTTGAGGTGTCATTGAGTAACTGTAATCCCCATACTTCGCGCTGTACCTTCAATGATCTTCACAGCACTCTCCAGATCATAAGCGTTTAAATCCTCAAGCTTGAGTTTTGCTATCTCCTCCACCTGTTTTTTATTCACTTCTCCAACCTTTTCCTTATTGGGTTCACCAGAACCTTTAGCTATTTTCGCAGCTTGTTTTAAGAGAACAGAAGCAGGGGGTGTTTTGGTGATGAAAGAGAATGATCTGTCTGCATAGATAGTGATTACCACAGGTATAATTGTTCCCATCTGATCCTGGGTTCTTGCATTGAATGTCTTGCAAAACTCTGCGATATTTACTCCATGTTGTCCCAGTGCTGGACCTATAGGTGGTGAAGGATTTGCTTGCCCACCTTTAACCTGGAGCTTTATTGTGCCAATAATCTTTTTAGCCATTACCTACCTCGTTTAAATCTTGTGAACTTGTATAAAGTCTAATTCAACAGGTGTTAAACGCCCAAAAATCGTAATAAGAATCCTTAACTTCTCTTTATCCTCCTTCACCTCTCCCACAATGCCCTGAAAATTATTGAAAGGACCATCAATAACCCTGACCTCATCACCCTCTTCGAAAGTATATCTCGGCTTAGGTTTGCTAATTCCCTCCTCCATCTGTCTAATAATTCGCTCAGCCTCTTTATCGGGAACAGGAGCGGGATTCTGACCTCCCCCAACAAATCCAGTCACCTTGCCGGTATTTCTTACTGTATGCCAAGTCTCTTCATTTAGAACCATTTGAACCATGATGTATCCAGGATAAAATTTTCTCGTGGAGGTCTTTTTTTGACCCCTTTTAAGTTCGATTACCTGTTCTGTTGGGACAAGAATTTTACCAAAATATTTCTCCTGTCCGAGGGTCTGAATTCGCTCTTTGAGTTTCGCTTGAACCTTATGTTCAAATCCAGAATAGGTATGTAGTATATACCATTTTAATTCCACATCATTCCCTTTAATCCCCAAATTATGTTAAAATCCATCAACTATCCAACAATGTTTTTAATGATTTTTATGAGTCCGAAATCTATCAGCCCAAGAAAAAAAGATACAACTAAAACTAAAAAAATGACCATGGCTGTTGAGGCCAATAGTTCTTTACGGGTGGGCCATTTCACCTTTTTGAGCTCCATCTTGGATTCCCGTAAAAATTGTCCGGCTATGCTTATATAATTAAAGACAGGATTCTTCCCTTCCACTCTCCTTTCAGGTTCTCTTTTAGAGATTATTTGAGGGCTTTTCCATTTTATCTCTTTTTTTTCTCCATTTGCTTTGGCGTTTGAACTCGAAACTGTACTAGGTTTTGATGGGGAAACGTTCTTTCGAGTTCTTCTCTTTTTCCTCTTGTGAGCAGGCTTTTTCATCTCTTTTATTTCATTTTAAATAACAGCGTGTCCAGACAATAGGTCCTCTTCCATAGACATGATAAATATATAAATTGGCAGGCCAGGAGGGATTCGAACCCCCAACACCCGGATTTGGAGTCCGGTGCTCTAACCGTTAGAGCTACTGGCCTGCAAACATAGCAATACCTACTTCGTTTCCTTATGAAGCGTATGGACCCTACAGAATGGACAATACTTTTTAAACTCCAATTTATCTGGAGTTTTTCGTTTATTCTTTGTAGTCGTGTAATTTCTATTTTTACATTTTTCACAGGCCAGAGTTATGATATCACGCATCTTAAATTATTCTCCAGATATAAAACATCTCGGTAATGCCTATATTCTCATCCTCATGTGGTCATGATAGGCTTTCAGTTCCTTTACTCCACTATGTCACTGATGACACCAGCACCCACTGTTCGACCACCCTCTCGTATAGCAAATCGAAGCTCCTTCTCCATCGCTATGGGCGTTA
>Ga0180009_10005639_pt1 | contig 13374 bp, 9 predicted proteins | sample OS_PC_MetaG_FD_123537 | JGI IMG/M metagenome (GOLD analysis project Ga0180009, IMG submission 123537) | Groundwater microbial communities from the Aspo Hard Rock Laboratory (HRL) deep subsurface site, Sweden - OS_PC_MetaG | ecosystem: Environmental > Aquatic > Deep subsurface > Groundwater... | reverse complement strand
TTATGCCAATAACCTCAATTATCTTGTAGCCGGCACAGGAAATAAATCAGAGCTTATGGTAGGTTACTTCACCAAATATGGGGATGGCGGTGTGGATATCCTGCCTATTGGTGGATTGGTAAAGGCTAAGGTAAGAGAATTAGCCGAAGAACTTGGTATCCCAAAAGAAATAATTGATAAACCTCCATCGGCAGGTTTATGGGATGGACAAACAGATGAGGAAGAAATAGGTATTACTTATGAAGATTTGGATAAAGGTATATTGGCTTTAGAGTCAGGCTCGCCTGGTACTGGAATGACTAAAAATCAGGCTCACATGGTAATTGATTCACATATTCTATCTAAGGTTGAAAATCTAATTAAGGTTTCTGCACATAAAAGGACACTCCCCCAGATATTTGAGAGTTGAGAGTGAGAAAAAATACCCTTAACCCCTCAACCCCATTTTATTATACGAGAAGGAAAATAATCATAATGAAAGCAATCATTGCCTTAGAGGACGGAAGGGTATTTGAAGGCTATTCTTTTGCCGGTTCCGGCGAAAGGTATGGGGAGATGGTCTTTAATACATCTATGACGGGCTATCAGGAAATCCTCACTGACCCCTCTTATAAAGGACAAATTGTAACTATGACTTATCCCTTGATTGGTAATTATGGGGTAAATGAGGAGGATATTGAGTCGGATAAACCCCAGACAGAGGGCTTTATAGTCAAGGAATATAGCCGGATTTATAGTAATTTCCGGGCAAAAAAGAGCTTAGCGGAGTATTTAGAGGAACATAATATTATTGGAATAGAGGGTGTGGACACCCGGGCATTGACCAAACATATTCGAACTCAAGGGGCGATGAAAGCGGTCATTTCAACATCGGATTTAGACCCAGAAAGACTTGTGGCAAAGGCAAAAGCCTCACTTGGATTGATTGGTCGAGATCTGGTTAAAGAAGTTACCTGTCAAAAAATTCGAAATTCGAAATTCGAAATTCGAAATTCGAAATTTAAAGTAGTAGCCATTGATTGTGGCATAAAATACAGCATCCTTCGGCTTTTGGCTGAACATGGTTGTGAAGTAACAGTAGTTCCGGCAAAGACATCGTCTAATGAGATTTTGACCATGAACCCTGATGGTATCTTCTTATCCAATGGACCAGGGGACCCTGAAGGAGTGCCTTATGCCATCGAAACAATCAAAGAATTTATTCAATCCGCAATCCGCAATCCGCAATCCGCAATTCCTATCTTCGGTATCTGCTTAGGCCATCAGATTTTAGGTTTAGCCCTGGGTGGAAAAACCTATAAACTTAAATTTGGTCATCGCGGAGGAAATCAGCCAGTTAAAGATTTGGCTACCGGCAAAATAGATATCACCTCGCAGAATCACGGCTTTTGTGTAGATATTGATTCTTTGAACAGGGATGAGGTTGAAATCACCCATATCAATCCTAACGACCAAACATTAGAGGGAATGAGGCATAAAAAGCTACCTATATTTTCTGTCCAATATCACCCGGAAGCCTCTCCAGGACCTCATGACGCCGGCTATCTATTTAATAGATTTACTGAAATGATAAAAAGAAGAAAGGAGGTTTTGACTTGAAAAAAGAAAGGTCTTTGGAACAAAGGCTGTGGGATGCGGCGGATAATCTGCGGGCTAATTCTAAATTAAAGGCTTCAGATTACGCCGAGCCGGTTTTGGGATTGATATTCTTGCGTTTTGCTGATTCTAAGTTTCAACAGGTTGATATGAGATTTAAGGAAGGGAAACCAAGAGAAGATGGTCGAGCTATGAGAATGCGGGAGCGAACATTGACCATAGAGGATTATCATGCTCAGGGAGTAATACATCTACCTGAAATTGCCCAATACGGTTATCTCTTAAACCTCCCAGAGAGTGAAAATATTGGTAAGGCTGTCAATGAGGCAATGAAGGGCAATTGAGGAGACAAATCCAAGCCTTAAGGGAGTTTTGCCAAAGTCATTTACAAGATTGGATAATAGCACCATTGTTAATTTGTTAAAAAGTTTCTCTGAGATTAAAATTGATGGAGAAGGAGATAAATTCGGGAAGATTTATGAGTATTTCTTGGGTGAGTTTGCTATGGCTGAAGGTAAAAAGGGCGGGGAATTCTTTACTCCAACATCCCTCGTGAAACTAATTGTGGAGATAATTGAGCCTTTTAGTGGTCGGGTCTTTGACCCTGCCTGCGGCTCAGGGGGTATGTTTGTGCAAAGCTTTGAATTTATCAAACACCACCAGAAAAATGGAAATGATGCCAGTAGAAAGATTATGATTTGCGGGCAGGAAAAGGAAGAGTCAACACTAAAGCTTTGTAAGATGAACTTAGCCGTGCATGGACTTGAGGGGGATATTAGAATTGGGAATACCTATTATGAGAATATATTTAAAAACCAAAGATTTGATTTTGTGATGGCTAATCCACCGTTTAATGTTAGTGGTGTAGAGATGGATAAGATAAAGGATGACCCGAGATTTGCGTTTGGATTGCCAAGCACAGATAATGCCAACTATATCTGGATTCAGCAGTTTTTGTATAGCTTAAATGACAGAGGAAGGACAGGTTTTGTGATGGCAAACTCTGCCTCTGATGCCCGTGGGTCCGAGCTTGAAATTCGTAAAAAGCTAATAGAGTCAGGTGTTGTAGATATAGTGATTTCTATCGGTCCTAAATTTTTCTATACTGTAACTCTATCCTGCACGCTTTGGTTTTTTGATAAGGATAAAAAAGACCACAAAGATAAAATTCTTTTTATTGATGCCAAAAATATTTTTATAAAGATTGACCGTGCACATCATAGATTTACTGATGAGCAAATTCAACAAATTGCTGATACAGTAAGAAAATATCGTCAAGAAGAAGGTGCAGGAAAATACAAAGACATAAAAGGGCTCTGCAAAGTAGTGACTTTGGATGAAGTTAGAGCAAATGGTTATTCATTAACACCGGGAAGATATGTTGGTGTAGCACCCCCACCTGAGAAGGAATATGATTTTAAGGAAAGATTGGCGGAATTGAATGATGAGTTGCAGAGATTAAATAAACAGGCACAGGGATTAGAAAAAGTGGTTGATAAGAATGTCTCAAAGTTGTTGCAAGAGTGAATAGGATTGAGAAAGCACTATGAAAAATAATTGTGAAAAATATTCATTAGAAGACGTTCTTATTATATCGGGTGGAGGAACACCTAGTACAAAAAATCCTGAATATTGGAATGGGGATATACCATTTTTAGTACCAACAGATGTAACTGGTCAAAAATGTAAATATATGGAAAGGACAAGTAATTATATAACTGATTTAGGCTTGAAAAAAAGTTCCGCAAAGATAAATCCGCCGGGGTCAATTTTATTAACAAGTAGGGCTACTATTGGTGAATGTGTTATTAATAGAGTGCCAATGGTAACTAATCAAGGATTCATAAATATTCAAGCTAAAAAAGATAAGGTTGATACAGAATATTTCTTTTATTGGATTAAAAATAACAGAGATCATCTTATTTCATTAGGACGAGGGGCTGTGTATTTAGAATTAGTGAAATCGGTTTTTAGAAAGATCGAGATTGAACTTCCTTCTCTTTCTACTCAACGCAAAATCGCCTCCATCCTTTCGGCTTATGATAATTTGATTGAACTGAATGAACGCAGGATTAAGATTTTGGAAGAGATGGCAAGATTGATTTATAAAGAATGGTTTGTTAAATTCAGATTTCCAGGGTATGAGAAAGTAAGGATGGTGGAGAGTGAGTTGGGAAGGATACCGGAAGGGTGGGAAGCTACTAATTTAGGTACAGTTCTTGACTCGATAGAGTCGGGCTCACGCCCTAAAGGTGGAGCAGAGGGATTCTCTCCAGATGGCATTCCGAGTATTGGTGCTGAAAGTATTTTTGGGCTTGGTAAATTTGATTTCAACAAAACAAAATATATTTCTAAATCATTTTTTGGAAATATGCGTTCAGGACTAATAAAAAATGGAGATGTCTTATTGTATAAAGATGGTGCTTGTATAGGAAGAAAAACATATTTTGATGAAGATTTCCCATTTAAAACATGCTGTATTAATGAACATGTTTTTATACTTAGGGTAAATAAGCGGATTTCTCAAAAGTATCTATTTTTCTGGATTGATCAGCTTTGGGTCACGCAGGAAATAATAAATCTTAATTCTAACTCTGCTCAACCAGGTATCAATAAACCTTCTGTCAAGACTCTGCCAATATTGATTCCTAATCATGAAATTGTAACTCTTTTTGATGAAATAGTCACCCCAATTATTAAGATGTTATTTACTTGTTGCAAACAGAATATTGCTCTTCGTCAAACCCGTGATATGCTTTTGCCGAGACTGATTGAAGGGAAGATAGATGTATAGGATTTGAATATAAAGATTATTTAAAAACCATTGATTATTTTACAGATTTATATTATTATATTTCGTATTAATACTAAAAATAGTACTTTGGAGAAATGAAATGCAGTATATTGAGTTGAAAAAGGCATTAAAGGATTTTACGATATTTTCTCTCAACGACATTAAAAGTATTGAGAGTAGATTTTTCCGTGTCCGACTGAATGAGTGGCAAGATAAAGGCTATATCAAAAAGGTTATCAAGGGCTATTACACCTTTTCTGATTTAGAACTTAATGAAACTGCACTCTTTGAAATGGCAAACAGGATATATAGCCCATCGTATATCTCCATGGAAATGGCACTCTCTTATTATCATTTAATTCCTGAGAGTGTCTATGGTATAACATCTGTTTCTACGCGTAGAACCTATAAGTTTAAAACACCTATAGCCGAATTTAGTTATAGGACTATAAATCCTCAACTTTTTTTTGGATACGATATGGTTAAGTATAATAATAAATATTTTAAGATAGCCGGTATAGAAAAGGCTATTTTAGATTATTTTTATATTAATTCAAATGTAAAGGCAGAGAGTGATTTTGCGAGTCTTCGTATGGATAAAGATGTGTTTTACCGGCAGGTTAATGAAGAAAAATTGTATACACTTCTTGAAAAATTTGCTCAAAAGAGATTGGCAAAAAGGATAAACTCTTTTTGGGAGTTTATGAAAAATGCTTGATATAAAACAGATAGAATCTTTTTATCCCGAATATTTACGAACTTTCAAGAAAAATCTTCTACGTGAATATCTGCAATATAAAATCATGGAGATTATCTTTGATTCAAAATTTGGTGAGAAATTATCTTTTATGGGTGGAACAGCTACCCATATTATTTATCAAAACAACAGATTTTCTGAAGATTTGGATTTTGATAATTTAGGTTTGGAAGAGAAAGACTTTGGACAATTGGCAAAGTTAATCCAGAGAAAATTAAATCTGGAAGGATACTGGAAGGATATATGATAGAAACCAAAAATATCTTTAAGGGTGCGTATAGGTCTTACATAAGGATTTTCAATGTCTTGTTTGATAGCGGACTCTCCAGCTACAAAGAAGAAAAATTGTTGATTCAAGTTGATGCAGAACCACAAGGATTTAATTATTGCCCTGATAAAATTATTCTAAACAAATTTGATGTGTTTTTACGGATAAATGTTGTCCCGATTGATATACTACTGGCTCAAAAGATATACGCTATTTTTAATCGTAAGCGGGCAATGGGCAGAGACTTCTACGATGCTGTGTTCCTCATGGGAAAGACAAAGCCAAATATTGATTATTTGACATTAAAGTTGGACATCAAGGATAGGACTGATTTAAAAAACAAGCTTTTGTCCAGATGCGAGAAACTTGATTTTAAGCAATTAGCTCAGGATGTAGAGCCATTTTTGTTCACTCCTACTGATGCTAAAAAGGTTTTATTCTTTTATGACTATGTGAAACTTGTAAATTCTGAGGATTAGAATTATGAACAACTACACCGAAAATAACCTAATAGAGCGACCAGCAATTAGATTATTCCAAGATTTAGATTATGAGCATATCAATGCCTACCATGAAAACTACGGTAAGAATTCTCTTTTAGGCAGACAAGAGCGGGATGAGGTTGTTTTGTTGCCTCGATTGAAAAAGGCTCTTGTTGGATTAAACTCAGATGCCCCGGCTGAGGCAATCTCTCTAACTATGGAGGAATTGGTGCGTGACCGCTCAGCGATGAGTCTGGTTGGTGCTAACAGAGAGATTTATAAACTCATCAAGGATGGGGTAAAGGTTAATGTTCATAACCAAAGTGGTGAGTTGGAGGATGTAACTATACGCATTATTGATTTTGATAATCCAGGAAATAATAATTATCTTTTGGTTTCGCAATTCTGGGTTAATGGTGATATTCATACCAAAAGGGCAGATTTAGTTGGCTTTATAAATGGACTGCCGCTTGTATTTATTGAACTTAAAGGTGTGCATAGAAAATTAGAGGATGCCTACCGGGATAATCTTACTGATTACAAAAAGACCATCCCAAAGCTATTCTGGTATAATGCCTTCTGTATCTTAAGCAATGGGCTTGAAAGTAAAATAGGGACAATCACGGCTACATTTGAACATTTTAACGATTGGAAAAAGATAAACGATGAAGGAGAAAAAGGTATAGTAAGTTTGGATACAATTATAAAAGGAACTTGTGAAAAGAAACGGATATTGGATATTATTGAGAACTTTATCCTTTTTGAAGAAAGGCAGGGTGAGATTAGAAAACTGATTGCCAAAAACCATCAATATTTAGGGGGCAATAATGCTATTTATGCCTTGAAGGAGATTGAGCAAAATAGAGGCAGGCTTGGTGTCTTCTGGCATACACAGGGAAGTGGTAAATCTTACTCTATGATTTTCTTCTCACAAAAGGTCTTGAGAAAATTTAGAGGTAATTACACCTTTGTTATTGTTACGGATAGAAAAGACCTTGATGGACAGATTTATCAGAGATTTAAGAATTGTGGTATAGTAAGTGAGTCGTTTGTTCAAGCAGAAAGTTGTGAAGACCTAAGAAAGTTATTGCAAGAAGACCATCGAAATATCTTTACCTTAATCCAGAAATTCATGACTGAAAGAGGCAAGCCACATCCTGTTTTAAACCGACGGAAGGATATTATTGTCATAACCGATGAGGCACATCGCACCCAATACGATATACTGGCTATGAATATGCGGCAAGCCCTTCCTAATGCCAGTTTTATTGCCTTTACCGGCACCCCTCTTTTGGCTGAGGAGGAAAAGACAAGACAAACCTTTGGTGATTATGTAAGTATCTATAATTTCAAGCAATCAATAGACGATGGGGCAACAGTTCCACTTTATTATGAAAATAGGATTCCAGAGATTCAACTTAAAAATGAGGAATTACAGAATGATTTTGAGGAGATTTTAGACGAGGCACAGATTGATGAACAGACAGAAAGTAAGTTAGAACGGGAGTTTACCCGCGAATATCATCTTATCACCAGAGAGGATAGACTCAATAAAATAGCCGAAGATATTATTAAACATTTCAATAGTCGAGGGACGAATGGCAAGGCAATGGTTATTTGCGTAGATAGAAAGACAGCGGTTAAGATGTATGAGAAGATGAAAATACAATCCCGGTGTCCAGATATAGCCGTAGTGATGAGTTCTTCGCAAAATGAACCCGAGAATTTTAAGCCACACAGGCTGCGGATGAGAAACGAAGATTTAGAGGAAAAATTCAAAGACCCGGATGACCCTTTGAAGATAGTTATTGTTTGTGATATGTGGCTGACAGGATTTGATGTTGAATGCCTCTCCACCATCTATTTAGATAAACCGATGAGAAATCATACCTTGATGCAGGCAATTGCCAGGGCAAATCGGGTTTTTGGCAACAAGACAAATGGACTTATCGTTGATTACATAGGTGTATTTAGAGACCTGAAGCGAGCTTTGGCAATTTATGCCTCTACCGCAGACGAAGACCAAATGCCTGTTAAACCCAAGGATGAATTGATAAAACAGTTGAAAAAGATAATGATTGAATTGGATGATTTTTGTATGACCTGTGGTTTTGATATAAAGGCAATTGGCACGGCTAATGATTTAGAGACAATTGAACTTATTGGACTTGCAATTGATAAGATATTGTCATCAGAAAAAAGGAGGCTAAAATTTCTTTCTCTTTCAAAAGATGCCCTGCTGATTTTTAAGGCTATCCTGCCGGATGCAAAAGCCTCCCAATTTGCTCAAGGGATAAAAGTGATTAAGGTATTAAGCAATAAGATACGGTCAATTACAGGAGAAGATGTAGATATTGAAGAGACAAAAGAGGCTATTGGGGAGCTCCTTGATGAGTCTATTGAGTCTATTGCCACATATAAAATCTTTGGGGTTGAAGGGTTAAAGGATTTAAGCCGGATTGACTTTGAAAAGATAAAAACCGTCATTAATAAAAATAATAAACACATTGCTACAGAAAGATTAAAGCAAACGATTAAGCGTAAATTAGAGACTATGGTAAAAATGAATCCCTCAAGGTTGACCTTTGAGGAGAGGTTTAAAAAACTTATTGATGAGTATAATCAAGGGGCAAAAAATGTTGATGAATTGTTTGAAGAGCTTATTGAGTTTGCCAAAGAGTTAAATGAAGAGGAAAAAAGGGGATTGAGTGAACAATTGAGCGAGGAGGAGTTGACTATATTTGATTTGTTGCTTAAACCTGATTTAACCGGGAAGGATGTTGAAGGAATTAAACAGATGGCTAAGGATTTGTTATTAAAACTTAAGCGGGAAAAATTGGTTCTTGACTGGAGAAAGAAACAACAAACAAGAGCAGATGTGTTGGTAACAATTAAAGACATTCTTTATGAACAATTGCCACAACACTATAATACAGAGGTTTATACCCAAAAATGTGATTTAGTTTATAGACATATTTATGATTCCTATTATGGTGAAGGAAAGAGTATTTATTCTGAACTGGGGGTAGCAGCTTAGGATGAAGGAATTACCGAGAGAAAAACTTTTGAGGACAAAAACAGCCGAGGTATTGTCGAATGAAGAGCTAATCGCTGTAATCCTCGGTAAGGGCAATCGGAAATATGATGTTTTTAATTTAGCTAAGATTGTCTGGCAGAAATACAGAAAAGAAATTGATGGTATTTCCTTAGATGAATTAGCTCTGTGTGGCAGCATGGGAAATGTGCAGGCAATGAAATTACTATGTGCCTTTGAACTTGGCAGGAGGATGTATAAACCGGAATTAAGGGTTAAGATTAATAATGTATCTGACCTCTTGCTCTTGCAAAGTATTAGAGAGATAAGACTATCAAGAAAGGAACAGATAGCTGTTATCTCTTGTAATGCTCAAGATGTAGTCATAGGAGAGGAAGTAATTTCGTTAGGAACGGTAGATGAATCCTTGATACATCCACGAGAGGTTTTTGCTCCAGCTATAAAGGTATCTACGAGCTCAATCTCTATCGTCCATAATCATCCAGGTGGGAGCAGTGAACCGAGTGAAGATGACCTGAATGTAAAGAATTGTCTTTTGAGTGCCGGTAAGATTCTAAGGATACCGATAAAATTCTTTGCCATAGTGTATGAGGATAAGATTAGAAACTACTGAGGCAAAGATTATACTTTCTCGTAGTTTTGTTGAAGATTATGGTTATAACAGTGATTCAAAAATAAGGGATAAAAAATTATGCCAAAAAGAACGGATATTAAAAAGATATTGATTATTGGTTCTGGTCCTATCATCATCAGCCAGGGCTGTGAGTTTGATTACTCAGGCACCCAGGCCTGCAAGGCATTAAAAGAAGAGGGTTATTTTGTCATCTTAGTCAATTCAAATCCGGCGACGATTATGACCGACCCGGAGACGGCAGACCGAATTTACATTGAGCCAATTACGCCGGAGGTAGTAGCTAAGATTATTGAGAGGGAGTGTCCTGATGCCCTTTTACCTACACTTGGAGGACAAACCGGTCTTAACGTGGCGGTTAATCTAGCTGAAATGGGTGTCCTGGAAAGATTTAAGGTAGAGATGATTGGAGCAAAATATCAGGCTATCAAGAAGGCAGAAGACCGCTATCTGTTTAAGGAGGCCATGCAGAAAATCGGGCTTTGTGTCCCCAAAAGTGAAATGGCAAACAACATGGAGGATGCCCGCAAGGTCGCTGATGAGTTGGGATTTCCCTTGATTATCAGACCGAGTTTCACATTAGGTGGAACAGGTGGAGGAGTGGTCTATAATATCGAGGAGTTTGAAAAGACAGTGGCTATGGGACTTTCTGCCAGCATGACTTCAGAAATATTGATTGAGCAGTCAATCCTTGGTTGGAAAGAATATGAATTAGAGGTGATGCGAGATGTAAAGGATAATGTGGTTATCATTTGTAGTATAGAAAATTTCGACCCAATGGGTGTTCATACAGGCGATTCAATCACCGTAGCTCCAGCCCAAACCCTTTCAGACAAAGAGTATCAAAGGATGCGGGATGCGGCTATAGCCATCATCCGTGAGATTGGGGTAGAAACCGGGGGGTCAAATGTCCAATTTGCGGTTAATCCGGAGGATGGAGAAATGGTGGTAATAGAGATGAATCCCCGTGTCTCACGAAGTTCTGCCTTAGCCTCAAAAGCAACCGGTTTTCCTATTGCCAAGATAGCCGCTAAATTAGCCGTCGGCTACACCTTAGATGAAATTCCCAACGATATTACTAAGGAGACCCCAGCTTCTTTTGAGCCAAGCCTTGATTATTGTGTGGTCAAGATTCCACGATTTACCTTTGAAAAATTTCCCCAGACTGAGGATATGCTCGGTATCTCCATGAAGTCAGTCGGAGAGGCTATGGCCATTGGCCGGACATTTAAAGAGGCATTACAAAAGGGCTTGCGGTCATTAGAAACAGGAAGATTTGGGCTTGGGGCGGATGGAAAGGATAAACCACCAAAAGACATAGAGGAGATTAAGAAGAACTTAGCCATCCCCAATTCCAAAAGGCTATTTTACATTCGATATGCCCTCCAGGCAGAAATGACTATAGACGAGATTTATGGATTGAGCAAGATAGACCGGTGGTTTTTGGACAATATCAGGCAGATTGTGGAAATGGAAGAGGAATTGCGGATTGCGGATTGCGGATTGCGGATTGAAAAGGAATTATTGCGAAAGGCCAAGGAATATGGATTTTCAGATAGGCAGTTGGCACATCTTTTAGAGACAGATGAGGAGGCTCTTCGCAATCTGCGAAAAGAGTATGGCCTAAAGCCTGTTTTTAAATTAGTCGATACCTGTGCGGCGGAGTTTGAGGCTTACACACCCTATTACTACTCTACCTATGAGACAGAAGATGAAACCCGGGTTTCTACTCAAAAAAAAGTGATGATTCTGGGTGGTGGACCAAATCGGATTGGTCAGGGGATTGAATTTGACTACTGTTGTTGCCAGGCCTCCTTTGCCTTAAAAGAGATGGGCTATGAGAGCATTATGGTCAACTGTAATCCTGAGACGGTCTCAACCGACTATGATACCTCTGATAGACTCTACTTTGAGCCAATGACCTATGAGGATATTTTAAACATCATCGATCGGGAAAAACCGGAAGGAGTGATAATTCAATTGGGAGGACAGACGCCGCTGAACCTGGCTATCCCCCTTGAGAAAGCAGGTGTCCAGATATTGGGCACCCCAACGGATGCCGTAGACCAGGCAGAAGACCGCAGACGATTTAAGCATCTCTTGCAAAAATTAGACCTCAAGCAGTCCCCTAATGACACGGCTATATCTGTCGATGAGGCAAAGAAGATAGCAGGAAAGATAGGCTATCCAGTCTTGGTTCGGCCTTCCTATGTCCTGGGTGGACGGGCCATGGAGATTGTCTATGATGAGGAAGAATTGGAGAAATATATGCGGGAGGCGGTTGAAGCTTCTCCTGAACATCCCGTTTTAGTGGACAAATTCCTTGAGGGTGCGATTGAGGTAGATGTAGATGCCATTTCAGATGGAGAGATGGTGGTCATTGCCGGGATTATGGAACACATCGAGCATGCGGGTATCCATTCAGGTGATTCAGCCTGCGTCCTTCCTCCCCATACCCTTTCAAAACCGATTATTGAAGAAATCAGACAAAACACCTATGCCTTAGCCAAAGAGCTTAATGTCATTGGCTTGATTAATATCCAGTATGCCATTAGAGAAAACGAGGTATATGTCCTGGAGGTGAACCCACGGGCATCCCGCACCATACCCTTTGTTTCAAAGGCGATTGGTGTCTCACTGGCGGGTTTAGCCACTAAGGTTATGCTCGGCAAGAAACTTAAGGAACTTAGGTTTACACAAGAGGTAATACCCGGGCATGTGGCAGTTAAAGAGGTGGTCTTTCCATTCATCCGATTCCCAGGGGTAGATACGGTCCTTGGACCTGAAATGAAATCTACAGGTGAGGTTATGGGCATAGATTCACACTTTGGCATGGCTTTTGCTAAGTCCCAGCTCGCCGCAGGACAGCTCCTGCCTAATGAAGGCACCATTTTTATCTCTGTCAAGGATAAGGATAAACCCGTGATACTTCCAGCAGTTGAGAGATTAGTTAAGTTAGGATTTAGCTTGGTTGGCACAGAGGGAACCTGCAAATTCTTTAGCGAGACAGGCTCACCTGGTACAGACTCACCTGGTAGAGGGTTTAAGATGGACAAAGTCTTCAAGGTGGGCGAGGGAAGACCCGATGTGGTTGACCTGATGAAGAATGGGGAGATTGTCCTGGTTATAAACACACCTTCCGGTAAGAAGCCAAGACAGGATGAGGTAAAGATTCGCACCAATGCCTATCTTCATTCCATCCCGATTATCACTACTGCTCAGGGGGTATTAGCCGCCGCCGCCGGTATCGAGGCACTCATAACAAGCTCGCCTGGTAAAGGTGAATTGAAGGTAAAGTCTATTCAGGAATACCATGTATTCAAGAATACCACTTAATGGGCATCGACCACAGATAAATTATGGTCATAAAATAGTCTATTACCTTCGCACTAAGATAGAACGGCTATGTAATGGGTTAGTTATTGGTGGGAAGGATTATGTTTAGCGGGATTCGGGATTCGGATTTTGGGGTTCGGGAAAAGAATTAGCGTTTCCTTAGATTCTGGGTAAGCGTTCAGGTAGAACAAGCCGGAGCAGAAGGTGTAATTGTAGGCTTGAGTGGTGGTATTGATTCTTCTGTAGTCGCTGCTCTATCAAGGAAAGCCGTGGGAGACAAAGTGCTGGGTTTAATAATGCCTTGTGGGGGAGCCCCATGGATGTAGAAGATGCCTCTTTGTTGCCTCACAATTCGGGATTAAGACAGAACGGATAGATTTAGAGGCTGTCTGTGGGAAGTTGCTGGAAGTATTACCTCTTGGTAACAAGTTGGCATCAGCTAATCTAAAACCAAG
>Ga0180009_10005638_pt1 | contig 13378 bp, 12 predicted proteins | sample OS_PC_MetaG_FD_123537 | JGI IMG/M metagenome (GOLD analysis project Ga0180009, IMG submission 123537) | Groundwater microbial communities from the Aspo Hard Rock Laboratory (HRL) deep subsurface site, Sweden - OS_PC_MetaG | ecosystem: Environmental > Aquatic > Deep subsurface > Groundwater... | reverse complement strand
TGAGCCAGACATGCTTCTGCTCGACGAGCCTACCAATTATCTTGACATTACATCCATACGCTGGGTTGAGCGCTTTCTGGTTAACTGGCCGCATGAAGTAATGCTCATCACCCATAATAGAAGCTTCATGGACAAGATCATCACCCATACGGTCGGCATCCACCGCAGGAAGGTGCGTAAGATCGCAGGAAACACAGGAAAGTACTATGCCCAGCTCGCCCAGGATGAGGAGATATACGAAAAGACCCGCTCAAACGACGAGCGGCGCAGGAAAGAAGTTGAGCAGTTCATAACAAGGTTCAGAGCCAAGGCGAGACTTGCGAACATGGTTCAGTCCAGGATTAAAACCCTTAAGAAAACAGAAAAGCTGGGAAAACTTGAGAAAATCAAGTCTCTTGATTTTTCCTTTAAAAGCAGCCCGTTTTCGGGAAAACATGTGATGACGGCCAGAGATCTGTCCTTTTCATACCAGCCTGACAAACCGCTTATAAGGAATTTTAACATTTCCATCGGGTCTGGTGAGCGGATCTGTATTGTGGGTAAAAACGGGAAAGGCAAAACAACTCTGCTTAAACTTCTTGCAGAAGCCATTACCCCTCAACAGGGTGAGGTTACATACAACCCCAGGATCACAAAAGGAGTTTTTGAGCAGACCAACATCAGAAGCCTGGTTGACACAAGAACTGTGGAAGAGGAGATGCTGAGTTCACATCCTGATGTTGACAGGCAGTCGGCCCGTAATATCTGCGGCGCCATGATGTTTGAAGGCGATGATGCTTTAAAGAAAATCAGTGTCCTTTCAGGGGGTGAAAAAAGCAGGGTGATGCTGGGCAAGCTTCTTGTAACACCGGTAAACCTTCTGCTTCTTGATGAACCGACCAACCACCTGGATATGGAATCGTGCGATGCGCTGCTGGCTGCAATCGACAGCTTTGACGGTGTTGTGATCATGGTTACCCACAACGAGATGTTTCTGCATGCCCTTGCCCAGCGCCTGATTGTTTTCCAGAATGACCGGATTGAGGTATTTGCCGGGAGTTATGGAGATTTTCTTGAAAAAGTCGGATGGGAACATGAAAGTCCTGTACAAAAGCCCGAAGGGGAAGAAGCTGTTTTAAAATTGACCAAAAAAGAACTCAGACAAAAACGCTCAGAGATAGTCACAAAAAGGGGAAAAGTCCTCAAGCCGATAGAGAAAAGCATAGCAAAGGCGGAAAATGATATAGGAAGATTTGAAGATGAGCTTTCAGAGCTTAACCTGGCTATGCAGGAAGCATCTCAGAACCAGAATGCTAAAAAAATTGTCGAGCTTTCCCGGTCAATTCACAAATGCCAGTCTGAAATAGACCGTATCTTTGACGAGCTGGAAAAGCTCACAAACCTTCTGGAAGAAAAACAGGCTAAGTTCGAAAAGAAACTAGAAGAGTTTGAATAGAAGAACCACAGGAAGGTTAACGCATTGTTTTCATTCAAGCGAACCATCTATCCGCTTATCCTGCCGGTATTACTTATTGTCATCTCGGCCGTTACGCTGTGGAACTGGCCCAGCTTAATAAATAAAGCAAAGAATATCAGTGAGATAAAGGCATTTATGGTCATTTTGCCGTTGATGCCTTATATCATTTTTTCCGCCGTTGTTCTGATGGGATGGCGCTATAACAACGCCGGCTTGATATTGACATGCTTGACGCTGGCTCTGGCCTATTTTCTTTTCAGTCATTATGGTTCCCTGGCCCTTCAACAAAAATCAGCAGGCCTGTCGATTCTTGAAGCCGGTGCTTTTTTATTACCTGTTAACCTGGCCATTTTCAGTATGATGGCCAAACGGCGGATATTTACCACCTTCTTTGTTGTTTGTCTGCTGCTCCTTGGATTACAGATTGTGGCCGTGTTTTTGTTGTGCCGCTGGCCGAATTCAGCGCATTCACCCCTGTGGACCGGCATTCATAACATATTTCCTCAAATGGCCGACACGCTTTCACAGGTCTCAACCCGGCTGGGTTCATGGTTTCATGAAAGCGGACCGGCAGCCTTAAATCATATTTCACTGCCGGCTTTATTTGCTTTTAGCGGCACGCTTTTATTTCTGCTGATTCGTTTTCTGTTTACCCATGATGCCATCCAGGCCGGCTTTGCTGGTATACTGGTCGCGTCATTCCTGGGAATCAGCGACCTTCAAACGTTTCCAGCCGCCATAATCTATTTCTCAGCGGCCGGCCTGATCCTGATTATTACAACAATCGAGTCATCTTACTTTATGGCTTATGTTGATGAACTCACCGGGCTCCAGGGCCGCCGCAGCATGAATGAAACCCTGATAAACCTTGGGCATAAATATGCGATTGCCATGATAGATGTGGATCATTTTAAAAAGTTCAATGACACTTACGGCCACAAGACCGGCGATCAGGTTCTTAAAATGATCGCCGGCCAGTTGGATAAAATAACCGGCAGTGCCAAAACCTTTCGCTATGGTGGAGAAGAATTTGCTGCCATCTTTCCTGGAAAATCCGCGGAAGAGGCCTGGCGGCATTTAGAAAAATACAGGCAGGACATTGCCACAACTCCCTTTATTGTCAGGAGTAAACAGCGTCGCAAGGGCAACTCCAAAAGTCGCGGCAAGCTCAAAGCATTTGGCCAGAAGCAGGCCAGGGTCACGGTAAGCATCGGCGTTGCCGCTCCCGATAAGAAGTTAACAACGCCGGAAAAGGTGTTAAAGTCGGCTGACAAGATTCTGTACAAGGCCAAAAAATCCGGAAGAAACCGAGTTATGGTTTAGATGCACTAACTTGATTTATCACAATATTCCAAAATTACGTCTAAAAACTCTTGTCCGTATTTTTCCATTTTAGCTGGTCCGATTCCGTGTACCTGGAGAATTTCCGCCATGCTTTTTGGGACTAACGCTGCCATCTCTTTCAGTGTCCGGTTTGAGGTTACCAGAAACAAGGGGATTCCTGCCGCTTTCCCGAACTCTTCTCTTTTTTGACGCAATAGCTCATAGAGTTCCGGAGAAAAATCAGTGGCTACCTCTGCAAAGGTCTTGGCCGTTTTTTTGATTCCCGGCAGATTCAGAAACGCAGCCTCCTCTTTTTTCATCACCGCAATCCCTTTTTTGCTCAGAGCTATAGTCGGGTAGAGATGATCCCCCTGACGAACAAAACATCCCTGCCGGTCTAACTGGTTAATAAGATCAAGGACATCTTCCTGGGTAAAACTGGACAGCAAGCCATAAGTGGAAAGTCGATTCATTCCCTGTGAGGTTATCCATTTTCTTGAGGCACCGGTAAGAACCTGGGCAACACGTGCCCTGCCGAACCGGCCCTGCATGCGCGCCACGCAGCTCAATATTTTAAGGATTGTGATTTCCTCTTCTTTTTTGTTCGTATCGGTCCTTTTCAGCTTTCTTTGAATGCAGTTGTCGCACGAACCGCACTGGTCTGTTGCGCTGTCGTCTCCGAAATAGGATAGAAGAAAATCCCATCTGCACCCTCCAAAATGCCCGTAAGCTACAACCTCTTTGAGCTTTTCCAGATCATTCTGTTTTCTTTTCTCAAGGCTCTCAAAGTCTATTTCCAGCTCCTTAAAACTCGCCTGCGGGCGAACTATCCTTAGATCGCGACCAGCGGTCGGGGGTATATATGTAATCAATCCATCTGCTGAAAGCAGTCTAAGACCTCTAAGAAGTGCGGCTTTTTCGAGACCGGCAGTCTTAGCCAGTGCGTCAACTGAAACTTTTTTTCCTTTAGATCCTGCAATTTTTGCCACGGCATCAAATATCTTTTTTTGAACAGGCCCTCTTGGTTTTTCTGTGCCGGCCGCAACAAAACAAAGCCGCCTCCCCGAATACAGCCTTTCCAGAAAACCGGCCTGTTCCAGCATTTTTATGATGATCCCTGCCTGTCCGTCGCTCTGGACGGAGCTGGTCATTTCAGAAATTTCATTATTTCCAACGCTCAGATAATCCCTCCCATCTTTCTTTAAGAACTCAAAGACATCATGGACTGCTTCCTGCGAAGGGTAGTTCATGTCAATAAAGAATTCCTGGATATAGTTATCCCCCATAGAAAAAAGGAGCGTGCATATTGATTTTTTTCCATCTCTTCCCGCTCTTCCAATCTCCTGATAATAAGATTCTATAGAACCGGGAAACTGGTAATGGATGACCTGGCGTATGTCTAATTTATCAATTCCCATCCCAAAGGCATTGGTTGCCACAATTATTTCAGTGCGTCCTGTCATGAATCGTTCCTGCACACGATTTCGTGCTTCATCGTCCATTCCGGCATGGTATCCTGATACAGGATGCCCTTGATCTTTCAACAGGAGTACTACCTCATCCACGCCCTTTCTCGTGGCGCAATATACAATTGCAGGAAGCTTTTCTTCCGAAAGGGCGGACGCAAGAAAGTCCTCCTTCTCCTTTTTATTTGCGCAGTGAAGCTCTCTCAACTGCAGGTTGTTTCGATAAAATCCTGTTACAAACTGTCGGCAATTCTTAAGATGAAGGGAAGAAATAATATCGGATATGACCGTTTCAGTGGCAGTGGCGGTGGCCGCAAGGATCTGATATGGCCCTATACGTTCCAGGATTCTTCCCAGCCGCAGGTAATCGGGGCGAAAGTCGTGTCCCCACTGGGAGATACAATGGGCTTCATCTATCGCCACAAAACTGATCCTGGAGCTGGAAAGGGTATGCAGAAACTCCTTCTGGCGAAACCGTTCCGGAGCGACATACAAAAGCTTTAACTCTCCTGCTTCAAGCCTATTAAGTACCTGTCTTTGTTCCGCCAGGGAAAGGGTGGAATTGATAAATGATGCGGCGATTCCTCTTTTTAGAAGGACATCCACCTGGTCCTTCATCAAGGCGATAAGGGGAGAAACCACAAGAGTCGTTCCCTCACGGATTAAGGCAGGAAGCTGGTAGCACAGAGATTTTCCCCCTCCGGTCGGCATAACCACCAGGGCATCTCTCCCCTCCAGCACCGCTCTGACCACTTCTTCCTGGCCGGGGCGGAATGAGGAGAGATTAAAATATCTTTTAAGTTCGCTTAACAGTTCCATGGGAGGGCAAAGACAAAAGTAACTACTCAGATTTAAGTTTTTAATACCTGTGATTTATGGTTGATGAAAATAAAATCTGCATATACCTCGATTTGATAAAGGTTACAAGATTAAAGGCATACTCCGAATGATCATCGTAGAAAATATCACAAAAAGCTTCAGCAACCGAAAACTCTTTGAAGGAGTCAGTTTTAAGATCAATTCCCGTCTATTCAGGCTCATGGCCGGTGAAGAATCTGTGTTCGCTGCAACTTAAATCTTGACATGCGCAACCTGTTGGGTTACATATCATATATATGATAAAATCATTCAAGCATAAAGGCTTAGAAATTTTTTCTATACTGGCAGCAAAAAAGGAATTAGACCAGAACATGCTAACAGGCTTGAGAGGATTTTGGACCGGCTTAATGCTGCAAGCGATATAAAAGATATGAATTATCCAGGCTCTTTTCTTCACCAGCTGACCGGCAATAAAAAAGGCCTCCATGCAGTGAAGGTTTCAGGTAATTGGCGTATATTTTTTAAATTTATTGACGGCGACGCCTTCATTGTCGATTATGATGATTATCATTAGGAGATAAAGCAATGAGAAAAATGATTAGACGACCAACTCACCCCGGTAACATCATAAAAGAAGATTATTTGGTTCCATTGTCTGTTACCATAAAAGATATGGCAGAACTTCTTGGTGTTTCCAGAAAAACGTTATCAAAAATTATTAATGAAAGAGGCTCTATTACACCAGATATGGCTTTACGCTTATCCCGTGCGTTCGATACTACCCCTGATTTTTGGCTTAATTTGCAGAAAAATTATGATCTATGGCAGGCTGAAACAGCTTCAAAAGAATGGCAAAAGGTAAAACCAATTCCACCAAATATACTTCACTCTAACGCAACACTTAACAGCGAACCAAGCGCTTAACTCAGACGCCTAAAGCCGAGCGGTTTTGGGCGTTTTCAATCTTACAAGGCTCATATGTGTTGGGTGCTTTTATTTTGATATATTAGCAAAAGTTCACGTCCTTATCCGGGGAGGCCGTCACAGTCCAGCCGCTTTCTTCACGGCGGCTACGAAGGCTTGCGCCTCCTCGACTCGATCTCGCTGAACCTTGGTGGAGTACGCCAGGTCCGGCGACTCGAAAATGAGGGTGGCGGATGTCGTGCGCATGATACCGCCGTTTCTGCTCTCGCTCTTGGCAGTCGAGCCGAGGAGACCTCCTCCGATGGCCCCGAGGGGACCTGCGATAGCGCCGCCGAGCAGCGCGCCGCCGAGAATCCCTGCCCCTGAGGTATCGTATCCACTCCCGCCGTAGTCGCGCGAGCGGTTCCTGATGATGTCGGCTTTCGTGATCCCGTTCAGCGCCAGCACGCCGTCGGGCGTATGTAGCCCCTCTTCGTCCAGAGCGAGATCCATAAACTTGCGGTGCTGCACCATAACTTCCTCCCCGGCTCGTAGAGTTGTAGCGGGCCTAAAAGCCCGATTTGTTTTCATGCATTATTGCATGGCCGTCCTTCATTCCCCTATCCGGAAAAATGCTTATATACATCTTTCGCACATTTGGCACAAATAGCACCACTGACTCCTGCGAATAGCTCTGCCTCATCCTCAGTCGCCCCACAGATAAAGCAAAACATTTTAGATCCTTCTCCTTTATCTAAATATTCTTTACTGCCGAATTCATGGGCCATCATTAGAGATATTCCGCTGATAATGCTAAGAAACTTATTGATACAAAGTTGATCGTTATTTCTCCGGCATTCATTTAACCCGGAAATCGCTGTATTAAATGCGGCGTGGTAGTTACCGCTATTAACGAATGATTGGATTTTATCTGTATATGACTCAATATCCATTCTTCAATTACCCATAAGACGCATAACATTCGGCTTCACGCGCGGCGGCTTTATGCCGTCGCCGTGCAAGCCGTGGTTATTTCACTTTTTTATTGCAGGCGGATTGGATTAGAAGCATACAGGTACCAGAACTGCCTCTTGTTTCAATTAGTTCGTATCTATATGGCTTCACCGCCCACTTTCTTTTTGAATTCGCTAAAGCTGAGGCAAATTCTCTGGAAGTGCAAATATATCTTTTGACTCCATCCTGAGGAACTAATTCATTGCACCCCAAATTTCGAATATCCTTTTTTTCTTTATTATTAGAACCCGCATTGGATGAAACGACATCGCAGACCTCGCAACGAATCGCAATTCGATTGTTAGGATCTATTATGACCAGATCATTTCCACTTGTGTCATCGCTGGTTGAAGGGTGGCATTCGAGTATTGAATAACCTTTATTCTGTGGTTGCTCTGCAAACCACTCGATTGCATCCATTAGCCGCTCAACTGTAGCGACGATATTAACCACCTCGCCAAATTTTTCTTCTGTTTTTCCTATTAATTTCGGGACATCGCCCTCGTTAAGTTTTACTATCGAGCGCTTGACCGAACATCCCCATTTTAATTTATCAAAATCAGATGCAATGATTGTGGCCTGCGCCCGTGAAATAAGAAATTGGTGTGCCTTTCGGAGATGATGTATCGCATCTTCGAATTCAGTATTTTTAAATGGTTCAACAACGTGTGGCATAGCTGACCTTAGGAAATAACGTACTGCTCACTTACCGCAGACGCTATCTAAAAAACTATCGAAAAAGTGATAAGCTGCCGCAAGACTAAAAATGTTCTAAATCGGCTCGGCTTCTGCGGTCAAGTGCAGCAGATGGTTGGGCCTGCAATAGCTTTTTTGGCTCTAAGATTCGGTCCAAACATCTTGAGATATAACTGAATAATGTCGAGAGAACAGAAAGATATCAAAAACCTCTTTGCGTTGCCAAGCAATCAAGATTCATAGCAGATGTCTCCATTTTTTACACCGCTATATATTTTTATTTTCAAAGAATGCGATAAATTAACAATTTGTGGAGAGTTATAAAGAGCTATCTACCTTATATACCTCTTAAAGTTTTTTGGATGAAATTAAAGAAGGTAATAAATTAATAGGCAGTGGAGAATTATAAGGAGTCTTCAGGTTCAACTTCAACTGGACCGAGATCTACTTTAGCATACTCAAGAAATATTTTATGTATCAATTGCTTTTTTTCAACAGGATCATCCAGTTTTAGAAAATTTTCCTTATCTGCATAAAGAATTTTATTGCCCAATTGCTTTCCGTCTACTTCAGCGGCGAGAATAATCCCGATTTTAATCTCACTAATTTTAATTGTTGCATTATTAATTATATGCTGTTCTAAAAATATTTCATCCATGGAATGATCCGATGGGCGATCCATAAAAGATGCGACTGCAGGTCCAGCTAAACTCGCAGCCATTCGTCCCCAGCAACCATATATAAAACAACAACATCCTATAATACTAACAATAGCAATTCTTTTTAATTCCATTTTATCACCTCCTTAATTTATTTCCTATAATGCTTATTCTGAGTTATTATTCTTTAAAACAGGGAAAGAATTTAACAAGTTATTCCAACAAGTTGGATATTAAACAGAAAACCGGATAACCCCATTGAAGGCTATCTCACCAGACGTTTCTCGTACAGCTTGCCATAATCAAAACTCAGTCTTGTTGCAAATATATTTTGATATCCGAATGTAATCAATGCTACTTTTTCTCGGCCCGCCCAATGTCTGAACTGAGCAACGGCATTCTGATTATGCTTTACTTCGGCCTATCCGAAATCGCACGGCCTTCTTCCGTTAGCTCAAGTGATTTGTTATGCCTTTTTTTCTTTTAGCCTGCCAATAAGAGCCTCATAATATACTCTTTTTTGATCGTATTCTTTCAAATCATGTGTATTCGCTTCCCCGGGAAACATTGCATTACCCGCTGCATAGAAAACAGCCCATATGGCAGCCGTAATTATACCAAAGACTATAAATGGCGAAACTAAATGCCACAAAACAGATCCAACTAAGTCAAAAAAGCCACCTGGAATAGATGTTTTTGATGAAACATTATCCATTTGGTAAAAGCACCCACCAACGCCCAGTAGGAATCCTAAAACACCCCCAGCAGGAGAAAAATATTTTTTTCCCGACTCCGCTTTGGCTTTACATTTTTGAATAATTCTATTTCTGTCAGAGTCGCAACGATTGGCAAAACTTTGCAACTTATCAACAAGCTCATCAACATAGTCAGCCTGGAGGTTCATAAGGGATCGTAGTTTATTGTTTCCATGTAAGGCATCGAAATAACTATACCGGGAAACAAGCCTCTGAACCTTTTTGATCCCAACCCCTATCTCACGCTTTAGATTAGATTCTCCAAGATTTTCACCGGAAATAATTTTCTGAATGGCTTTTTGTTTATTCTGGATTGTGGATAAGTTTTTTTCCACTTTTGCATTTTCAACATTTAGCAATTCTTGAAAAAGAGATTGGAGATCCTCATCAATGGATTTAAAAGCTTCTTCATTATCCGCCTTCAAGCAATAATTTTTGTCGATTGAAATAGCTTTTTTAAGCATGTATATAGCTTTTTCAGAATTCTTTAATAGAGAGTTATAAACAGCGTTCTGGTAAAAGGCTTCACTAAATTCAGGCGAAAGTTCACATGCTTCGGCAGCAAGAGATTCAGCTTCTTCAAGAAGACCAAGATCACGTTTGATTAGGGCCTTGTGAAGCAAAGCATAACTAAGATAATAATCTGATTCACCTCTTCCGTACTTTATGGCTTTATCAAAATATTCAAGAGCTTTTTCTTTATCAACAACGTGAAACAAATAGATAATTCCAAGACTTATATGAATTGAAAAATCAAATCTATTTCTTTTTTCAGATTCCAAATATTCAATAAGGGCATCTTCTATTAGGCCCTTAGCATAAGCTCTATCAGCTCTTTTTTTATATTCTTTTGCCTGTGTGTCGAGAGGCGCTGAAAGCACCTCTAAAATGCTTCTTAGAACTTGTCTATTTTGCTCTATTTGCCAAACTACTTCAGAGATACCCCATTCAAATGCAGCTTGAAGACCTTGGATACCTTCTGCTACATTTTCAATTCCATAAGAAAGGTTGCCGATCTCTTCTGAAATTCTTTCTTGGCTGGCAATAATCGCATTGGCCGATGCAAGTTGAGTAGCAACCATCGCTTTTGTTTGCTGATGGATAATCTCTGTTTGGGAGCGTACATCTTTACCAAGTTGAATATGGTGATAATATTCTTTTTTTCTTTCCCAAGGAGCGAGTTCATTGAGATAGAGATTCATACGACCTCCATATTATCATCGGGCATAACATAGATTAGACGGCCTAATAGCCGTTGTTTATTACGGCAAATTACCGCCACAAAATCATAACGTATTAACAATACAATGCATTATTATTAGCATTGTTTTATATTGAAATGTGAAATACGGCTAAAACGCAGTCTATCTCTAATATACGGCTGTTTTGCCGTATATTACTTTTATTGTTAATTTCTAACATTATGATATCAAAGTAAATAATGCGCTTAAAGCGTATATTGATCTTGAAAAAGCGTCTATCCTCGCATCCCAGTATTATACGTATTATACTGGACGCCCCTTGATATGTTGGTTAATTACTTTGCAATAAAGTTCCCCGCCGCAAGCAACGGGAAATGCGCTCGCTATTACGGTTCAGGGTAAATAGAGATTTTACAGATATCCGCAGTAGAGTAGGAAGAGTAATTTGAGCTATGAAATTATATTTTGTGTAATAAAAATATATAAAAAAGTCAATTAATTAATAGAGATAAAAGCTGTTTAAGATGCGTCAAACTCAGCTTGTGAAAATGCGGGTTAGCTAATAGAAAAAAGTGGCTCTTGAATCTGCTGACTACGGCAGATTGGACATTTTCATGGTTTATTCAGTCGTTCCCTCTTTTTGAACTTAAATCCACATTTTTTACATTCAGCAGGGATTGTCATCAGGCGCTCTTTACTTTTGCGAACTGCTATCCGAATGAATAAGGGGTCACCCATTTGTCCTCCATTTGTCCCTCTAATGCTATTTGGCTTTGTGTAGCGCCTGATCTAAGTCGGCGATAATATCTGCAGGATGCTCGGCGCCTACACAGAGACGAACCATGTTTGGAGGAATGTTTGCTAACGCCCGCCCTTCCTCCCCCTGCTGCTGATGAGTGGATATCGCAGGAATGGTGGCAACGCTTTTTATGCGCCCCAAATCGGTAGCTCTCCATATCCGCTGTAGACTATCGAAGAACAAGCGGGTTTTCTCCGGTTCTCCTTTGACGCAAAATGACATGAGATGGCCATACCGGTTAACCGGCTTGCCATACTGGTCATCATATTCCGAATCTACTAACCACATGTACTTCCGGGCCAAATCGTGCAATGGATGATTGGGCAGGCCCAGGTATTGAACACTATCAATCAGCGAATGCTTCTCAAGAAACTGAGCGACTTTCATGGTATTACGGCTCATGAGATCCATCTTGGAGCGCAGCGTCCGCATATCATTTAGAGACATCACAGCCTGCATCGGATGCAGATTTGTGCCTAAGTTGCGATTTTGATAATATTTGACATAAAGCGCAAAATCGGTTTTGAGCTGATCATCATCAATGTTGGCGACAAGGTTCTTGCGCGCTATGATTGCTCCGCCAATTCCAAAACCACTGGTCGTGAGGCTCTTGGTGGCAGACTGCACAACGATGTCCGCGCCGTGGCAAATAGGTCGCAGTAATGCCGGTGTTGCTACCGTAGAGTCGCATATTAAGGGCAGGTTGTGACTGTGGGCCAGATCTGCTACAGCTTTGATATCAAAGAATCCCTGTTGTGGATTACTTGGCAGCTCTCCATATAAAAAGCGGGTATTTTCATCTATTTTAGATGCCCATTCATTGATGTCGGTTGGGTCTACAACCCAGCGACATTCGATATCTTGTTCCTGCATGAGGCAAACAGTAAACAGCTGAAATGTCCCGCCGTAACACTGAGCTGTTGCGACAAAGTTCCGCAGTTTACTCCCATCTTTTTGAACTCTCAAAAACGGCTGCACAGCCGTCGTAATGGCAGCCATTCCAGAAGAAGTAGAGCAGCAGGAAGTCTCGCCGTCGTAACCATATCCTTCGAGCAATGCAAGAGCCCATTCATAATAGTAGGTTGATGGATTAGCAATTCGTGAGTAGCACCAGGTAGGAATCTTGTAAGCGAGCGCAGCTGCCATCTCATCCGAGTCGCGGTAAGCCTGGGCAGTGCTCATGAAAATCGGTTCAATGATCGCCCCCTGATAGTCTTCGATTGCATCGCTGACTGTATAGAGACCATGCACTGCGATTGTATCAAACCTCCACTTTTTTACCACATCCCGGATGTATCTGTTGCGATCAGACAAGTACTTATTGTTATGATCAATATACTCTTGCATGCCCTTAGTGATTTCAACATCATTATCCTTTGACATAGTCTCTCTCCTTGTCGATATAATGATACGATCACCTGCGAAAACAGCCAGTTGTTTTTTCTATATTGATTTTGCAATTTGTGCAGCCAGTTCTTCCTGATCTAACTCATTGCAATCAACAGTAATCTCTGCATATTTCTTATAAAGGATTTGACGTTCTTTAAAAAGGTCTTTGAATGTCTGGTTCTTAGCTTTTGCTATTCCCCTTATTTCGAAATTTTTGATTCTCTTTTTTATTTCTTCAAAATTTACTTCAAGAAATATTATTTTTGATATACTCAATAAATGGGCCATTGCTTTCTCACTGTAAGCAACACTCCCTCCTGTTGCGATAACATGGTTTTCAATATTTATTTTTAAAATTTCCTTTTCCTCAATTGCTCTTAAATTAAGATGACCACCCTCATCTATAATTTGCTGCAAAGGCTTTTGCTGATTAATTTGAATGAGCACATCAGTGTCGATAAAGCCAAGTCCTAAATTTTTTGCGAGTATTACCCCAATAGTGCTTTTTCCTGCACCAGGCATCCCGATAAGTGTTAGATTCGATTTCATATAGTGTTTTCTTCGAGGGCGTTGTTCTGCTCCTTGGAATCCTGATTACGCCTGTAAAGGAAGAATGCGTGCTCGCAGTTTCTTTTGGTCAATAGTGACTATCGCACCGTCTTCGAGATGCTTCTCAAACTGGTGAAGCGCTGAAACTACAAGCGTACCGAGGTGTTCGGGAGTTACGTTTGAGCAGCCTCCAAGCCCGCTTCCTTCAGTACAGGCACCCACTTCGGAAAGATTCATGTCTATCAACAGCTTCATACCGATGCCGAAACAAGTGGAACGTCGATTTCTTCGACACGCCATGCGGCGTAAGCGAGTGCCTCGTCAATGTCTTTCGCTTCCAGGTAGGGA
>Ga0180009_10005637_pt1 | contig 13378 bp, 13 predicted proteins | sample OS_PC_MetaG_FD_123537 | JGI IMG/M metagenome (GOLD analysis project Ga0180009, IMG submission 123537) | Groundwater microbial communities from the Aspo Hard Rock Laboratory (HRL) deep subsurface site, Sweden - OS_PC_MetaG | ecosystem: Environmental > Aquatic > Deep subsurface > Groundwater... | reverse complement strand
GCCTCAAAGATCCTTTCCGACCAGAGGGGAATGGCCCTGGTGATGGGCCTCATGTTCGTTCTGATCCTGGCCACCCTTGGGAGCATCGCCTACCTCATGACCTCCAACGACCTGGCCATCAGCGGCCAGTACCGGGCCGTGAAGCAGGCTTACTACAACGCCCGGGCCGGTATAACCGAGGCCAGGCTTCGCCTGAACGGCACGGACGCGGACGATCTGTTCCTGGGCGATCCGTCCACCACCCCGGACCCCAACTGGTCGGCCTACCTGCTTTCCACCACAGACTGGACCGTTGCCGACGATCCCTATTTCAACTCCAACTACAAGAACTACTATCCCACCGCCGCGGACAAGGAAAATACCTCCAAGACGCTGAACAGCGTCCAGACCGACGTGAAGTATTTCGTCCACATCCGGCACAAGCGGGAGTATGACGCCGAGAAGCTGGGCCACACCACGGCCCATCCCCATTACTACGACGGGGACGGCAATCTGGGCGTCAACCCGGCCAGTTCCCCGGGCAAGATCATCTATTACGGATACGGCGATCCGTCGGACCCCAACAAGCTCTGCCAGTTCACCACCGCCTCGGCCACGTCCCGCAAGCCCGTGGAGATCATCACCGCCTTCGGCATGAGCCAGGGAGGTTTCCGCGTCCTGGAAATCGAGGGGGTCATGCCCCCCGGTCCGCCCATCATGGCCGGCCTCTATGCCCGGGGAAACGTGACAGGCAACGGCAGCGCCATGATCGTGGACGGCCGGGACGACTGCGGCATGGAAGCCGGTCTTCCCCCCATCTACACGCTGATCCCTTCCATCACCAACGTGAACGGAGATCCCATCCTGGAAGGCAATCCAGCCAGTATCGTCCAGGGACCTTCAGACATTGACATCCAGGCCTCGGTGGACGCCTTCAAGGAAAACGCCACCGAAGAGATCCAGGCGGACGTGCTCGGGGACGCCTTTGGCGGGCCGGATGATTTCGTGACGGTCTTTTCAGATACCTCCAACCCCTACAATGTTGGGGGGCTGAAGCTCTCGAACATTACGGGCTTTGGAATCCTCCTGGTGGATGGGGACTTGACCCTGGGGGGCGGATTCCAGTGGAACGGCCTCGTCCTGGTCACGGGAACCCTGGTGTTCAACGGAGGGGGCGCGGGCGTCAACATCCAGGGCGCGGTTCTGGCCAACCAGACCGTGGATATCAACGGAGGCATCGACATCCAGTACAACTCCTGCATGGTGGGCAGCGCCCTGTCCAGCGCAAGCATGAAGTTTTTGAGCATGCGGGACATGAATCTGTTTTAGAACCCCCCTGTCCCCTTATGGGCAATGACTGCAGGTTGGGTTCCGGAACTCCACAACCCTTGAACTCCTACCCAGTTACCCAATAAGCAGGCCACGAGAAAATCCCCCCTGTCCCCCCAAGTCCGCCCCGGAGTCAAAGGGAGGAACCTGCTTCAGGCTTTGCTCGCCCAAAACCTCCCCTTGTGCATGGTCTGTCTATTCCGTGAAAGGGTATCCGACCCCCATTTTATGGTTTTTCCGGGAACTTGGGAAAAAGAACTTATGGAAAAACCATAATACAGAGGCCGCCGGGGGGGCGCTTGGGAATGGGCTTTGCCGTAACTCATTGTTTAAATTTGAAAAACGTTTTTTATTCTTTGTGGCACGATTCTGGCAATAGATGGTGGCGAACGGAAAACGGTATCAGCTAAGGAAAATAGAGATGATGCTTCGCAAACCAAGGAGGGCCAAAATGAAAAGAATCCTCATCATCGCGGCATGCGCGGCTCTGTTTTTCGCCCTTCCCAGCGCGGCGAGCGCCTATTATGTGATCGAATTGGAAAACGGACGCCAGATCGTCGCCTCCGTGTACTGGGAGGAAGGCTCCATGATCATGTTCCAGTACCGGGACGGAACCGTGGGCGTGTTCAAGGACCATGTCAGGAACATCAGCGAGTCTTTCCTGCCCCTGCCCGAGGAGGAGGTTTTCACTCCCGCTGCGGCCAAGCCCGTGGCCGAAAAGGTCGTCAGGCTGGAAAAGGTGGCCCTGACCGTTCCCATGGAAAAGGCCGTGAAAAAGGAGGAGAAGTTCTTCGCCCAGGACTTCAGGGGTCTCCGCGAGCGTTTCACCCAGGTCATGTCCATGAGCAGCGAGGATCTCTTGGCCTTCTCCAAGGACATCATGGAACTGCGGGACAAGATCCTCTCCGTGCGGGAGGGTGATCAGTACAGTGACGAGTTCATGTCCATGTACTCCATGGCCGACACGGTGGAGGAGACCCTGAAGGAACGCCAGAAGTACGGCTTCAATTATTAGGAAAGCATCGCCTGGTCTGTCCGGGGGGAGGGCCCTCGGATTTTGGCCCCGGCGCGGTGAGCAAAATAAGGGCCGGAAACGCCTTCCCGGGTTGCCCCAAACTTGCTCACCGCCCGGGGTTTGTTTTTTTGGGCGAGCCCCCGCCCGGACCCTCCTTTCCCGGCCCCCTCTCCTGAACCTCCCCCTATTGGGCAATCCTCTTGTCACGGTTTTGGATGCAGGCGCTCTTGAGGGCCATGCCCGTGAACGCGGCGGTGAGGGGCACCACGAACAGGGACTTCATGCCGATGAAGTGGATTTGCTCCAGGAGACGGCGGACCCTGAAGGCCGGACAAAGGCCATGGCCAGTCCGCGGAGGGAAAAAAGGAACCGGCCTCCCATTTCCTCCCCGGTGCTGATGGTGTATCTTTCCAGGACAGCCAGGGATTCGGAGATGGAAACGGTCATGGTTCTCCTGATCCGGAAAAAATCGCGGCCCGGCCCACCGGGCTCTTGCCCTTTGCGGCCCGAGGAACTAGTATAAAGCCGTGATAAGGCGTGTTAACGAATCGGCCTGCAAGGCCGTGTATTTCTCTGCCCCGGATGTGCACAATGCCCGATTTCTTCATGAACCTGGTTCAGGGATTCCGCATCCAGGACCTGTTCGACATCCTCATCATCGCCCTGCTTCTCTACGGGTTCCTGATCTGGATGACGCGGACAGCCTCGCGCTTCGTCCTTTGGGGCGTCGGGCTTCTGGGCCTGGTGTACCTCCTTTCCCGGGCCTTTGACCTGTATCTCACCGCCGTGGTGCTCCAGGGTTTTTTCGCCGTGCTCATCCTGGCCCTGGTGGTGATTTTCCAGGAGGACCTCCGGCGGTTTTTCGAGGGCCTGGCCACCTGGGGCAGGAGGGGCAAGAACAGCCTGGAGGAAGAGGATGTCCGGGAGATGGAGATCATCAGTTCCATCGCCGCCTCCCTGGCCTCCAGAAAGGTGGGGGCCCTCATGGTCATCGTGGGGGGCGAGCCCCTGGACCGGCACCTGGAGGGGGGGGTAATCCTTGGCGGGACCCTTTCCGAGCCCCTTTTGGAGAGCCTTTTCGATCCCCATTCCATTGGTCACGACGGCGCGGTCATCATCCAGGACGGCAAGGTCCTGCGGTTTGGCTGCCACCTGCCCCTGTCGCCCCATTCCAAGAAGTTCGGCCTCTCCGGGCTTCGCCACACTGCGGCCCTGGGCCTGGCTGAGCGTTCGGACGCCATTTGCGTGGTGGTTTCCGAGGAGAAGGGCACCATTTCCGTGGCCCGGGACGGGGCCATCCACCGCCTGGAAAATCCCAACGAACTCCACGAAATCCTGCAAAGCGTCTACGCCAATATGGGACCCGGCGGCCCCCGCCAGTCCGTTTCCGGGTGGATGAAGAAGAACACCGGCCAAAAGGCCCTGGCTCTGGCTCTCTCCATGATCCTGTGGACAGCCTTCGGGCACCAGAAGGACATCATCCGCCGGGAGTTCGTGTTCCCCATCGAGTACCGGAACCTGTCGGAACGCTGGGTCATCGAAGCCTCCAGCGCCACCCAGGCCCAGGTCACCCTGAAAGGTCCGGAGCAGGCTTTCCGGCTCCTGGACCCGGCCACCCTCACGGTCTCCGTGGACCTGACCAACGTCACCGAGGGCGCCCAGGAGGTGGTCCTTTCCAGCCGCCTGGTGAAAATTCCGGCCAATCTCTCGGTGGCGTCGGTGCGCCCTCCCTCCATCACCCTGACGGCCCAGAAGCTCCTTCCCGTGGAGGTGCCCGTGGAAGTCCAGGTCCAGGGATCCCTTTCCCCTGGGCTGACCCTGTTGGGCATCACCGTGGTCCCGGCCCGGGTGACGCTGTGGGCCGCCCCCGGGGTTTCGGACATCAAAATCCAGACAAGCCCCGTGGACCTCAGGAAGATCACCCAGACCACCTCCCTTACCCCCCGCCTCCAGTTCCCGGCCGGGGTCCGCTTCCTGGAAGGCCAGCCCCCGGCGGTCCAGGTGACCCTGCGGGTCCAGCCCGTGGAGCCGCCCAAGCCGCCTCCGGCAGTCCTGGAAGCCCCACCGGTTGATGCCCAGGCTCCGCCCAACCCGGCGTGAGGGGAAGGTCGTCCGGAGGCCAGCGGCTCCCCCTTTTCCTGCCAAGTTGCGATCATTCGGGTAAGTTGGACGGTTGCTGATTGAGCCATACGATTCCAGGGGCGGTTTTTCTCCTCCTTTTTCCAGGGGGAAACCCGTCCCGGACCCTTGTTCAAAAAGAGGCTGTTTTGGAACACAGATCCATCCCTGCCACATGATTTTTCGTTTCCCGCCGGACGACGCGGAGATTCAAAAGGAGCAGGCCGAGCGGGTCCCCGGAACCTCGGGGCACGCGGCTATCAGTGCATGAGCCGGGGGAGGAAGAGGGCGATTTCAGGGAAAAAGAGGAGCAGGATGGTGCAGATGATCAGGGGCACGAGCATGGGGAGCACGCCCTTGAAGATGGTTTCCAGGGGCACGTCCTTGGCCACGCCGGCCACCACGTAGACGTTCACCCCCACAGGCGGGGTGATGACGCCCATCTCCGTGATGAGGACCACGGTGACCCCGAACCAGATGGGGTCGAAGCCCACGGCCAGGACCAGGGGATAGAAGATGGGCACGGTGAGCATGACCATGGCCAGGGCGTCCATGAAGCACCCCCCGAAGAGGTAGACCAGGACGATCATCCCCATGATGGCCCAGCCGGGCAGGGGCAGCCCGCTGATCCACTCGGCCAGGGTGAAGGGCACCCGGGTGATGGCCATGAAGTGGCCGAAGATGACCGCGCCGGCCACGATCATCATGACCATGCACGAGATGCGGGTGGTATCGGCCAGGGACCGGATGAATCCCGGCCAGGTGATCTGGCGGCGGATCACCGCGATGGCCAGGGTGAGGAAGGCGCCAACAGCCGCGGCCTCGGTGGGGGTGAAGATGCCGAAGAACATCCCGCCGACGACCATGCCGAACAGGAGGAGTGTCTCCAGGACGCCGATGAAGGAGCGGGCCTTTTCCCTGAAAGTGGTCCGGGGCCCAGGGGGGGCCAGGGCCGGATTTATCCACACCCGGATCTGGATGGTGACCAGAAACAGGATGGTGAGGATGATTCCCGGAATGATGCCCGCCGCGAAGAGCTTGCCGATGGACTGCTCCGTGAGGATGCCGTAGACGATGAAGATCACCGAGGGCGGGATGAGGATGCCCAGGCTCCCTGCGGCCGCCACCGTGCCCGTGGCGAGTCCCATGTCGTAGCCGTGGCGTTTCATCTCCGGCAGGGTGACCACGGCCATGGTGGCCGCCGTGGCGTTGGTGGACCCGGACACGGCGGAGAACGCGGCGCAGGCGCCCACCGTGGCCATGGCCAGCCCCCCCCGGCGGTGGCCGAAGATCACGTAGGCCGAGTCGTAGAGCCGGCGGCTGATCCCGGACTGGAAGGCGATCTGGCCCATGAGCACGAACAGGGGGATCACCGTGAGGTCGTAATTGGCGAAGATCGAGAACAGATCCCGGGAGATCAGGGCCACGGCCGCCGAAAGATCCACCTGCCACGCAAATCCCGCGAACCCCAGGAGGCCCATGACGAAGCCCACGGGCATCCTGGAGAACAGGAAGATCACCAAAAGGATGATCCCGATGATTCCGGCGGTGGTGGGGCTCATCGGGACCGGGCCTTGTGGATGTGTTCGACCGCCTGGCTGAAGAGCACCAGGCAGGTTGCCGCGCAGGCGAAGGAAATGGCGTACAGGACCGGGTACAGGGGGATCTCAAGGGTCTGGGACACCTGGCCGGCCTTTTGGTAGGAATGGGCCATCTCCAGGAACTGCCAGGTGGCCAGGACAAAGAAGAAGACCGACAGGAGGCTGGTCGCTGCGTCCAGGACGTGCTGCCAGACGGACGGGAGGCGCCGGACGAGGATGCTGACGGCCACGTGGCCGCGGATCGCGGTGGTGTGGGCCAGTGCAAAGGCAACGGCCACGCCCCCCAAAAAGCCCACCAGTTCATAGGTGCCCGGGATGGGACACCTGAAGAACCGCAGAACCACGTCCGCAGTGGTGATCAGCATCATGCCCGCCACGGCGCCCCCCGCCACCAGTTGCAGGAGGTCAGCCAGCCGGCTGGCGAATCGGTCCAGAAAAGCCATGTCCCTCTATTTCGCCGAATTCATCTCGATGAGGGCCCGGACACCTTCCACGTAGGCTTTTCCGTTTTCCTGGTTCTTGATGTAGTCGTCGATGACGGGCTGGACCGCAGCCTTCCACCGGGCATTTTCCTCGGCGGAAAGCTCGATGATCTCGTTGCCCTGGGCCAGGGTGTGGGCCCGGCCCTCGGCGTCCGCTTCGTCCCAGGCGGCTCCGTGCACAGCCACGTACTCAGCGGAAACCTCGTCCAGGATTTTCTGGATTTCGGGGGACAGGCTGTCCCACTTGGCCTTGTTCATGACTACGAACATGGCCGTGGTGTAGCCCACGCCGGTGCAGTCGGTGGTGTATTTCACCACTTCGGCCTGGTTCCAGCCCTTCAGGACCTCTATGGGACCGAAGGTGCCCTCCACCACGCCCTTTTTCAGGGCGCCGTAGGTCTCGGGCTGGGGCATGGCCACGGGCACCGCGCCCAGAGCCTCCACCACCTTGGCGGAAAGGCCGGTGGCCCGGATCTTCATGCCCTTCAGATCCTCCAGGGTCCGGACGGGTTTGAGCGTGTGGAGCAGGCCGGGCCCGTGGGCGTGGACGTAGAGAACCTTCACGTCGGAAAGTTCGCTCTTGGCGTCGCCCTCGGCAAAGGCATTTGCCACCTGGCTGGCCACCATGCCGTTGGAGTAGCCCATGGGCAGGTCCACAGCCGCCATGATCGGGAAACGGCCCCGGGTGTAGGCGAAGCAGGAGTTGCCTATATCGGAGATACCCTGGACCACGCCGTCATAGACATCGGGGGCCTTGGTGAGGGTGCCGCCGGGGAAGGTGGTGATCTTCACCGCGCCGTTGGTGCGCTTCTCCACTTCCCTGGCCCATCCCTCGGCCGCCTTGGCCTGGGCGTGGGTGGGGGGGAAAAAGATGGAGAAGGTCAGTTCCGTGACTTTCGCCTCGGCGGCGGCCGGGGCCGGGGCTGCCAGCGCACAGGCCGCCAACACAACCACGAGGCATGCCAAAAGTTTCTTCATCATACGCCTCCCTTTCCTGTTGATGTTTGGGGAAAAGAAACGCCCGGATCTTTACGCAAAGCCCGGTGCGGCACGACTCGTATATACCGGGACCCCCGGTTTTCAGCCTCCCCCGGTCCAACAGGGGGGGGGGAACTACTTGGAATCCATGAGTATCACAGTTATTGAGCAGTCGGTGATGGTTCTCCGGAAACTTGTGCCCCCTCATACACCAGGGCCCGGACCATGACAAGGATTATCTGTTTTTCCGGGGGTCCGGGCCCTCCTTCCCTGGGCCGGCCATTGATTCGCGGCCAGTCCGGTGTTATTTTTATAAAGGAGAATCGGGAAAACGGAGAGGTTGGGAGTTTTGCCATGGAAAGGCCCAGGCATTTTGAGGCGGATCAGATCCGGGTGATGGGCGATGCGGCGTCCGTGGCCGAGGAGTTGGTTGCCGAGGCCTACAAGATGTCGGCCAATCAGTGGCTGAGGCACCGATACGACGTATGCACCCTGGCCGGGCTCGAACCCGGCGAGATCGTGTGCGGACCCTTTGCCCAGATCGTGCGCTACCGGGGCCAGAAGCACCAGACCTCCCTGGGTTCCGCGTCCTACGATTTCTACAAGATCTGCCTCCAGGATCACGCCATTCTTGACGCTGTGGAACAGCGCCGGGAGCTTTCCCTGTATCCCTTTGCCCTGTACGTCCTGTGTCACGAACTGGTCCACGTGGTGCGGTTTTCCCTGTTCCTCCAGCATTTCGACGCCACCTGGCCCGAGAAGATGGCCGAGGAGCGCCGGGTGCATGAAAAGACCCGGAAGATCCTGGAAAAGGCGAGCATACCGGGGCTTTCCCGGCTCCTGAAGTTCTACCGGAAATGGCAGCCCCCGCCCGATGCATGGGCTGCCGCGAGTCCGGCGGACCCGCCGCCCGGCCGAATCGGGGGCTTGACAACCGGCATCTCGGGACTATAGTTATGGATTGGTCATGGAAACATTGAAACCAGCCGTGAGGAGGGTTGGAGCATGCCCCTTTATGAATACGAATGCACGGAATGCGGAATGGTCGAGGAGACCTTGCAGAAATTTTCCGACGCTCCCCTGACCTCCTGCAGGAGTTGCCAGGGCAAGCTGAGGAAGCTTGTCTCCCATTCCAGCTTCCATCTGAAGGGTAGCGGTTGGTACGTGACGGACTACGCCAGCAAGTCGGGGGCACCTTCTTCTTCGCCCGCGCCCAAGACCACCGAAACCAAGACGGAAAAAAGCGCGGAGAAGACCACGGAGAAGAAGTCATCCAGCGACTGACGCCTCACCGCCGGATACGGCGAAAAGAGGAAAAAGCGCCCGGAGGCCGTTCGGGCGCTTTTTCTGTTCCCTGAAAGGGGTGTGGCAATAACCCATTGAATAAAAAGGCGTATCAGCTGGGCGAAAAAATTTGTACCAAGGCTTTACAGGCTGCGTTCCATGATTAAGTTACGCCCGGGCTGCATTCTGGAAAATCAGTAATACCCCTGCGGTATTCGGCTTTTTCACACAAGCTCTGAAGACGCCAAAACCCCGGGCGGGGTCGACGGCGCATACAAAATAAACGTGGTGAAAGGGAGAGAAAGAGATGAACATCAAACCTTTGGCGGATCGTATTCTGGTCAAGCGCGTCGAGGAAGAGGCCAAGACCAAGGGCGGCATCATCATCCCGGACTCGGCCAAGGAAAAGCCGGCCGAGGGCAAGGTGGTGTCCGTGGGTCCCGGCAAGACCGGAGACGATGGCAAGAGGATTGCTCTGGAAGTCAAGAAAGGCGACCGGATCCTGTTCGGGAAGTACTCGGGCACGGAAGTGAAGATCGAGGGCGAGGAATACCTCATCATGCGCGAGGACGACGTCCTGGGAATCATCCAGTAACCCGACCGGACCCTTATCCGGGCAAAACGTTACAAGGAGGAATCTGAAAATGGCTGCCAAGGAAATCAAGTACGATATGAAGGCCCGCGAGGCCATGCTTACCGGTGTCCGGACGCTCGCCGACGCCGTGGCCGTGACCCTGGGGCCCAGGGGCCGCAACGTGGTCATCGACAAGGCATGGGGCTCCCCCACGGTCACCAAGGACGGCGTCACCGTGGCCAAGGAGATCGAGATCGAGGACAAGTTCGAGAACATGGGCGCCCAGATGGTGAAGGAAGTGGCTTCCAAGACCTCGGACACGGCCGGCGACGGCACCACCACGGCAACGGTTCTGGCCCGCTCCATCTATGAAGAGGGCGTGAAGCTCGTGGTGGCCGGCAACAATCCCATGGCCATCAAGCGGGGCATTGACAAGGCCTGCGAGGCGGTTGTCAAGGAGCTTCAGAAGCTCTCCAAGCCCACCAAGGAGCAGCGTGAGATCGCCCAGGTGGGCACCATCTCCGCCAACACCGACGAGACCATCGGCAACATCATCGCCGAGGCCATGAACAAGGTGGGCAAGGAAGGCGTCATCACGGTCGAGGAAGCGAAAAGCATGGAAACCACCCTGGACGTGGTGGAAGGCATGCAGTTCGACCGTGGCTACATTTCCCCCTACTTTGTCACCGACTCCGAGAAGATGGTGGTCTCCCTGGACGAGCCCTACATCCTCATCAATGAGAAGAAGGTCTCCAACATGAAGGACCTGCTGCCTATCCTGGAGCAGATCGCCAAGATGGGCCGGCCCCTTCTCATCATCGCCGAGGACGTGGAGGGCGAGGCCCTGGCCACCCTGGTGGTGAACAAGCTGCGCGGCACCCTCCAGGTGGCCGCGGTGAAAGCCCCCGGTTTCGGCGATCGCCGCAAGGCCATGCTGGAAGACATCGCCATCCTCACCGGCGGCCAGGTGGTTTCCGAGGACCTGGGCATCAAGCTGGAGAGCGTGGCTCTGTCCGATCTGGGCAAATGCAAACGCATCACCATCGACAAGGACAACACCACCATCGTGGACGGTGCCGGCGCCCGCTCCGCCCTGGAGGGCCGGGTGAAGCAGATCCGGGCCCAGATCGATGAGACCACCAGTGATTACGACAAGGAAAAGCTCCAGGAGCGCCTGGCCAAGCTCATCGGTGGCGTGGCGGTCATCAACGTGGGCGCGGCCACCGAGACCGAGATGAAGGAAAAGAAGGCCCGGGTGGAGGACGCTCTGAACGCCACCCGCGCGGCAGTGGAAGAGGGCATCGTGCCCGGCGGCGGCGTGGCCTTGGTTCGCTGCATCGAGGCCCTGAACAAGGTCAAGGTGAAGGGCGAGGAGAAGCTTGGCGTGCGCGTGGTCCAGCGGGCCATGGAAGCGCCGCTTCGCATGATCGCCAACAACGCGGGCAAGGAAGGTTCCGTGGTTATCGAGAAGGTCAAGGCCGGCGAAGGCCCCTTTGGCTACAACGCCGACACGGACGTCTACGAGGACCTCATCGCGGCGGGCGTCATCGACCCCACCAAGGTGGTGCGCCTGGCCCTCACCAACGCCTGCTCCGTGGCGGGCCTCATGCTCACCACCGAGGCCATGGTGGCCGAGAGGCCTGATGACAAGAAGGAAATGGGCGGCATGCCCGGCGGCGGCATGGGCGGCATGGGCGGCATGGGTGGAATGGGCGGCATGGGCGGCATGATGTAACAAGCCCCCAGGCTTTGCCTTGAAAGAAACATCCGGCCCCCGGAAGCTAAGCTTCCGGGGGCCTTTTTTGTGGTTTTTCGGGTCTGTTTCCAAAAAGGCCGGAATTTTGGCAACGGCTCCAACAGGCCCTAATCCCTCTTTAAAATCTGCGTAATCCCTATATAATCCTCATCATCTGCGGCTTCTGTTTTCAAAACCAACCCCATCCCCCAAGGAGCCTCCCATGGCCTGGAAAAAGCCGTCCCCGGAACTATCGGTCCTGCTGGAAAAGGGCGTTCAACCCCTGGACGCGATTTTGCGGCCCATGTTCGGCATGCCCGCGTATTTTGCCAAAAACGGCCAGATGTTCGCGTCCGTACACGAGGACCATATGATCCTGCGGCTTCCTGAGGACGCCCAGGCCGAGCTTTGCGAGGGGTGGCCGGGCACGGCCCCCTTCGAGCCCATGGGCCGCCGGATGAAAGAGTACGTCATCCTGACGGAGAACCTTTGCCAGGACCCGGCCGCCCTGGTCCAATGGCTCAAACGGAGTTTCGCCTTTGCGGCCTCTCTCCCGGCCAAGGAGAAGAAACCCAGGAAGAAGAAGGCTTGATAGCTCGAGGTTGAAGTGTCGCTTGATGAAGTTACGGCATGGGCCGGGAGACGGCCCGGGCTTTTTCCCTGCGTTTCTCGCTCCGGTTGTACCAGGCGGCCCCAACGGCCTGGAGGGCGAAAAAGGACGCCAGGAACCCCCGGCCGCGCAGGGACCAGCGTCCGTGGGTTTTCGGGGGTGCGGGGGCTTTGCGTTGCGGGTCCAGGACCAGGTCCGCCACGGCCACTCCCGGTCCATCCCCCAGGCTTTTCACAACCTGGCCGTCCGCGTCCACGATGACGGACCGGCCCGGGAACCGGGACTTCTGGGGGAACAGGGGGAAAAAGGGCAGGGGGCTTTGCCAGGGGCCGCACTTGTTCACGAATAGGGCTGGAATGCCCAGGGCCCTGGCCAGGTTCCCCGGGGTGGACGCCAAAAGCCTTTCCCAGACCCCGGCCCCGAACTTTTTGAACAGGGGCAGGGCGGGTGTGGGGGCCGAATGGGGCATGAGGAGGATGTCCGCCCCGTGTTCGTGCATGAGCCGGGGGATGTAGGCCAGCTGGTTCTCGAAACAGATGCCCACGCCGATGTTGCCCAGGGGCGTGGAAATCACATGGGTGCCGTCCTCCCCCCGGGTGAAAAAGGCCTCGGCGGCAGCTGGGGTCTGTTTCCGCACCCGGCCCAGTTCCGCGCCGTCCGGCCCGGCCAGGACAAAGGTGTTGTAGAAGTCCTCGCCGTCAGCCTCCAGGAAGCTCGTGCCCACGTACACCCCCAGGCGGCGGGCGTTTTCCGAGAGCCACCGGGCCGTGGGGCCGCTGGCGGGCTCGGCGGCATCCCAGATGGAAGGGTGGAAAATGTAGCCCGTGGGCAGGAATTCCGGCAGAAGGATCAGCCGGGCCCCCTGGCGGGCGGCCTCGTCCAGGAGGGGCATTGCCCTGGAGAGATTGCCGGAAACATCGTGGTTCATGCTGGCCAGCTGCACGGCGGCCACCCGAAGCGTTCTCGCCTGGTCCTTCATCGCTATCCTCCTTATCGGACGGTTTTCCCTGTTTTATGACATGCCGGCCGGCCCGGCCGCAACCCCGGGCGATTGTCCGCCCCAAACCTCGCCTTGACACAAAAGGGCCCGTGGCCTACAAAATCTCTTTTCGTATTTCACTGCTTTCCGGCCGGTATCCGGCTGTGGGCCTCGTTTCTTTCGGAGGGATGGATGGATTACAAGGATACCTTAAACCTGCCCAAGACGTCGTTTGCCATGAAGGCCAACCTGTCTCAGAAGGAACCGGATTTCCTGAAGAACTGGGACGAAACGCGCCTGTACCAAGCCCTGCGCAAGGAAGCTGCCGACCGGCCCCTGTTCATTCTCCACGACGGCCCTCCCTATGCCAACGGCCATATCCACATCGGCACGGCCCTGAACAAGATTCTGAAGGACATCATCGTGCGGTCCCGCCAGATGGCCGGTTTCAACGCGGTGTACGTGCCCGGCTGGGATTGCCACGGCCTGCCCATCGAGCACAACGTGGACAAGGAGCTGGGCAAGAAGAAGGAGGATATGACCCAGGTCCAGATCCGCCAGCGCTGCCGCAAATACGCCGAGGGATTCATCGACATCCAGCGGGAGGAGTTCAAGCGCCTGGGCGTCATGGGCGAGTGGGACGACCCCTACCTCACCATGAACTACGCCTACGAGGCCACCATCGTGCGCGAAT
>Ga0180009_10005636_pt1 | contig 13379 bp, 13 predicted proteins | sample OS_PC_MetaG_FD_123537 | JGI IMG/M metagenome (GOLD analysis project Ga0180009, IMG submission 123537) | Groundwater microbial communities from the Aspo Hard Rock Laboratory (HRL) deep subsurface site, Sweden - OS_PC_MetaG | ecosystem: Environmental > Aquatic > Deep subsurface > Groundwater... | reverse complement strand
CAGAATTCCTTAACTTTAGCTCACTTTAGCTCACTTCAAACTTTAGGCACTTTTAAGGATCTTTGGCAAAGCCAGTTAACTCTGACCTGGCCCAAAGGACCAGGTTTTTAAGGACTAAATAAATGAAGCGAATTGCGATCCTGGTGCTGCTGGTATTGGTCGTCCTCACCGCAGCCTATACGGCCATCACCCTTTATGATGAAAATCTCAAGATCGGCCGCATGTGGGAAACACCTGCGGTGCGCCCTCACGAGGCGCCGCTGCTGGTGATGCAACCCGGTGTCGTACCGTTTGACGGCGGCGAAGCCGTATTTAGGACCGGTCCCGGCAAAGGGCTAATATCTCCCCTGGACCTGAAAGACGCATCCATTATCGATTTGGGTAAGAACGGTTATTTTACCTACTGTGTTCACTGCCACGGAAAATACCTTGATGGTAATGGTACCGTGGGCCAGAGTTTTCACCCATTGCCCGGCGATCTGAGAAGCCCCCGGGTCCAATCCATGTCCCCCGGGGTCCTCTTTAAAGAAATCAGCTACGGAATCCCCCAAGGCCGGCAGCCGCCCCTGGCAACCACCGTCGAGATACCGGATCGCTGGCGGATTATTGCCTATATTAAAGCCCTGGGGCCTCGCGAATGAAATGAGCCCTTCCCTTGCTTCCTGCGACCTTTGCGGCCTTTCTCTGCGCCACGGCACGGTCAAATGGAGGGCCGACGGCAGGGAGTTTTGCTTTTGCTGCATCGGCTGCCGGCAGGTTTTCATCATACTTACGGAAGCCGCCGATTCCCCGAACCCTTTGCATTTCAAAGAAACAGCGCTGTTTAAAAAATGTCTGGAAATGGGGATTATCCCCGCTTCGGAATCGGACCTGGAACAACGTCCGGCCAACAAGCCCGCAACACACCCATTGCCTGCCGAACAGATCGATACCGAGCCAGCCACAGACGCCAAAGACGACTTCCAGGACAACACGCTCAGCCTTCACCTGAACGTCGGCGACATGTGGTGCCCTGCCTGCGCCTGGGTTATTGAACAGGCCCTTTCAAAGCATTCCGGCGTTGTGCGTGCATCCTGCAATTTTTCAACCGATAGGGTCTATTGCGAATACAACCCGGTCAAAACGTCTCCGGAGCAACTGATACAGACCATCGGCAACCTGGGATACCGGGCAACGGTGCCGGAAGAAGATGGCAGCACAAGCGAAACCGGAAAGGATTTCATCCGTTTTGCCATCTGTGCCTTTCTGACCGCCAATGTGATGATGCTTTCCTTTGCACTATACTCCGGCTTTTTCACACAACTTACCCCGGAAACCGTTGCTAAACTGTCCTGGCCCATTTTTATCCTGGCCGGCATTGTCTTTTTTTACGGCGGCCCCAAAATCTATCGCAAAGCCTGGGCCGGTTTTTTTTCCGGGGCTTTCGGCATGGAAACCCTGATTACCTTCGGCGCTTTCAGTGCCTTTATTTACAGCACGTTTAATCTTTTTTCAGGAAGCATCCATCTTTATTATGATACCGCCTGCATGTTGATAACCCTGACCCTGCTGGGTAAAACCATCGAAAGAAAAGCCAAAGATGCGGTACAGCAAGATCTTGGTAATTTTTTCTGCCTCAAGCCCAGCAAGGTCAAACGCTGCAGCAATCAATTCCCCGGCGGACGTTATGTTGCCGCAAAGATGCTCCGGCAAGGCGATTTTTTTAAAGTCCAAGAAAGCGAAATCATCCCTGCTGACGGGCTGGTAGTTGAAGGATCGGGAACCATTGACGAATCTTCTCTCACCGGAGAAGCCCTGCCAATTCAGAAAAAGACCGGAAATCGTGTCCGCAGCGGAACCCGGGTACTGCAAGGAGCGCTCAAGGTCAAGGCCGAAGCCGTCGGTGAAGCCTCGACCTTGGGGCAGATGATCAAGATTATGGAAAAGGCCCTGGGTCAAAAAATTCCTTTGGAAGGAAAAACCGACCGCATCCTGCGCTGGTTTGTCCCCTTGGTCCTGCTGCTTGCGGTGACCACCGGCTGGGCCTGCCTAATTGCCGGTCATTCATTTGAAACGGCCATCATCCGAGCCGTTACGGTGATGGTCATCTCGTGCCCGTGTGCCCTGGGTATCGCCATACCCATTGCGAGGGTCGCAGGAATCTCCGCGGCCGGAAACAAAGGCATTTTAGTCCGCGATTTCTCGGCCTTTGAAAAAGCCCAACAAACCGATACCATTGTTTTTGACAAGACCGGTACCCTGACCCGGGGTGAGTGGTCTTTGCTGGATATTATCGTGATGGCGCCGTTTGACGAAAAACAGATTCTTGCGCCGGCCGCAGCCCTGGAACAAAAATCCGATCATTATATTGCCGCGGCCATTGCAAAGCGGGCGCTGCAAAGCGCTGTGTTGCCGGCTGCGTTAACAGAAATACAGTGTTATCAAAACGGAATTTCCGGAATGTTCGGGGCCGACACCATCAAAATAGGCTCCAGAAGCTTTATCGCTCAAGATGAAACCACATCTTTGACCCTATCAAATGTCAACGTTGAAGATGAAACCTTGCAATCGACGGTCTATATGAGTTATAGTAGCCGGTTTTGTGCTGTTTTCGTCTTTGGAGATACCTTGCGGCCCACGGCAGTCGACACCATCAACAAATTAAGGGATCAGGGTTACAATATCGCGCTGGTCTCGGGTGACGGGGAGCAAACGACCCGCGCCGTCGGAACGATGCTTGGCATTGACAGCGCATACGGTGGCAAGCTGCCGCAGGATAAAGCCTTTTTTGTGCAAGATCTGCAACAAAAAGGCAACATTGTCACCATGGTGGGCGACGGTGTCAATGACGCCCCGGCCCTTATCCAGGCGGACCTGGCCATTGCCGTTCACTCCGGCAGCCGCCTGGGAAAAGAAGCGGCAGACATCACGCTGATGCGGGGGACCCCGGAACAAATTCTGGATTATCTGGATCTGGCCCGGCAGGTAAACAAAAAGATACAGCAAAATCTTTTATTTTCTTTAAGTTACAACTTCATCAGCATACCCGTAGCCATGAGCGGCCTGCTGACGCCTATAGTGGCCGTGTGTGCCATGCTGCTGAGCAGCCTGAGCGTCACCGGCAATACGCTGCTGCTCGCACGCAAATACAAATCTACCTTAATTGATCGTAAACAAAATGGAGTCGGCGGAAAATTTGGGGTCGGACCACGATAGCTCTCCAATTATAGGACCTATCTTAGGCCGCTTTTGCTGTTATTATCGTTGATGGCACCCTCTTGTTCCTCAAAATAAACTAGGTGCGCATCATTATCAATATCGGCGATGTAAACATGCTGGCTGAAGTTAAGTCGGGTTAATAGCGGATGCCTTTGACAACAAAATAAATTCCCACTGCAATCATCAGAACCGAACCGATTTTATAAATGATATCCCTGTTCTTCAACCAGCCCATACTTGCGAGTCTGGCGACCAGCAACAGGGCCGGTACGGTCCCAATGCCAAAAGAAACCATCACTCCCATCCCTGAAAAAGCGGCCGCTACAGGCTCCTGCGTGTCCATACCTACCCGAACTGCCGCAATCAGTGCCGTGTAGACCGGGCCGCACGGCAATAGCCCGAGCAATAGTCCTATGGCAAAATAAACCGTGGTCGAATGTATATTGGACAATCTGCCAAAGCTCCGATTGATGAATCCATCAGGATTGTAATAGTCTTTGAATATTTGACCCAGCGGAATCCATCCGGTCATGGAAAATCCCATAACAACGATCAGCAGACCTGTCGAGATCATTACCGTTTTTTGGATAGCGGCAATCCGTGCAGTAATCTGAACGAACGATCCTGTGACGCCCATAAGGCTGCCGAGGAAGCCATAGGTAATGATTCTACCGGAATGATAAAGTAAATGGGGCAAGAATATGCTTCGGTCTTCCACACTTAGGGAAAGAGAAACCACAATCGGGCCACACATTCCGATACAGTGTCCGAATCCGACGGTAAAACCGGTCGTAAAAAATACCAGAAGCAGGGTATCAATAGATGACATCGAAAACAAACTCTACGGCGCCTTGACCGGGAACGGTTACCGTTGCTTTCCAGACTCTTTTTCCGCTGGGACACCGAACGATGATTCCGGTCCCCTCATACACACCTTCTTTGCGATGCTTTAAGTTCACGCGGTTGGGACCCATCTTCATTCCGGGCATGCCAAGGTCGATATAAGGTGCCTCAGCCGGCTGTTTTCCCGTAAGGGTCAACCGGAACAGAAGATCGGTCATGGCCTTAACCGGCTTAGGACTTATATCGAGTACGACCTTCATACTTGAAAGCTCCTGAGTGCAGGCGCTTTCATGAATATTGCAGTTCACCCTCGATAGATGATCTGTCTCGGCCGCCTGGGCCGCAACAACATTCGCCGCCATAAGCAATAAAAACATCCAGGCAAAAAGCATGCCTGGCAGGAGGATGGTATCCGATGTAAACCATACAGGAATGCATGGCAATCCTTTTTTACCATCTGAAGTCAGCATCTTCACCTCCACTGATGCGGTTCAATTTTCATCTATAACCTGCCGAACCATTTCAAGCATTTTTCTGATCACATAGGGCTTACCGATAAAATTCTTGGCGCCCTTCTCGATGGTTTCTTTGACAGGGCCGGTGTCGGAATAACCGCTGGCAATCACAACCTTTGCGCGGGCATTCGACTTGAGAAGTTCTTCAAGACAGCGCATGCCGCCCATACCCGGCATGATCAAATCGAGTATCACCAGATCGATCCTGCCCTGCTCCCGGCGGTAAAGGTCCAAAGCGCTCTCACCGTCAACGGCTGTCAGCACGTTATAGCCAAACTTCTCAAGTATCTGCTTGCCAAGGTCCCTGATGGCGTCCTCGTCATCCACCAGCAGCACTGTTTCGGTGCCGCCGCTGACAGGGGCTTCTGTCTCTTGCTCCTCCGGCCCGGCTTCTTTATCCATGGCCGGAAAATAAATTTTAAAGCTGGTACCCGCACCGGGCTCGCTGTAGCAGGTAATGTAACCGTGGTGGCTTTTGACAATCCCATAGACAATCGCCAATCCCAGACCGGTTCCTTTGCCGACTTCTTTGGTGGTAAAAAAAGGCTCAAAGATGCGATCCAGGGTCCCTCTATTCATACCATGGCCGGTATCCGAGACCGTAAGAAGCACGTAATCGCCGGGTCTTGCGCCCAAATGGGTCCGGCAGTATTCCTCGTCAAGGCTTGCGTTTTCCGTTCGGATGATGAGTCTGCCGCCCTCGGGCATGGCATCCTTGGCATTGATCGCCAGGTTCATGATGACCTGCTCAACCTGAGACGGATCAGCATCGATAGTCTTTAAAGGCTCGGCCAGGTGGAGCTGGATCTCGATCATTTTCGGGATGGTACGCCCGAGCAGGTTTTTGGCCTGTCTCACCGCCCGGTTCAGATCCAGCAGCAGTTTATTGCTTTCCACCTTGCGGCTGAAGGTGAGCAGTTGTCGGGTCAGCCCGGCACCTCTTTTGGCGGCACGAGAAATCTCCTCCAGTTCGCGCCGGATTGGCTCGCGCTTATCACGGTCGGACAGCATCAGCAAGTCGGTGTAACCCTGGATGGCCTGGAGCAGATTGTTAAAATCGTGGGCGATACCCCCGGCCAGAGTCCCCACGGCATCCATTTTCTGAAAATGAAGCAATTGTTTCTCGGTCGCTTTACGATCCGTGACATCTCTTATGGTAGCCCACATTCTTTCAGGATTGCCCTCATCATCTTGAACAAGATACACCCTGAGTTCAACGGGAAATATCGTCCCGTCTTTTTTAATGAATTCCTTTTCATAAATGTTCGAAAAGCCTCTTTTAAGGACCTGTTCCTCAATGATCCTGGCGTCAACGGGATGCCACCTTTCCGGCGTGATATCTTTAATAGTCAACCTGTAGATTTCTGCTTCACTGTAGCCCAGCATGCGCTGAAACGCAGGGTTGAACTCGGTAAAGGTCCCTTCCATGGTCACGGCAGCAAAACCGTCCCGCAGCCCTTGATAAAGATCACGATATTTTTTCTCTGATTTTTGTATGCCCTCTTCAGCCAGCTTGCGATCGGTGATGTCGATAGTCGCTCCCAGAATGCCGAGAATTTCACCATCACCGACGATCGGTGCAACCACGCTGTGGTGGATCTCCCGCTTTCCTTGGCGGATGTATTCCACTTCACTTTTGACGGTCTCGCCCGAGAATGCGCGACGGTTGGCTTGCAGCCAAGCATCAAGTTTATCCGATTTTACCGCCAGGTCCTCCGGACGCTTGCCGACCAGGTTTCCCCAGCGCGCCTTACCGGCCGTGTTCTGAAGGATGTAGCGACCGTCCATACCAATGGCAAAAAAATCAAACGGCAAGCTTTCAACGGTCGAATGCAACAATGCCCGGCTTCTTTTGAGCTCCTCTTCCGCCGTCTTCAGTTCGGTAACATCATAAAATACTCCGCTCACATATTCGATATCCCCGTTTTGGCTGCAAACGATATAGCCTCTTTCTTGAATCCAGATGATATCCCCGGCAGAGGTTTTAATCCTGTAATCACGCACATAGAATTTGTCCGTTTTTAAAGCCCGGACAAATGCCCGTCTGGCCGGCTCGACATCGTCCGTTACGATCAGATCACTCCACTTCTTTTTTCCGGAATTAAATACGTGCATATTGTAACCGGTCAACCGTTCGACCCTGTTGTCGTAAAACTCTACCGAATAATCCCTGAACCCTTTGAAAACAAATCCCGGCAGATTATTCACCAGCAAACGATACAGCTCCTCACTCTCCCGGAGCGCTTGCTCGGCCATTTCGAGATTCGTGATATCTCGGCCAACTGCCTGAAACTCCTTAAGATTTCCCTGGTCATCAAATATCGCTCTATTTGTCCATTGTTGCCAAGCAATTTCGCCTTTTGGAGTAAAAACACGGTGCTCATGTGTCATCACCGGGTTTTTTTTGTTCAGAGAGCCGATACCTTTTTCAACTTTTTTACGGTCTTCTTCAGGTATTAGCGGCATGAACTTTTTCCCTACTAACGCTTCTTTCTCTTTATCAAAATAGCGGCAATAGGCATCATTAACAAAAGAAAGCGTTCCGTCGGGCAGAAAACGGCAGACCAGTTCTGTCTGATCCTCGACAATGCCGCGATATCTTTCTTCGCTTTCTTGCAAATTACGAAGAAATAATAGGACACTCAGCGTATCTGCAATCTGGCGTCCGACCTGCTTAAAGAGTCGTTGTTCTTCCTTTGTCCAAACACGGGCGTAGGAACACTGACTGATACCCCAAAGCCAAGGTTTACCTATCTTTAGCTGAATTGCCGCTATAATTGCCGATCGGGTGGAAAATTGTTTGACGGAATCCGGCATCGGATTTTCTGATGTTGGATCGAAGACCAGCGGTCCCATTGATTCGAGCGCAGCTTTAAATTGGGCAGCCATATCAATAGAAGTTGGAATATCCTTACCCATAGCAAAGGCGCCGGGATATTCAGGCCGGGTGCGCTCCATGGGAACAGACCAAGTCGGTGTATGGGGATCACATGGAAATATCAGCCAGGCCCTATCGCAGTTAAAAACTTCGAGGACTGTTTCAAGAACATCATTCATCATCTGTTCAAGATCCGGAGCCTGTCGAATGGCTTTGTCAATTCGATCCATGTCCTCAAAAAAGGATAGGTCTGCCAATCGCCCAGCTTTGGCCTGCTTGTGTCCAAAAGCTTCCTTTTCCAGCTCTTTTACGCGTGATTCCAGTTCTTCATAGGTTGATTTTTCGGACATTACTAAATCCCTCTTTTTAAGTTACCAAAAATGTAAAGTGGGATGTTCATCGGTACTTTCTTCAAGTAAAACCGGGCACCAAATCCTTGCAGGCGCTCTCGATTTTGTTGACGTAAGCTGTAATTTCATTGCAATCCAAATCTCCCAAAGTGATATAGAGCCTGTTCTTTTTCGGATTTATTTTTACATCGTGCATGAATGCCCCCTCTTGTTTACATCGTATCGCTTAAAAGGCCTTTGATTTTCTGAAACAGCGCACTTTTTTCCACAGGCTTTACCAGATAGCCGTCAGCACCTGCCTGCATGATTCGATCTTTGTTCTCTTTCGTATCATAACCTGTACAAGCGATTATTTTTATATGAGAAGTATTCGCATTTTGCTTTATTTGCCTACAGACCTCAAAGCCGTTCATACCCGGCATAATCAGATCCAGAATTATCAGGTCCGGTTTAAACTGCACGGTCTTGACTCCGGCCTCAAATCCGTCTGAGGCCACTTCGATTGAATATCCATTACGGGACAACATTTTTTTAAACAGTTTTTGAACCTGCGGGTCATCAACAACAATCAGAATCTTTGTTTCTTGAGAAAATTCGTTACCCGGAAGATGTCCCATTTCCCCGCGAATAAAAGATACCAGATCATCTTTGCGGATTTTATATTGGCCGCCGGGAGTAAGAAACGCTTTCAGTTTGCCGGATTTGACCCATCTCCAGAGGGTGACCCTGCTGATGGAACAAAACTTTGCAGCCTGAGGAATGGTGAAAAAATTATTATTTTGTGTCATGGCAAACCCTTAGCTAATTTATCGGATAGAAACAGTTGAAACAGTTGAAACATATTGCGAATGAAATAATATATCAAGAAAATTAGTTGAGCAGATGATCTGATTCAACTTCGAGCAATTCCTATTTGAAGACTTGATGCAAATGTAAAGCTACAGGCTTGTCAAGGAGGCCGGTTAGGGGGGATAGCCGGTAATTTCCCGGATACGTTCGTATAACGGTTTAAGGCGTTTGTACATCTTTTTATATATGTCGTGATAGAGTTCGTCGTATAGTTTATGATTTTCCTGGTTCGGCTCAAAGACCCGGCCCACACGCGTCATGCCGTTTACCGCGGATTTGAAATCACTGTAAACGCCAAGACCTATGGCGGCATCGATAGCGGCCCCGAGTCCTGATGTTTCATACAGGTGGGGTTTGGCCGTGGGCAAGCCGAAAAGATCCGCCGTAATCTGCATGGCGTTGGTACTTTGACTGCCGCCGCCCGATACCCGCAGACTCGTAATTGGTATGCGGCTGCGCCTTTCGATGCGCTCCTTGCCTTCCCTAAGTGCATAGGCCAGCCCTTCTATTATCGCACGGTAAAGATGGGCCCGGGTATGAACATCACCAAAACCGATGATGGCGCCCTTGGCTTCAGGTCCCGGCAGTTTCAAGCCGGGTGTCCAGTACGGCTGGAGCATTAACCCCATGGAACCCGGCGGGATTCCCTCAACAAGCTTTTCCAGAAGCGCTTCGGGCGCAAGACCCTGCTCTTCTGCTTTCAACCGTTCCGGATGGCCGAACTGCTCCTTGAACCAGTTGATCATCCAGTACCCCCTAAAGACCTGAACTTCAATTGCATAATATTCGGGCATGGCGGATGGATACGGCGGAAGCAACGGTATGGGCTCGACATACTTTTTATGGGTTACATTGATTGTGGCCGTAGTGCCGTAACTCAGACAGCCGATGGATGGTTCAAGGCTCCCGGATCCGAGCACTTCACAGGCCTTGTCGGCAGCCGCAGCAATCAGAGGCAAACCTCGCGGGATGCCGGTAGCTTCTGAAGCGGCTTTGGTAATATTTCCCAGGATCCTCCCTGGTTGTATAAGGTCGGGCAGCATGGCCCGCTCGATGGGCAGACAGCGCCACTTCCAATCCCAATCCGGCGCCCAGCACAAGTGTTTGAAGTCAAAAGGAATATATCCGACCTGGCAGCCGGTGGAATCGACAAACTCCCCTGTGAGGCGGTATGTCAGATAGCCCGAAAGGAGCAGATATTTGTGCGTTTTTTCCCACAGGTCCGGCTGATAGGTGCGAATCCAGTTGGCTTCGGCTTCAGCCTTAAAATAGGCGACGGTATCGCTCAAACGCGCAATTTTGAATAACAGCCCCCGGAGACCGCCAAGCGGCGGCAATCCGTGCGTTTTACGTTGGTCCAGCCACAGAATAGCCGGCCGCAACGGTTTTCCCTTGCGATCTACATTGATAACCGTGCCCCTCTGGGTGGTTAGGGCGACACCGGCAATGCGTTCTTTATTTACCGTTGCCTGCTTCCAGAGCTGCCGGCTGGCCTGACATAACGCTTGCCAAAAAATTTCCGGATCCTGCTCGGCCCAGCCCGGTTGATCTGAAAAATAAGGATTAAACGGCACCTGTTTCCCGGCCACAAGATTTCCTTGGAAATCGAAGACTAACGCCTTCAGACTTTGGGTCCCGTTATCGATGGCCAGGATGAGGTCTTTGTTGTTCATTAGTCAGATCGTATTAATATCCCACGCATTGAATGTAAGAACCTTTTCAGGTTAAGACTTAGAGGTAGTAACTTAAGCCCATGAATCATTCCGGGCTAAGGAGGGATCGAATCAGATTACGGATCTCTTTGCTAAACCAGTTTTTGGCACCGGGGGCCCTGCCGATCAGCTCTCCTTGCTTGTTGATGAGAAAGTGGTCCGGCTGGAATCTGACGCCGTATTTCCCGGCAATGTTTCCATCCCGGTCCAAAAGAACCGGAAACCGAACATTTTCCTTCTTCACATAGTTTTCGACCACATCTTTAGACTCCTGGATATTGACAGCAAGAATGGTAAAACCATCACGTTGAAACTCATCGTATAATTCTGCCAAGGAGGGTAACTCCCTCCGGCACCAGGGTCACCAGGTCGCCCAGAAACTCAACAGCACGATTTTTCCTTGACAGTCGCGTGAGCTGACTCGATTGCCGGAAACATCTTCAAGCGTAAAGTCCGGAGCACTCATTTGGATCCGAGCTTTCAAGATACCGGCGGCCGACATCAAATCCTCGGTTGCATTGACGGTTCCCCCAAGACCAAGAGCGAACCAAATTCCGAAACTTAAAAGAAAAACTCTTTTCATTTAACAACACACCTACCGCTCAATTTGTTCAGTCTCGTGTCTGATGATACTCATAAGCTCTCTGGTTATCTCCGCCATCTTTTCACTTTGCTGCCGTATCTTGAAAAGCCGCTCATACATCGGATTGCTTTCATCAAGATCCATCATTATCAAATCGGAATAGCCCATAATACTCTGCAAGGGCTGATTGAGTTCGTGGCAAACAGATCCCGCCCTCTGAAGCAAAACCTTCAGGCGTTCGTTTTCAAGAAGCGCTTGCTGCTGCTCCCGGATTTTCAGGTCGGCCTGTTTTAGTTCCCCGTTTGATTTTTCATGGGCTTTGTTGCCTGATCCGGCTTTGAAACTATTGGATTTTTCCGTTTGGCTCATTTTTACAAGACGGCTCCCATTTTTGATATGGACATATTTAACCATTTAACCAACAAACCAATTTATAACAAGTAACGCCCAGTCGAGTTTAAGCTCGCTTGGGGTCAAAGTCTTTTGGATCGAAGGATTACGACAACGAGCCAGGCACCTAATGCTGTGGCGATAACGTAACCGGTAAACCCTAAAAGTGTCAGTACGGATATCTTCTCCAAGCCCAACAGTCTGACCGAAAACTCGAGTACTCTCTGAGAAGAATTCAACACCATGGCTGCAGCGATTAAGGAAGCGGAAATAATCAGACCGATGATCAGGCGGTTTATGCCTTTTTCGAACTGAGTACTGATCTGCTGAAAACCGCTGTGCCGGAGTTCTATCTGCTGTTTGCCCCGGGCGGTCTGTTTGAGGATATCATGGACGAACTTCGGCATGGTTTTCATGTAGTTGCCCACAGAGAGAAAGTCTTTGCGGATATTCTTGTACAATTTTCTGGTTTCATAGCCGCGCTGGAGCAACTTTTCAGCATAGGGCTTGGCAACTTCAAGAAGACTGGCGTCGCTGCCGAGTATCTTGCCGAGAGCCTCGGTCTGAATGAAGGTTTTAAAAAGCAGCAATAGATTTCGCGGCAATCTGATTCGGTATTTAAACACCAGTTGAATGACCTGGTCATAGACATCTTTTACCGAGATAGTTTGCAAGCTGCGCCCGTAAAACGGTTCGCTCATGTCCTTGAGATCGATGCGAAAACTAGCAAGATCCATGGTTTCCTGGTTTATGATTTTAGCATCTTCAAGCGCTTCCATCACCATATCGTAATCGTGTTCGGCATAGCCTAAAAAAAGATTGGCCACCTGATGCATGGTCTCGTCATCAAGATAGCCGGTGATACCAAAATCGATCAGGCTGACACGACCGTCGTACATGACAATCGTATTGCCGGAATGCGGATCGGCATGAAAAAAACCGAAATCCATCAACTGCCGCGAAAACGAACGCAAACCGATCAGCGCTATTTCTTTGGGATCGATACCATGGGACCTGATGGCCTCAACCTGATCCATTTTAAATCCCGGGATATGCTCCATGGTCAGAACCGATTTGGTGGTGTAATCCCAGTGAACTTCGGGAATGTAGATTTCATCGCTGTCCTTGAAGTTGACGGCGAATTTTTCGATGTTCCCCGCTTCAATCAACATATCGAGTTCTTTGAAAATGATGCGTTCGAATTCTTTCACCAGGTTGACGGCGCCGATGACACGGGCGATTTCAAAAATTTTTTCCGCCCTCTTCGCCAGATAGTACATTAAGCGAATATCTTGCCGGATTTGTTTGTCGATTTTGGGCCGGATGACTTTGACGGCAACCGGCCGGCCGGAAAAGAGTTTGGCAATATGAACCTGGGCTACGGAAGCGGCGGCCGCCGATTCGGAGTTAAACTCATCGAAGATATCTTCCAGCGGGCGCCTGAGTTCCTTTTGTATGACCGTTTTGATGATGTTAAAGGGCACCGCCGGAACCCGGTCCTGCAGTTTGGTAAATTCTTCAATGTATTCGGGCGGAAAAAGGTCGGCCCGCGTGCTCATCAACTGTCCGAGCTTGATGAAACTTGGACCCAGTTCTTCCAGCGCCAGGCGGACACGCTTCGGAGAAGGGAATCCGTTTTTTGAAACCAGGACCTGTTCTTCCGGATCTTCCGACTTTATTGCCGGTCTTTTTAAAAGCCGTTCGACTATATCACCGAAACCATGCCTGATCAGGACTCTGGTTATTTTGCCAAACCTCCATAATCCCTTCACGCTGCCTCTCCCTGAGAATCAGAAGCTTCAATGGCTTTCTTCCATTTCTTGGAAATTTCCTTAAGCTTTTCAGCGTCGGCGACGTAACGCTCAAGATAGCCGCATTGCACGCAGACATAATTGTCCAGCGCCGCAATGGACACGATACTGATGGGGATGGAGTTGCTCCCGAACGGACCGCTTTTCGGCAGCACATCAACCCCGGCATAGACCTCTTGCGAATGACACTTGGGGCATCGGCCTTGTTTCAATTTAACACCTCCTGGTCACATTCATTAAGCTTGCATAT
>Ga0180009_10005635_pt1 | contig 13381 bp, 13 predicted proteins | sample OS_PC_MetaG_FD_123537 | JGI IMG/M metagenome (GOLD analysis project Ga0180009, IMG submission 123537) | Groundwater microbial communities from the Aspo Hard Rock Laboratory (HRL) deep subsurface site, Sweden - OS_PC_MetaG | ecosystem: Environmental > Aquatic > Deep subsurface > Groundwater... | reverse complement strand
TGAAGAGCGGGGAGTTTGTCCCCTGCATCATGCTTTCTTGGCATCTTCACCTGATGTCCCCAGGAATTGGGGCATCTTTCAGATAATCTGCAAAAATATGGGGGATATTCTCGATGCTATCCGTTCACTTAAGTTATATGCATTAGACCATCTCGCATAGGCTTTCCATCCTTTGAAGCTCTCCCTGAGAGTCTCCTCTTCAATGATGCCCTGTCTGAAAAGCTCAACCTTGCTCTCCATGTTCCTTATGTTTCTCTTTCTCAGAAGCCTGAAATGATAGAAGTTCCTGAATCCAACAAAATCAATCCCCTTGGATAAAGGAATTATCTTTGATTTGTCTGGATGCAGTTCTAATCTCAATTTTTCTCTCAAAAATTCATCAATCTCACTTTTCCATTCTTCAAGTTGTGCTTTTGAATGATGAAGAATGACAAAATCGTCAACATATCTGATGTAATGTTTCGCTTTTAATTGATGCTTTACAAAATAATCTAATTCATTCAGATAGACATTGGCAAAGAATTGGGAAGTCAGATTGCCAAGGGGCATTCCCTTTCCATTTTCATTAATAAAATTGTTTAAAATTTGGCGTATGAGCCAAATCAAATCTTCATCTTTTACTTTATTTTGGATTATCTCCAGCAGAATATTATGATTTACTGTGTTAAAATAATGCTTTATGTCTGCCTTCAGGCAAAAACCTCTAACAAAATTTTCATCAAATCTGCTTGATACAACCTTCCCATTCCCTGAAACCTTTCTCTTGAATTCATCAAATCTCCTCAAGGCATAAAGACTGCCCTTGCCTTTTCTATTTGCGCATGAATCACATATGAATCTCTTGTCAAAAATTGGCTCAAGAACATTTACAATGGCATGGTGAACAATTCTGTCTCGAAATGCAGATTTGCTTATTCTGCGAGTTTTGGGATCCCTTAGAATAAATGTTTTAAGGGATTCTGGCTGATAGCTTTTGGCTTTTAATTCTTCATGTAGATTTTGAAGGTTGAATTTCAAATTCTGTTCGAATTCAAGCACATAGGCTTTTCTTGTCTTTCCTTTTCTTGCCTTTTCATAAGCAAGACTTAAATTATTCAATGAGATAATCTTCTGATACAGATTATTGTAAGTCTTCATATTTGTTAATTATAAGGGCTCGAGCTATTCCGAGACCGTCGTTCCTGTTATCAGGGTCATTGTTGTTGCAGTTGAGGTTCGCCCTGTCAGAGTTCACGTTGAACCTGGCGACCGACAGTCATAGCAGATTCACCAAAATTGAAGCAATCTTCCACCACAAATTTAGCATTCACTCCTTGCTTGCCCAAGGCAGTTCATTATTACTAGCTATCTTTGTTGAATTTTATATCTGATTTTAAAAACCTTTAAGGCTAAAACCAGACCTAATGAATCTACGTGTAGCCCAAGCTCTTGCTTTTAGAGCAAGATTAGGCAGAGAAGATTATGATCAGAAGTATTTAATCTCTTTCAAATTTTTTGTGATGCGCCTTCGGCGCAGGGAAATACCCCGAGACCGACGTACCTGCCATCAGGGTCATCGTTGCTGCAGTAGAGGTCCGCCCTGCCAGAGCCCACGTTGAACCCGGCGACTCTTCCGTCAACTGGCTGCCAAAAATAAACATTTTTTCCTTGATTATAACTTTGACTCTTTGATTTTGATATAGGCAAACCTTGATTATTGAATTTTAAATCTACATAACAATCTTCTGTCACGCATTTTTCCAAAGGCTGTTCTGATTTGGCTATGAGCTTTCCATTTTGGATTTTATGCTCTGAAAGAAGGTAAAGTCCTTTGTTTCTCTTTTCGAACTTAGCATCAAGCCATTCTCCTTTCCAGCCGGATTGAGTTTTTTTCAGAATGTCATCAAGGATTTCTTTTGCTTCAGTTTTGTCTCTATGGTCGTTTTGAAGGTATTTCAGATATTCTGTGAATTGATAGATTGATGGCATGAATTTGTTGTCTTCCTGAAGTATTTTGTGGGTTTCATTCCATGATTTTCCCTTCAGAGTTCTTTCCTTTGCAAGATAAAGATTTATTGAAGGAACATAGATGAAGCCTTTCAAGTCTGATTTTTGGAGATTCTGAACTTTTGGAGCTTCGAGCTTTTCTTTTCTGATTATGGCTGGCTCTTTCTCTTCATTCACCCTTCTGGCCAAGTCTGGATCGTATCTTGATTTTCTAGGATTGCTGAAGATATTGAAGTCATTCATTTTTCTTTACTCCTGTAAACTTGATCGGACAGATCAATTACTTTATTTGCAAGGTCTTTTGCATTTTTTATGTATTCCACTCTAAGGCCTGCATTCTCCAGGTCATTGCATGTTTGATTTTTCCTTCCAATCTGGAGATGGAAATATTTGTGATTCCTGGCATTCTCCATGAATTCTTCCTTTATATCATTCCAGTTCCCGATGTTTCCATCAGATATTGTGAATATAAGATTTCCTTTTCCATAAAGCATCTTCTTTGTCTTTCCTATGTCAAGATAAGTATTCTGCCATTGGGGTCTCAAGGCCATTTTTTTCGCCTCTTCCAGACCTTCTCCGATTAATGTTCGGTCTGAGAAGTTAGCCAAAGAGACTTTGTTCTTGTGAAGAAGGTGATTTGACTTCAGATATTCAAGAAGTCCGTACCATCCAAGCAGAGCATAGTGATATTTGCTGTTGTCTCCCCATGGAATGATATTCTCATTTCCAACATTGTCTCCTCCGTTGGGATCTTCTTTCATTGATCCAGAAGTATCAAGAAAGCACATTCTTGCCTCTGGAAATCCTTTTGCAGTTGTCTTATAGTCAAGAGGGATTACTATTTTCTGCCTTCTTTTCTGAAGAGAGACTTCTCCTTGTTCATTCTGGCCGATTGAAAGGTGTCTTGGACTGTCCATGTTCGGATTGAACTGTCTTTTTCCATACCAGGATATTGGGAGATTTGCCTTCTTTGTGTATGTCTCTGCCTTTATGTTTAGCTTCTTCGCAAGGGCCTGATAAAGATAGTCCATTGATTCAAAATCGGACATCCAGGAGGGCTTTCCTTCTCCGGCATTGTGCCTTCTTTCCATTGTTTTTCTTTTGAAATCTGGAGAATACATCTGTCTGTCAAATGGATTTCCTTCCTCAGGGCATTCATTCTCTGAATCTTCTGGGTCTGCCTTTCCTTCCTGATTTTGATCGCTTTTGTGGCCCTTTGTGCCTTTTCCTGAATGATTTATCAATGGAAGGGCATAGCCCGGCTTCATAAGCCTTGAGAATTCCTCTGCAAAGATCCTTGCAGTTTCCTGCCAGTTAGCATTATTATTCAAGTATTGTCTTATTGCCGTTCTGTCTTTTGCTTCTTTTCCATTAATGTCCTGTTTCATATCAAGGCCTGCTCTTTTGATGAATGATTGGACAACTTCTCTTGCCTTTTTTGAGCTTGAGAAGTATGGTCTTAGCATTTTTTTATCTTCTTTTGTCCCGAAAAGGTAAAGATTCAATGAGACAAAGGCATCGTAAAATTCAGTATATTTCTTCTTTTCGGAATGCTCTCCTTGGTCTTCCCAGAACAAAGACATTCCCTTCAAGGATAGTCCTGACGCAAGGTCATTGTTTTCAATTACATCTTCCAAGGCATTTGCGCAGTAATGAAAGTCTGAATGAGAGAATCCTTTCTTCGAGAGTACAGAAGCTATCGGTTCGATTATTAGTTCAGCATGATTCTCAACCGTTCTTGGGCATCCATTGAATCCTTCGTATTTCTTGTGATTGACTTCGTGCCTTGATATGCTCTTGATTATCTCTTTTGCCTTTTCTTCTCCTTGCTCATTCTCATCGCAGTATTCTGGATTATATCTTATCTTGATTTCTGTTAGGGAGTTTGAATCTATGCCTGCTGAGAAATGGGGCTTTTCATGCGTTTCAGTGACCTTCAAATCTCCATCAAATCTTCCCTTGATGATCTCTCCTCTGGCAATGTTTTCAAGTTCTCTTTCAATTTTATTGGTTTTTGTTTTTTCCATGGTTATTTAGATTTTTGCGCTGCGCCTTCGGCGCACGAGAATACCCCGAGACCGACGTACCTGCCACCAGGGTCATCGTAGTAGCAGTCGAGGACCGCCCTGCCAGAGTCCACGTAGAACCAGGCGACTCTTCCATTTCTAGGACACCAAAACTTGATGTTCTCTCCTTGCTCATAATTCTGATTCTTTGATTTTGATGTAGGCAAACCTTGATTGTTGAATTGCAGATTGACAAAACAATCTTCATGATGATATTTGTCTAAAGATAGAGTATTGCTCCGAAGTTGTTTTCCAACAACCCTATGATTTGTTTCCATAGTCATTTTCCCTTTCTCTTCCTTAAACAAAGCATCAAGCCAGGTGTAGCATCCTTTTCTATAATCTGTTGAAAAATATTTCCATAAATCTTCTGTCTCTGATTTTGATAATGATTTTCCTGAACCATCATAAAGTTCAGATTTTCCATTATATGAATTTCTTACGTTAACAAAATGCGCCATGAAAACATCTATTCTTGGCATGAAAAGTCCGTTTTCTGCAAGTTTGAAATGAATGTCATTCCATGTTTCTCCCTTGAGCTCTTCTTCTTTTCTTATGAGAAGATTACGGCTTGGAATCTGGATGTAGTCTGAAAGATTGATATTTGCGGAAGTTTTTGGTGAATATGACTGAGATTCTGGCTTTTCAGGAGATTGAATGGTTTTCTTGATCACAACTGGTTCTTTCTCTTCATTCACCCTTCTGGCCAAGTCTGGATCGTATCTTGACTTTCTCGGATTACTGAAAATGTTGAAATCACTCATTTTCTTCCTCCTTGGCTTCCGGTTCAGAATCCAATGTAGTTATCTCTACTTGTACGAGGCTTCCTGCCTTGAGCATTTCTCTTAGATAAGTTGGAATGACAATCATATGGTTGTTTCCTTGCTTGGAGATCTTCTTTGTTATTGTTATTTTGTTGTTTGCCATTTTATTTTGTTTTCTGCGAACCGCCTTCGGCGGTTACCCTACGTACCCCGAGACCGACGTACCTGCCACCAGGGACATAGTCGCAGTAGAGGTCCGCCCTGCCAGAGTACACGTCGAACCCGGCGACCGATCCTGCTCTTGGAAACCAGTAATATAATTTTCCATCTTTTGTCTTTTGGGATGGAAGTCCTTGAGAATTTGCATTTTTAAGATAACTTTCTAAATCGATTCCAGGAGTTTTGTCTTCCATCAAGCAATCTTTAAGAGGCTGTTCGTAGTTTGCCTTGAGCTTTCCTTTTTCAAATCTGTGATCTGAAAGGAGATAAAGTCCTTTGTTTCTTTTCTCGAATTTTCCATCAAGCCATTCTGCTCTCCAAGGGTTTCTGACCGCGAGGATTTCATCGAGAATTGTTTCAGCTTCTTTTCTGTCTTGATAATCTGTTTTAAGATATTTTACGAATTCAACAAAATGTTTTATTGTTGGCATAAAGCAGTCTTCCTTGCTCATGATTTCATGACATTCATTCCATGATTTTCCTTTATATGATGTTTCCTTTGAAAGGTAGAGGTTTATTGATGGAACATAGATGAAGCCTTTCAAGCCTGCCTTTTGAGGATTCTGGATTTTTGCTTCTGGCTTTTCTTTTCTGATTATGACTGGCTCTTTCTCCTCATTCACTCTTCTGGCCAAATCTGGATCATATCTTGACTTTCTTGGATTGCTGAAGATATTGAAATCGGACATCTTATTCCTCCTTTTTCTTGGAATATTTTTTAGATACTCCTTCCAAAAATGAAGTCATATGAGATAATCCAATACTCCCATTGTCTGTGTATGGTTCGATTAGCTTTACTTTCTTTTGCTTCTCCTTTGAAAGCAAGGAGTAATCCCCTATTGCCCCGTCATATTCGAAGAATCTTGAAAAAACATTCCCTTTCTTTGCCTCTTCTAATGAAGCATGGATATAATCTTCATTCTTCCCATACTCTTCTCTCAAGCCGTTGATAGCATCTTCAATGAGCTTTCCTTCAGCGCCATTGTATTCTCGCAGGATATTTGGATTGACTAGTCCTACTTTTCCTGCCAGAGCGAATTTTGCTGCAGTGAATATTGCATCTGATGCGGAGATTTCAGCATTAGGGTCTTTCAAGGAGGCTGTGTAGGCGAGAGCATTGGCATAAATCCTTACAGCATCCTGTGTTCTAAGCAATTCATATGCATTGAAGAATTTTGACTTGCATTTATCGGAATGATTGCATTCAGGGCATTCATGCTCCCAGGAATCTCTGATTTTCTGATGGGGGCTGCCGTTTATGCAGTTTGAAGTTCCCATGCTTATTAGCTGCCAAGCAGCCAATTCTTCTAAAGAAGGATTTGAAGCAGATTTGTTTATATTTTTGTAAGCTTGAAGTATTTTATCAGTTATTCCTTGATTTTCCTTTCCGGATGAGACACTGTGTCTGGGATTTATGAATTCCCTATCTTCTAGAAGCATGTCTGAAAGGTCTTTCTTTGTCCTGCTGTAATGTCTCAAATCAAAGCAAAGATGGAATCTGCTTGCAGTAGCCCTTGTGATTCCGAAATTTCCATATTCCTCTCCTGTCTTGTCCTCCCCATTTATTGAATTTGATGTAGCAAGAAGGCTGAAATATCTGTTTCCGTCTCCTAGTTCTGTTCCAAGAGGATATTGCTTTCCTTGATGGGGCAGTATTCCGTCTCCAACGGGATAAAATGAAGACTGAAGTGGCTTTGGAATCGCCCCTATCTCTTCAACAAGCCAGTAGGGTTTGTTTAGGATGTCTATGTCGACTTCAACATTGGCCTCTTTGAGATTTATCTTTTTTGCAATCTGAGTTATGAGATCTGAGTTTTCTTCCATTGATGCTCCCTGTATGAGGATTCCATTGTTTCCGAAATAATGCTTATTGACAAGCTTTCCAAAATAAGATTTTCCTGTTTCAGAATGGCCCACGACAATTCCTGATAATCCTGAAAGGACAAATGCTTTCAAGGCATCTGACATGTCAAGATCAACAGAGCCTATTCTTCCGATCTTTGTGGAATATGTGAAAGTGGGAAGACTGAGGTCTTCGTATTTCAATTCTTTTTTGTCTTGTTCTTTTTTATCCATTTTTGTTTAGGTTATCAAGTTATCATGATAACTTCATGATATCTGCATGATTTTCAACTATTTAAATCTTTCTTTTTGTTATTACTTTGAAGTTACACTAATAAAAGGATTAATAAAAGGAAATATTTATATATGTTAATCTTAACATAATACTATGTCAATAATACCATGATAACCATAAAACAGAAGATATTGATTTATCTGATAGAGAACAAAGAAAGGACATTCAGCATAAATGAGATATCAAAAGCATTGAAGATAGACTACAAACTGATTCACACGAATGTGACTAAATTGCTAAAAGAGCATTCTATCAAGGTAGAAGATTTTGGCAATACCAAGCGGTGCAGTTTTGATAATGCATTTAATGAAGATGTGTACATTGCTGAGGACAATAGGAAGAAGAATGTGCTTAAAAACAAGAATTTCCTAGTAATGTATAATCAGTTAAAGGCAATAAACAAGCAGTTCATTCTTCTGATGTTTGGCAGCCAGATCAAGGGCACTGCAATAAAAAATTCAGATATTGATCTGCTGATTATCTCAGATGAAGGGGATGCAAGGAAAGTGGGAGAGAAATTGAGGCTGTTGCCTTATGATACCCATTTAACTCCAGTAACCTATGAAAGTTTTATGACTATGATCAAAAGCAAGGAATTTACTGCAGTTAGCGAAGCAGTTAAAAAGAATGTTATCTTCTTTGGAATAGAGGATTATTACAGATTATTAGAAAATGCTAAGTAAAGAAAGAATAAAAGAAGCAGAATCAAATGTCAAGACCTACTCGGAAGAAGGTCTCCTTAAGAAATCCTCTCCTGACCAGAAGGTAATCGAAATTCTGCTAAAGAATGCCAGAGAAAGCCTTGAAGTCGCAGATGATGTCCATCAAAAGGGAAAATCGGAATTATGGACAATAGTCTGCTCTTATTATTCAATGTTTTACTATGCAAATGCTGTTCTTCTGAAGTTTGGTTATAAGGTTGGAGATAAAATTGTCCATAAGGTAACTTCTGATGCGATGATTGTCCATATAAGAAAGAAATTGAAGGAAAGTTTCATAGAGGGATATGAGAAGAATAGAGATGAGGCCTTGAATCTTGCTGGGATAAAGGCGGATGAATTGATAGAATCTCTTGAATTTGAGAGGAACAAGCGAGGCCGTATCCAATATGAGACTATCGAGATTGAGAAAAAATCCAAAGCGAAGACCTCTTTGCAGAGAGCGAAAGAATTTGCATTGGAGATGAACAAGTTACTTCTATAGAACGGTTTGACCATAAAGAGTATGAAAGAAGATTCAATTACTGAATCAACGGATTCCCACATCAGGCTGTGATGACATAAAGGCGACCAACTTGTCCCCTGCATACTTGTAAATGGAAAAAATAAACAAATATGATGAGTTTTTGCATAAGATTCAACAGGCAAAAATGCAAGAGATATGGGATAATAAAGAAGATGATATTTGGAATGGCTACATCCATAAAATGAAAAGAAAGAATTTTCTGAAACAAGAATCTTTATAAAGTTTTTATATATGGAGTTAGCATGCAGGGGTGCCGGAGCGGCCAAACGGGCAGGTTTAAGGATTATATCTTTAATGCCAAACTTAAGGTCCTTCGGGGATGAGTAATCCTGTGGCTTAGTGCCTTCGCAGGTTCAAATCCTGTCCCCTGCATCATGCTCTTCTGGCACAGAAAATGATATGATTTTCAAGGAAAACCTTTCAAACGAAAACCCTTATAAACTTCGTAAGGAAACTGCGTTTCCTTGACGATCAACCTTCCTTTAATTTGCTAGGAGAAACCTTATAAACCAAAAGATATCTAGAATGGTGGCAGACTAAGCCGGCGTTCTAGCCCTGCGCTGTTACACAGTGGGCTTCAGTGGGTTGAATGCTGATGACAGTGAATTAGACGTCATCCAGTCTTGATCTGGACGTTGATGCTTTGTCCTGCTTGATCTTGCTTTGGCGAATCGGGTCAGTTCCGGAAGGAAGCAGCCCTAAACTTTGGTGTAGATGCTTGCAGAATCACAAGGCGGAGAAAGGACCAAGGTAAAACTGTATGATTGCTACCAGCTTCATCAGCTGTCTGCCAATTTATCTTTCCCTAGAATTTCTCGATTGAACAAATTTAAATAGGTTTTTATCATTAAGAAGAACATGAAAAAAAGATGGCGAGATAAGAAGAACATTTATTGGATGTTTCTTCTAGGCCTTATGCTCATTTTTATCATCATGCTAATCAAAGGAGCATTTCTTACTGGGAATGCTGGCCTGGAGCAATCAGCAGCGATAATCTCAAATGACTGTTACATCTGCAAGGATGCGGCAGGAAATACCTTAGCTTATTCTTCTGATGAAAAATGCCCAAAGAATTCCTCTGCAGTAAAAGCAATTTCTAGCGCAGATAAAAGCGAGTGTATAAATGCAATTTTAAATATTAATGGACCAAGCACTTATCAACAAACTCAAGAGAGTGAAGTAGATTTGGTGAAAAAGTATGGAGCAATAGTACTTGATATAAATAAAAATGGAAAGCTGGATCCTGAGGATTCCTTCACCATGCCGCCTTTGCCGCTCTCGGCCAGTGCAAAGAAGCTCTATCTTGAGAGTCCTGCTTCTTTTACCCCTTCGAGGGTTGTAAAAATAAACGGGCATGACTTAGGGCTGACAGAGGCGGTTTCTGTAGAATATAACAAGGATGCTTTATCTATCCGATCAGACCTCGACATGGAGCTGCATCAAGGGGTAAGGTACGACAGAGATTTGACATGGCTCAGGAATGGTGATATAATAGTTATGAATTTAAATGAAGAAGGAAAATTAGTATCCAAAGATTTGGTCACAAACCACAATCTTGGGTCTCCTACATATCATGGCATTAAAATCAATAAAGGAGATAGGATTATTTTGGCGAAAGAGAGCACAAAAGATTTGCTTGGAGTACCCATTAATACCATTGAAAAATCTGCCATAAAGCAATTGTATCAAGAGTTGGAGAATTCCATAGATACAATTATAAGTTATATTTTTCTTGGGAGATAAAATAAGCATTGGGTCTGAAATGCTAAATCAACGTAATCATTGAATGACCCTATTTTCTGCATGGATTTAGAGTATTTTTTACAATCGGGAAATTCTTATATCTTTTATCGTAAATCTCTTTTGCCCTCTTGCTTATTTCCTCAGCAGACAAATGAGAAAGAGAGTATTTCGTAGCTGTGTCCCGATATCCTAGAAACCCTTCAAAAGCCATTTTTGAAGTCCAAGTATATCCCGACCAATTCAAAATTTTTGATAATGTTGAATTTTCTAAAGATCTCTTTTCTACATCCTCTATGTCGCTCAGCTCTAGCGTAGACTCCATCAGCGAGGATAGGGATGCCCTAAGCTCTAACTCAAATTTACCGTAATATCTGCCAGAAATCAAATCATTCGCATGTCTTAATTCATGAGAAGTCTGAGATTTCAATTTCTCTACAATATAATCTGCTTTAATGTTATTAGATTGTTTTATTGAGTCATAGATTATCTGCTTTTTGAAACTCCATGAAGAATCATTGGCTGGGAGAAAAGCATTCTTCTTGTACGATTCCCAATTCTTTGCCACCTCTTCGGCATCCTTCTCTATTAGGGATAAATCTATTGTAGATCTAACCCTTCCGTCAAAGCACCCAGTATTGGTTGTTGAAGTAAGCCCGTTTTCATTAACAACAAATATGTCATCAAGCACCCTCAGAACAGGGTTCTCGCTCTTTGTCCTGGCAACTCTCACATCAAATCCATTTATCTTTCTTTCCTCCACAATCTCAGGATAACCTCTGTGTTTAATATACACCGAGGATACTTTGGAAGAGAGTTTTGAATATATGTCTAGAATAGAAAAATTGAAGGATGAAGAGACTGCTGCATAAGATAGGATGGCGAGGCCTATTCCCAGAGCTATATCGGTGTTGAGCATTTTTTTCATGCATTATTAAATGCTTTTTACTTATATAAATGTTACTATTGGGTGATGACAAAATTATATGGAGATTATCAGCTTCATCAGCTGTCTGCCAATTTATCTTTCCCTAGAATTTCTGCTTAGAAATCTGGAAGATTTTTGGCAGTGCTTGAAAATTGTAGATCAATTTTTGGACACAGAAAATTTTCAGAATTTTCTTGTGCTTGAAACTTTGTTTCAAAACACTTGACAAGGTTTTTATACAGCGTCCTGCTAAGTTATATAAGAGGGAGATTATGGTAAATTCAAAGCGAGCATACGGAATTGTTGCATTGATGCTCTCAAAGGTTGATTTGATCGAAGGGACTTCTGATAAAAAAATATTGAAGAAAGAAAGGGCAGACCTCATACTGCTTCAAAAACTTCTTTCTAAGGAACTTGGGTAAATGAAAATCGCAGAACTGAAATATGATTTGAGAAGGGCCGAGGAGATATCAAGAGATTTGATTATAATCGAGAATGAAATATTAAAAACGGCAGTAGAAGATGAGAAGGAAATGCTGAGAAAGAGCTATTCTTCTCTGATGGAACAGCTGAAAAAGATAAATGATTCTATTCCTGAACTCCTTTCTAAGTCTGAAAAGTGAAATGGCAAGTTTTAAAGCTATGGATGGGGTCCAAAAACTAAGATGGGCTATAAAGAAAAACTGAAGAAAATTAGCGAGTATGTTTATGAATTGCCTAAAGAAGGCAAGATGTTAGTCCCGGGAAGAATATTCGCTTCTGAAGAATTGATGAAGAAGATTGAAGAGGAGGCTATAAAACAAGTTGCCCATGTTGCAGAATTACCTGGAATTTTGAAATATTCTCTGGCTATGCCTGACTTGCACACTGGCTACGGATTTGGCATAGGTGGCGTTGCCGCTTTGGATTTCGAAAAAGGGGGAATAAGTCCGGGGGGAATAGGGTATGACATAAATTGCACTCACCCCGAAGTGACAATTTCTATGAAACATGGAACTTGGCTTCGGATAAAAGATATTGAAGAAAAATGGAATGATGTAAAATTAAAATTTTCAAATCAGAGGTTTGATTTGAAAGAAACAAATCTTAATCTCTTTATGAAAAGAGAAGAAAGGGGCTTTTTGTATAAAATTACATCCAAGACGGGACATGAAATAAAAGTTACAGGAGATCATCCGATCTTCACCAAAGGAGGAATGAAAGAAGCAAAAAATCTCTCTTTGAATGATGACATAGCCATACATTCTTTTGAAGGAATAGAATATGAAGAGCCAAGCAGCGAAATAATTTTGACAAGAGAAGATTTTGAAAAAACTCTTGAAAAAATTGGAATAACGTCGAAAGGGAATGCGCAAAAACAAGTTATGAATTTTATTGATAAACTGAATATTTTACCATTAAGATATAATTCAAAGCAGTTGCCTTATTTAATCAAATTGATTGGTTTTATTTTGGGCGATGGAGTTATTTCTGTTTCAAAAATAAAACAGGCAAGTTTCTATGCGAAAACAGAAGACTTAGAAGAGATTAAAAAAGATATAGAAGAATTGGGTTTTGCCACTCAAAACATATTTAAAAGAAACAGAAACCATAAAATAAAGACTTATTATGGAACAAAGGAATTCTCTTTTGAAGAAACAAGCTTGCATAAAAAATCTGCTGCCTTCGCAGCTATTTTGATATCTTTGGGTTGCCCTTACGGCTCAAAGACACATCAGGAATATGGGGTACCAAAATGGATTTTAAAAGCCCCCCTGTGGCAAAAAAGACTTTTCCTTGCTGCATTTTTTGGAGCAGAATTATCTAGTCCAAAGACAATGAACAAGTATAACTTTTATGAGCCTCAATTAAATATGAACAAAGCTGAAAACTTAAAAGAGAATGCTATTGATTTTTTGAATGATATCAGACATTTGCTTTCAGAATTTGAAGTTAAATCAAGCTTTCCCGTTGAAGTAAATGGATACAAATATGAAGGAAAAAGAGGAAATACTGTTGGTTTAAGACTGAAAATGCTAAATAATCCAGAAAATCTTCTTAACTTCTTTGAAAAAATTAGCTATGAATACAACAAAGAAAAACAGAAAAAAGCGTGCCTTGCAGCCAATTATATTAGACTTAAAAAGAAAGTTGTCCAAGAAAGAACGGTGATTAGAGCGGAAGCAAGAGAGAGGCATAAACAAAATGTTCCTATGGCCCAAATAACTAGCAAATTAGAAAGCGAATATGCTGCTCAACAGTTTATTAGACATTCCATTTGGTCAGATTATGGCGGAGTTAAAGTTGCTTTCAATTT
>Ga0180009_10005634_pt1 | contig 13384 bp, 16 predicted proteins | sample OS_PC_MetaG_FD_123537 | JGI IMG/M metagenome (GOLD analysis project Ga0180009, IMG submission 123537) | Groundwater microbial communities from the Aspo Hard Rock Laboratory (HRL) deep subsurface site, Sweden - OS_PC_MetaG | ecosystem: Environmental > Aquatic > Deep subsurface > Groundwater... | reverse complement strand
GAGGGCGGACTTAAAAGTCCACCAGCAAAAACAAACAAGCCCCTGTAGTCGAACGGTTTCGCCCGTTCAAAACGAGGGCGGACTTAAAAGTCCACCAGCAAAAACAAACAAGCCCCTGTAGTCTAACGGATACAGTCTTTTAAGAAAAGCCTGGGCAAAACAGGTGCGGCGTGCGCTGCGCTTAGCCACACAGGAAACTTGCTGACCGTAAAGAATGCGAGGTTGCGGACCTTGAGATCGGCGTTCAATTCGCCGCAGGGGCATGTTTTTTTCTTGACGCTTTTTTTGCGTTGCGACCATTGGGAGCTTGATATTGTCAACGCATATTTGTGTTGTCGTGCTTTCAATTCGCCACATGGGCATTTTAGATAATTAGAGTGTAAAGAGATAACAAATAAATTAATGAATACTTTTATATATTGAATTAATTTTATTGGTAGTGTGTTAAGAGAAGTTAGAGATTTGGTAAAAAAAGAAGCAAGCGAAGATGATTGGAAATATCATTTTATTCCTGTTGTTAAATATGCAAAACAATTAGCTAAATTTCAAAATGTAAATAAAGAGATTGTTGAGTTAGCAGCTTTACTACATGATATTGGAAGAATTCGGCATGGAGGAAAAAATCACGAAATTACAGGCATTCCTGAAGCTGAAAAGATTCTAAAAAAGCTTAATGCACCTAAAAGTGTTATTGATGAAGTTAAACATTGCATTCAAACGCATAGAGGAAGTGAAGATTTTCCCCCAAAAACATCAATCGCTAAAATAATTGCAAATGCCGATGCGATGGCTCATTTTGATGTTCTTCTAAAATTGTTTGAGATAGGTATAAAAAGAAAAAAATTAAGTTTTGAAGAAAGCCTGAAAGGTTTGGAAGCAAAACTTGATAGAGACTGGAACAAGAAGATAACTATTCCGAAAGCAAAAGAAATGGCAAAAGAAAAATATCAAGCAATAAAATTAATTCTTAACTCTAATAAAGAATATATGTGATAATGGACTTTTTCTCTATCGCTCGACTACGTTGCACTTTTAATTGCTTATCTTCCGTGGGGGCATTTTAGTTATATTTTTAAATGATTGTTGACTTTTTGTTTTTTATGAAAATCTTAAATACTGAAAAAGAGGATTATCATGTTCATTCGTTGAACTATTCTGACGGACTTAGCACTATTGACGAGATTGCAAGATTTGCAGGGGAGATTGGTATGAAGAAGATTGTCATCTGCGACCATTCCCAAGCAGCTTTGGATCACAATAAGTATATGAAGAAATCGTACAGAGGTATTGCTGCTCGTTGGAAGAATGTGTTTAACGATGTTGAAATCTTGTTTGGCGTCGAAGCTGATCTCTTGAATGAGAAGGGTGATGTCTGCATGCATATTGGTGGAGTGGAAGGTGATTTCATAATCTTATCATATCATGCTGGAGTTTACACAGGTGATAAAACGCGTGTGACTCAAGGGTTTATCAATGCAATGAATCGGTATAGCAAACAGATAAACATTATAGGTCATGTATGTCTTGATCTTGGTGAGGTGCAGGCAAAGAAAGTAATTCTTGAAGCCAACAAACACAAGATTCCTCTTGAGCTGAATGCAAAGTACTTCTTTAAGTATCCTGATATTTGGGATGTGCTGCTTAAGAATGCTGACAGGATTTATGTGAACAGTGATGCACACACTCTTTATGAACTTAAAGAATTTAGGAAAAAAGTATTTGATAGACTAAAAAAAGAAGGCTATTTAAAAACATGAATTTAATAGAGCTTAACGCTTATGCAAAGATAAATCTTATTCTTGAAATTATTAAAAAGCTGCCTAGTGGTTATCATGAGATCCGTTCAGTATTTCAGGCTGTTAATTTCCATGATGTTGTTTCTATATCTAAAGAGGATGACGGATTTCTTTTGACTGGTTCTTTTATCTGTCCAAAAGAGGAAAATTTGGTAACAAAGATAAAGGAGGGGTTGGAGTATTATGTTAAAAGAGAACTTCCTTGCAAAATAAATTTAGTCAAGAGCATACCTCTGAGTGCTGGTCTTGGTGGAGGTTCGAGTGATGCTGCAGCAACTTTGATTGGACTGAATAATCTTTACGAATTAGGATTAACTAAAGAGAAACTTTTTGAAATAGCTTTGGGTGTTGGAAGTGATATTCCTTATTTCATATCTAATCAAGGGACTGCTTTGGTTGAGGGTGTTGGAGAACGTGTGAGCCCTTACAAATCTGAGTTGTCTAAATTCTATGTTCTGATTAGGCCTCATATGAGAATTAAAACTTCTGAGATGTACAAGTTACATGATGAAACTAAAAAATCTTTTTTTGAGTTGGCTAAAAATATTTGTCCTGACATAAGTAGAATTTATGAGTATTTCTCTGATGTTAGTAAGCAGTGTGGAATGTCTGGTAGTGGTCCGACGATGTTTGCAGGATTTGATTCTTATGATACACTCACAGAGACTGTGAACAATTTTTTTTAGAAAGGTTTGATGGAGACATCTTTGTTTGTGAGCCGTGCGATAACACTTATTTGGTGAAGAGAGAAGGCTGAACATGTTTTTTATATTTTTTTCATACTATTTCAAACTCAGAAAATATATAAATATTCAGTTGTTATCTTATTGTCATGGCAGAAGTGAAAGTTCTAATTAAGGGTTATACTTCAGCGGATTCTGGTGGTGAAAAGACTTGTGCGACGATTTCTCTTGTCAGGGACAAGGGTGTTGTCATGGTTGTTGACCCTGGCGTTTTAGAGGACCAACAAATGATTGTTGACGCACTGAAAAAAGAGGGTTTGTCTGTTGATGATGTTAACATTGTCTGCATAACTCATTCTCACATTGACCATTATAGAAACATTGGGATGTTTCCAAAAGCAAAGACTTTGGAGTATTACGGGCTCTGGGATAAAAACACTGTTAATGATTGGAATACTCAGTTTACTAAAGACATTAAGATTGATAAAACTCCAGGACATAATTATGATTGCATAACTTTATTTGTTAAAACAAAAAAAGGAGTTGTTGCTATCTGTGGAGATGTCTTTTGGAAGGAGAATTTTCCTGTAACTGACCCTTATGCGAGTAATAATGAAAAACTCAAGGAGAGCAGAAAAATAGTTTTGGAAGGGTCTGATTTTATAGTTCCAGGACACGCCGATATGTTTAAGGTTAAGAAATAAATTATTTTTTCAAAAGAAATTTTATTGGTTTAAACTCTTTTTCTTGCTTTATTTCTTCTTTGTAGTATTTGTTTTTCTTCCAGTATATTTTGTATGCTTTTGCGTCCTTGTTGCTTTTTAGAATTCTATATTTATCATCTATTAATTCTAGTGCAGTGCAGTTTTCTAGCGCGATTGCGACTCCTGGCGTTGTCTTCATCATTCTTTTCAAATCTTTTTGTCGGTATTTTTCTACGTCGTAATGTGGGCAGTGTAGTGCATTTATTAGTCCAAGACCGCGTACTTTTATTAGTTCTTTACTTCCACTCGTAAATTTTCTTGAGTCTGAGTTTCCGTATTTAAACCAACATATTGATCCTGCACTGAGTCCACTCATTACTATTCCTTTTTCATGCGCTTTTTTTAGTATTTGGTCGGTTCCTGTGCGTTTCCATATAGTCATCATTTTTAGTGTGTTTCCGCCGCCAACGTATATTATGTCTGAAGATAATATTTTTTTTTCAATTTCTTTCTTGCTCGGTTTTTCTTTGATAAGGTTCAGGATTTCTACTTTGCAACCAAGTCTTCTTCCAAAGTGTTTCTTTACAACTTGAGTGTATCCTTCTGAGTCGTTGCTTGCTGTTGGTATGAATAATAGTTTTGGATTTTTTTTCCCTGTCTGCGTTATTATTTCTTTATCTATTTTCATTGTTTGGACTGGGTATCCTGGTCTTCCTATCTCTCCTCCGCCTATCGCGATTATTTTTTTAATTGACATAATTTTCGTCGTTATTTTTTTTCCTTGTTTGTAAATGTTCATCTTTTCAAAACGACTCGTCTTAATTCTTTGTTTAAGTCATTTAGTGTTTCGTGTGACTTTTCTCTTGGAGCATCTTCATCATTTTTTAAGAATTCTTCGATGTAGTCGTCCATTAATACCATGTTTTGTACTATATCTTTTTCTCTTCCTCGTGATTTTAGCTTTATTATTTCATAAAGTTTTTTTAAGATTGAGTCTGGGATTATTCCTTTCATCTCTTTTAATGCATTGACAAATATTATTTGGGGAACAGTTTTTTTATGTGCAACCCACTTAGTATTAACTAATCCTCTGTATGCGTATAAGTATTTTTTGTAAGTGACTAGCTCACCTGATTTTAGGTATTTTAAGTAGTTTGTCCTGCACATTGACTTGTAGTGGTGGTATAGTGCGGTGCTGTTAAAATTTTTCAATGCAAAATCCTTATTTCTCGGGGGCTTAAGTTAATTTACCCAACTATCTTCTTATAACAATACCATTCGCTTGTATGCTGTATCTGTTCCCTCAATTGAGCTAACATATCTCCACTAACGTCAAGCGAACTATAATCTAAATTCTGTATAGGGCAAGATCCAACACATTGGTGCTTTGTAAAATATTCGCAACCAGTACAATCTTCTGATTTTAAAGAAAGGTCCCTAAAAATAGTCCATGCTGATTCATCCCTCCAAATATCTAAAAACCTAGAAACGTTTTGAATGGGGAATGTTCCTGCTAAAAAAGGTTTTCTTAACTTAGGATCTGCTTTAAGGTCAACTGCTAGAGAGTATGAGCAGCCATATACTACAAATTCCTGCCTTTCTGCATCATAATCAAGGTTAGTTCCTTCTCTGCCTGCTGCACAAGATGATCTCTTTCTAAAGACTGGATCAGCATAAATCTTTTTTTTATAATCAGTCTCTATTGTCGTTGTTACTCGTATTCCTAATTCTTCTTTAGTCCTAACCAAGTTTTCTATGACTTCCCTAAATTCTTCTGCAGTAACCATATCATATTTGACTCTTGGATCTCTTACCTGAGGTCGTAATGGTATTACAGTGATGCTTTCTGCACCTAATGATTTTGTTAATTCTCCAAGTTCGTACATCTGACCTTTATTCTCTCTTGTAAGAACTGTAGTCAATCTAAGCCTTGTTTCTGGATTTCTTGATTTTAAATATCTAAGATTTTTTACTATCCTATCAAAAGTATCTGGCCTATAACTATTATGCGTTTCTCTGTTACCATCAATTGAGCAAATAACCCAAAGATTTTTTTCTTCACATAATGCATCAAGTGTCCTTTGGTTCATCATTCCATTAGTAGCAACTGACACGTATACATTCTCTTCTTGGAATTTATGTAGGATATCTAAAAAATTAGGATGTAATGTTGGTTCTCCTCCAGTTAGCCTTACTTCAATTAAACCCTTTTGTGCCATGAATTCAGCTATGTCCATTACAGCATTTGTAGGAATATGAGCTCCATCTTTTCCTGCTTTTATGAAACAAGTGGGACATTCAAGATTACAATACCTTGTAATTTGAAAGTATATCCTTCTTGGAAATCTTGTATGTGTTTCTGGAGTTTCCCCTGTAAAAATTGTTGCATTTTTTGTTTGTATTCTTTGTACTGGTTCTTCTCTAGTTGGTTTTTCATGAAAATCTTTTGGCAGAAATGAATCAAATTCTGTTTTAGTTATAGCAAGAAGTTTACCTGTTTCTGTGTCAAACTTAGTAAATTCGTCAAATTCCGGATGTTCTTTATAGAGTTTAAGCATTTTGTTCTAAGCACCGCCTAATAAACCAATCTAATGTTTGTTCTGTTCCTTCCACAAAACTTTTATCTGCAACAAAACCACCCCTATTTCTAACTAAATCTTTTACTTCTGGTTTAGCACTCGCCAAAGTTATAGGAACAGATACTAACTCCATAATTGGTATATCTCTCTTTCCATCTCCAATATAAGCTGCTTGATCTAAACTAATTCCATTCTTCCCACATAGATAAATAATTGCACTTTCCTTGCTTGCACCTTGTGGCATAACTATTATTTCGTAAGTTGTTTCAACAGTCTTTAAATCTAAACTTTTTTGGGCATATAAACATAATAATTCATGCTTTATCTCTTCTGCTTGAGAATTATCTAACTCTGCTTTACTTAACCTTAGAGTATGCGGTGTTCTTATAATTCTTAACCCTTCTCTTTTTAAACATCTATCAACAAATTCAGTCATGCTACGATGTTCATCAAATTGTTGTTGCCAATCATTATCAAACACATCATTCTCTTGAACATAAGCCCCAAATTCAATAATTCCTCCTTTGTGAGGTATGTAAGGTAACCTTCTAAAATTTTCGAGACTGCGACCACTACATATATAAAAAGGCACTTCAGCATTTATTGTTTCTAACATTCTAACAGTATTCCTATTTAATCCTGTTTTTGAGTTATAATTTTCATGATATAATGTTCCATCAACATCTGAAAATAATATTCCTATCATTTTAGTTTCCTTATTTGATATTCACTTGTTTGCCTATTTCCAGATAATGGCTGGCAAGAATAGCAATCTTTGCATGGTAAGGCATCTCCAAAAGGAAGTGCTGAATAATCCCTGCTTAATTCTGCTCTTCTAAGAGCAGTTAATTTAGGTCCATGCCAGATTTCTGCAATAGATTGGTCTCTTAAATCACCCAGGATTACTGAAGGGTCTAAATGCAGCTTGAAGAGCTCATTAAAACAGACAATAGCATAGCCATCAACACTTATATTAAACCTACCCCAATGCACTAAACAGGCTTCATGCTTGTACTGACCTCCTTCAGATAGTTCTGGAATTATATCATTATAAGTATGGTAGCTTCTTACAAACACATCATCAACCAACCCAGATGATTTCCAATATCTAATAAATTCTTGGTCAGCTGCCTTATCTAGAGATTCAACTCTACTAGCAAGCATCCTAGTAGTAAGATTTCTATCTTGAATATAATCATACATTCTTCTTATATTTTCTGAAACTAATTCAAAAGCATTTACGCCTTTTGTTGCTCTGTAATCTTCTGGAGTTGTGCTGTTTACAGAAACCTCAACTACATCAGTATTATCGCAAATTGCTTCTAATTGTTCAGTATCATTAGTCACTGCGCATGTAAAAATCCATGACCTAACATCATTGTCATGAGTGAATTTCAAAGCTTCAGCCAAATCACCCCACATAAGGGGTTCACCAACAGAATGTATCCTTACAGTCGAATGAGTATGTTGGGAGATTTCTGCAACAATTTTTTTATACAATTCTAAGTCAATCCCTATTTCTCCAAATCGTTCCTTACGTTCACTAGGTTCTGTGGTTCCAACAGGACAATGCACACACCTGCAATAACAATCTCCTCTGTAAACTTCTATGTTTATTATGTTCGGAAATTCAAACTCTTCCTCTGTTCTAAAGCTTAATAATCTGAAATCAACATCTTTACCCATTTTTATCAGCCTATTATTTTATTTCATTTCTGGTATAATGCCACTGCATTTAATTCCTTAGCCCTTTTCTCAGTATAATCTTCAATTTGGATCACTTTGCCTAATGTATGACATCCATCATTTCCATAAGGACAAATGCACAATTGTGATTCAGGTATTGGTAATTGTGAATCAATCTCTACCTTTTGGTCTGTCACTACAGTAACTTGATATTTGTAAGTTGGATCATTTTCTGCGTATGGGCAAAAACCTTCAATTACAGCGATAATAGTTTTGTCGCCTTTATTTTGTGCGCTTAGCCAGTCAATAAACCAACCGCCATGGATAGGCAATACTTGAACGATTCTTCCATCAATACCTTTTTGTCTTAAATTAAAAATCTCTGCATTGTCATAAACTCTATGGATAGAATCATCATCAAAATAAAGATTGTATCCCCTAAAACTAGAAAGGCCTTTAGCTCTATGGTGTGGATGAGCAATTGATTCTCCTAGCATGACATTATTAATATCTCCATCCTCAGTTAAACAAAGCAGATCTTCCAACCCCTTGAACATGTCTGGTTGTTGTTCATAACTCTTTGAACTATCAAAAGGTCTTCTTAATTCGGACATATTTTTATGAACATCCAATATTTGGGATGGTGTCCTAAATATGCAAGTATTACTATCAGTTTCATATACTTCATTTCCCTGATAATCATACATCTTTCCATTATGATATACAAAATGAGGTGGATTCTGCCTTCTTCCTTGGACTGGATGCACGCCATCCTCTCTGGATATCTTCCCATTATCGAATTTTAAATGTAATTTTCTCCAAAGTCCTCCTTCCTCTGAAACATATGCTTCATTAGATTCTCCTAATACAAAATCGTGGATTAGAGTGAGTTTATCATCAATCAATCGAAAACCTCTGTCAACTTTATCAAAATCAGGTACATCACTAAGAGTAAGTTGAACCAAATCTATAGCTTTTGTTACTAATCCATATCTTAAACAGAAAACATCCTTATTAATTTTAAAAAAGTTATCCCAAACAAGTCCATATTGCCTTGCTACATCAGCATCTCCAGTAATTTCATTTTTGCCATCAAAACAACATACAAAATTAAAATCACTCGCAAAGTATAATCCGTTTCCTGCATCAAAGACTGAATGAAAATTGAGGCTTTCTTTAAACTCTGTTAATCTCCAATAACGATCCAAAAATAGTAATCGTGTTGGATCAAAATTAGTGTTTCCATCTTTTTCTAAATTAGAAACAACTATTACAAGTCCTTTATCATTTTTTTCCATTTTTATCACCATTCCCTCATCATTCTTTCTACAACAGATTCAATCATTTTTGTAGTTGATTTTACTCCAGCAGTAGGCCTAGGTGGGAAAACCTCAACTTTCCCCCCATATGATTCAACTAGTTCCATTTCTCTCCTTACAATATCTTGCGACCTGTCAGCATTTGCCTTAAAGAAATAGTCTGGCCTTAATTCTTCCAGAACAAAAAGGCAATTTGGCTCTTCAAGAGGAATTACATAATCAGCACATTCAACATTGCAGATCATATCTAACCGTTCGTTAATGTTCAGGACAGGCCTGCTTTCTCCTTTTTTTGCCCTTATATTTGTATCTGATAAAGTCAATGCAACTAATAAAGGATTAGGGTATTGGCCGAGATATTGTTTTGCATAAGCCATTCCTCGTATATGTCCAAGATGCAATAAGTCAAAACAACCGGAAACAATTCCTAAAGTAGTAGAATCTCTTAGATCAGTTAAAGAGCTAGCTCGAGTTATTCTCTCAGATAAGCCATAATCTGACTCAACAGGAGTAGCCCCTGCTCTCGATTGTATTCTTCTTTCTATCTCATTATCGGCAGCTGAAGCTTGTTGCAAATATCTTGATATACCTTCTTTTTGCCTAAAATAACTTAAATATTCTACAAATTGTTCAGGACTATAAACACCCAAATGTTTAATGTCTCTGATTATTTCTCTAGCTCTCATTTTCATCTACCTGCTGGTTTTCCTCCTGCAATACGTGTAACATTAACATCTCTTATGCAATAAGGGTCTCTTCCATTAATATTTTCATCTAAAAAGTAAGCCATTGCAGGACAGCCTCCATTACATTTTACTTTGTAATAACCACAATCTGTACATCCTTCTCTTGTTAAATTTCTAATCATTTTTAATAATGATGAATTATGCCACACATTAAGCAAATCTTTTCCCCTTATATCTTCGCCCATCATTTCTTCAGCATTGACAAAATAACCACAGGGAGCAATTCTCGCATAAGCATCAATATTAAGTCCAGATGTTCCTAATGGACATTTAGAATTGTCAAAAGGAAAAGGAGCGTAGCCTGATACTTTCCTTCTTTTGCCATCCTGTACACCTTCGCAAAATATATCATAATTTACCCTTATTGCTCCTTGGGGCAATCCCAATTCCTCCCTCATTCTTTGTGATTCGTATGCTGCTTGAACCACTTCTTCAGGAGAAAGCATCTCATCTGATTTTGCTCTGCCGCTTAATCGCATTAGTCCAAAGCTTATTTTAAAGCCATAACCTTGTGCTAACCTGACCATTTGTTCCATATGTAGCATTGTTGACCTCATCAACACCATATTTATTGTTGGTTTTGTTGGATCTGGTGCTGTTTTATTATACTCCGCTATTCTTTCAATAGTTGTAATAACACCCCTATAATTTCCAGACCATCTTATTCTATCATTGACTTCTTCTGGTCCATCCAGGCTTATTCTTATATCTTTAATGCCTCTAGAAAGAATCTGCTCAAGTTTTTTTTCATCAAACATGCCATTTGTATTTAAGCCAACTTCCATACCTGCTTCATTGAGCAAATCAACAATATCAAAAAATCTTGCCTTAATGTTGGCTCTCCTCCAGTCAGCCTTACAGAATAACCACCTAAATCAGCAAACTGTCTGACAATCTCTTCAATTTCTGAGAATGAAATCTCTGCTTGGTTCCACCTAGGTGAATTGGAATCCATAAAACAATCTGTACAAGTTCCAATACAATGCTTTGTCAACTCCCAAAAAAAACTATTTGGGCTTGAAGTTGCATCTGTCAAAAGAGGATATCCTCTCTCTGTTACATCAACAATCTGCACTTTACCAGCTCTGTCTTCTAATTGTAGTAATTCTTGTTTTTTACTTTCATATTCATCTGGTCTGAGAAATTCCCTTTTTCCTATTTCAGTATCTACAAAAAGACCGCCAAATGATTCTTTTTTAAGATTAGCCTTCTTTTCATTTTTATCCCCAATCTACTCTGGAACTCTTAACTGAAGTCACACCATTTCCAACTATTTCTACAGCAGTGTAGCCCCAATTGCTAAATCTATCAAATTTAATCTGTACATCACATGGATGACAAAATCCGAAGTTGTGGCAATCTGTATATCTCATTGACAAATCAACTTCAGGGTCAAATATATCCCCTAATACTCCTTCTGGGTTCTGACGGAATAAATCCCCATAGCACCTATAAACATCACCAGTCGGATCTATTAACAGTTGTGTTGTCAGACATTTGACCTTTTTCTTAGACTTCATAGTGCACGAGTCACCATATCTAAATTGCCCATATAAAGTTCCGTCTAAATAACCTAAAAATGGTTTGATTACACATCCTAAACCAGTACTCATAACCTTCTCTTTTATCAATCGTATTTTCATGCTATTTTGAGGATCCCCTACAAGATTTATTTCTATATCAAATCCAGCTTCTTTTATTCTTCTCACTTTTTCTATTGTTTCTTCTAAATCCATTGCATTAGAATGATACGTTACTCTTATAGCAGCATAAGGTAAATCTCTTTCAAACCTTTCTGGACTAAGATTTTCTATGAATTCTGCAGGATTATATGGCAAAGTAGTTAAAAGATCAACTTTTATGGATTCATCTAACCCATTGACAATATTATAGAAATCAGGATGAGACAAAGGTTCACCTCCATTAAATGTTAAGGTCAACTTTGTTTCTAAACTGTTTAAGGCCCTTATCCATTTTTCTCCTTCAACAATTGGCCTCTGCTTTAATCCATCGCCCTGCTCATTTAGGCAGTAAGAACAAGTTCTAGGGCAGGCAAATGTCAAAAATATTGCTAAGTAATTATCATCCTTTGGCAAAGTAATTTTTTTATCCTGTGATGTTTTAATTGCTTTTTGATTCATTTACAAACCCCTAGCTGAATAATGTCTACAAACAACAGATGTATCTAAATAGATATCAATGCCTTTATCTCTGCAATCTCTCCCGAAACAAAACTCTTCAAAAATCTGGGGAGTGCCATCGATATATCTAAATTCGATTTGTTCCAAAACCTCTCTTCGTATAAGCACAGCAGCCAATCCACTAACATCAACATGCATTAATCTGCCTTGAACTAAGTCTTCAGGCCGTAATAATTTTTCAACATACTCTCCCCTCTTTAGACTCTCATTATCAAAACTCCAAGCCATAGGAAAATAAGTTGTATTTACTCCATGCCTTGCTTTCTGAGGAGCTACTTCATTAAAATACAGGGCAGAACAGACCTCCTTCTGATGTTGCATCAGTCTTTCAACAAGGTTATAGGGTACGATGATATCCTGCTCAATAAATAATAAATAGTCAAATCCCTCTTTTAGAACCTCCTCTCTTAGCATATTCCTAGCCAATACACAAGTCTCTACAACAGTACCCATAGCGGGCATTCTTCTAATGTTCAAATGAGGATAGTCTTGAATTAGATGATCTCCTCCTTCTTGATTTAGTAACAGACTAAATTCCCTATTTGGATAAGTAAGTTTACCCAATTGTTCCAGATATTCCTCAAGACAATACGCTTTATATCTCTTTACAGCCGTAATTGGGCTTCCAATCAATACTTTTTCTTTCATACAAATCCCCTATGATGTTGTGGTGTTTTTAGATATTCGACAACTTCATTATATTTGCTCATAGGATGAGTGCAAAATCCAATGCATTCAATCTTATGGATTCTATCCATAATTTCCTTTCTTTTTTTACCTTGCCATAATCTTTGAAAAGTATCTCCACTTTTATAATCCAATTGACCTATACTCCATTCTTCAACAAACCTAAGATTACAGCATGGATATACATTCCTGTCTGCTGCTACAACAGCTAATAATGGAGAAGCCAAACATCTTCTAGTAATATGCTCGATTCCATTTGCTCCTTTCTGCATGTATTTTCCTCTTCTTGGCGAGTCTCCTCTTGAAGAGAAATATTCTGCTTCGCTGTCAGATATCCAATAATCGATAAAAACCTTCATTTTTCCTGAGTAATCTTTTTTACCTTTTTCAAATGCAGCTAAAAGCTCTCTTTTTTGTTCAACTGTCATGGTATTTTCTCTTCCAGCTTCTTCAAAAAAAGGAGGCCTGAAAAAAACATAATTTGCCCCAACATTATCTCCTAATTTAACTGCTTCTCCAACTAAATCTATTAATGAGTAATCCATTGCAAAAGAAAGCCCAACAATAGGGTGTCTTTGTCCTTGTTTGTCTCTTAGTTGGATCATTTCTTTAACTCCTGCCACAATATCATCAAAATCATCGCTCATATGGTTTCTTTGATGAGACTCTTGAGTTGGACCATCAACACTTATTCTTACGTAACTAGCATTTTTTGTTATTTGGCCATATAACTCAATAAGCCTGCTCCCATTTGTTACTATTCCAACTTCAAATCCTAATCCTCTTGTTTCTTCCAAAATCTCAGCATAAGAAGGATGGAGTGTTCCTTCTCCACCACCTTTAAAGACTATGCCTTCGATGGTATTGTCAACTCTTCGTCATCTTTGACTCTGCTTTGTATTTTATGAGATGTTTTAGCTTATCCCTTCCTAAACTTAGTTTTATCTCTGCTACTTCAGCAGGTGTTTTTCCTTTGAGGCTTT
>Ga0180009_10005633_pt1 | contig 13388 bp, 10 predicted proteins | sample OS_PC_MetaG_FD_123537 | JGI IMG/M metagenome (GOLD analysis project Ga0180009, IMG submission 123537) | Groundwater microbial communities from the Aspo Hard Rock Laboratory (HRL) deep subsurface site, Sweden - OS_PC_MetaG | ecosystem: Environmental > Aquatic > Deep subsurface > Groundwater... | reverse complement strand
GAAAAGGCTGAGGAAGGTATCACCCGGCTCGTGGTGATCCTCGATGATTTCAAGCCAGTGCTCCGCAGGCAGAACCTTTTTCAGGGCGGTGTAAGCGGTCAGCCTTGCTTCCGTTTCAATCTCCCGTATACGCTCAAGAAGGTGCCGCCATTCGACCACCGCGTCCTGATCCGGCAGAGTGGTTAAGGTCCGCTCCATCTCGCCGGCGAACCAGGTCATGCCGCCATGTTCCTCAACCCAGGCAATTTCCCTTGGTTCCAGGCGAACCCCAAGGACCGTGTGTCTTTCCCCTCGCGGGGGTGGGATGGTTTTGTCGCTCATGTGTCAAACCTTTGCCAGAATAGGTTTCACGTATTCGATAAATGCTTCCCTGTAACGGGTGACCGTCTCATCGCCAGACCCAGACACGAATCTGCCGGACCCGATGAACCAAAGGGTCTTGTCCACCACGGCCGGGGGCTCACCCACTAACCAGCCAATCCGGGCCATGACTTTGAATGCCGCATAAGGGTCCCATGCCTGGATGACCCCGCATTCGGATAGGATGGTCAGGACATGCACATCCGGCTTTGCGTAATCGGTGAAACCCATTTCCCGGAGCCAGTCGCAGGCAAGAGGGAAACCCATGCCGAACACGTGGCGCTCGATGATGACCGGCAAACCGGCCAGGGCCAGAGGGTGATGAGCAAAACCGACCACGAATCTTTCAAAACCATGGAATGCCCCGAATCGCGACAGGAACCATGATCCGGAAATGAGCCCTTTTGCAAAAACAACCCAGTAGGACCCCTCCCTGCTCATGTCCATCGGTCCTGGCGGGGTGTAACCTTCGCGGATGGCGGTAAAGAGGCGTTTCCAATCTCCTTGGTACTTCTCAGCGGTCCTCATCGGATCGAATCCGAAAAGGAAGGGCTCCAATTCGTCAATGTCGCCGATGGTGGCGGGCATTCCGCGCTTGTTGGGCAAGGACCGGGCGAATCTCCAATAAACCTCCTGCATATCGCAAACCTTGGTATACCGGGTGAAGGCAAGGAGCCGTTCTGTTTTCGGTCCGGCAAGGGTTTCCAGAAAATCCCGGGCCTCGTGGTAAAAGGTGATGAGCTTTTGATCTGAAATCATGCGCCTCATTGCTCCCTTATCCAGGCGAGGACATCGTTAACGAGGTTAAACGGGATGGTGTCCAGGCTGTCGAACTCCTCCTCCCACTCGCCGAAGAAGTCCTTGGCAGCTATGCCTTTGCGCTCAAGCTGGTTGCGGATATAAACCGCCTGTTTTTCTGTTGCGTATCGAATCCCTTCTTCACGTTGACCTCGGGACTCAGCATTAGTTTGAGTCGGGGACGGGGTCGGTGCTTGGGTTTGCCGGGGCGGTGGAGCTTGTCTCGGCGGGGGTGCTGGTTTTTGCTGACCATTTCCATCCTCACCGTTCAAATAGGCCAGGTCCTCCAGGTCCTGGGTGAAGATGTCGGATGCCGCCGTCCCGATGAGAACCGCAGCTACGAAGGCCCTTTTCTCCGCCATCTTTTCGAGCGTGTTGGCAACGTCATACGGATTGAGGGTCCGGTACTTGCTCTCGAAGTTGTTGCACACCCCGCCCACGTTCCTGACCCAGGCTTCTCCGGTGGGGATGTGGAAAAGGGAACACGAGGCCCGATACTCGATGAATCCCTTGGTGGTGCCGGTGACCTCGCGTCGGGACTGATAATCCTTTTTGGTCCATTGGATGGTGCGGTCGGGATCGTCACGGGCGACGGTGGTGAATTGCGGCTCCAATCTGAACGCCTGGCACATTTTTTCGGCACCGGCCTTCCAGAGGGACGGTTTTTTGCAGCCGGGGATTATGCCGAAATGCACATTTTCACTCATGGCCCGGTCTTTGATGTCCAGGATTTTTCTTGCCTGTTGAACAATCTCCTCGGCGGTCCATTCGTGCCGGACCGGTTGCCGTTCATCCGTTTGCTGTTTTAGCGGTATCGCCATTTTTCTTACCTTTCTTTTTCAGGGGCACAACCCGGCGGGCGGCCATGAGTTCCTTCTTCAATTCCCGATAACAAATGTCCGAGACCCCGCAATACTCAGCACACGCCCAGTTGCGGGCATAGGGCGGCATGGTCTCGGATTCGAACGCCTCGTAAAGGGGGACCAGATTTTCTTCCATGTACCGGTCCACCGTCTGATAAGATTTTTTAGTGGATGACTCCGCCCATTTCTCGACCGGGCAGATGCGGGTTTCCTCCATGCTCATGTACACGACCTCAATTTCCTCGATGTCGTAGGGCACGAGCCATGCGTAAAGGTTGACCTGGACCCTGTGATTTTCGTAAGCCAGGACCAGCCGGTCTTTGTTGAGGTAGGAGGGGATGTTCACGGTGGTTTTGTAGTCCTTGAGCACCTTCTGACTCGGGATGACCAGGTCCGGCGTACCTTCGACCATGATGCCGTCCCACTCCTTCTCGAACCTGGTTTCGATGACCGCGTCCGCGTGAAGGGTGGATTCCTCCATGACCTTGTGCGCAATCTGTCCCCGGAAGGCCCAATACATCCCGCTGGGATAGACCCATGTGTCGTGATGCCTTTGGATAAAGGACGCTCGGTGGCAGTTGGAGATCATGGTGACGGAGATTGCGGTCTTGTTTTTGATGTTGTTGATCATCCCGGCGATGACCGCCTCGTCAAACGGGCAATCCAGTTTTCTGTTCAGTCTTGACCGCGCGCATTCCAGGCAGCCCGAAAAGGGGATACATTCGTCAGTCTTTACGCAATAAAATCCTTTCACCATGGTCTTTTCACTCCTTTCTGTTGTTTTGACTATTCGCAGAAACACCCCTCCTGCTTGTGGAGAATCCTCCGCTTGCTTTTCAAGAGCGGCACTGCCGGCTTTGATTGGGATCGTCGGATTTGAAAAACGACACGATGTCGTTTTTTGGTCAGGTTTGGGTGGCCAGCTTTTCCAAATAGAGCGCCTGGAGATTGTTTTCTGCCAGGGCGGACAGAATCGCATGCACCTCGTGGGGATGAAGGTCTCCCTGGTCCGACATTTCCAAAACCGCGAAGAAACAATCGTAAAGGCCCCGGGATTCGGTGAGACCCGAATCGAACAAAAGCGTCCGCACCTTGGATTCCACGATGAAGAAAACGGGGTGGCCGGCCTGGTTCAGGAACCGACACGCACCCGCTAATCCAATGCCGGGGATTTCCTTCTCAAGTACCAAGGGAAGGGACCCGGCTATCATGCAGTCCTTGTGGACGTAGAACTCTTCAACAAAGGCATGGAACCCAGATGCGGTTTTGCATGCCACAAGAGTCCGGGCCCCCTCGACCACGCCATGGACGAAAGGTTCCATTCCTTCCGATGGCCACCCCGGAACCATCTTGCCCAAGCGCCTTTCCAATTTTTCACCACATGCCGCCACCTTCTTGGGATTGAAATCAAAGAGTGGCTTGGCCAGAACTTCCACATCCTGAACATTCTCCCGGACCGCCTTGGCCTCGGCGAGGATGCCCACCACCAGCCGGAACAGTCCCGACATGGACCGCACCCTTTTGAGCTTGGGCACCTTGGTTAATTCCTTGAAAGCCGTTTCGCCAAGGTGTTCCCGAATCAGGTCCATGGCCACGTTCAAGGAGGCTGCATAATCCTTGGTCATGCCCCACCTCCTTGCAGAAGAACCACATCCTTGGCGATTTTCTCCCAGTTGCAGTATCCGTTGTGCTGGACCTTGAGATAGACCAGGTGCTCAATCTGCCGGGCCAGGGCTTTTTCCAGGTCTGTGTTCAGAGCGGAAAGGCCGTCGCTTACCAGGATGGCCCACCGCACGTTTTCGGCCAGCATGTGCTCAGCTACCTCGTTGAAACTGGTCCCGCCCGTGGTGAACAGGCACCGCTCGGTTTGGTCCACCTCCACGACCTGGGTGCTGAACTGAAAGATGCGACCCACCACGTGGAGAATGGATTTGTAGATGAAGGGAATGAACATGTAGAACCGGCTCATGGACCCTGATACGTCCACGTACAAATCCACCGCCGGTTTCTCCATGCCCACATACTGTTGCCAAAGGACCGGAGCCGCCCCCATGGACAAATTGAAGGCGTCTTTGCGGGTGACGGAATGCGGAACCATAACCGAATATCCTTCATGGAAACACACCGTTGCCCGTTGGCTTATGACTCCGCCGATGAGGGTCTCGACCATGCCGACCTTGGCGTTGTCGAAGACCTCGAACCTCGTTCTAATCTCCGGAATCTCGCAGGATGCCAAAACCATCTTCACCACGGGATCGTTCGGGGAAATGTCCGGGATGGGTTGTGCTTCAAGGCCGTCCTTCACCCGGCCTATGGGAAGGTTTCGAACCGGCCCGGGTCCATGGTTGGAGACGAGGGGCGGGATGTCGGATAATGCCTTGATGATGGCCTCGGTTTTTTGTTCCTCCTTCCTTAGGTGCCACCACTCCAGGACCAAATACATCCATTGATGGTAGCCAGAAAAATCCCGGCACTCGACCGGCGGTTCTTGGATTGCGGCCAGCAGTTCAGCCGCCTGCGCATAAAACGAGGCGTGGGCATTTTTGAAAAGGTTCTCGCCCTCCACCTTGTAGGAGATTGTTTCCCAGTTCACCGCGCTATGGCGTCCCGTGAGAAGCAACCGCATGGGGTCCCCGTCCGAGTAGAACCTCTCCGGTAAGGTGGACAAAACCTGGCGTCTTGCCATGGAGTTGATGTAAACGTCTTCCGCCCAGTTGAAGAGGTCCGGTGGATAATCCGGCTCCGCTGCATCCGGCCACAACTTATGAAGGATCAGGTGGTTACGTTCATGCAGCAGAATGAACAACACATCTTCCGGCCCAACCATGTGCTCCAGGAAGAAAGCTGGGGACAACCTGACCGTTCCTTCCAGGAGATTGATTTGCGCGGTTGAAATGTCCGGGTCAAAAATGATCCGGCTCACGTACCGAAGGATGTTTGGGATGCGCTCCGACCCTTGGCTGCATCTGGACCAATAAGAAAAGAGGTCGTCACTGGCCAGCATCTTCACCAGGAGAGTGGATGCGCCGGTGAGGTCCTTATTCCTCAGCGCCATCTTGATTTTCTCCATTCTCTCCGCCAGTGGATTCATCGGCTCCCCCTTCGATCAGCTTTGCGTCCTTGATGAACTTCTCGATGATGGACTTCAGCACTCCGTATTTTTCAAGGGTCTGGACCGTGGGATTGATGACCACGGCGTCCAGGCGGTACGGGGTGATGAGTTTCTTGATGGCCATGAAACCCTCGGCGGCATATATTGGCCAGGGGATTTCCTTGGTGACCCGACCGTGCAAGGCCACGTGCGGCAGATCGCCGTGGACCACCACCAGCACCTTCGTTTTCCCGGACGAGAGGATGAGGGTGCACACGTCATCGTAGGTGCATTCCCTGAGTTCATCGGCGGTAATGATCTCGTCGTCCCAGAAGATCGGTACACATTTCACGTTGTTTTTATCGATTCGATAGATCTTGGCAAACACATCGTGAGTGTGGAAACACCATGTTTTACCGTCTTCGGTGATGTGGTCCCAGCCCTTGGTCAATGCCTCGCTTTCATAAATCTGTTCGGTCGTCATGGTGCGATTCCTTTCAGGGATTGGATTATGTCTTGAATGCGTCCCGGAATTTCCAGGACAGGAGTTGCTTCTTCGATGAGGGTCAACGTTGCGAAACGGCTGACTGCCTTTTCCATCAAGGTCCGCGAAAGGTCATGTTCCAGCACTCCTTTCTGTTGGAGAATGGGCAACCGCCGAAGAACATCACGGAGGATTTCCGGTTGCCGTTCGGAATCTAAAGACCGGTCTACCGCACCGGCCCAGGCAAGAACATCGGTCGGTTCGATTTCTAAAAGCTCGGGGAGATTACGGGCCATGGTCATGGGGTCGGCGAGTTGGAAGCCTGTCACTATGGTGCGGATGGTCCCACGCACCACGGAGGCGTCCACCCGGGTCCGCACGACGCCGTTGATTTCGGGGATCACCGCCCCGATGTAAGAGGCAACACCGTCCGGCTCGGTGAACACGTCCAAGCCGGAGGCCCAGCGGAGAGCCAAACCTGATGTGACCAAGCTCACCATGAACTTAAGTTGACGCGCATTGAACACTACGGAACTGCTCGACAAATCCCTCATGATCTTTTTGCAAAGGGTTATGATGCGCATCTGCTCGATGCCACCCGGTCTGAAGGCCGAAGCCCTGGCCAACATGCCGCGCAAATCATAACCACCCCGGCCGGTGCCATTGCCCGATAAAATGTCGTCCACGGCAGTGTTTTCCATTCCCGCGATGTTCGGGACTTGGAGGCACACGAACCTCGATGCAAGGGCCATATCAAGGTAGCCGGTGTTGTATGTCTCGGGCGGGTTGACGGCACTGAAAACCATTTTCAAATTGGTGGGCATGCCCAGGAGGGTGCGCTTTCGGACAAGCTCATGCAGTTTGGATTGGATAAATGGGTTGGCACGGTTGATTTCGTCCAGCAGCACCGCGTCGGCGTTCCAGATGGACAGCGGGGTCGGCACGAATTGGAGTGCACCCTTGGCCAGGGTCTTGGGATTTATGAACCCAATCAGATCGTCAAAATTTAGAGTCGGCACCTCGTAGGCACGGAAATTGATATCCCGGCCAAGCAAGGCACGTGCGATGCGCTCCGCCCCTTCGGTCTTGTTCCCGCCGATGTCGCCTACGAAAAGCACCGACAGGTCCGATGCCAGGGCTGAAAGCACCACCGGCTCGATGCCGTCCCATCCATGTATACCCAGTTGGTCGAATAACATTTCCATTCTCCCGAAAATGACCGTCCCCAAAACGCACAAAGGGAAACCGGTTTTCCGGCTTCCCCTTGCAGATTCCTTAACTATTTTTTATCTTATTATATCAAATACTTAGATGTTTGTCAAGATGGAAAATGACGGCTAACTAATTGAAAAGACAAGATTTTTGCGTGATATTCGTGGATAGATATGGATGGAAAAAGGATAAGTCATCAAATTTGCTCGAAAAAAAATGGCACTCACCCGCCAGCAAAGCCCTTTCGAACGTAACGATATTGACCAAAAGATGAACTTTGGGATATAACCTACAGGATTTTAATGTTTCTTGATCTTTCGTGCTTGTACGAATCTTTGGATCAACACGGACTTTGCTCGCATGGAGTCTCCGGGTTGAAATCTTGGAGGATGCATGAAGCTCGTTTGTTTGGACATTGAAAACTTCCGTGGAATCAAAAAAATTAGCATCACCTTCGGACCAACTACCGTCTTGGTCGGAGAGAATAATACCGGCAAGTCTTCGATTTTGGACGCTCTTCAAATTTGTTTGAGCAGATCAATGATCAGACGGGGAGGCCAATTTAACGAATACGACTACCACTTGGACTCAGAAGAAGGACATCCCGGCACGGCCGGTCCGATAAGCATAACGCTTCATTTCTCAGAAATTTCTGAGGATGAATGGCCTGATCCTGTACTCCAAAGCCTTGATCCTGCCCCCCAGGTTGATGCAGTTACTGGTTTCAATACTGTCACATTTCGCGTTACGAGTTCTTATAATAAAGACTCAGGAGATTACATTACTACATGGGCCTTTCTTGACGGCGCAGGAAATGAACTTGTAAAGGCAAAAAATCCTCGTACACTATTAGCATTGCAGCAGTTTTCACCTTTGTTCTATCTTGCTGCATTAAGGGACGCAGGCCAGGAGTTCAGGCCGAAATCTCAGTTTTGGGGACCTTTTGTAAAAAGTTTGAAGCTTGAAGATGCGACTAAGACAGAACTTGAGAAAGCACTATGTGACCTCAATCAAAAAGTTTTAGATAGCCATACAGCATTTGAAGATGTAAGGGCGCGATTAAAAGAAACCACAAAATTGATACCGCTTGGATGCGATGATCCTGTACATATTCAGGCTTTACCTGGAAAAGTATTTGATATGCTATCGAAAACTCAGGTCATGCTAAACTGCCGGTCAGGTGCTAAATTGCCTTTATCCCGGCATGGTGAGGGTATGCAAAGTTTGGCAGTTCTATTCCTATTTGATGCGTTTTTGAAATCCAGATTGGCTGAGGATTATGATTCGGATGCGGAACCCATCTTGGCACTTGAAGAGCCAGAAGCGCATTTGCATCCATCTGCCATACGATCTCTAGGCGAATTGATACAAGAAATAGATGGTCAAAAAATAATCACAACTCACTCTGGAGATATATTGGCGAGCGTACCTTTATCTTCAATCCGCCGATTAGCCAGACACGATGGCGAAATAAAGGTTTTTCAAATTCAGCCAGATACACTTTCACCAGAGGATATGGAAAAAGTCACTTATCAAATCCGATCGCAGCGTGGGCACTTATTATTTGCTCGTTGCTGGTTGCTTGTCGAGGGACAAACTGAATACAGGTTACTTCCGGAATTGGCAAGACAACTCAATATTCCACTTGATATTCATGGCATTTGCTGCATGGAATTTAGTCAATTTGGCAAATTGGATATGATAATACAGATGGCTGATGACTTAGGAATTACGTGGCATGTCATGACAGATAACGACGATGCAGGTGCAACCTATGCAGCTAAAGTTAGAGGTAAATTAAAAGGTCGCAATGAGGCACAACATCTTTCCGTACTACCTGAAAAGGATATTGAGCATTTCCTTTGGTCAAAGAAATATGATTCAGTTTACAAGAGTTATGTCTCTGAGAATCAATGGGCTACGATAAGCATTCCGGAAACTCATCCGGATTATCCAACACAGGTAATAAGATCTTCGATCAAATCAACTTCAAAACCATTTTTGGCTACTGCAATTGCCATCGAGGTTAAAAAAACTGGTTCTCCTGGAATCCCGGCGGAGTTATCTGCCGTTTTAAATGCGGCTGTTCAACTGGCCGAGAAAGTTGCGTGACATGGATTTATCAAGCCTGAATGAGAACCAAAAGCGTGCCGTGGAGTGGGGCGAAGGACCCTTGCTCGTCTTGGCTGGTCCAGGTTCTGGAAAAACGAGGGTTTTAACCTACCGAATTGCGAGGCTTATCGAATCTTCCCCACAACAAAGATATAAAATTTTGGGCCTTACCTTTACCAACAAGGCTGCGGCTGAAATGAGAGACCGGGTCGAACATATGATCCCTGAAGCCTCCACGCGAATCCTGCTTTCAACGTTCCATTCTTTTTGCGCTGACCTCCTACGCCAGCATGGTCATCATCTTGGGCTTCGGCCTGATTTTACTATCCTTTCCGACAGCGCAGACCAAGAAGCCGTTCTGGAAAGTGCGATCTCTCAATGTGGTGCAAGAGAAAACTATTCTCCTGGAAAATTGCTTCCAATGATTACCAGGCTACTTGATCTTAATGTTTCACCCGAAGACGCCAGTTCGGTATTAGAAAAACTGGGAGCCAAAGGAGCCTCAAATTTAGCTGGTATTTATAAAGCATATCGCTCATTCCTCATTGATAACAACCAGCTTGATTTCGGTTCTCTAATTGCCGAGGCAATTGTTCTTCTTGAAAATCACAAAGGAATTAGAAAACAGCTACTTAGAATATTTCCATTCGTCTGTGTTGATGAGTTTCAAGATACAAATCTTTCTCAATTTCTTGTGTTGCGTCAGCTTGTCAATCCTGAGACTAAAAACTTATTTATTGTTGCTGATGATGATCAAATTATATATCAGTGGAATGGTGCTAGTCCAAAAAGATTACAAGAGCTAAAAGATGAGTTCAAAATGACCGTAATTCAGTTGCCTGAAAACTATCGTTGTCCTCCCGAGGTAATTGAAATAGCAAATTCCCTAATCTCGAACAATCTTGGCCGTTCTGCGGACAAAGAACTATTGAAAGCGCATAAGGTTTCGACCGGTTCTGGCTCCCTCAGAGTAAAGCTATTTTCTTCTTTGGAGGAAGAGGCAAAATGGGTTGCGGAGGACATCGCTTCAAGATCGAAGGTAGAAAGACAAAAATGTGCAATACTCGCTCGAACCCGCAAGGTGCTTGATTACTTTATTCCAGCTCTTAAAGCGTCTGGCTTGAACGGTTATTTAAGTATAAGAAAAAATGAATTTGTGACCCCTCAATTCAGATGGTTACATAGTATTTTGAGACTAGCAAATGCACGGCAGGACAAAGAACAGTTGCGGAGAGTATGTAAAGCATTTTTTGCTCTCGAAGGCATCAATCTCGATGTGAAAGACATTGTTTCCCTGGCCTCTTCCGGAGAAGGTGATTTTCTGAGAGCTTGGGCGATTTCTGCATCCAAGCGGTTTGAAATATCTGGTATTACCACCAAATTGCTCGATGAAACCATGGAAAAACTCGCGGATAGACTTGACTTTCGTTCATTTGTTGATGCAGCCTTTCATTGGTTTAAGAACATTGATCTGACTCCACAAGACCCTAATTTTGACGATCAAGAATATAACAGTGAAAAGGATACCTGGAGAAGACTTACAAGCGAAATTGATTCCCAGTATGGAAAGGAGAATGTATCTTTACATAGTTTTTTACAGGAATTTGACCTCCGCTCAAAGGAGCCACCACCCCCCCCCGAAGGCATTCCTTGCTTTACCATCCATGCATCAAAAGGAATGGAGTTCGGGCATGTATTCTTGGTTGCGATTGTTGAAGATCAATTACCCAGTTGGGCAGCTAAGAAAAAGGGTGATGACAGTCACGAAATGCAGGAGGAAAGAAGGAATTGTTTTGTAGCGATCACTCGTGCACAGCAATCGCTTACCATCACGTACTCTAATCGCGTTTTCGGCTGGAACAAAGAACCTTCACGATTTTTATTTGAGATGGGGCTAATCCAGTGACCGATTGATTTAACTTTTCACTTCTTTTTACAATCATTTTCCACACCAAAAGCCATGTATGACTGCCAACCTGTCTCCAATTCCGATTTCCGGTCTCGCCAATCTGGAAGGATGCGGTCCATCGTCCGCCAATACTCCGGTGTGTGGTTACGCTCCTGAAGGTGGACAAGCTCATGGACGATCACATAATCCACAAGTCGGACCGGAAGTTGCAGCAGCCTCCAGTTGAAATGAAGTGCTCCTTTTTTCCCGCAGGAACCCCACCGATAACCAAGGTCGCCTAGGGTGACTTGGCCTGGTACTGTCCCGGCCCTGTGTTCCCAGGAGGCCACCCTCTTATGCAACCAGCGAGAGCCAGTCTCCGAGTACCACCGCTGGAAATGTTTCGGAGCTTCAGCCACATTTTTCCGCCGGAGAAAAAACCAGTGGCCGTCAAAACGAAGGGGAGAATCTTGGTCATCAACTATCTTGAGCCTGTAGTTCCTGCCCAGGTAAAAAATTGTCTCGCCGCTGACAAATTCTGGCTGGTAGGCAGCCCGGGTCATTTCCTGTTTGAGAGCAAGCTTTTGATGGACCCACAGGAGCTTGCTATGGACCCAGCGGGCAAGTTCTTCCTTGTCCGCATCCTCCGGAGCATGAACCACCAGTTCACCCGAGCGGTCCACTGTCAGGCCAAGTTTCTTCCGGCGGGAGCTTCGCCGGATTTCAAATTCAAGGCCACCAATGTTCAGGGTCTCAGTCATTTGCGGGTCAGGTTCTCGTGGTTCTCTTTTGCCAAGGCCACCAATCTCTGGGCAAGGTCTCGTTCCTTCCCCGGCGGGCACACGCCTGAATCATCCAGGTCCCTCACCAATTGCTTGATGAGCAATTCGCGCATGGGCAAATTTTTCCAGAATCCTACTTTCCGAATTTCCTGCCTCACCCTATCCACAATATCCAGGGCCGTATTGATGGCGGTCTTTCGCTGCTCGTCATCCAGTTCCCTCCCTTCCGAGCACGATTCAAAAACCAAGCGCACAAAGGGGACTTGCACTCCGGGGTCGAGGTCGGGAAATTCATTGCGGTCGCCTTGTCGAAGTTCATCAATGAACTTTTTCAATTCGCGTGCCAGGGCATCCGCGTCATCCTTGAACCTTTGAAGAATTTCATTGAGCTTGTCGCTCATTTTCCTGGCGTAGGCCGGATTCTGATTGGTAAAGCCAATGATATGATACCTGGCCGCGTGTTGCATCTGCGCGGCGCGTGCTCTGCTGCTGGTCTGCGCATTCAGGACTTTTTCAAACTCGGCATCGGTGATGGTTGTCGGAGGAATTTTCGGGTCCACGCCTCTTGCGGAAACATGGCCATCTATCAGAGCCTTTACCTTTTCCGCCACGCCCAAAAGGTTGAGGGCAGGGTCACGGTAAAGATTGGCCGCCACTTTGTTTATGAAGCCAAGGAGCTTGGCGTCACGAAAAACATCCGGTGGAACCTCCGGCCGGTGCTCAAGGATATTCAGGGTTTCATAGAACATCCGAAGACGGTTGATAAACTCCGCTCGAATCTTCAGGTCTTCCAGGATGGCCACGCATTGATCCACTTGGCCAAAGAGATCGGTGATGCCTCGGCTGGTAAAGACGGCAACCGCCCGGTCCCGGCGGTCCAGAAGTTTGGGCAGTTCCGCGTTGATGTCTATCAGGGTCCCCTCGATGTCCTGCCCGTCGTAATCCTTGAGGGCTTCATTGAGGTGCCTTGCCACCCCGATATAATCCACCACGTATCCGCGTCTTTTCATACCAGACGCGCGATTCACCCGGGCGATGGCCTGCAACAAGTCGTGAGCAAGAACCTTCCGGTCCAAGTACATCACCTGTTCAACCGGGGCGTCAAACCCGGTGAGCAGCATGTTGTTCACCACGAGTATTGTGAGCGGATCGGTCTTTTCACTTTTTTCTGTCGCGAGCTGCCTTTTGAACCGTGCTATGTATTCTTTCTGATTTTCCTTGTTGGCCCAGTCCCACCAGGATTCGGGGTCATTGTGGTCCCCTGAAATGACGACAGCTATTTCCAAGGCGCGCAGGACGGGAAGATAAGGGTGGACCTTGACCAGCAGTTGAGTTTGCTTGTCGAGCTTTTCAATTTCTTCCTCGGACAGCGAAAGCGTTTCCGGAGGCAATGCCTCCAACCGAGCCGCCAGTTCATCCCTTGCCGCCAGAAGCTTTCCCCGATAGGTGATCGCTGCCCTGCGGGATGTTGCCACCACCTGGGCCTTGAAACCTTCAGGCAAAACGACCCCGGCGTAATGGCGCATCATGTCGTGCGCCTTGTGCTCGATGAGCATCGGCGCTTCGAGGATGTCACCCTCCGTTCCATATTTGGCTTTGATTATGGCCAGGTCTTCCGCCGAATAATCCCTGAACATGTCTTCGAACAATTGGTCCAGTCCCGTAGCGTCCGTCACCATTCCATCAGCGGTCCGGCCTTCATAGAGAATCGGTACGGTAGCTCCGTCCAATTCCGCGTCCTGGAGAAGATACCGGTCAATCCAATCCCCGAAAATTTCCCGGGTTTCGGTTTTTTCCT
>Ga0180009_10005632_pt1 | contig 13391 bp, 12 predicted proteins | sample OS_PC_MetaG_FD_123537 | JGI IMG/M metagenome (GOLD analysis project Ga0180009, IMG submission 123537) | Groundwater microbial communities from the Aspo Hard Rock Laboratory (HRL) deep subsurface site, Sweden - OS_PC_MetaG | ecosystem: Environmental > Aquatic > Deep subsurface > Groundwater... | reverse complement strand
CGTGTTCATTTCCATGTTGGGACTCAACCAAAGTGGCCTTGTCTGCGCTCCTGATCGTCCATGGAAGACCCTGAAAGATGCTTTTGAGTGGGCCAGGAAGGAAAAGAAGGGGTTGACCTATATGTTTCAGGGTTCTGACGACCGGGATGCGATGAAGCGCATCGCCGCCAAGGAAGGCGTAAGTCTTTCCCTTATGCCCAGCACCGGTGGTCCTTCGATCATATCCGCCGTCATGGGCGGCCATGCCGACCTGGGGCATTTGGGCGCCATTTTGTTTGAATACGTCAAGGCCGGCAAATTGAGGCTGTTGGCCGCCACAACTCCGGATAGGCTCACGCCATTATCAGATGTGCCCACCTTGCGGGAACAAGGCTGGGACGAATCGGTGGAAATGTTTGTGGTGCTGGCCGCGCCAAAGGGTCTTCCCGATGCCGTAATGGCTCAATTGGATAAGGTTGTGGACACTCTGGGAAAGGATGAAAAATTTCGGAAGTTCATCTCCGAAGATCTCAAAATGGGCCCGGTACCTTTTGGCAAAGATCATGCTAAAACCTATATGAAGCAGGCCTATGAGCGCTTTGGGCGCGAAGCGGCAGAAATGAAGAAGAAATAACAGGCAAGGCGCAACAAGACGGTTGAGAGAGATTCCGGTTTTGGGATCTCTCTCCCAGCCGTAAAGGGCCGGGCGCCAAAAATGAATCTGCTTTATGTAATGTATATCCAGATAGTGTAAGCACAGAATTAAAGAATATAAATCAGCTTTTAATTCGCTCGCTATCGCGGTTCAAGGAATAATGTTATGACGATAATACAAAGAGACAACCTCATCTTTGGCTTCATTGCTTTAGGCAGCGGGGCCTTTTTGTTGTGGATCATTCCTGCCTATTCGCCTCCCTATCCGGGTTACGGCGTTTCCGCATCGCTTTTACCCAATGTGACCGTTGGCATTATGCTGGTGCTTTCGGTGTTGGCGCTGGTGCGTAATACTTTGTCGTATTTATTGGTAAAACCAAGAAAACCGGAAGAAAGCCCGTCAGGGAACACGAGTATAGTGGACAAAGTTCAATTGTGGCACCTTGCGCGTTTCTTGATCCCCTGTGTCCTGCTGATGCCCGCTATGCAGTGGTTGGGTTTTATTCCGGCCGGGCTCGTGTTTATGCTGGTGATCCAGTACTTTTGCGGGCAGCGCAAGCCCGTTCCTGCGGTGCTCGTGGCTGTTGGTATGGTGGGTATTTTGTATGCGGCCATGCGTTATGGACTTGGCGTCCCCATGCCGTGAACCAGGACATTTTCGATTGGAGTAAGTATGATAGAAGTAATCATGGCAGGCTTTATAGATGCGCTGCATCCTTTAAATCTGCTTTTTGTGTTAGTGGGTGTCATCGCGGGTGTGGTTGCGGGAGCTATTCCGGGCATTAATGGGCCCATGGCCATTGCGCTGTGCATACCGTTATCGTACTACATGTCCCCTGTGGCGGCCATCGGTTTTCTGGTGGGTCTCAATAAGGGAGCTTTTTTTGGTGGGTCCATCTCCGGCGTTTTGCTGAATACACCGGGTACGCCCGAAGCTGCGGCCACCACGTGGGACGGCTATCCCATGGCGATGCAAGGTAAGGGCGAAAAGGCTTTGCGTATGGCCCTCTATGCGTCGGTTACAGGGGATGCTTTTTCGACCGTGGTGCTTATTTTGGTGGCCGCACCCCTTGCGACGGTGGCCTTGTATATGGGGCCGCCGGAAATCTTTGCATTGATTTGCCTGGCCATGACCATCATCGCAGGGCTGGGAACCCAATCTATTTTGCGGGGTCTTATAGCCGCCGCGTTTGGGGTTTTAATAGGCACCGTTGGCATGGAGCCGGTATCTGCACTGCCGCGTTTAACTTTTCATATATATCAATTGGAAAGGGGCATATCACTTGTTCCCATCGGCATCGGGATGTTGGCTTTTTCGGAAATCATCATCCAGTTAGAGCATTATATCAAACATGGCGCCGACGCATGCACAATGTCATTCTCCTCTAAACCGGAAGACCGCTACATTTCCTGGGCCGAGTATCGTGGCCTCATCAAAACGCTCTTGCGTGCATCCATTGCCGGCACAGTGGTCGGCGCTTTGCCCGGCCTCGGCGCGCCGGTGGCCTCGTTCTTTGCCTATGACCAGGAAAAGAAAAGATCAAAAACACCTGAAGAATTCGGAAAAGGAAAGCTTGAGGGCATCGCCGCCTCAGAAGCGGCCAACAGCGCGGTCGTTGGGGCCAGTCTGATTCCTTTGTTCACACTGGGGATTCCGGGCAATGTGGCCGCGGCCCTGCTCATCGGCGCGTTCGTCATACACGGCATGATCCCTGGTCCTTTGATGTTTGATCAGAACGCACAGTTCATCTACGCCATTTACGGCAGTTTAATCATCGCCAATATCTTTTTGCTGGGTGTCGGGCGCATCGGGTTAAAATCATTTTGCAAGGTGGTACAAGCCCCTGCCGTTATCCTTTATCCCATGATCATTTTTACTTGCATCATTGGCGCGTATTTAGCTGAATACGCTGTGTTCGATGTGACGTTAATGTTGTTTTTTGCCTTTGTTGCATATTTCATGAAAAAGTTTGACTTCAACCACATCTGTTTTATTATCGGATTTATACTTGCCCCAATCTGGGAAACGTCGCTTCAGCAAGTCATCATTTCATCAGAGCAGAATCCTTATATGTTTTTAACTCGTCCTGTGGCCATCATTTTAATGTGTATTACGTTTTATGTTGTTGTAAAGTCAATTAGAGGATCGTTTAAAAAGGCATTATCGGCATGATGCAGCCGTCCGACAGCCGTGAAAAGGATACGTTTTATCTTGACTGGCCAGAGGAGCAGGCTGGCGACGGTAAGCTTTTTTCCCGTTGGGCCCAACCAGGCTCAAACATCTGCCTGGACTTTCACGGAGACCCTGTTAACGCCCAACTGGTGGTATTTTCTGACGGAAACCACCATATGGCGCTTAAGGACTGTCTGAACCTTTTTTTAAGAAAGAACAAAGGGTTATCCGGGATATTTTACGCAACCACACCGCCGGGCCCCATTGTGAATTTGCTCAGGACCGGCGGACTTCAAATGGGCAATTTGAGCATCCGTGTATCTCCCCATGTCTTTATCAGCCCACCGCGAGTGCTTGATAATCTGGTTGCTGAAGGCTATATGCAAACCCATAAGCCGTTTATGCGAAATCGCGGCAGTGTATTATTGGTTAAAAAGGGAAATCCGAAAAATATTTCAGGAGTTGCGGATCTCGCGCAAAAGAATCTTCGTCTGTTTTTGTCAAACCCGGAAACTGAAACGGTGAGCTATAGAGGGTATGTGGATACCTTAAAAGGAATGGCTGCTGGAGAAGAGATTGAGCTGTCGTTTTTAGCAGATGGGTCCGGAACAGGGATCGTTTACGGCGAACGAATTCATCACCGGGAAGCGCCCCAGGCGTTGGCCGATGATCGCGCCGATGTCGCGATTGTTTATTATCATCTGGCATTACGCTATATAAGGATTTTCCCTGCCCTGTTTGAAATTGTTCCTCTGGGGGGAACGGCGCAAGAGCCCCAACCGACCTCAAAAAATATTATCAGCCTGACGCATGCCGGCATCATTGGTGACGGCGGTAGCTGGGGAGAAAGATTTTTTCGGTTTTTATCAACGGAACCTGTCAGTGATATTTACGCATATCATGGGTTATTGCGTGCGAATGAAAAAAATATTTAGCGATAATCAGTCGGATCATGGATGTGGAATTTAAACAGTACTTGACAGAACTTGAAAAGAGCAATATGTATTATCCGGAAAAGGAAACATAGCATGTTAAACAACCCAACCGGACAATATTTATTTTTAGACGCTTCTTTTTTAGCTTTAGAAGCGTCCATCCGGTTGTTTAGCCTTTAAATAACAGCATAAACTCCCCGGGTGGACCCAGCAACGGTCTGCCCGGGGTTTTTTTAGGCCCCGGGAGAAATCTCTCGGGGTTTTTTATTTGCCGATGGGGTCATAAACCATAACGCGTGTGTGACTAAATTTTATATGGAGGAATTAAAATGCTACTGGTGTTGAAAAAGGAAATTACGGAAGAAGAAAAAAGTATCATTCACTCAATGCTTTCCGAGCAGGGATGCATCGTTCGGGAAATTGCCGGCGCCGGCCAGAATGTTATCGGGGCGGTGGGAGGTAAAAACAAGAACGTCCAGATGTTTGAAAAACTTCCGGGTGTTGAAAAAGTCATTCCCGTTTCAACCGCTTTTAAACTGGTCAGCCGGCAGATGCATCCCGAAGACACCCGTGTACGTGTCGGCGATGTGACCATCGGCGGGGAGCGGATTGTCGTGGTGGCCGGGCCCTGCGCCATCGAAAACAGAGGGCAAGCCCTGGCGATTGCGCATGAGGTCAAAAAATATGGGGCGGTGCTGTTCCGCGGCGGCGCCTTTAAACCCAGATCTTCCCCCTATTCCTTTCAGGGCATGGGCGAAGAAGGGCTGAAAATTCTGGCGGAGGTGCGGGACGCGACCGGTCTGCGGGTGGCCAGCGAAATGACATCCCCCGCCCATGGGGAACTCATGCTAAAATATGTGGATATCGTGCAAATCGGTGCGCGCAACATGCAGAATTTCGAACTTTTAAAATGCGTGGGGCAGATGAACAAACCGGTCATACTAAAGCGCGGTTTGTCGTCAACGATTGAAGAGTGGCTGATGTCGGCCGAATATATTCTTTCCGAGGGCAATGACCAGGTGATTCTGTGCGAAAGGGGCATCCGCACGTTTGAGCCCTATACCCGCAACACGCTGGATCTATCCGCCATCCCGGTGTTAAAGGCGCTGACCCATCTGCCGGTAATGATTGATCCGAGCCATGCCACCGGCATACGCGAAAAGGTTAGCCCCATGGCCCGGGCGGCGGTGGCCGCGGGAGCGGACGCCCTGATTATCGAGGTGCACAATGAACCGGACAAGGCTCTTTCCGATGGCGCCCAGAGTCTTTATCCGAAACAGTTTGGACAACTGATGCGCGATATCTATGTGATTGCGCCGGTGGTGGGCAAACAGCTGGATTTCGGCTATCTGGAAAAGGCGACGGTAGTCAGTCTTCTGCAGCAAAATAGCGGAAAAAGCAAACCTTCGGCCGCTTTTCTGGGCGAACCCGGGACCTACAGCCATAGAGCCTGCAACCAGTATTTCGGTTCAGAGGTTGCCGCCGTTTCCAAACCGACCTTTCGGTCCATTTTTGAGGCCGTCAAAACCAATGAAGTCAATTTCGGGGTGGTGCCCCTGGAAAACTCCCTGTCCGGAAGCATTCATGCCAACTATGACCTTCTACTCGAATATGATTTAAAAATCATCGGGGAATTAACCCTGCGCATTATTCACCATCTCATCGCTCATCCGGAGACCCAACTTGAAGACATTAAAAGGGTTTTGTCGCCGGTTCAGGCGTTTCAGCAGTGCGGCCGGTTTCTGGAATCGCACGGCAACTGGGAACTCGTGCCGGTCAAAGATACCGCCAGCGCGGTTAAGGCAATCAGCGAAGGGCACAGCCCCGGCGATGCCGCCATCGGCAGCAAAGAGGCTGCCGAGATTTATGGAATGACGGTCGTCGAGGAAGGGATCGAGACCGACCCCCGCAACTATACCCGCTTTGTGATTGTCGGGACCCAATCGCTTAAAAAAGGGGATTGCGGGAAATCAGCGCTTATTTTTTCCACCGGTCATCAGCCGGGGTCGCTGTTTGAAGTAATGAAGATCTTTGCGGAAAACAACATCAACCTGGTCAAACTGGAATCGCGGCCCATTCACGGCAAGCCGTGGGAGTACATGTTTTATGCCGACGTGGAAGCGGATGTTGAGGCGGAAACATTTAAACCGATTTTAAACCGGATGATTGAAAGGACTGATTTTTTAAAAATTTTGGGAAGTTATTGACAGACAGCAACTCCGAAATTTGAAATCGGGCAGTTTTGTGGTATAGAAAACAAATCGATCGGTACAAGGTCCGATTTAAATTGCTGCCTTTTAGCATGTTCGTTAGGCGGCGATGGAATGCTTTCCGCAACCGGATGTAAAAAATATGATATTAACCGCCGAGATTCAAAAAGAGATCCTCGCCAGGATAAAAAAGATTCCCATCGTTAACACACTTCAAATAAAAGTCGTTTCCCTTTCCGATGGGTATTGTGAAACCCGGGTTCCCCGGAAGCCGGGTTATGACGGGGTCTTTGAATCGTTTCATGGCGGGCTGTTAATGACCATCGCCGACAGCACGGCCTGCTTTGCCATATTTACCAAAACAGGACCCAAGGTCAGGTTGACGACCACGGACATGAATATACGATTTCTTGCGCCCTGTTTAAGTGATGTAACCGCCAAGGCAAAAGTGATAAAAATAGGCCGCACCTTATGCCCGGTTGCGGTTGATCTGTTTGATACGGCCAACCGGCAGGTGGCCGTGGCCCAGGTTGGTTATATACTGCTAAGCAACTGAACCCGGCTTTAAAATTGACGGGAAAAGAGGCAAACATGCGTAACTTTGATGCGGTAATCGTCGGCTCCGGAACCGCCGGACAAACCGCCGCATACGACCTGCAGGAAAAGGGGCTGAAGGTGGCTGTGGTTGAAAAAAGTGACCGGCCCGGCGGAACCTGTGCTCTGGCCGGCTGCCAACCCAAAAAATGGTTTTTTGAGGTTACGGAAACCGTTGCCAGATCAGAGCATTTAACCGGCAAAGGAGTCGCCAAGGCTGCCAAGGGAGTCTGGGCGACCATTCAAAAACAAAAAAGTAGTTTTACCGCCCGCATTCCCTCTGGAACCGTGAAAGGTCTTAAGTCGGCCGGCATTGCTTACATTAAGGGGAATGCCAGATTTATTGATACCGGTACGCTGGCGGTGGACGGGAAATCCTTAAAAGCCGGCCATATCATTCTGGCTACCGGCGCCCGGCCGATGGAATTGCCGTTTGAAGGAAACGAACATCTTGCGACCAGTGATGATTTTCTTGGATTGAAACGGCTGCCCCGGCGGATCCTTTTCGTCGGGGGTGGATTTATCGCCTTTGAATTTGCCCATTTCGCAGCCCGACTGGGTTTGCCGAACGTCCGTATCGATATTCTGGAAGTCACTGACCGGCCGCTGGGTCCCTTTGACCTGGAAATGGTTGATTTGCTGGTGACGTCCTCACGGGAAGAAGGCATCCGGGTCCATACCGGCACCCACATCACATCCATTCAAAAAAAAGCCGGTGAAACCATCATCCGGACCGATCCACGGCGTATCTTTAAGGCCGATCTTGTTGTTCACGGCGCCGGAAGAATTCCGAATGTGGAGTTCCTTGACCTTGGGGCGGGCAATATTGGTTACTCTAAAAAGGGAATTAGTGTCGATGGGGGGATGAAAACTTCCAATCCGCGCGTTTACGCAATCGGCGATTGTGCTGCAACGATTCAGCTGGCCCGGGTGGCTGATTACGAGGCCCATGTGGCGGCACAAAACATTTTAGCCGAACGCGGCCTTGCCGAAAGCGCTCGGATCGACTATGGGGCCGTACCCGCGGTTCTCTTTACCTATCCCCAGTACGGTATGGTTGGAAAAACCGAAGCGGCTTTAAAACAGGAAGGAATCCATTACCGCAGAAGTTTTGAAAAAAACCTGGGATGGCCCACTTATAAACGAATCGGTTTAAAACATGCAGCCTATAAGATTCTCGTTGGAGAGGATAATCGGATCTTGGGCGCCCATTTTCTTTCCGACAATGCCGGCGGCATGGTCCATACCATCAAAATGGCGATGGTCAACGGCATTTCTGCGGATGAACTCTACCGGCAATGCATCATGAGTCCATATCCGACACGCGAAAGCGACCTGATTTATATGCTGGAACCGTTCCTTTCATAGCAGGCCGTTGCAAAGCTGCGGCTGAGGTCGCCATGCGGCGTTGCTCGACTCTCGCCAATGCTCATCCCGCCTTGGCGGGACTGCGCTTGTCGAATCGTCGCGCGCCTTGCCTGGCGACCTGATTCTTGTTTTTCAACAGCCTGCCAGCGCCCCTCTTTCAGCTCGCCGGATTGCATCAACGGGAAAAAGCTGATTCAAAGCCCCGTATACCGATCCCTGAGAACCGTTAGGCTTGATTCTGCTCCCTCAGGAAAATATCCAGGGCTTCGATGACCACCGCTGTAATGGTTGACCCGTTTTTCGAAGAAAACGCCTCAATTCGTTCAGCCAGCCGGCAGGGGATGTTAATTTTAAGCTCCTGAGTCAGGTCCGCACATTGCTCTTTGAAATTTTTACTGGTCATTATTACACGTCGCCTCTTGAGGTTGAAAATTCCACCCGAAAACACTCTGAAAAGGAGGTTTGCGGCTGGGTCTATCTTCAATATTAAAAAATTTTTTGATTTATCCGCAAGATCAGTATAAAATACATGAAACAATTGATAAAAGTCAATGGGCACCCTTTTGGATATAAAGGAATTAAGCAATGGAAAAACAACTGATTGAATTTATTGACGGCATCAAAACAAACAAACAGGTCGGCTCCTTTGATGAAGCCTCGACCAAACAGGCGATCGTATTAAGATTATTGTTTTTGCTGGGCTGGGATATTTTCAATGTTGACGAAGTAAATCCCAATCTTGCGAATGAATCGCAGCAGGCGGATTATGCCTTAAGCATAAAAAACACCCGTAAAGTCCTCATCAAAGTCGTTAAACCGAAGGAAACCCTGGATAAATATCAGGAAAAAGTTTTTGATTATGCTTCCAAAAAGGGGGTTGAATTTGTAATTTTGACCAATGGCGTTATCTGGTGGTTTTATCTTTCATCACATAAGGGCAATGTGCTTCAAAACCGATTTGTCGTATTGGATTTTTCCAAGCAAAAGACGAATGATATTGAAGAGCAGTTGACGGCCTTTTTGAAAAGGGATGAGATTTCAAAAGGTGCGGCCATAAAAAGAGCGATGGATATATTAAAAAATAAACTACAGCAGGCCGCCCAGAAGGCAATCCCGGAGGCCTGGTCCAAGATATTGTCTGAGCCCCATGACGTGCTGATCAAACTGATAGGTGAAACCGCTGAAAAAATGAGTGGCGCTCCGGCGGAAAAGGATGCGATCATCAAATTTTTAAGCGAATATTTAAAGCAGCCGCAAAAAATCGAAGCGCCGTCATTGCACCTGGAAGGAAAAGCATCGCCCAAAACGGAAAAGGCTGTGTTGCCACCTGAAAAACCAACGCAAAAGTCTTATGACGGGGAATCCATTACCTCTTTTTCATTGAAGGGGAAGATTTACAAAGTTAAATCCTGGGAGGAACTGCTGGTTAAATTGTGCGAAGTTTTAATGACGGAGTATCATCAGAATATCGACAATCTTCAATGGCATTCGATCGGCAAAAAATATTATTTCAATAAGAACCAAAACGAACTGCGCTTTCCGGCGGGCATTGCCGGAACAGAAGTTTTTGTTGAAACCTATTTAAATCCGAACGAGACGGTTAAGGTTGCGCTTTCGGTTTTGTCGGAATTGGGATTTGCCGGGAACGACTTTAAAATTAATCATTAGTCAAGATGAAATGTGCCTGAAATAAAAAGGAGGGCTGACGACAATGAAAACGCTGTTTAAATCCATCAGTTCGCTCTTGTTTCTACTTTTGATCTTTTCGTTGCCGGCGGCTGCGGCATATTACGACCAGAATGGGGTCGCGGTGGACAAAGTCCAGTATGAGAAAATCGTCAAGATGCGCCAAGCGAACATAAATAAAATAAACGCAGAAGGCTATAGCGAAGATAAGGCGACCCTGGAAGACCCCGTGCGGTTAAGAAATAAAAGAATTGAGCAGTGGAAAGCGCTGCAAAATCAAAAAAAAAGCCGTGGCCGCTAGAGCCCCGGTGTTGCCGATTTTCAGTTCTATCTTAACCTGTTTCCTTGCGCTGGTTATAATCCTGTCATTTGGATTTCTGAAATATAGCTATCCAATCCATGAAAACTCGGAGTGTCAATCCGAATTTTCATGGTTAAATGGTAGAATCAAAAAAAATCCGCTGACCACGTCTCTAAAAATCCGACAGGTTCTGGTAAAAAATGACCGTGGCCGGACTGGTCGCATTCGGGTCGGTGACCACGTTCACGCAGGCGGGTTTTCCCGAGGCTGCCGCCCGCTCAATGGCCGGAATGATGTCTTCGTCCCTAGTCACCATCTCGCCGTAACCGCCGAGACCTTCCACCATTTTTTCGTAGTGCCGCATCCCCAGTTCCGCGCAGGTGCATCGGTCCGCTCCGATGCTCATCTCCTGGGAATGTTTGATCATGCCCCAGGCGCAGTCATTGTTGACCACGCAAAGGATGGGAATGTTGTGCCGCACGGCCGTGTCGAACTCCATGCTGTTGAACCCGAATGAGCCGTCTCCATTGAGAACGATCACCGGTTTGTCCGGATGTGCCAGCTTGGCGGCGATGGCAAAGGGAATGCCCGTCCCCAGGCAACCCAAAAGCGCGCCGGCGGGAATCTGCACACCGGCCCGGTGGATCGAGCTGAACCCTGCCAGAGCGTAATAGCTCGTATCCCCGCCGTCGGCGACATAGTAGGCGTCCCGGCCGAAGACTTCCATGATGCGATCCACCAGGCGGATCGGATGGATGGGATCGGACGGGGTCCGACGCTTTTCCAGTTCGGTAGCCATAAAGGCCTTGGTGGCGCTATTGAGCTTGACAAGCCAGTCGCCGTGGTCGCGCTTTTCAAGCAGCGGCAGGAGCCGATCAAACACGTCCCCGCAGTCGCCGGCAAGACCGATGTCGGCCGGCCGGTTTCGATCGATTTCGGTGGGATCGATGTCGATCCGGACGACTTTGGCGTTGGGGAACAACCGGCCGGACTGAAGCACCCAGTTAAAACGAATCCCTGCGGCGATGATTACGTCGGCCCGGGGCAGGCCCGTCATGATGGCGGTAAAACCGCCGTCATTGATGCACAGGGGGTGATCGTCGGGCAGCACCCCCCGGCCGGCGTTCATTAGTGCGAAGGGGACGCCGGTCTTTTCAATAAACGACCGGTGTGCGTCGTCACGGCCGCTGTGGCCCACCCCGCTGCCGCCGATAAAGATGGGCCTTTGGGCGCCGTTGATCAGCCCTGCGGCCGCCGCCAGCTCCGAATCGGCGGGATGCGTCGAAGTTTTGTGAACTCGTCGGGGCGGGATGCTGATGGAGGCCAAGTCCGCCTGGGCAAACAGGATGTCCGGCGGCAGCTCCAGAAACACAGGGCCCGGCCTGCCCGAGACAGCGTGTTTAAAAGCGATGGACAGGTATTCCGGTATGCGCCGGATGTCAAAGCAGGTGGCGCTCCATTTGGTTGCCGGTTTGACCATGTCGATCTGGTTCATCTCCTGAAGGGCGCCTTTCAGGTCATCGCGAAGCGGGTGCCGGCCGCACAGAACCACCACCGGCGCTTTGTCCAAATAGGCGTTGACGATACCCGTCAGGGCATTGGTGAACCCGGGTCCTGCCGTTACCAGGCACACACCCGGGCGGTTTGTGTAAATAGACCAGGCGTGCGCCATCATGGCCGCGGCCTGCTCGTGGCGTACGTCGACGGCCCGGATGCGGTATTCGGTCAGGCCGTCCAAAATGCTTTCGATATGCCCGCCGGAAATGGTAAACACCATGTCGATATTTTCAATTTCCTTGAGGTATTTGGCAACGAGATGTCCACCGCTGATTGCCGGCATGCGTTCCTCCTTTGTTTACCCTGCCGCAGCAGGAGCTACAGGGCCAGTTTCATTGCATCCTCGAACCATTGGGCGTAAACGCTCATCCCTAAAACCTTCAGCTTTCCTTCGGCCGCAGCATTGAAGGAAGCGTCCTCGCGTTTGTCGGTCATCACCGCAAAACCGGTTGCCGCGTCTTTCCAGACCAGCGCCACGTCGAAATCGTTCCCATCGCCGCAAACCGATGATACGGACCCCTTGTCAAAGACAAAAAGACGGGCCCGTCGTCCATCTGCCGTCTTGATGAGAACCCGCACGTGCGATTTGGCGATATGTTTTTTAAAGTCCGAATTTTTCAGGGCCGCCCATTTTAGAACCAAATGGAGGGCCAGCAGGAGCAGGGAAAATTTCATGAGGTTCTCCTCAGGTGACGGGATGATCGCTAAACGACACAACGGTCTTTGCCGCCCGGTGCCTGTCCTTTTGAAGGTTCACCTGGATCATCCGCCGGTAGTCTTGGATGCTGAATTTGTGTGTGACCAGCATGTCCGCGTTGATTTTTTTACGGCTCATGAAATCCAGGGCGATGTCAAAGACGTGCCGCTCTTCGCCTTCAAGGGTGACGGCGCCGGATGCATAGACGCCCTTGATGGTTTGAAGCTTCAGCCAGAGCGGCGTCAGATCAAGTTTTACATCCCCGCCGATTCCAACGACGCTGAGCGTCCCCCTGGCGGCAAGCAGCCGCATGCTTAGATTCAGGGTCGCTGCGCTGCCCACGGTATCATAGATCCTGTTAAAGCCTCCCATGGGGATCTTCATGCCGAGCATGGGCTTGTAGATTTTAGCGCCGGTGATTTGGGCGGTTCGCTCAAAAACCTCGCTTATGGGGATGATGTCATCTGCTCCCGCGCGCCCGGCAAACTCCACGGCCACGGACGACGGATCAATCAGGGCGATGCGGCAGCCGGGCGCCAGGGCGCGTACCGACTGAATGATCAGATTACCGATTACGCCGCCGCCGATTACCAGGATTTTTTCACCTTGGGCGGGAAGGTTGTCGAACAGGGTCTGCAGGGCAACGGCCAGGGGTTCGGTCATGACGGCGGATTCGGGACTCAGGGAATCCGGAACGTGAAAGAGCTGGCTTTCATGGGCGCTGAGATACGGCGCGAATCCACCGTTGACAGCGCTGTTGATGCCGATAAACATGCCCGGCGGCAGATTTCCTATGGCAAAATTTTCACAGTTTCCCGGCCGGCCGGACCGGCACACGGGACAGGGCGGGTCGATGCCACGCGTTCGGCATCCCAAGGCTGGATTGACCACCACACGATCACCGGGTTTGAAAGAAGAGACCCGTGATCCCACCGCCACGATTTCAGCAACGATTTCGTGGCCCAACACACAGGGAAACGAGGTAAAGGGAGATGCCGTGGGTGAATCGTGCAAGTTGATCAGGTGAAGATCGCTTCCGCAGAAACCGCAATAGATGGTTCGCAGCTTGACCCACTCGGGGGTCGGAAGCGCGGGCTCGGGGATATCTACGATCCGGATGGTACGGAAAGGCCCCGAATAAAAAACGCGGCTGCCGAAAACCGCACCGAGAGCCTTGGCGGCGATAAATTTGGGAACATTGACGCTGAACTGCAAGGCCTTCATATCCCCTCCGGAT
>Ga0180009_10005631_pt1 | contig 13391 bp, 8 predicted proteins | sample OS_PC_MetaG_FD_123537 | JGI IMG/M metagenome (GOLD analysis project Ga0180009, IMG submission 123537) | Groundwater microbial communities from the Aspo Hard Rock Laboratory (HRL) deep subsurface site, Sweden - OS_PC_MetaG | ecosystem: Environmental > Aquatic > Deep subsurface > Groundwater... | reverse complement strand
GCCGGCATTTACGGATCAGAACCGTTAACAGGTGAATTCAAAGATTATGATGTCAGAGACAAAAAAGACAGTCTTGCAGGCAACCCTCCCGTTAAAATAAAACATCAGGTCAACGGCCCTGGAACCATTGAGACCTATACGGTTATCTATTCAATGGATCAAAAGCCTTCCTATGCAGTGCTGTATGGAAAAACCCGGGATAACTTCAGGTTTATCGCCAGGACCAAAGACCATCCGGATATTTTCAAATTGTTGATAACAAAAAGTCAGGTTGGACAACCTGTAGCGTTAAAATTTGATGTTACCCAAAATATAAATATTGCCGAGCTGGTATAGCCTTTTTCTTATTTACCGGAATTTTCCTCATCTTTTTTCAGCAGTTGCTCATGAAGAATTTTATAAAATTCCTGGACCTTGATCGGTTTGGAAAGATAAGAATTCATGCCCGCCTCAATACACATTTCTCTATCCCCTTTCATTGCATGGGCTGTCATGGCAATAATCAAAACATTATGATCCAGGACACGGCTATTGGGATCACGGATGGCCCTTGTGGCATCAAGTCCGTCCATTTCAGGCATCATGACATCCATTAATACAACATCGTAACGAGTCTCTTCCAGGGCTTTGATTGCTTCTTTCCCATTTTCAACCGCATCAATTTTAAATCCCCATTTATCCATGAGACGTAATACGATTTTCCGGTTTATGGCATTGTCTTCAGCCAGCAGTATCCGTATGTTTTTAATCTTATCTTCCGTAAGCGTATGCTGGGTAACCAGTTGAGGCTTGTCTTGAGTTTTCATCTCTTTTTTGGTTAAAACAGAAATCAGGCACTCAAAAAGCTGAGTGCTTCTGACAGGCTTGGTCAGATATGCATCAAACCCGATTTTTTTTGAAAGCGCTGCATCTCCCCGAATTCCATGGGAAGAGAGCATGATCATAATCGTCTTTTCCAGTCCCGGCGTCTGCCTGATAATTTCTCCAAGCTTGATCCCGTCCATCTGGGGCATGTGCCAGTCGGATAAAAGAATATCATAGGGGGCCTTATATTTGGCAGCACCTTTCATCATGGTCAAAGCCATATTGGGGTCCCAGGCCGTATCACACTCATAACCCCAGGATTCCACATACCCCTGGATAATGGCAAGGTTTGTCTTATTGTCATCCACCACAATCATTCGTTTTTTCAGCAATTCATCAGGGGTAAGCAGCTTAACCGATTCAACATTGAGTTGTTTTTCAAAAACCGCTGTAAACCAGAAGGTTGAGCCCATGTCTTTGAGGCTTTCCACTGCAATTTCTCCTCCCATCAATTGGGCGAGATTCTTTGAGATGGCAAGACCCAGGCCTGTGCCGCCGTATTTTCTGGTGGTGGATGCATCCACCTGCTGAAAAGAATTAAATAATTTTTCAGCATCTTTTTGGGTAATGCCGATGCCGGTATCTTTGACCGCAAATTTTAAAGTCACCTTTTGTTTTGTTTCTTTGATCAAGCTGACTTTAAGTAATATTTCACCTTTTTTTGTAAACTTGACTGCATTATTTGTCAGGTTTAATATCACCTGCCTGAGCCTTCCCGGATCCCCTTTGAGCAACGAGGGAATTTCCGGATCAATATCATACAAAAACTCAACATTATTTTCAGCCGCTTTAATGGCAGGGATGGACACCACTTCATCCAGTGAGGTTCTCAGGTTAAAATCAATATTTTCCAGTTCAAGCTTGCCGGCTTCCATCTTAGAAAAATCAAGGATATCATTAATAATAAACAGCAGGGCTTCGGAACTGCTGCGGACAATATCCACATATTCTTTTTGCGTGTCATCCAGATCGGTTTCATCCAGAAAGCCTGACATCCCGATAATGGCATTCATGGGAGTCCTGATTTCATGGCTCATGTTTGCCAGAAATTCGCTTTTGGACTTGTTTGCCTCTTCTGCCTGCCGGGTCATCATCTGGGCATGGTCTATGGCATTTTCAAGGTTGCGGTTAAGGGTTTCCAATTCAGCCGCCCGATTTTTCAATTCCTTGTTCAATTGCTTGATTTTCTTTTCAGAAATTTTCTGTTGGGTGATATCCCGTAGATTCACGACTGATCCGGTTATCTCTCCCTTTAAATTCCGAAAAGAAGCGCTGCTGACACTGACATCCTTTAATCTTTTCTTTTTTGTGTATCGCCGGGTTTCCATATTATTGAGTGGTATGCCCTGGATGACTTTTTCAATCATTTTTTTTGTTTCAGGCCAGTTCTTTTGGGGAACAAACCGGTCCATTTTTTTGTTTTTTCTCTCCTCCAGGGTCCATCCGAAAATTTTTGTAAACGCAGGATTCAAGTAGGTAACCCTGCCTTCATTATCATACACCACAATGGCATCCGGGTTGCTTCGCAGCACAGAGGAATATCTTTCCTCATTGGTTTTTATCTCTTCGGCCAGCCGGTTACGTTCGGTTACATCACGAAGACACACAAAAGACCCAATCAGCTGATTTGCTTCACTCCTGTATGAACCGCAGCTGATTTCAACATCCAGTATTTGCCTGTCTTTTGTATAGCGTTTTGTTTCGAATTCGTATTGCTCTCCTGCAATTAATTTTTTCAAACCAACAATTGTTTCAGGCAGGTTTGCCTCTGGAACAAAATCCAGTTTGTTTCCTTTCACCTCCCCCAATTCCCATCCAAAAATTTTAGTAAAGGCAGGGTTTAAATATTCCACCTTCCCGTCCATATCATAAACAACAATAGGATTTGGATTTACTTCAAGTACAGCCCGGGCCCTTAATTCAGAAATCTCAGATGCTTTTAGTCTGGCAGTCATATCCTTAAGCTGTTGCTTCAATATCTCATACGATGGCTTCCCCGGCATGGCAGTCTCCCTGTTTTTATAAACTAAAAAATCTGATGGGTTGCAGAACTATTTGACTAAACGGTTATTTTTATGTTTACCATATAACCTGCCAGGATTTCAACGAAATAAAATAATCGCAAGAAGGCCTTTTGCTCTTTCTTGACTATTTTTTCTAAACACCTTATTATAAAAGAAAAATGTCTTGCTCTGTAACGTATAACCACTGTTTGCAATCCTTATCTTCATGCAAACTTAAAGAAATGAGAAAGTAGCCCTATTATGAAAAGATGCAAATCATGCGGACAACTTCTCTCTCAAAAAATTACGACCTGCCCGGCCTGCGGCAGCGGGATCGTAGACGGCATAAAATTTATTGATGATTACAAAATTTTAACCATTATCCACGAAGGGCACTCCTCTCTTGTCTGCAAAGCGGTAAAGGGAGATGGTGAAAAGCCGGTGTCCATCAGATTATTTACAGAAAAATCCGGCGTGGATGACCGTGTTGCCAAACGGCTTGAAAAAGAACTTGAGGAACTCAAAAAACTGCCGTCAGAGCATTTTGTCCAGCATTATGCCATTAAAAAAAGCAATGACGATCTCTGGTACAGGGTCAGCGAATGGGTTGATGCTGCCGACTGGGGCTCAATCTTTGTATCAGGTCTGTTGAATGACCAGCGCAGAATCGTCACCCTTTTTCGCAATATTGCATCTGTCCTTGATTCATTGCATAAAAATGACCATTTTATGCCCTACCTGATTCTTGATGATATCCTGATTCCTAAAGACAAAACAAATGATCTTCATGTAAAAATCAACTATAAGCTTTCCAGGTTCCTGAATGCCAGGGCGACTCATCATGGCCCCATGCTGCAAAAACTGCTGGAAAGTCACCCTGATATAATCAACCAGAGGGCCATTGATTTTAAAAGCGCTATCTGGTCCCTTGGAAAAATTTTTATTGAACTTTTAACCGCAGATCACAATCTGAAAGACTTTTCCTCAAAAGTGGATAGTTTGGAGGGGCTGAACCCTGAACTTGCCGTTCTGATCAAAATAATGCTGTCGGACGACCCGGACCTGCGGCCTCAAACCATGGACAAGGTTGTGTCTGCTTTATCCCGCATTTTAGACCGTCTGCCCTATCCTGAACAAGAGCCGTCGCCCTATAAAAAAAAGCCCGGGCTGATCAATGAATTGCAATGGTTTAAAAAAATGGTTGTGTTTCTGATGCTGATTATTGTGGGAATCGTTGCCTTTGGTGCCATCTCATGGCTGTATGTCAATTTCGATAAAAACAAAAAACAAGTGGCTGTTTCAAGTTTTGTGGAATCCTATGCCAGTTCAGTTGCCTTTCTAATGGTGGAATACTGGCTGTCGGATATGGATCAGATTGTTTACAAAAACAAAGTGGAAGGTACGGCCTTTTTAGTGGACAGCAGCGGATATCTTCTTACCAATCGTCATGTTGCCTGCCCCTGGCTTGACGACACCTCCCTTTTCCAGGTATATGGTCAGTATGCCCTGTTAAAAAAACCGGTTGAATTTAATTACAGGATGTATTTATGGTTTGAAGGAGAAAAAGCCTTTAACCGCTTGCCGGCATTGGGCAACAGTGTGGAATTATCTGATGCGTATTATCTTTCATCTGCGTACAGCACCGGTGGTGACGGCAACCTGAGAATCATCGGTGTCCCACGGTCAACTGCCAAAACCGGCGAAATGATCAAATCTCCCTTTAAAAACGATTTTGCGGTTTTAAAAATAGATACCCTGCCCCCCAGCCTGAAGCCCTTACCCCTTGAAACAGCAATTTCATCAGATAATATCCAGCGTCTGTCTCCTGTTGTAATTTTAGGATTTCCCCTGGGAAACAGAACCCAGGATGACCATATCAATACCAGTATTACAAGGGGGTATGTCAGAAGGACCTCCAAAGAAATCATACAGGTGGATTCCTCGATTTATAAAGGAAACAGCGGGGGGCCTGCCATCAATGACAAAGGCCATGTCATCGGGATTGCATCCGGGGTGATAACAGATCAGACAAGCGGATATTTCAAGATCACCACACCGTTGTCGGATTTTGGCCTCATCCTGCCCATTTCAAGGCCGGCAAAATTTATTGAATCCATTAAAACAGGCCAGCCCAAATGGGATGGGCTTCTTGATTTTTCTCTGGGATCAAAGCTTGAACAGATTACCGGCCTTGCAGTTGAAAATAAATTCAAGGAAGCCGCAGACCTAAGTGAAACCATGCTTAAAACAAGCAAAGACCCTGTCCTTTTATATGCAGCAGGAATGCTGAACTTTTGTACCCGCAATCTTGATAAGAGCAGATATTTTTTTAATAAACTGTCCCTGATCGAACAGGAAAACATAACGTCCCGGCTGATGCTCTATATTATCGAGTGGATAAACTTTCGCGAAAAAACCAATGCCCTCACAAAAAGCCTCTTTACCATGACCTGGGACCAGGAAGATGAATTTTTAGGATATCTTGCAACCGTATTAAAAGATAAAAAAAGAATGACGGCTGACTTTATTGATTATGAGAATCGATCCGAAAAAAGCTGGCGGCTGTTTATTGAAGGACTCATTTCAGAAAAAAACAATGAACTGGGCCATGCTGCTAAAATATTCAAACAATCTATTTTAAGTGCCAATATCAATGACTGGGTATATTATCTTTCTTTTTCAAGACTGAATCATATCCAGACAGAACTTGCAGCCTATCTGGAAGATAAAGCGCCGCACAAAAAAGACATTGAAGCCTTTAGACAAAAAGCCAAAGAATACAGGAAAACAGCATCCGACCATAGGGACACCATGACGGCATTGATTAACCAGTTTGAGTCAGACAAATCAAGCCATGAAGAAAAAATACAACTCTATATCCAGCTTCTTGAGCTGGCACCTGAAAACAGGACAATTGTCGGCAGAGTTGCCTTTTACCATGCCACAAACGCTGAATGGCAAAAGGCACTTGACTTCATTGATCTGTATTTCAAGCAGCCCACCCGGGAATCTGCCTTAAGCCTCAGCCTGGGATTATTAAAAGGCGAAATCCTGAACATCATGGGAAAGCAAAATGAATCCCGGGATCACTTAACAAAATTTTTAAATAAAATTCATGCTCCCTGGTATCGCATTATCATCAAACACCTTGTTTTAAAACCCGATGACAAGGAACTGATTAAACTTGCCGGAAAAAATCCTGAAAAACTCACTACCCTTCACACAGCACTGGGGCTGTGGGCAGAAGGGGACAAAGACACAAAAAAAGCAGCTGATCATTACCGGGAAACCTTAAGCTCCTATCTGGATGACTGGAACGAATATGATCTGGCACTTGGCAGGATCATACACCTCAGGCAGGCCCAGAACTGATGAATTGCTTCTTCACTCAGAATATCCTGGCCTTTCGTTTAAACGTCATTATTCTGTTCTGAGCCATTTGGGTTGCAAATTGTTCATGGCCTTTTTCTTTGATTTCATCAATACAGGCGGCCCGGTCACTGTTAAATACAAATCCAAATAATTTTGCCATAAAATTATTGTATTTTTTACATGCCATGACATCGTCAAATTCATTGCAATCCGCACAAGAGGCAATGTTTTTTTCAAGACAGCAGGTTCGGACCTTGCACCAGGATGCCTTCTTGTTTTCAAGACAGCCTCTGCAGTTTCCTTTTTGAAATTTTCCACATGATCCGCAGTATAATCCACACTTGGCAACCAGATTAATATCGGTTTTAATGGTATTCATTTTTTTCTCCCTGTAAAAAATAAGTAACTATGATGACCTTGTCACCCCGGCCTTTTTTTACCATACCAGGTTGCTTTGCCACCATTATGTCAGGTTGAAAAAATAGTTTTTCAGTTTAAAGCTATTTTAGATAAACCGATGCCATTTTATTTATCTTGTTCAAAATTTGCCTGCGCACAGATTCGGGAGACAAGACCTCAACGGCATTGCCATAGCTTAAAATCATTCCGATAAGCCATTCACCTTCCGGGAATATTTGTTTTACAATAATTGACTCCCCATCTTCAAAAAGGACTTGTGATGCGTCATGATGATCTGCAACCAGATGCCTGACGCTTGCAGAAAATTTAAGGACAACCTCGATCATTTTGCCCGAAGACTTCCATTTCTCATTCATTTCCCGATAATCTACGGGTTTTCTTTCAAACCGGTCACTTAAGCCTGTAATCTGTTTTATCCGGGTCAGTTTGAACAGTCTTGCCGCTTTTTTGTTACGGCAAAAGCCAAAAAGATACCATGAAAACCCTTTTTGAATAATGGTCATGGGTTCGACATCCCTTACAGATGATTTTCCATGGCTGTCCACATAACTGATTTCGACCAAACGACTGCTTTTTACGGCATCATAAAGCTGCTGGATTTTTTTGGCCGACTTATCCTGATTTCCCCAGCCAAGGGTATCAAAAACAATCACCTCCGCCCCTTTTGCGGAAAAGCTTTTTTCATTTTCCGGTAAAAGGCTTTGAACCTTCTCGAATATCAGCTCGATATCACGATCATCAAGGGCTGCGTTGATCCCTTTAAGCGCCGACAGGATGGATCTTAAATCAGAAAGACTCAAATATTGCCTGTTGAGTTTATAATTTTCAGGAATTTCATATCCGCCATGGGTTCCCTGGTTTGAAATCACTGGAATGCCGGCCATGTTAATGGACTCAATATCCCTGTAGACGGTTCGAAGGCTCACTTCAAACCGATCCGCCAGTTCTTTTGCCGTAATCTTTCGCCTGTTCAGAAGGATCACCACGATGGAAAGCATTCGGTCAATGCGCATGGAGACTGTTTATCCGTTTTCTTTTTTTAATTTAATCCAGGCATCCAGTCGTTGTTTTACGGTTTTCTCATATCCCCGGTCCGTTGGAAAATAAAACCGCTGGTCATCAAGATCCTCCGGCAGATAGGACTGGGGGATGTAGGCATTTTTATCATCATGGGCATAGGTGTAGCCTTTACCATAATTCAAGTCTTTCATCAGCTGGGTCGGGGCATTCCTGATATGAAGCGGAACCGGTGAGTATCCGGTTTTTTGCAGTGTCTTTTTTACCTGTTTATGGGCCATATAAACCGCATTGCTCTTGGGAGCGGTTGCAAGATAGATGGCTGCCTGAAAAAGCACATCCTCCCCTTCAGGATGGCCTAACATCCGGAATGCCTCCCCGGCATTCAGCGCCATGGTCAAAGCACCCGGGTCTGCCATTCCGATATCCTCAGTAGCAAACCGGATCATTCTTCTGAGCATGTAATACGGATCATCACCTGCTGTGAGCATCCGTTCAAGCCAGTAAATTGCCGCATCCGGATCACTGCCCCGCATGCTTTTAATGAATGCGGAGATCAGATTATAATGTTCTTCGCCCGCCTTGTCGTACAGGAGTGATTTCTTTTCTATGGCAATCTCAACATCCTGGATATCAATCCGGGGTTTCCGTGCAAAATGCAGCACGGCTGTCTCAAGGTTGGTCAGCGCAACCCTTGCATCGCCGTCAGATACGGTGGCTATATGTTCCAATGCCGCATCAGACACTTTTTCCTTTTCAAGACCCATACCGTTTTTTGAATCTGTTAAAGCCCGTTTTAAAAGGATTAATATACTTTTCTTATCCAGATTTTTAAGGGTAAACACCCTGCATCTGGACACCAGTGCAGGGATGACCTCAAAGGATGGATTTTGGGTGGTAGCGCCCACAAGGGTGATCAACCCGTTTTCCACATGAAGGAGAAAGGCATCCTGCTGGGCCTTGTTAAACCTGTGAATTTCATCCACAAACAGGATGGTTCGTTTTTTATGAAGCGCCCGCCTTTTCCTGGCCTGTTCAATAATCTGCCGGATGTCCTTAACCCCGGACAGAACAGCTGAAATTTTTACAAATTCAGATTTTGTTTCATTGGCAATAATGCCGGCCAGGGTTGTTTTACCGCATCCGGGCGGTCCCCAGAGAAGCATGGAAAAAACCCTGTCATCTTCAATGGCCTTTTGAAGAAGGCTTCCTCTGGCAGTCAGGTGTTCCTGGCCCACAAGGGCATCAAGTGTTCCCGGGCGCATCCTGTCAGCCAGGGGACGGCTTGACGAGTTGTCTTGATCATTACACGATTCAAAAAGATCCATTTTATTTAAGCCGTATCCGTATCCCTTTGTCGTTTTCTTTTGCTCTGTTCTATTCTCTGTTTTTGTTTTTTAGTAATTTGTCTTTTCTTTTTCTGGAATATTCTTTCTTCTTCTCTTGATCCCCCTGAAAATTTAATTCTCCCTGTCTTTTCCCTGAAAAAAAGCTTAATCGGTGTTTTTTCAAGCGGGATCATCTGCCGCAACTGATTGATCAGGTATCGCTTGTAGGAAAAATGAACCGCATTCGGAAAATTGACAAAACAGACAAAACTCGGTGGTTTTGTCGCCACCTGGGCTGCATAGAAAAATTTTAATCTTTTGCCTTTATGCAAAGAGGGTTCTTCCCTGTAAACCGCATCCTCAATAATCCGGTTCAGCACACCGGTATTAATTCTGTGGCAATATTCCGTATGAATTTTAACCACTTCATCCAAAATCTTATGACACCGCTGCCCGGTAAGGGCGGAAACCGTCATGGCCGGGGCATAGGACAAAAATTTTGCCTTTTGCCGCAGCTCCTCCATATATTTTTTAACACTTTTTCGTTCCTCATCCAGAAGATCCCACTTGTTTATCAGAAACAGGGCGCCGCATCCCCTGTCTTCGGCATATCCGGCTATGGTGATATCCTGGTCTGTAATGCCCTCATCCGCATCAATCAGGATCAAAGCAACATCACAATCATCAAGGCTCTTCAGTGATTTTAAGATGGAAAATTTTTCAAGCTTATTGGTGACCTTGCCCTTGCGGCGGATACCGGCCGTATCCACCAGAACAAATTGTCTGCCGTCATGCTCAAGGGATAGTTCTATGGCATCCCGCGTAGTCCCAGCCTTTTCGTTGACCACAAGACGCGGTTCGCCAAACAGCCGGTTGGCAAGGGAAGATTTGCCCACATTGGGCCTGCCCACAATGGCAATCCTGATCCGGGACTCATCGTCTTCTTCCACTGGCTCATATTTGGGCAAGACTTTAACCAGGTCATCTAAAAAATCCCCCACACCAATGCCGTGTTCCGCAGAAATGGTGATAAAATGATCAATCCCCAATGAATAAAACTCGGAAAGGTCCTCTTCTTGTTTGTAGTTTTCTATTTTATTGATCAGATAAAACACGGGTTTGGACATCCGGCGTAAAAAATCAGCCAGATCCCGGTCATAGGGGGACAATCCTTCCCGGCCATCCATGATAAAGATAAGGACATCGGCCTGGTCAGCTGCAGCTGTCAGCTGCTCCTTGATCTGGGCGGCAAACATATCATCATCCGAGCTTAAAAACCCGCCCGTATCAATCACTGTAAATTCTACATCATTCCACTTTGCATCTGCTAAGTGTCTATCCCTTGTCACACCCGGAAAATCATCAACAAGCGCCTGTCTTGATCGAGTTATCCTGTTAAACAATGTGGATTTGCCCACATTGGGGCGGCCAAGCAGGGCCACAACGGGTTTCATGTTTCAACCTCCAAAAATTAAACAAAAATATTCTTTGTCTTATACAATATATTGAATTATTTATAAATAGTAATGATGCGGCTGATGAAAATTGCCCTTATTTGGTCCAGGAGAAAAACAAGGCGCCGATACTCAAAAAAACAAGGCTCATGACAAGGAGAATGGTAATTTCATGTGATACATCCGAAAGCGTGGCACCATCATTGATAATTTTCCTGGCTGCCGATAAAAAATGAGTCAGCGGTAACGCTTTTGCCGCAGTTTTAACCCAGCTGGATGCCCCTTCAATGGAAAACCATACTTCAGACAGAAACATCATGGGCCAGCAGATAAAATTGATAACCCCATTGGTGAGTTCTTCATTGGTTCCCCTGCATGCCAGGATCAGCCCGAGACAGACCAGACACAGCGTCCCTGCCAGAAAAACCACAAAGGCATCAAAATAAGATCCCTGCATCTGAAAAGAAAAAATAAAATCACACCCAAGCCATACCAGAAACGAGGTGGACAGCAAAATTAAAACCCGTGATATCAGTTGGGCGGTTAAATATTCAAACGCTGTAACAGGCGTTGCCTTAAGCCGTTTTAACACACCGCTCCGCCGGTATCTGACAATGACATACCCCACCCCGAAAAGGGAAGAAAACATGATGTTCATCCCGAGAATTCCCGGAAAAAGCCAGTCAATATACCGAATCTGCTGACCCTTGATCTGTTGCTTGATGACCCGGGATGCAAACATCTCTTCAGAAATGATGGATTCCTTGACCATCTTTTCCAATACATATCCCTTGGGAGATGAATCACTGATCCAGTACCTGAGTTTTTCACCGCCATTTTCCAGCAGGATGTCTATCTTGTGATGCAAAAGCTTATCCATGGCCTCATCATGGGTTTCAAAGGGAACAATTTTAATCTGGTCATAGGCTTTGAGCTTCTCGGGTATTTTAAGCTCCCTGACAATCATCCGGTCAGGGGTTACCGGGAAAATACCCAGTTTGAACTCAGACCTTGCGTCAGAGCTGAACATCACCCCGAATCCTGCCACAATTAAAAAAGGAAAAAGAATATTCCAGCCAAACCCTGCCCGATCCCTTATAAACTCAAAGTTTCTGGCCACAAACAATGCCCACATTCTCTTAAAACTCATGATCCTATTCTCTTAGGCGCTTACCGGTTAGTTTTAAAAACACGGATTCCATATTTTTCGGACTGTCCATATCTTTACAGTGCTTATCAATCAGGTTTTCGGGAGATCCCTGTTCAATGATGCGGCCCTGATCCATAATGGCAATGGTATCGCACAAGCTTTGCGCCTCCTCCATATAATGGGTGGTCAGAATAATGGTTTTCCCTTTTTTATTCATGTTCTTGATAATTTCCCAGATATGTTTTCTTGCCTGGGGATCAAGACCTGTGGAGGGTTCGTCCAGAAAGACAAGATCCGGATCATTTAAAAGGGCCAGGCCCAGCAGCAGCCGCTGCCGCTGACCGCCAGAAATTTTATCATTCAAGCTCTTCTTAATATTCTCAAGCAGTGTCAATGCAATAATATCTTCAACTGATAAATGTTTATCATAAAAAGCGGCAAATGTTTTTAAGGTTTCTTCCACGGTTAAAAACGCCAGAAGCTCTGTGTGCTGGAACTGTATCCCGACTTCCTGGTTAAAGGCTTTGTCCCTGGCTCTCCCTTTATAGAGGATCTGTCCTGAATCCTGGGGAATAATATTCTCCATCATCTCCACCGTCGTGGTTTTGCCTGCCCCGTTGGGGCCCAAAAGGCCAAAACAACTGCCATGGGCAATGTTAAGGGAAATCCCGTCCACAGCAGTATTGCCGTTATATTTTTTCTTTAAATTTCTGACTTCAATAATATTTGATTTGCCTGGCATTGATGTTTAAACCCAATCCTTATTTTTCTGAAATACACGCCAGAAACCCTTGTTTTGTATAACGGTCCGCGGATATATGTAAAAAAGTCATTTTTCGTCCTGCAAAATACAGGGTTAAAAAATTTAAATCAATTCAAATAATGACCTGATCTTAAATTTTAATTTTTGTTCTGATAAAAAACAGTCTCAATCCTGCCAATGAAATAAAAAACGGAATTTAGAACCTTAGTTTTTCAAGATCGTTGACAGTCAATTGGTTGAAGGTTATAAATATGTTTTAAGGTTTAGCTGGCACCTTTTTTTAATAATATATTTATGCAGACCACAGCACATAAATGGTTTGATCATGACAGGACAAAACAACTTGGATCGATTAATGAACGGATGGTTTTCCGAGACCTCTGATATGTGGCCCGGTATTGCCCTTTCCATTGAAATTGAAAAAACCTTGTTTTCAAAAAAAAGCGGCTTTCAGCAGATTGATGTTTATGAAACAAAAAACCATGGCAGGATGCTGGTTTTAGACGGTATCATCCAGCTGACGTATTTTGATGAATTCACCTACCAGGAAATGCTGGTTCACACGCCGTTGTTTGCCCACCCATGCCCTGAAAAAGTGCTGGTTATCGGAGGGGGGGACGGCGGTGTTTTAAGGGAAATTGCAAAGCATGACAACATCAGGGTCATTGATATCTGTGAAATAGATGAAGACGTCATATCTGCTTCAAAAAAATTCCTTCCAAAAATGAGCTGCGGATTCAAAGATCCAAGAGTAACGATTCATATAGCAGATGGAACCCAATTCGTTCAGCAACAAGAAAAGGAATACGACGTGATCATTGTTGACTCTTCTGATCCGATTGGACCCGGAGAAATTCTGTTTGAACAAAATTTTTATGAACACAGCCAAAAAGCATTGAAAAAAAACGGCATAATTGCCATTCAGGGGGAATCTTTTTTTATTCATCCGGACATGGTTCAAAAAATGGTGAATATCATTAAACAATTGTTCAAGAACCATGCCTATTCCAATTTTCTGGT
>Ga0180009_10005630_pt1 | contig 13393 bp, 13 predicted proteins | sample OS_PC_MetaG_FD_123537 | JGI IMG/M metagenome (GOLD analysis project Ga0180009, IMG submission 123537) | Groundwater microbial communities from the Aspo Hard Rock Laboratory (HRL) deep subsurface site, Sweden - OS_PC_MetaG | ecosystem: Environmental > Aquatic > Deep subsurface > Groundwater... | reverse complement strand
CCTGCAGTAGTAAGAAAAGACCTTTGAATAGATCTTTTTTAATTTTATTTACTATCTAAAATGCATGTTTGTGATCAAATTGGGGTCTATAGAAATATTGATTTCTTCTTCATTTAGATCATATAGCTCTAGAGTATAACCAGGATAATCAATGATTTTTTCTGGTTGTTTGTTGATTCGTATTTTATTTAATTGCCAATCTTCAGAGGTTGAGAATGGGTTTTTAGGATCATCTTCGCCTTTAACCAGTATTGTTTGGGCTTGTTTTGAGTATGAAGTTGCTTGAGAATTTGGGTGTTGGCGTTGATAAAATTTGAAAGCATATTTGAGCGGATAGGCGAATTGATCTTGAGAGTATAAAAAATAACCTCTGTTGGGTTTGCTCAATCCCTCAGCAGATATTTGGCTGAGCAATTTCCAAGATGAGACATCAAATCGGTTATTGTAATATCTCATTGAGTCTTTCGCAGTGAACGCTAAAATTATTGTTGCTATTAGTAGTAAGATTTTTGCCTTTTTTGAGCCATTTGTAACAATCGCTATTAAAAAGAATAAGATTCCAAAAAAGGGGCTAAAGTAATATAGCCAAACTGTTCCAGAAAAAACTACCGTGGTAATCCACCAACCAACATATAGATAAATGAATAGCTTTATTGAAAGTTTGACTTCTTGTTTTTTTGTTTTAAATCCCAAAAATAAGAAGATTGAGATAACAAGTAGGCTTAAGTATTTATTCAGTCCAAAAATGTTTACTCCATCTAGAAATAGGAGCTTAATTCTATCTAAAACTCTTAGCAGAATACCCGCATCTTCATTTCCAGGATAAGTAATATAGCTTATTGCTGACCTGATTTGCAAAAAGTCATGTCTGAGATCAAATAGAAGAAAAGTAGAAAGAGGAATTAAGAATGTTAGAGCCGAGGGTATTTGCTTGAGTTGTTTTGTTTTTGCTAACCGATATATAAATATTGGAAACAAAATCATAGCAAGGGGTACAGCAAATGCCATTTGAAATTGTACTAATAAGCCCAAAATGAACCAACCAAGAGCAGATATTATAAATTTAGGATTTTTGTACCATTTTAAGAAAATATAAAAAATTACAAAGCTAAGCAAGTTGGCTAAATAGTTATTAGTTGGATAGGCTGCTGAAGGGAGAAGGGAAAGAGAAAAACCAATTGTGGCTAGGAGACTAACCGTTAGGTTTTCGGTCTTTTTAAAAATCAAATAAAGAAATAATAAGGCAGATGCTATTCCCAAAAACCACCAGAACCAACCCATTGTTATGGGGTTGCCTTTAGATATGATAAAAAATGGTAAATTAATGTAATACCAAAGAGGACCATGAAAAACTCCTGGAATTCCTGATCTAGGTCCTATCAAAGTTGGACTTTTTGTTAAGACAATTTCATCCATGATCAAAAAATCACGAGCCACGTCTGTATGGAACAATACGTCTCCGTGCCAAAGATGTATGGACATTAATATCCAGACTAGGAAGAGGGAGAATAATAGAAATTTTTCAATAAAATTAATTTTTTTAGGTAATAATTTCATCTATCTAAGTATACATACTGAATTTTTAATTAACAAAATAGGTTCTAACACCATCCACTAGTCCCTGCAGTAGTAAGAAAAGACCTTTGAATAGGTCTTTTTTAATTAGGTTCTACCATTTTATCTATTTTTTTCTGTCTGATAGAATTAAAGTATGAAGTTGATGACCTACAATATTTTAAACGGTGGCGAAGAACGATTGCCTCTAATTAAAAGTATTATAAAAGAAGTTGGTCCAGACTATCTCACGTTGAACGAAGCAAATGGGTTTTCAGATAACAATAATAAAATATTAAATGAGCTTGCCAAAGATCTTAAATTTGAGCATTATAATATTGCCTTATCTGGTGAATATGATTATCATGTCGCAGTATTTTCAAGGCGTAAGTTCACAATAGTTAAAAAACTTCAACCTTTAATGAGGGCCTGTTTAATCACTTCATTAAAAACTAAGGAGGGTTCGCTATCAGTTGCTAGCTTGCATCTCACTCCATATACAGAAGATTTGCGTCATCCTGAAATAGACTTGATTATCAAAAACCAGAAAGAATATAGAAATAGAATTCTGACTGGTGATATGAATTCTTTGTCAAGATATGATGGTTATCAAGTTGAAATGGTTAAAGATTTAAATGAAATGCAATTAAGAAAATTTACCACAGATGGAAAGCTGAGGTTTGATGCAATAGATAAAATTTTAAGTTTTGGGTATCACGATGTGGCTGTGAAGCTAAATAAAAACAGTGATTACACAGCTCCTACCCTTATTAATGAACATTCAGCTCACTCTAATATGAGATTGGACTATTTTTTTGTTTCAGACTCATTAGCACCTAAGTTAGTTAGTTATTCAGTAGTAAAAAACGATAAAACAGAGAAAGCATCTGATCATTACCCGGTGGTGATGGCAATAGAAGGTTTGTAGTTTATATTAGTCAGATAGGTTACCACATCGTTTACCAGTCCCGGCTTGACACATTAAGTTCTATTTAGTTAAACTTAGATTTATCCTTTTGCCTCAGGAAATGAGGTAATTACCTCAGTATTATTGAAAGTCCGGAAAGGCCTTTGAAATGGAAAAAGAAAGAGGCTGGTTTGAATTTGGGGAGAAAAAGCATAAAAGACAAAAAGCAGAGAAGAGAAGAGCGAGGGAAAAAGAAAAAACTGGAAATGGAAAAGAACAGCGTAGAAAAGAGCGTGGTGGTAATCGTCAATCAAATGGTAGGTAACAAGATGTAGCGTTGGCGAGCTGTTTTTGTATGAGATAATAACTGCATGGAAAATCAGAGCAGACAACAAACTAAGACTGAAGAGGCCTTTACAAAGATTCGGGAGCTTGAGAAGCGAGTTTCTCCAGAGCAAGAGTACATTATTGGGGCAATTGCTACCTATGTTTACTTGGTTATGCTGGTAAGTCCCGAGCAGCTTCCTGCTCAAATACAACCAATGATTGAGCTGTTTAATAATATTCCGATGGGAAGATTTAGTCTTTGGTTGACGACAGCGGTGGCATTTTTAGGGTCAGTTGATGGCGCAAGAAGACTAGTATTAGATTCATTGCCATTTTATAAGGCATATTTACAAGTTTTTTTATTAAATAAGATTGAGTAATAGGTTCCAACATCATCTAGTGTTATAATTCTCCCGTATGTTTAAACTCAAATAATCCCCGAAAGCCGATGATATGAATGAAACACCTCCTTCAAATTTAACTCTGGAAGAACAAGCTAAGTGGTGGAGAAAACACGGAGCTAATATGGATGGGATAAAAACACTTGATGGTCTTGAAAGAAAATGTCCAAGATGTGAATCAAACAATCCTTGTTCAGGAAATGATACTTGTATTGTTTGTGGAGAATCATTGAAGAATGCTGAAAAAGTATTTACTACTCAACACTGTACTTTAGCACAAAATTATTAACTAGGTGTCAATATCCTTGCTGTATAATTTTCATTTATCTATGTCTGAATTATTTGTCCAGCAGCAAGGTCTTTATATTAAGAGTCAGGTGGAAAAGAGGGAAAAGTCTGTCTTGGGGGAAGGGGAGCTTCGTAGAAGAGTAATTGAAAAAATTAAGAAACTGGATGGAAAACAGCTAGAGGAAATTCTAAGTATATTTTCGGTATTGAATAAAGATATTAATTCTAAGCAATTAGTTGATTTCATGGTAAAAGCAATTGAGAATGCTAAGCGCTCATACCGCTGGAGTCACAATGGCGAAATTTTTATGGGTTACTATACATCTAATAAAGGTTTTTACACCACCTTACTTCATGAGCTTGGGCATTATTTATTAAAAAAGTTAGAGATTGATATTAATGATGAATATAAAAGAGAAGATTTTTGCTGGTTATTCTCAAGACTTGTTTGCCAAATTTTAGATTTATCATATTCCTCTTCTAAGGAGACAATTTATAAATTTATTTTAGTTTTAATAAAAATGTTGGGGAGAAACAAAACCCTAGCTGCGGAGAAAGTGTTTGAATACTTTTTGTTAAATGCCCGGCACGAATTAAGCTTTTTAGACGAAGCAGCACTTGTGTGGAGTGATGATGGTCGGCCGATGTTTAAAAAATAAGTTCCAATATCAAATCTCGTTGATATTATGAGTCAGTGACTCATTAAATCCTGCCCAGGTCATGCGGATAAATTGAGCATTTTTTTGTAGGGCAGCGATGTTTTTAGCATTACAATAGCTCATGCCTGATCTTAACCCTCCTAATAATTGATAAATGATTTCTGCCACTGATCCTTTGTATTCAATTAGCGCCTCCACTCCTTCGGGAACAATAGTGGTGACATTTTTATCTACTTGTTGCCTGGTGGCGGAGTCAATTTGAGACATGAATGAGGCCGATCCGCGGTGAATTTTGTAGCGTCGGTTTTTTCTAATAATAATCTTACCTGGGCTTTGATCTGTGCCCGCAAACCAACCAGCTAACATCACGGCCGCGGCTCCGGCTGCTAAAGCTTTGGTAATGTCACCTGGGTAATTAGTGCCACCATCAGCAACAATTGTCACTTGATGTTTTTTGGCTTCTTTGGCACAGGCTAATACCGCAGAAAATTGAGGTACTCCCACTCCCGTGACGGTTCTGGTAGAGCAAATCCCTCCGGGACCGATGCCGATCTTAATGCAGTTGGCTCCAGCTCTGACTAAATCCCTAACCCCTGCTGCGGTGGCAACATTGCCACCCATAATTGGAGCTGAGGGGAATTTTTTTCTAATTTTTTTAATGGCTTCTAAGGAAACTTCATTTTGGCCATGGGCAACATCCACTACAATGATGTTAGCGCCTGCTTGCAAAAGAACCTCAGCTCGTTCTAAATAATCACCCACCACCCCTACAGCTGCGCCACACATCAGACGGCCTTTAGAATCAATGGTAGCTTGAGGGTTTTTTTCATAGTTGAGAATTGATCTGGCGGTGATGAGTCCGAGTAGACGATTCTCTTGATCAACAATGGGTAGTTTTTCTATTTTGTGCTGAGCAAAAATTTTTTTGGCTTTCTTCAAACTTGTGCCTGGTTTACCCAAAATAAGTTTAGAGAGTGGAGTCATGGCCTTTTTGATTTCTAAGTCAGGGTTGGGGGCAAAAATGATGTCGCGACGAGTAACCAGACCCAAGAGTTGCCGGTGGGTGTTTATCACTAGGTAGCTGGAAACTTGATTGAGATTAACTTTTTCTAAAATATGTCTAATGGTTTTATTGGGGCTAATGGTATAGGGTTGGTCAATTAAAAATCCTTCATAGCGAGAGACCCAATTAACTTGTTTGGCTTGCTCCTTGATACTCATAAAGCGGTGAATAATGCCCAAACCGCCAGATTTGGCCATGGCAATGGCCATGGGGGCTTCGGTAACTGTGTCCATGTTGGCACTAATAAAAGGAGTTTTGAGAACAATTTCTGGGGTGAGCCAAGTGGTGGTGTCAACGTCAGTCCGGTGTTTGATGGTAGAACGGCGAGGGGTTAAAAGTACATCATCATAGGCGAAGTTAAGAGGAATGTTTGGCATATTAATTTAGAATAATAGTTTGTTTTCTATCTGGTCCGACAGAAATGTACTTAATAGGAATTTGAAGAATAGACTTGATTTTATTAACAAATTGTTGGCAGTTTTTAGGGAGCAGGTGGAACTGTTTTATGTGAGAGATGTCTTCTTGCCAGCCAGGTAAAGTTAGATAATGGGGTTTAATTTTAGACCAATCATTTTCGTTGGCTGGCGGGGTGGTTATTTTTTTGCGCTTTAGGCTATAGCCAGTAGCAATTTTTATACTTTCCAGACCGCTTAAGACATCTAGTTTGGTTAAAATCAGTTGGTTGACCCCGTTTAGATTGCAAGCATTTTTAATTAACACCAAATCTAACCAGCCGCAACGGCGTGGCCTGCCAGAAACTGTGCCAAATTCATGTCCACGCTGTTGCAGAAAGGCGCCAATTTTGTTATTAAGTTCTGTCGGAAATGGTCCGCCTCCTACTCGAGTAACATAGGCTTTGACTAGACCCAAGACGTCAAGATGAATGGGGGGGAGACCGCAATCGGGAAGTGCTGAGGAGGCCAGGGTGTGATAGGCGACGGTATAAGGATAACTCCCAAAAACAAAGTCAAGGTAAGTACCCTGGGCTGATTCGAATAAAAAAGATTTTTGAGCGAGATTTTGTTGTAAATACTCACTCACGGGGAAAATATAGGGCTTGAGTAGTTTGCCATAACGTCTCATGCGTTTGAAAGTTTTTTCTAGATCAAGAGCAAACGGTTGGTTATAGGTTTTGGTAACGCGTAGTTTTTTTAATTGCCAAACTGCTTCGAGCCGCTGACGGAGAATTTTGGGTACAGTGAGATCATTCAAGCGAACCCCGGCACGATTAGTGCGGTCTTCATAGCAAAACCCAATGCCGAGCTTCAGGGAGCCAGTTTTTCCAGCACCCTTAGAAATTTCTGAAGCGGTATCTAAGAGCTGATGATAGGGCATAACCACATGACAACGAGGATCTAGCTTAAGCTTGGGTTTAATTCCCAATTTTTGTATCATTTTTATCTCTTTTGTGAGAATTTTGGGATTAATTACTACAGCTTGGGAAATATAAACCGGTTTTTTTCGTAGGATCGCAGATGGAATAAGTGAAAAGTGTAGAGTTGTCTGGCCGACTTTGACTGAATGGCCGGCGTTATTACCGCCGTTGAAACGGACTGTGCCATCAAATTGATTAGCTAAAAAATCAATAAATTTGCCCTTACCCTCGTCGCCCCATTGCAGACCAATCACCACAGTATGATCTATTCTCTTGATTGCCACGTAGCTTACTTTAGTACAGATTGAACGATTTGGGTAGTAGGCTTTATGATTTTTTCTGGTGTGAGCGAGCGCAGTTTTTTGGCTTCTTTAGGAGGGAGTTGGAGTGAGTCAATCAAAGACATAAATTGATCTCGAGTTAAAGTTTTCCCTTTAAGTTTTTTCGAGATTATTTCATAGGGCTGATGATAATGATGGAGACGGAGATAGGTTTGAATTGCAGAGCCAAAAATTTCCCAATGTTGGTCGATATCTAATCGGGCTTGTTTGGGGTTGGGGGAAAGACGATTAATGCCCTGAGTTAGACTCTGCCAGGAGAGATGCGAATAACCCAAAGCAATCCCGAAACTTCTTCTAACAGTAGAGTCTGACAGATCTCTTTGGAGCCGAGATTTGCTGAGTTTCCTTGAATAAAAATCTAGCAAAGCATTGGAAAGTTCAAAGCCACCTTCGGCACCTTCTAGATAGATGGGGTTAATTTTTTGTGGCATGACAGAAGAGCCAACTTCGCGCGCAATATTTTGTTGTTTTAGATAATTTAAACTGGTGTATTGCCAGAGGTTTTGACAGAGATCAATGGCGATATTTTGTAAGTGCGATAAATGGGAAAAAAGTAGTAAGTAAGAATCATAGGGGAGAATCTGCGTAGTGGCTGCGACTGGCTTGAGAGCCAGTTGTTTGATAAATATTTGAGCAAGCTTGAGCCAATTTTTTTGAGGCAAAACAAAGTATTGATCCCAAAAAGAGCCTACTGCTCCGTTTAGTTTTCCCTCAAGTTGGACTGATTGCAAAAGAGCAAATCGTGTCTGCAGACGTGCTAAATAAACCACCAGTTCTTTAGCCAGGGTGGTGATAGAGGCAGGTTGTCCATGGGTGCGGCCGACGATGGGGAAGGCAGATGTTTTAATAACACCAGTAAGTGCTTGGTGGGTGGCGGAAATTTCTTTAAATAAATGGTTTTTAAAGTATTGTTGGAGACTGATGCTTGTAGCCAGGTTATTAATGTCTTCTGAGGTTAGGGCCCAGTGCACAAATTCTGTGCAGTTTTCTAAGCCGAGTTTTTTTAGTTCTGATTTGAGATAGTACTCAACGGCTTTAGTTTCATGATTAAATTTTTTTTCAATGAGGTTAATTTTCTTCATTTGAGTTAAATCAAAATTTTGCACAAGCTGGGCAAGCCGCCGTTGTTGTGCAAAAGAAAGTTTGGGAGCAATATTTTGTTGGGAGAGAAAGATTAAATATTTAATTTCTATTGCCAACCTTTGTTTGTTTAAAGCAAATTCAGAAAAATAATCTGAAAGAAAGGGAATCTTGTGATAGTTGCGACCATCCAGAGGAGTGATGGCTAAAAAATTAGATAGAATTTTATTTTTCATGAGCTTTTTTTAGATAATTTTTTGGATAATGTAGCTTGAATAAGTATAGTGAAGCCAAAGTCCAGCTATCTTGAATTTTATTTGCCTTAATAAGCTTTACGAGCTGGGAGTAAGTAAAGATTTTTTGGTAAGTTTTTTCTAATGAGCTTGAGTTTTTGGCTAAAGATTTTCTAACCATAGGTTTTTGTGTCGCATTTGCCACAGTAGATATAGGAATGGGATCAAGACAAACAAACACAGTTGCCGGGCCATTGATGATGGCTGGATCTGGGTGAATGAGACCAAGTTTTCGCATCTTGGTAGGCCGATATTGAGTTTCTTGGGCAAGTTCATTGATGGCAATTTGTTTGGGTGTTTGGGCTGAATCGATATGGCCACCAGGGAATTGCCAGATAAATTTTCCCAGAGGATGCCGATACTGTTTGACTAGTAAAAAAGAGTTAGTTTGAGAAAAATAAGGTATGACCACCACGCCGGGCATTTTAGTCACATGAGTGTATTCCTGTTTCTCTCCAGTGGGAGATTTAATTATGTCTAAGTGAAGAGTTAACCACTGATTGGAAAAAGGAGTAGTCGAGCCGATTTTTTTCCAGGTTGGTTTTTTCCAGGTTGGCATGAGGGCATTGTAGCATGTGTAAACTGAGCGCGGTTTTGCTAGTATGATGAATACTACATGTCATACTACATGTAGCAATATTTAATGAGGGAGATTATGAAAAAATTTTTAGTTACTGGTGCGTTTGGTCAAATTGGTAGTGAGTTGGTGCCGGCTTTACAACAAAAATATGGGGTTGAAAATATAATTGCGATGGGGAATAGAAATATTCCTCAAGATTTTGCGGGGGTGGTGGAGAAATTAGAGCTGCCCAACTTTGAAGGCTTAAAAACTTTGATTAAAAAGTATGATGTGGGCGAGATTTACCACATGGTGTCGCTATTATCAGCCAAAGGTGAAGAAGTACCAGATTTAGCCTGGGAGGTGAATGTCCAGAGCCTGAAAGATGTACTGGATCTAGCTCGCGAGTATAAGCTAAAAGTTTTTTGGCCGAGTTCCATTGCGGCCTTTGGTCCGACCACACCTCGTGAGAATACTCCGCAACAGACTATTTTAGAACCAACCACCATGTATGGGGTGACTAAGGTGGCTGGCGAGTTACTATGTCAGTACTATCACTTTAAATATGGAATTGATATCCGTAGCGTGAGATATCCAGGGCTAATCAGTATTGAGGTGGAGCCAAGTGGCGGGACGACTGATTATGCGGCAGCGATTTACTTTCAAGCAGTAAAAAATGGTCAGTACACTTTCTATGTCCGTCCAGACACGACTCTACCCATGATGTACATGGACGATGCGGTTAAAGGCACAATCCAGCTGATGGAGACCAAGGCCAACAAACTTACTATCCACACTAGTTACAATTTTGCAGCGATGAGCTTCCAGGCTCATGAGGTGGCAGAGGAAATCCAAAAACACATGAAGTTAAAAGTAGATTATCAGCCCGATCATCGGCAAGCGATTGCTGACTCCTGGCCCCAGAGTATTGATGATAGTGTGGCGCGTAAAGATTGGGGTTGGCAGCATGAGTATGATTTGGCCAAGATGACAGAGAGAATGTTGAGTGGGATTAAAGAGCGTTTCAAATAAAAATCAATCAGGGAGGATGATGTGTCTAAACAAAATTTCTATCAACTTTTACAGCAAGAGCTAGGTCGCCTTGATGAAGCGCAGGTGAATAAGCGAAATGAAATTATTATTGAGGGCTTTACCAATCACCCCGCTCAGCGCGCTGTGGTTGGCGGTAAAGAATATCGAATTTTTAACTCCAATGATTATTTAGGCTTGCGTCATCATCCAAAATTAAAGCAAGCTGAGCGTGATGCCAGTGAAAAGTATGGTACTGGTCCAGGGTCTGTGCGGTTTATTTCTGGTTCTTTGAAAGTTCATCGTGATTTAGAGCAAGCGCTCGCTGCGTTTCATGGTCGTGATGAAGCCATGATTATCTCGTCCGCTTTTGCTGCTAATATGGCAGTGTTGTTTTCTTTAATTACTGGTCAGAGTCGGGATAGTGTGGTTAATAACGATGTCCTGGTGGTGTCAGATGAGTTAAATCATCGCAGTATTATTGATGGCATCCGGGTAGCTAATCATCCTAAAGAGAAACGTCAGATTTTTAAGCACTTAAGCACGGAGAGTTTGGCTAAAGTATTAGAGGCAGGCCAAATAGATAATAAACGGGCTTTAGTAGTGACTGATGGAGTGTTTAGCATGCTGGGAGAGTATCAAAATTTGGGCGAAATGAGAAAAGTGATTGATAAGTATGATGCGCAGTACGAACAGGGAGTTTTATTAGTAGTAGATGATGCGCACGGGGTGGGGGCGTTTGGTAAAACTGGGCGGGGTACAGAGGAGGTGAGTGGGGGAAAGGCAGATGTGTTGATTGGAACTATGGGGAAGGCTTTTGGTGCAGACGGAGGTTACGTGGTGGCGGATCAAGTGGTGATTGATTATCTGCGCGAAGCCGCAGCCACATATATTTACTCCAATAGCATTTCTCCTGGTACAGCTGGGGCGGCGTTGGCATCAGTGGAGTTATTAAGTGGGGCAGAGGGGCAGGAGTTGTTGAAAAGGTCACAAGCAAATACTCAGTTGTTTAAAGAAGAGTTGAAGCGGGTAGGTTATAAATTTGCCGCTGATTCTATCCATCCCATTCAGCCGATCTTGATTGGCGATGCCAAAAAAGCCAAAGCGCTAAGCAAAGCACTCTATGAGATGGGGATTCTCGTAACAACGATTAGCTACCCCGTGGTGCCAGCTGGCAAAGATGAGATTAGAGTGCAGATAAGTGCGGCACATACCACAGAAGATGTGCAGTACCTCATTGAGGCGTGCGTAAAGGCGAAGGCTGACTAGGCTACTAAAGAAAATAATTAAGAAGATGTTTCATGAGTTTTTTTCTTGATAATGTTGCAAAAATTCTAGAGCTTGTTGACGGTCATTTATTATGTCTTGAGTTGTTTGCTCAAGCTTTTGGAGCTGTATTTGCCAAAATTCAGGCTTTATCAACGCTGGATTTTGCGTTAGTGAGGAGCTGGCAAGGCACAGTTGGTTTTTGTAAGTTTTAATTAAATCAGGTAAAGCCTTGTGCCAAAATACGAGTCGTAACTCTTGCCAGAGTGCAGGCGTGAGCTCAATGGAGAGAGGGATTTCACTCCAATAATTACTCCTTTGATCTTGGTTATTAATTATTTTTTTAATTAATTTTAGGACCACGGGCGATAGATGCCCGGCAGATAGGTCTTGTTCCCAGTCATGGATATCGTCGCCAAGTTGTTGAGCAGCCAATAAGTGATACATAAATGATAGCCAACTTTGCCAAGCTGGGCTATAAGACGTGTGGCCAAAATAATCTAGGATGGCAAGTGGTCCAAGAGCATGGCCGATGGATTTTTCAGCTAACATAGTTAGGGGTTTGAAGCTGGGTAAGGGCGATGGTAAGTTAAGAATTTGTTTTTTTATTTTGGCTCTAAATTGAGTAAGCTCAGTGAAGTTAGCTGTATCAATGGTGTCCATGATCTGCGCAAAAACAGTATGCATCTGGGGTTGTTTTTTTGACCAGAGAATATAAATAGTACTTAGTTCTCGCAGGGCTAAATTAGCCAGAGGTAGGGCTGAAGTAGATGTTTGGTTATCAAAAACATCATCATAAATTGAATAAGCTAGCCAGCCCCAGACATTAGCCGCACCCAAAGTGACGATCATTTTTTGATGTGCGCCAGTAGATTTGCCCAGAGACTCAATAAAGTAATAGGGAAGAAGAATTAAGTTATGCTGTTGATCGGCTTTGATCACTGTTTCCAGATGTCGTTTGCCTAAATCATGCAGCGCTGATGGCAGTGATGCCAGGCGTTGCTTGATGAGAACAAGAACCTGATCTCTAATTTTTGTTGTCAAGTTTATTTGAGATGGAGCATGAGTGTGGCAAGGAGTCAAAACATGATGAAGAGGGTGTGTGTGGTTAGAAGTAGAAGTGGGGTAGGAGGCGTTGGTTGGGTTAGAGACTAGTTGTTGGTATTTGTTTAAGGTTTCGATCACCACGGCGGTGGTGAGGCTTTTAGCACCAGCGAAATAACGCCGGCCTTTAATGGCGGGATCAAAGCAAAACGCACTTGCTGGCCAAGAGCCGTCGGCGTGTTGTTGGTCTAGAAGTTGTTTAATTTTAATCTGTAATTGATTTATCTGTAATCGAGATGCATCAGCAGGTTTTAGATTCAAAAAACCATTCATTAATAGCGCAATGTCTAGAGGCGTAGGCTGATGATCGCAGATGAGTTGTTCTATTGAATTGGTGAATTGAGATTGTTTTTTCCCTCGATACCAGCGAGAGATAAAGTAAATGATGGGCCAAGGGCTGGGGTAGTATTTAGAGACAAAGTTCTCATCGGTGATGGCTTGTTCAGTTAGGCGGATTAGGCTTGGTAAATCAATCTGTTGCAGGGATAAAAAGTAAGCAACGTTGTTATTAACTGCTAGATCTACATCGCGCCAGTGGACAGCCGCGTTTGGCTCTACTAGCCAAGTGTGATAGGGACCGCCAGCGCTGGTTTCCAGCGCGATCAGAACTTGAGTGACCTTGGCTAATGCTTGATTAGTGATTAAACTGGGTTGGAAGCGCCAGAGAGCAACTAGGGCACAAGCCGTATCATCAAGGTCATCGGGCAGAGAATGTTCATGGGGTAGAGATTGCTCATCGGGCAGAGAATGTTCATGGGGTAGAGATTGCCGTCGTACTAATTTGGGAAAGTCAGGAGAAGATTTTTTGGCCCAGTAGTTCCAAGTCCAGTCAGTTGATTTTTGACTTAGTAAAAAATTAGCTGTTTGATGATTAATTTTATTGAGTTTAGTTTGAAATTCTTTATTAGCTAGCTGTAAACCAGATAGGGCATGCAAGATAGCAGCGGGTATAAAATTGGTCAGGTACAGCCGGCTGTTGGGGGAAAAAGTAGCAAAATGAGGCGAGCTTTGGCTTGGCCAACCTCCGTCGGGCGACTGCGACTTTACTAAGTAATTGATGCCTTTTTTTAAAGCAAAGCTTAATCTTGGAGTAATTGTTGACATGAGCACATCTTACAGACCCAAGATTAAGAAAAGATTAAGTTTT
>Ga0180009_10005629_pt1 | contig 13397 bp, 16 predicted proteins | sample OS_PC_MetaG_FD_123537 | JGI IMG/M metagenome (GOLD analysis project Ga0180009, IMG submission 123537) | Groundwater microbial communities from the Aspo Hard Rock Laboratory (HRL) deep subsurface site, Sweden - OS_PC_MetaG | ecosystem: Environmental > Aquatic > Deep subsurface > Groundwater... | reverse complement strand
ATAACCGGGAAGCCAAATCCGGAACGTGCGCACTATACGGGCCAAGCGCAATTTATTCTGGGAAAGGGCTTGTCCGAAAAATGCGATAACCTATTTGTTGCTGAAATCGATCGAGAGCTCCATCGGAAATTTGACCAGCCGGAGTCCAGGAAAAGTTTGGAAGCCTCACATGATTTCTTGGTTGCCATTCTCCTGACAATCAAGCGGAAGGTTGAATTGGGACTGATTGTAATTAAGGGGTAGTTTTTTGTTGACAAATAGATTTATTACGATTCATAGTATTGATAGATCATTTTTCTTTAACACTATCTGAGGTAACATGAAGGATATTACAATAGAAGACATAAAGTGTTTTCGCATCGATCTGAGCGCCGAGATCAAGAAAGCACTGGCCAAATTGGACTGGAATCAGTCTAAATTGGCTGTTGAATACGGATTGCACCGCCAAGGCAAGCCGTACACATTGGGGAATATGACCCCATTGGTTCATGTTTGGGCCGGCAAGGAAGTTTTATCTTCCGAACTACTGGCCTACTTGAATGAAAAAATTGAAAAACTGCCTCTAGCGGCAGTGAATTAAAAACCCTTAACCTTTCATCGAAATGAAAACTGTTGAACGATTCGCCGTAGACGATGCCAAGCGTCATGAAGGTATCGGGGGATCTGAGATAGGTACTGTCCTGGGGGTCAACCCTTTTTGTTCCAACGTCGAACTCTACCTAATTAAGCGTAGAGAATTAATAGACAATGGAGCCGGTGACGCCGCCGAACTTGGACATATCCTTGAGCCCTGGATACTGGATAAATACGAGCAGAAAGAAAACGTCAAACTGGAAAGACCAGGTGATAGGGTTTACCGACACCCCGAATACAGTTGGATTTTCGGGCATGTTGACGGTCTGGTTATCGGTCGAAAGCGTGGTGTTGATGCGAAGTCAACCGGGCTCATGAATTTTAGAGCTTCGCAGGGTTTCGGCAAAGCAGGAACAGATCAGGTCCCGCTATCTATTATCGCCCAGTGTGCAATTTACATGGCGATTATGGACTATCCGGAATGGGATGTAGCCGCATTGATCGCTGGTGGTGGTGTCCGCTTCTATCGGATCAAACGTGATCTGGACCTTGAAAAATCGATAATATCCCGCCTCAAAACATTCTGGTTCGATCATGTCCTTAAAGGGATCCCCCCCGCTCCTAAATCAGTTCAGGATGTCGAATTGATTTACCGGAATGGAGACCTCGGGACTATCGAATGCAAACCGCAGATCTATCAGGCTTACCTGAACGTTATCGAAGCCAGACAGGAATGTGCAAAAGCCAAAGAGAAGAAAGAACTCAATGAATTCGTGATCAAAGAGTACATGGCTGATCATGGGACTTTGGTTGATTTCACAGATAACGAACTGGTGACTTGGTTCAAAGATGATGACCGGGAAGTATTTGATGAATGTGCATTCAAGAAGGCTGAACCTGGTCTTTATAACAAGTATCTGAAGACCAGAACCGGTAGCAGACGATTCCTTCTGAAAAACCTGAAAAACTAACCTTCACCTGGAGATCAAATGTCACAAAAACAAACTGAACATGATGATAAACGACAAACCGCCCTGCAGGTTCGAGACACCAGGGTATTTGCCTTCATGAATGAACTGGAAAAAGCCGCCAATCTTCCGGCCCAGATCCAGACCGGTGTTGTCAAAATGCTGGAAAAGAAAATCCAGTACATGATGGACTGGGAGATTGCCGAAATGATTGCCGGCTCCGAACTTGTACCCAAGGATTATATTGGGAAGCCAAACAACGTTTTCCTGGCAGTTCAAACCGGTCGGTCACTGGGTCTCGATGAATTCCAGTCTGTACGCCACCTTTACACTGTCGGCGGCCGTACAAGCATATACGGTGATATGATGCTGGCTTTAGCCAAGAAACACCCTGACTTCGACGATATTTTTGAAGAGGAAGGTGAACTCGTTGATACGGGAAAAGACAGAATTCCACTTCCAAAATGGACCAAATGCACAGTCAAAAGGAAAAACGGTAAATCGGATATTGTTCGAACCTATACAATCGAAATGGCCATGCGGAACCCGAACTACCAAAATGTCACATGGAAGGGAAATGGGGCCAGAATGATGCAGTTTCGAGTCCGTTCCTTTGCTCTTCGTGATGCTTTCCCGGATAAGCTGTCTGGTGTCTATGATGAATATGAGATTGAAGAGGTCAAGGAATCAAAAGACATCACCGGCCAGGTTCAGGACCTCGGAAAACAGAGTGCAACGGATAGGTTGAAAGACATCGTTACCGACGAACCAAATGAAGATCAGGAAGCAACCGAACCGGAAATGACAATTGAAACTGATCGCAGTGAGCCAGAAGAGCAGCCGGAACCGGAAAACCTCTCCGATATCAAGACCGATATCAAAGCATGGAGAGAAGCGAAGCTGATCGATGATGAGACCTTTCAGAGATTCGGGCAAGCCGGCAGCAAGGGCCAGTGGAACATTGTCGTTGATATCCATGCGAAATTGAAAAACTCCTTTGTTGTGAGGCTGGCCAGCGTTGTTGATCTCCCGGAGTATGCTACTGCTATCCAGTCTTTGATTGATGAAGGAAAAGTCAACAAACAGTCCGGAAAAAACAATGACTTCAGAACCAAAGATGAAGCCACCGCCAAGCGAGTCTTTGAACTGATTGAAGAGACGAAAAGCTTTGAAGACTCGGAAAAGGCAGAAGCCGAAACAGAAGAAACAGTCTAGCCACCGGACGTTGCCGGCACCACTGAAACACTGCGCCAAATTCAAGAAAAGTGGAAAGGGGCGAGAAAATTCCTCACCCCTGGTGGAGAGCAGTCGCTTTCCATTATAAACGCCGATTAAAGCAGCGCCGGGGAAACCGGCATTTTAAAACCTTTCATCAAGGATCACTATGTTTGTACAAAACAAGCCAAACGCCAAAATATTCGAACTTCGCGTCCATAACATCAAAGGGATCGAAGTCTTTGAACACAAGTTTGTAAACGGCCAACCGTGTGTTGTCTACGGAAAGAACGGATCCGGGAAGTCGAGCATTATAGACGGCTTTTATCTGGCCCTCAAAGGCAAGTCAGGTCTCCCGAACAAGATTGATCAGCCGGTAGGCCCCTATGACAAAAAGGGTACCGTTGAAATGCGGATCAAAGCCGAACCCGGGGCAACAGAACTGGGAGAAGATCTGTTCCTGCAGTTTGGAATCTCCGAAGCCGGCAACGTCTCCCTGAAAATCACAGACGAAAAGACCGGTACCATCCACAAGACCAGCCCCCGCAAAAAGGTTGAAAAGTTACTCGGGCTCTTCCTGGATCCGGTCGAACTGAAAAAGACACTGGAAGACACCAATGGAGACCGGAAACTGGCAGAAAAACTTTGCGCCATGGTCGGACTGGACCTGCAACCATTCGTTAACAGAGAAGCGGAACTGTTCGCGCAATTCCAGGATGAAAACAAGGAACTGAAACGGCAACAGGGGGTTTTCGATACCCTGGATGTTCCCCAGGATGATTGGGCCATTGAATACACCGATCCCGCAATCATCTCAAACCAGCTGCAACAGTTGAACGAACTGAGAAGCCGGAACGAACAACGTGTTTGGAATATTGTCAGAGCTTATACCGAACTGGAACAGACCACAGATGCTTCAAAAAAACTGGCTGATGAGATAACAGCCATTGATGCAGAAGGAAGGGAGCTGCAGCGCAAGGTGAATATCCAGGGTGGTGAACTGGAAGAAAAGCGCCTTGCATTAGCTACATTCGCGGAAGAAAACAAGCCCGTTGAATGGACCGGTACCCAGGATATTGAAGAGAAAATCCGCGCATTGACGGAAGAGCTGACCCGGTTTCGTATCCATGAAAAATCTGAAATGGAAAAGAAACAGGCGATCGAAGCAAAGGCCAGGGCAATTGAAATGGATACCGAACGACTGGTAGCTGCAAAAAAAGAAGTGACCGATAAGGCAACTCTCCTGGAAAAAAGAACCGCCGAAAAGTCCAGTCATGATCAGCTCATTGTGTGGTCTGAATCCAAAGTCGACCGCGCCCATGAAGTGAACAGCATGGAATCCTGGAAAGGGGAAACGGACCCCGGGAAAGCTGTTTTCCCTTCAGTCTGGTTGAAAGAGAAAATGGCAAACGTTACCGCCAGGAACCGGCAGTTTGAAGCCAGAAAAGCATACGATATTGCAGAAAGCGGCCTGAAAACAGTGAAGGAAAGTATTGAAGAGATCAACCGGGCCAGAAAAGTCAATGCTGATGCAAAAGCCCGGGCCGTGGCCAGTGTCAAAGAGAAATTTCCGCACCCTGGAATCACTGTTGATGAAAACACAGTTTGGGTTGATCTGGGAGATCGCCGCGGGAAACGGACCATTAATGATCTATCAGAAGGTGAAAAGCTGATGATCTGCACCCATATCCTGATTGCCGGCAATACCGGTGTCCTGGATGTCCTGATTATCCGGGATGGATCCAGCCTGGACAGTGACAATAAAAAGATCATTTACGATATCGCGGCCGAACATGGTTACACGGTGATTCTGGAGACGATCGAGACCAGCGAGAACGGTGCCCTTCATATCGTTGAAGGCAGGGTCCAAGGTGTGAATCAAACTGTCCTTCCGGAGATACCGGTAGCAACCCAAGAACCCGTTGAAAGTCAGTCTCATCCTAACTGGTAAAAACTATGGAAATCAAACTGCGATATTATCAATCCGATTCCGTTGATGCTGTAACAGAGTATTTCAAAAAGCACCCAAAAGGGAACCCAGTTATTGAACTGCCAACCGGTACCGGGAAGTCATATGTACTGGCCGAAATGATCAAACGATACGTCGACCAATGGAAAGCCCGGGTTGTCGTTGTCACCCATTCGAAAAAACTTGTCCAACAGGATTATGATAAGACGGTGAACCTCTGGCCGGAAGGAAAGAACTTATTCGGGATCAATTCAGCCGGACTGAAAAAGAGATCGACGAAAGCCCAGGTAATCTTTTCCGGGATCCAGAGTGTTTATAAAAGCGCTGCAAAGATCGGCAAGGTCAATCTCCTGATCTGTGATGAGTGCCATCGCCTAAACGTCAAGGACTCCATTCAATACAAGGGGTTTATTGAGGATCTGCTTGAAATCAACCCCAACATGCGGGTGTGTGGTTTGACAGCTACTCCATTCCGCATGAGAACCGGGTTGATCTATGGGCCTTCCCAGGACCAGCTATTCGATGATCTGGTTTACCGAGCCAACACGAAAGAACTGATCGCCCAGGGGTACATATCCAGACCGGTCAGTCCTGGTACCGGTCTGGTTCAGGACCTGGATAAAGTCAGAGTCCGTGCTGATGAATTCGTTGATGAAGACCTGGCTCCCATTTTCCAGGATAACGAACTGATTCAGAGACAAATCGCTTATACCCTGGCCCATGCTGCCGGCAGGAAATCGATCGCTGTCTTCGCTATCAATATCGAACATGCGGAACGGATCGCGGCCGAACTTCGCCGGCATGGACAAACTGCAGCCGTTGTCCATTCGAAAATCGATGAAGACGATGATGTATTGATAGCTGACTTTGAAGCCGGCAAATACCGGTTTCTGATCAGCGTTAATATGTTCGTTGAAGGTTTCGACTCTCCCCAGATCGATTGTATTGTCGATATCAAACCAACCATGAGCCCGGGCCGTTATGTCCAAATGTACGGACGGGGTTTCCGCCTCCATCCGGATCCAGCTATCAAAGATTTCCTGGTTCTGGACTTCTCGGGTAACGTCGGCCGTCATGGACCAGTTGACCAGGTTGAAGCACAAGCAGTTGTTGAACAGCAGAAAAACCGGAAAGCGCCCATGAAACAATGCGAACGGTGCGGAGAAATAAACCATGCCCGGGTTAAGCAATGCGGCTATTGCGGTTGGTTATTCCCCCTTCCGGAAGCTGAAGACAATACCAGTGCCATTGCCGGGAATCTATCAGTAATCAGTGAACCCCAATGGTTCGATGTAAAAACGCTGAATTGTGCCCAGTCAAAACAGGATGAAGCGATCGTTGCTCACTATTACTGCCCGGGAAAGAAGTTTACCAAGAAAGTCCAGTTCGACGATGAAGGGGTTGGTTGGTTAAAGGACCATCTTGGAAACGATATTCCCTTTGATATTCAAAACTTTTTCAACGGCGGATTCCGATCAAAGATGAAGATCCCGAAAAAGATCTTTGTTGATGACGCTGGAGCCGCTTCGAGGATTCTGGAGTACAGGTTTTAAACAACGTGGAGCGGCGGGAACTCCCACAGCAGGCGGGTAGACGTACCTTGACAGTGGCCAGAAATCAGCCCGGATGGGCCAAATAGCCGAGAGACTGGTGCCGCTCCATCAACAAAAAAAAAGAAAACAAATCCAAGCAATCCGCGCCATTGACCTATTAGCAGCAGAATGGATCGAAACAGGGCCGCTCCATTAAAACCATAATGAACACAAAAGCAGAGGGATTAAAAAAATGGAACAAATTTTGAGCAATGAAGAGTTAATAGTTGTCTGCGATAAATGCCTGCGAGCATCGTGTTGGCATGGTCTTTTTATGTGTGATGAGTCCCAGGATGCTGGGACAACAGAAAAAACAAGAAAAGAGCTTATCGATTTAGCTCTTGAACATACAGATCACATAACCAACCACCCAGAACCGTTGTGGTGAAACGTGGAGCGGTGACGATACACCAGGAGGTCAGGCAATTCCGGTTCGATCCCGGAACGCTCCATTCAAAAAATCTGCCTATCCTATAGGGCATGGAAATGGCTTCGAGATCCAAAAGCGTAACCGATTACACAGCCGGAAGTGCGATGCTTCGACACACATCACACAACTAGAAACGTTGATATTTGTGGGGGCCAAGGCCGGATATGCCGAGGAAGCGAAAATCGGGGGAGAAGCATAGGCAGGCCAGACCATTTAAATAAAGGAGACAATGGCAATTGAATCATTCAGCCTTGTATTTATGGGGCAGACCGAAAAAGCAATCAAAGTGGCATTCGAATGCGCCGTAAAGGATGCTGACGGTCGCAGGGGTAACGGTTTCAAAGAAATCTATCTCCCAAAATCTCAGATTGAAGTCGACGGGGTATCCCATGAATCGGATTTTGATGACCTGGTAAGGAATGAAGTCCTGGATGTCTATATCCCTGATTGGCTGGCTGAAGAAAAGGGACTGTTATGAACGTAACACATAACTTTACTTTTTCACCCAAAATTACCGATAACTTTACACAGTATACGGGGTAAAGTTTTGAAAACCAAATACCAGTACATCCACTTCGCCCAGCTCGAGGCGCAAGGAAAAACATCAGTCTGGTCCTGTCGGAACAATAAGAGCCATTTCACGCTGGGAATCATCAAATGGTACCCATCCTGGAGGCAGTATTGTTTTTTTCCTTCCGGGAACTCGGTATTCAATAAGGGATGCCTGGAAGACATTAACGGCTTTATTCAACAACTGATGGAAACGAGGAAGACATGAACGACAACGACAAAACGGTTGCATTTAAATATAATGGGCTTGAAGGGCTTAAGAAGTCTTTTGAACTTAACAAAAGCGCCCATGCACCTAGTGTTGACTGGGTTGAAGACTTCGGAGTTGCTGTCTGCTGGTATGAGCTTCGAGAATTTAAGCACAAGATCATAGCTGCGACCGCCAAGGAATCTGACCTGAGCTATTTTAAGAGTCAACTTGACCCTCAATTCGATGCTTTCCTAGCTCTTGATAAAGGCAAATGCCGCTGCGATACATGCGGTCAGATCTTTGACGATGATGATCCTGGTGAAATCGAATTCATGAGATCTGCCCGGGAGAAATTCGGTCCTAACATCACTCGGGAACAACTGATTATAGTATGCGAAGAATGTGCGGTGGAATCGGAAAAAGAGCGTGACCACAAACCTGGTGAATTCCGCTGGCACTCATGGTATTACTTTTACAAATAGAGGACTATGCTCAGAATAACTGTTGAAAAATTGCCATGCGGCAGGGAAGAAAAGGCAGAAAAGCTGGATAGCTTCACCATTTGGAACCAGGAAAACGGGAAAGACCTTGAACATGCAAACTATATTGTGAATCATGTCGGGGGAAGTTTTGAAATCAGAGATCACAAAAAAGCAGACGGTTTCTGGCCTCTTGTCCATCGTGCCTTGCATGGCTATATTTGTCTTGAAGAAATCAAAGAAGAGGAAAACAAATGGTCGAAGATTACAACGCAAAGCTGTCCGCCAAATGCAGAGAAATAGTCGAGTGTGATACTACCAGAATCAGAAAAACGGGTGACAAGCTGTTCCTGATTATCGGCTTTAATCGAAGCACCAAAGACGATGATGGCCAATGGGTAGAACATTATGTCGATGAGAATGGGGATATGTGTCAACGGCTGAGAGACTGGGACTATGTTGCTGAAAAAGTGGTCGCTTCCGGTAAAACAGAAGATGAATTAATTGTCTCAGCCGAGTATTATAAACGTCTATGTAGTATGACTATATGGGAGTTTTTGAAAGAAAATACATGTCAGGTAAACACCTGTTCATATTGAATTTCATTTTTGGCAGAATCATTGCTTTTATTTGACAAAATAGTTATATTACAAATAGAGTTTATCTGGTTAAAACGGATGTAAAAACAGAGAAATGGTGCAGAATGAGCCTAATAGTATCATTGAGGGTCCCTGACGGAATCGTAGTTGCAGCGGATTCGCTTGCAACAGCACAGAGCAGAGTGGAAATTCAGGGAGAGCTAAATATTGTCTGCCCTGAATGTAAGAAGGAAATCAAACAGACAGGGCTAAAACTCCCAGCGATGAATATTCCTTTTTCCGCTTCATCCTATACTCAAAAACTATTTGCACTATATAAAAAATACTCTGTCAGTTCTTGCGGTCAAGGGATTATAAACAACAAAAGCATTCTTTATCATATAAAACAGTTTCAGGTCGAGCACTCTGAAAACCCTGCAGATCTGGCAAAAATTGCTGACTTGCTTGTAAATTATTTTTCAAACCAGCTTGAAAGGCAGTTCCCTAAATACAGGGAGAAAGCACCAGACAACTTCGCCCCAATCATTATGCATCTCAATGGCCACGAAACAGTAAAAGGGCAGTTGGTTGGAATAACATATGAAGTATGGATTGGAAAGCAAGACAAAATTACAAGAATTGACTCTCTTGGATGTACTACAAGCGGCGAAAACGCTGTTGCAAGAAAATTATACGCTATTGGGGAGGAAAACAATCGTCTACGATTTAAGTATCCTTTCTTCTCCCTGCAAGACGCTATTGATCATGCTGATTTTCTAATAAACACAACAAGTATTTTCCAAAGGTTTGCACACGAAGTCTCTAATGTCGGTGGAGATATCGATATTGCTTTAGTTACACCTTTCGACGGATTTCGCTGGATCAGAAGAAAAAAACTTATGGAAATAATTGAGGAGGAAATATGAAAACGTTTTTACTTAATCTTGAGGAATCTAATCCGGACATCAAGGGATACTTTGGATATCAAGTTAACATCATTGACGACCCAGATCCTTATAACAGGATCGCTGAGGTCAGTAGCATAAACATGTCCGACACTTCAGCTGATTCCGCTATACTGAGTGATATTCTGCAAACTCAAGAAAAAGCATGGAAAAGGCTTGCCGATTTGTAAGATATCTGAGCCGTGAGGAAATTATAGAGATAAACATTTCACAAATTTTTTCTCACGGCGGGTTACTTAATGCTGCCGGCCGAATACGAACTCCCAACAGTTTTGAATACCTGCTCAGTCAAGTACAAAACGACCAATACTTTCCCACCCTTTCCGAAAAAGCCGCCCTGTATCCCTGCAAGATCATTCAGAATCATATTTTCTATGATGGGAATAAACGGACAGGAATGACCTGCCTACTATTCTTCCTGGCTCTAAACGGTCGTAATCTGTATACTAAGCTGTCAGAAGATGAAACTGTCGAACTGCCATTGAAGATTGCAAATAATGAGTTTGACCTTGCAGATGTTTCAGGTTGGATTGAGGAAAAGCTAACCAACCGTCCCTTTTAAATCACTCCTTGACATATCTGTCAAATCAAGACCGATCACATCCCTTGGGAATCTTCCAGGACTTTGAAGGCTTTACTTTCTTCCATGCTTCCGGAACCGAAAAAACTTCTCCGGTCCTTTCTTCAATCTCCTGGATACTCTTCAAATACAAATCTAACCGTTTTTTTGTTGCCTCACTGGAATTAGGAACAATCCATCCAATAGCCTTATCTTTGGCAATGATAACCTTCCAGAATGCATCCGGGGTTTCAACTCCATGTGATCGGACAAAAAAATCATCATCCGGATTACTCCCCCAAATTACCCCGCCGATCACTTCAAGGGGTTCAATATCCCGGTAGCATTCTGTTATTTCCTCAGTCTTTAACCAGGCCCCCCGGTTCATATTTGCTGCTTGAGGAAGGATGTTCGTCATGAAATTGCTTTGCTTTATTCCCAGGGGTAAATGATCAAGATGATTGGCCGGTACCAGGTGCACTCGATCTCCCGCAATGCGAATCGCTCAGTGCGTCCTCAATCTACTTGAAAAATATACTGCCTGTCCCCAAAAAGCCTCACACTTCAGACAGCCATTAAATCTTCATTTTTAATCCAAAGTTGACAAAGCAGATAAGTTTCTGATAATTGAAGCAAAACACGTTTTAGAATCTCAAAAGAAAGGATTAGGTTTCTAAATTTGCCACTCAACGGGATTTTTCCTGAAGAAATTCTACTAGGTAAAGTGTTATAAAAAACTATGAATGAACCTATTGAATAACTCACCCCCGGACTAAGCCTTATACGATATTTCTGTTCGTCGGCTCATGATTTTGCTCCAGGCTTCCTTCAGACATTTCCTCACGAATCTGCCCTTGCCTTTCGCTAGTAGTTAACGTAAATGTCTATTGAAAACAACATTGACGGTGACCTTCCTACAGAGGACTTTCACCTCATTAGTTTATACCCATGCTGGGCGTACCAAAAGTTTCAACCCGACGTTTTTCGACGCTACGCTTTGAAAAACGCGGGTTAAACCAGCGTTAGAGGAAAAACTGTTTAACTTAAAAAGGACTAATACAGATGTTTAGTTTATTCGTTTCTTTCCAAATTGATAATCGAGCTGGTTCAACAGTTGATATTTCAAGAAATCGTTTCTTGGAGTATACGAGTGAAACCATTTCAAATCAGTTGGAAAGTCTTTCAGAAGAAGCAATAGAATGCTTAAAATCTTGGCCATGTGTTTTGATGAATGAAGGCCGCGGTCAAGAAGAAGCGTATGTCGTAGAGATTACAAATATTAAGGTGGATGTAAATGGAGAAATCAAACTCACAATTAGTCCACTTTCGAGCACAAATTCACTTTATAACGACGATCTATGGAAGATCCGCGCTGAACTCGATATTGAACAATTCGAGTTTAGTCGTAATCATTGGGCTATCAAAGACCAAGATCTTTTTCCTATTCTTGAGAAAAAGGGCTTTTCTTTCCTTCCAATTCCTAGCTCCATATTTCAAAACAAAGCACTACCAGCGCCAACACGAAGTGCATTGATTGGTGCTAGGAATGTTATCTCAGAATGGAGCCATACAGAAATAGATGACTTTCTTCTGGAAGCTGGAGTAAGTAACTTGAATGCAGCTCGTTCTGTCGGAAGCCGTAGAGATAGAGCTAATGCAATTGTTGAGTTCGCACTTGCAAACCCAGCTGTGAATACCGAAGAGAATTCTATGTTCTCAGCGTTTATCTTGAGAAAAGCAACTCTGTCTCAGGATTCTTCTTTGAGTCAGGTTGAAATAGAGGATTCCAAGACTATATTTGGTAGACTAAATAGTACCAATAAAAAGAAATCTGATGCTCGTGCACCGAATCGGGTTTTCATAGTCCACGGGCAAAACGAAAAAGCAAGAACTGCAGTCATGGAGGTATTAACAGAAGTAGGTTTACAGGGGATTGTCCTTCATGAACAACCAAATATGGGTAGACATCTGCTGACGAAATTCATTGAGGAAGCGGAACTTGTTACTTTTGCAGTTGTTCTGATGACAGATGATGATATCGGTGGTCTTAAGGGTGCAGATACAGCCCCCCGGGCAAGACAAAATGTTATTCTCGAATTGGGATATTTCATTTCCCATTTAGGCCAGCAAAGAGTTTGTGCATTAATTACTCCAGGTTTAGAAACACCTTCAGATTTCGATGGTATTGTTTACATTCAGATGGATAGAAAGAAAAGGTGGAAGGACGAGCTATTACGCGAGCTTAGAGCAGCAGAAATGCCATTGGTTGAATAAATCACTCCAATCTACTGCCTCTAACTTGTGTTAACCCTAAAAAATAATTCCCCGTTTTATCGGAATCATCATGAAAAATGAAAAATCTGGTAAAGAACCCAAAGAAATAGTTGAAAGCTCTCCAAATGGCAGTCTGTTCGGAGAATTCTTTGAAGGGTCAAAGTTTAAAAAATATGGAAGGTTTGTTTTTGCCGCACTAGGTAGCATTCCATGGGTAGGTGGTCTCATGGCGGCATCTTCTGCTTTGCACGCAGAAACTGAACAAAATAAAAAGAACTTGCTTGTAGGCCAGTGGATTAATGAACATAGTGAAAAAATCATTAGTCTCCAAGCGACACTTGAAAATATCGCAAATCGGTTGGATCAATTTGGGGATGAAATTGAAAAACGCCTACAAGACGAAACCTATCTATCTTTGGTAAGGCAGGGCTTCAGGGCATGGGATGAAGCAAACACAGAAACAAAAAGATCTTATGTTGCCAAGTGTTTAACAAATGCAGCAGCAACAAAAATCTGCTCAGATGATATCGTCAGAATGTTTCTGGATTGGATTAAAAAATATGATGAAGCCCACTTTCAAGTTATTAAAGCGCTTTATCACAACAAAGGTGCAACACGTGCCTATATTTGGGATGAAATTCATGGTGAAGATGTACGTGAAGACTCTGCTGAAGCGGATTTATTTAAACTACTTATATTTGACTTGAATACTGGACACGTACTGAGACAGATAAGAGAAAAGAACGCACAAGGACAGTTCTTAGCAAAAAGGCGAAGTTCAAAAACTGGAAAACGTTCGGTTTTGCAGTCTGCATTTGAAGATACAAAACCCTATGAACTCACTGAGTTGGGTGCTCAATTCGTTCACTATGTAATGGATGAAACTGTAACCAGAATCGAGGATAATCCGGGTTAAATCGGGTAGCCGCCGGTTTTGCTCCGGCAGCCCCCACACCACCCGACGTGCGGTTCCGCATCGGGCGGTTCATAGAACCTATCGAACCGTAGTCGGATAATGAATGTTAACCCATAACT
>Ga0180009_10005628_pt1 | contig 13399 bp, 17 predicted proteins | sample OS_PC_MetaG_FD_123537 | JGI IMG/M metagenome (GOLD analysis project Ga0180009, IMG submission 123537) | Groundwater microbial communities from the Aspo Hard Rock Laboratory (HRL) deep subsurface site, Sweden - OS_PC_MetaG | ecosystem: Environmental > Aquatic > Deep subsurface > Groundwater... | reverse complement strand
TTATTAAGTTCATTATTTAATTGCCATAAATCATTACCTACATAAGCGACTAGTTTTCTTAAAACCTCCGGATTAATATTCACTTTATTTTTACTTGCTTGTTTTTTTAACCAATTTATCAAATCATTACCTAATAAAGGTTTGAATTCTTCAAACATACTTGCTTGACGTATAAAAGGAAGATTAACTGATTTACTTTCTTGATAAAAAACAACTATAACCTCTGGATTATCTTTAAGCTTATTTTTCTTTATATATTTCAAAAATTCCTCAGAAAAACTTTTGTCATCTAAAGCATTTTCTAAAGTAATTAGTTTTTTTTCATTAAACATAGAGATCGACTCAATTCTCTCTCTAACTTTATCAAAATCAAAATTATTTTCTTTAAAACGCATTAAATTAAGACCAGTTTTATGCTTGGCTTGATATTCCTCAATAACTTCTATTAATTTTTGTCTTAAGCGAAAAGTATCTTCGCCATAAAGAATAATAATCATAATATTCCTATTCTACATAAGAATAGGCCGTGCGTCGAGAGCTACATCCCTTACGCTCGGAGGGCGGAAGGGTGTACTCGAGAGGCACGGCCTATGGATATTTTTATGCAAAATGTTTTTTCAAATAATCTTTAATCTGCCGTATAATTTTTATATCTACTACGCCAATTTTATTAATAAACCTTAAATAATCAAAAGAGCAAATATTAGAAACTTTAATAATTGAATCGTTAACTAATTTGTTGTTATTATTTCTAACAATCAAAATATCATCTGCCATTTTATTTTCTAAATTTGAAGTTAATGGGATAACTGTGATTAAATTTGTCTTTTTAATCTGCTCTTCACTCTCAATAACAATAGCTGGACGTTTACCTTGATATTCATGTCCGATGCTTGGATCAAAATCAACTAAAAATATCTCTCCTTGTTTAAATATTCTTTTACCTATATTCATAAATTTCTATAATACTCAACCTCCTTTTTTGAAATTGGTCCTAAATCTTTTAAAATATCTGAAGCCGACGCTTGCATAAAATCTGCTAATTCATCGGGCTTTTTAAAAACATCCACCACTAAACCATTAATAAGATTATCTATATTATAATCATTTTCATGAATATAAATTGGCGGATAATTACGACTTGACTCAGATAATAAAACAACTTGTTTATTTTGTTTATCAAAAAATAATTTTTTAATATTAGCACAATCATCAATAATTGAAACTACATAATCGCCATCATCTGCATTCTTATAATTTTTATCTACTAAAACAAGATCACCATTTTCTATACTTTTTCTATTTACAGACACTTCAGCTCTGTTCATAGAGTCTCCTACTGCTCGTAGAACAAAAATATCTTTAATTCTTTTTATTAGAGAACGCCCAATAATACCAGCTGAAACTTTGACAAACTCGCTAACTGGAGCATTATCAGCGAAAGAAAGTGCTTGCCCACAATTAGCATCACCTAAGATAGGCAATGAGATTAATCCGTCTTTCTTATTAATTCCAGCTTTAGTTTTTATTATTTTATTTCCATCCACACTTGTCAAAAGCAAACCTGCCTCAATTAATTTACTAAGATGGTGTTTAATTTTTTGAGGACTACCTTTTTCACTAATTAATTCGCCAATTTGACGTAAAGTTAAACTAGCTAAATTTTTATTTTCAGCTAAACCTAAAATTTTTTGTTGAATTTTATGCATAGTTTTTAATTATTAATTATTTATAATCTAATTTTATGCCTATTTTTATCGCTTGTCAAGTAAATCTTAACACGCAGTAAACCTTGACTGAAAAGATTCTTCACAGTTAAAATGTGTAGTGAGGGATTAGTTAACTGCAAAACGCACAAAATAAAACCGTCGAAGATATTAATCAACGGCGGTTTTTATTTTTAAATCCCCTCTAAATCTCATAACAAAAGAGGCTTGTCCTGTAAAATGATGTCCCTTAAGCACAAGGGCGTCATTTTCAGGACGACGCCTCTGGATTATTCTCTTTCCCACCCCCCTCCAAATCCTTTCTAAATTTTTTATTTATTTATTTATTTTTATCAGATTTATTAAAAAATTTTCCTATACTAGCGAATATTGTTATTAATAAATAAACTGGAATTATTGCTATGTGATTTTAAAAAAATGAAACAGGATTATTTGTTTGAAAATGACCATGTGCTGAATATGTTGTATATTTCTTAATTTTCTTTTTCGGCACTTTTATAGCAGGAGTACGTTCAATAAAGAATTTTTTAAAATTGCTTTGATTATTAATAAAAAATTTATAGTTAGAATATTTCTTTATTTTTTTTAATATTTCTTTATTATTAAGTTCCGTCTTGTATATAAATAAACAAAAACTTTTGAAAGTTTTTTCAGAGATTTGTTTATTATTTTCCGTATAAAAACTATAAGAATTAAGTGCTTTTTTCAGTGGCACTTTATATTTATATGAATATCTTAAATCATCTAAACATTTATTTATTTTCTCTGACATAATCTAAAATTATTAATAATAATCCCTACTCTGATAAAAAAGAAAGTAACTAGATATAATCATAAAACCAACCAATTAAAATAACTATTAATCCTATCACTGTTTTTATAATATTTTTTGATCATTTTTAGTTTAACTCAGAGGCGTCGTCCTTGAGAGAAATCAGATCAGGCACGGCCTTTCTCGCACAACCTTCCGTCCTCCGAACGTAAGGATGTTGCTCTTTAAGGCCGTGCCTGTCCATCTTTCTGAGGACAAGCCTCTTCCTTACTTTAATCATGCCCTTATGACTATATTTTAATCATTAAAAACAGCGTTTTTATCGCCTAAACAAACCTGGTGTCGCATATCCCACCAAAGATAGCTAATATAAGAAGAATCAACAGAAGATTCACTTGTTAATAATTTTTGAATATTTTCTCTAAATAAATTTTGAGATTTTTTATAAGCAAAATCGGCAGTATGCCCTTTAATTAAACTAATAATTAATTGATTTGATGGCTCAAGAAATAATTTTGCGGTCGCATCTTTCACAGGATTAAAAACTTTTTCTTGATCAAAAACAAAAACAAAATCTTCTTTATAACCGATATAGGCAATTGTTCCTTTTTTAATACTTTCTAATCCTAATCTTTTTGCTGATTGGCAAGATAACGCATAAACTATTTTAGATTTTAATATTTTTTCATTTTCTCCGAATTTTATTAAAATTTCATTCGAATGACCAGTAATGAAATCTGGCCCGCCATGCCCATTAAAAAAACAAAGAAGCGGTTGCTTCTTTTTAATAATACTTACTAATTCTTTCTTATTTGCTCTTTTTTTCTGTAAATCCAAAACTTGTATGTTTTTCTTTGCAGTTGATTTCAACACTTTATCACTCCAATAAAAAAGATAATGAGTTGTTATATCATACTTCGGTCTGGTTATTAGAAATACTTTGCTCATAAAAATCGCCTTCTTTTACAGCACGAAGATATTCCATTTCAATTTTAGTTATCTTTTTCCCAACATCATCTTCGTTTTCTACATGACTAATTAATTCATCTCTAGTAAATTCTCCTGAAGAACCAATGGAGATCTTTTTATTCGGTGATAAAACTTCTAATCGTGCTATAATTAAATCTTTAACCTCTTTTTTTATCTTCTTTTTTCTTTTCCCCATATTAAATTAAACTTTTTTAAAATTTCTTCACTTAATTTAGTCTTTTGGCTTATTTCTAAATAAGCAACATTCCATGTAATAGGGCCTCTATTTTCTAATACAAGGATAATCTCTTCTCTAAGATTAATAGGAATATTCGCATAAATTTTTAGAAATTCTTCTCTTGTCATATATTAAATTATAACATTCTAAATTTTAATATTCAATATGTTCACTCCCAAGTTATTTCTTGATGTGGTTCAACGATTTCTATCCATGTTTGACCAGGAATAAAAGGAATTTCTTCATCAGTGTTTTTATTTAAGAATTTAAGTTTACTGTATGGATTTTTTTCACTTTTTTGCCAAATACAATCAATAACAATACCATTTTGATAAACTTGACATTCGCCTGTTCCTTCAAAATCTAAATCATTATAATCCGGCTCTTGAATCTGTTCAGAAAAAACCTTTATAACAACAATATTTTTTGCTTTAATTTGTTGATTATTACTTTTGTCTATTTCTTTTGAATTAGCCCTATAACGCAGATATGAATTAGTTTCAGATTCATATTGATATGATACATTATATGGATAAGAATAATCAATTCTTAAAATTTTATCTTGTTTGTTATTGTTAATTGATTCTTCAATGTGAGGATATCCTTCAAATTGATTTTCTAAACGATAATCATATTTTTCAGCACTATTTATTAATTTTTCTATTGAAGTAAAACCATTATGAGGCCATGGCATTCCATCTTTACGATAAAAAGCATTGTAAAGATTTATCATTGCGTCAATGTTATCCATAACTCCATTATTTAATTTATCTAAAGCAAAATGAGAACCTCCCCAATGTACTAAAATAGCATCTATTCCTTGAGTTAATGGGATAAAATCATGACGTGCACTACGTAAAGAACCTATTTCTTCTGGAGAATTACAGATATAAACAGCAATAATACGCGTAATACTATTTGTAATAACTGGCATTTCAAAAACTAAATCTGCCTGAGAAAGACTAGATAATGGACGAGTTACTGGATCATTGGCTAAAACTATCGCCAATGGTCTTCTATTATAATTATCACAAGGCAATCCGCTTAATGGACTAATATTAGTATTTATTTTATTAATTAAATTCGCTGATTGATTTTTAATTTCAATAGTCCTACCAGATTGAAACCAAATAAAAATTAGCCCTAAGGCTAAAATAAAAAGGAGGATTATAAAAAATTTACTTTTTATATCAAACATTTTTCTAAATTATGTCTTACTTTTATTTAGGATCCTTTTAATTTTATTAATAATCTCATCAGGAGTAAAATGAGCTTTTATTAAATAATCATCTGCTCCCAATCTTAATCCCTTTTCAACTTCTTCCTCTTGCCCTAAATTACTCAAAATAATTACTGGGATATTACTTGTTTCACTGTCTTTTTTAATCTCTTCAAGTATTTCAAAACCATTAATACCCGGCAAAACTAAATCTAATAAAATTATTTCGAATTTTTTTTCCTTAGATTTCTTTAATGCTTCTTTTCCATCAACGGCTTCTTCAACTTCATAACCACTATTTTTTAGTTTACGAGATAAAAGATCTCTAAGAAATTTATCATCTTCGACTATAAGTATTGAAATATTTTTTTCTTGTTTTATTCCATTATTCATGTAATAAATCTAATTGTTTTTTTACTTTAATAATAACCTCAGTAGGATCAAAGTCAGTTTTAATTAACCAATCCACAACACCCAATTCCTTAGCTCTACTTAATTCTACTGGTTGACCTGAATTAGAAATAATAATTATTGGAATTCCTTTAAGATTGTCATCTTTCTTAATTTCTTCCATTACTTCAAATCCTCCCATCCTAGGCATAACAATATCTAAAAGAATCAAATCTGGTTTTTCTTCTCTTAATTTTTCTAACCCTTCCAAACCATCTCTAGCTATATTAACTTGATAACCTTCCTGAACTAATTTTTTTTGAATAAGCTCAAGCAATATTTCTTCATCTTCTATAATAAGAATTTTTTTCATATGTTTTATGTTTTATGTTTTATGTTTCAAGACTTAATTGGTAAACTAAATGTAAAAGTGCTTCCTTTATCTTTTTTACTTTTGAAATTTATTTTGCCGCCATGGGCTTCAATTATATTTTTACAAATAAATAACCCAAGTCCTGTTCCTTCTGCATCTGACTTAACAGCATTATCAGCTCTGAAAAATTTACTAAAGATACGATCGTATTGTAAATTTGAAATACCTATGCCAGTATCTTCAATTATAACATACATAAAAATTTTATCATAATCCAATGAAATTGTCACCTTACCGCCAATTTTGTTATATATAATTCCATTATCTATTAAATTCTGGATAACAAGCTTTATTTTTTCTTTATCAATTTTAACTTTAGGCAATTTCTTTTTTGGCTTTTCAAATATTAATTTAACTTTCTTTTTCTTACTTAATCCATCTGAAAGGTTAATAATATCTTCTATGACTTTTTCTAAAGAATGCTCTTCTTTGTTGTAAATAAAACGTCCTTCTTCAATACGACTAATATTAAGAAGATCATTGATTAAAATAATCATTCTTTCATTACTTTGATATGCTTTTTCTAAAAATTCAACCTGTTCTGAAGAAACTTTACCAACATCCCCATCTAAAATCATATGTAATGACCATTTAATGGCTGATAAAGGCGTTCTTAATTGATGAGCTGCGATTGATACAAATTCTGTTTTCATTCTACTTATTTCTTTATCGCGTGTAATATCATGCATAATAATTATCATACCAACTACTTCTTCGCCAGAAGCAACAGGCACAATAAGAACATTGAAAAATCTTTTTATGGAACCATCTATAATTAATTCATATTTTTGACCCGTCCATTCTACCTTTCGACCTATTGCTTTATACAATTCATTAACATTAGGAAAATTAAGAATTTCTTCTATTTTTTTATTAAGAACATCTTTCTCTTCTATTTTTAATTTCTCTTCTGCATCTGGATTAACTAAAGTAATTCTTTTATTTTTATCAAAAACAATTAATCCATCAGTTATACTTGTTAAAGCAGCTCTTGTCTTATTTTGCTCTTCTTCTATTCTGTCTTTTGCTTCTTGAGTATCTTCTAATATATTAGTTAAAGCTAATTTAGCTTTAACTAAATCATTTGTTCTTTCTTCTACTTTTTTTTCTAAACTTTCTTGAAATCCTTTAATTTCAGTAATGTCTGAAATAGCTAAAAAACAACCTATTATATTATCTTTATCATCCTTTCTTATTGAAATGGAGATGCTTACTGGAATTTCTTTTTTATCATAAGTAACTAAAATTGCTTCACGATTCTTAATTATTTTATTTTTTAAGGTCTGCTCAAAATATTTTTGAATTAATTTCTTATCTTCAAATAAAAACTCTATCCCTTTTCCAATAATAATTTCCTCATCATAACCAGTAAAATCATTAGCAGCTTTATTCGTATCAACAATAATACCACTTGGATTAATAGTATAAATCGGCAAAGGCAAAAACATAGAAAGCTCTTTAACATATCTTTCTAAATTTTCTAAATCTTCCTTAATTTGTCGTGTAATAAAAACTTCTTTTTCTTCTACCATATTTATTCCCATTTAATTACAAATTCATGATAGGCATCTCCATTAAAAGGACATTTTGTCTCCTTTATGGTTATTTTATCTGTTTTGACAACAAGATTGGTAATTGCTTTAAAATAACCTTTAAAATAAGTGCAAAGAATAGGGTGAATTTTAAAATCCATTAAATGAAGAACTAAACGTTTTTCTTTTAGATTAATCTCTGGAGCCTTAAGCTCACTAATAGTGTAATGTTTTTCCCAATATTTGGCGCTTTCTTCAAATGTTTTTTCAATAGATACAAAATACCTCAAAAGAGTCTTAACTATAAAAGAATGCTTTGGAGCAGACATACCCATATTAAAAATTTCTTTTTTGTCCCAATTAAAAGTTTCCTTAATAAGTAATAAGGATAAAACTCTCAATCCCAACGGATACCATCCAGTAGATTTTATTTCTTCACTATAAATATCTTCTTGCCCAAGAGCTTTAAGTTTTTTTCTTAATTCATTTAATCCCTGTTCTCCTTTTTTATTTAGAATATATTTAGCATCGGTATGAAATACAGCCCCCCTTGTTTCGCCTTTTATTTTTAAAATTTCTTCAATTGTATTTTTATCTAACATAATATTATAGCTTATTTATTTATTTTTATTTATTTTTTATTTTAACATAGATAATCTTTCTACCAAAGTATTAAAATCTAAACTCTTTAAAAATTTATTAACTTTATCCCTATTATAATCACCCCATTCAGCTTTTTCTAAATCAAAATCAATAGGAACATCCAATTTTATAGTAGCCAAATATTGGCTAAAGAAAGCCTGTTCTTTATACTCTAACAATCTTGCCTTTATTTTAATATTTAAATTACTAGATTCTAAATTTTTATAAAGCTCTTCCAAACTTTTAAACTCTTTAAGCAATTCAATCGCTGTTTTTTCTCCAATGCCTGGGACTCCTGGAATATTATCAGAAGGATCTCCTTTTAATCCTTTAAAATCAATAATTTGCTTAGGTTTTAATCCATAACGTTTATTAATTTCAGCTTTATTATAAACAAAAAAATCTTTTATACCTTTTTTAAAAGTATAAATATTTACATTATCATCAACTAACTGCAAAACATCTAAATCTCCTGTGATAATAAAACTTTTAATTTTTAGTTTCTTGTTTTTTATCTTCTCTATAATTGTTCCAATAATATCATCTGCTTCAAATCCTTTTTTTTCATAAATAGGTATATTTAAAATATTAACCATTTCCTTTATTAAAGGAATCTGATCATATAATTCTTGAGGTGGCTTTATTCTTTTCGCTTTATAATCCTTATACTCTAAATTACGAAAAGTTGGACCTGGTAAATCGAAAGAGACCGCTAAATAATCTGGTGTTAATTCTTGAATAACTTTAAAAAGAATACTTGTAAAACCATAAACAGCATTAACTACTTTGCCTTTTTTTGTTTTTAAAGGTGGTAATGCATGATATGCCCTATGAAACAAGGCATTACCATCTATGATTACAAATGTTTTCATTTAATTATAATTCTCCTCTCATTTTTATCTAAATATTCAAATTTAAGCCATAAAGAATTTTTAGGAATAACTTTCTTTATTTTTTCAGCCCATTCAATAACAACAATATTTTTATTGTTATTAATAATTTCATTAAAATCCAAATTGATAATATCTTCTGATTTATTTATACGATAACAATCAAAATGATATAAAAAATCATACTTTTTAAAAATTACAAAAGTAGGACTAGTGATTTTATCTTTAATCCCTAATCCTTTAGCAAATCCTTGAATAAAAGTTGTTTTACCTCCTCCTAAATCTCCTTCTAAAGCAACAACCACAGCTTTATTTTTACTTGACTTATTTTTAATAAATTCTTCAGCTAAAAACCTCCCTGTTTTCTGAGTTTCTTTTGCATTTTTAGTTATTATTTCCATATTTTTCATTATACTACATTGACCATAGAACTAAAATAGAATAAAATTATAGTAATAAATAACTTGGAGTAATAAAATGGCTTTAACAGATTTTAATAAAAAACAAATAGGAGAGAAATTGATTAAAATAAAAAGAGAAGAAGAAGAAATAAAGGCAAAAAGAATAGCTAAAAAGTTTAATTTGCCATATGTTAATTTAACAATAACGCCAATTGATTATGAAAATCTAGAAAATATACCAAGGGAAAAAGCAGAACAAGGTAATATAATTACTATCCAAAGAAAAAATCGCGTTATTAGTTTGGCATTAACAGATCTTAATAATCCTAAAACAAAAGAAATAATTGAAGAACTTAAAAAGAAAGGATTTGAATGTAAAATATTTATAGTATCTCCAACTAGTTTAAAAAAAGGACTAGGATATTATGATATAATTGAACAACATGGAAAAAAACGCTCTTTAAGAAGCGTTTTTATTATCCAAAAGAAAGAATTAGAAGAATTTAAAAAATCTTTACAAACTGTTCAAGAATTAGAAAAAACAATAAACACACTACCTACTAGTCGCTTATTAACAATAATTATGGCTGGAGCTATTGAAATGCAAGCTTCGGATATTCATATAGAACCTTCTAATGAGATTATTAGGTTGAGATATAGGATTGACGGACTTTTACAAGATATTGTTAATTTCCCAATAAAACAATATGCTTTTCTTCTTTCAAAAATAAAAATGCTTTCAGACATGCTTCTTAATGTTCATGACATAAGTCAAGATGGAAGATTTTCAATTAATATTTTGGAAGATGAAAAGATAGAACAAGTAATTGACCTAAGAGTCTCTGTATTACCAAGTAGCAAAGAAGAGAGTGTTGTTATTCGTCTTCTTGGATTATCAACTGTTAAATTAGATATTGAAGAATTAGGCGTAAGATTAGACCTATTTAATACAATAAAGAACCTAATAAGCCAACCAAATGGAATGATTTTAAATACTGGACCAACTGGCTCCGGAAAAACAACAACACTTTACGCTTGTTTAAATTATGTAAACAAACCAGGTAAAAAGATTATTACCGTAGAAGACCCTGTAGAATATCAATTAGCGGGTATCACCCAAACACAAATAAGTAGAAGAAAAGGTCATACATTTGGTAAAGCACTTAGATCAATAGTTAGACAAGACCCTGACATCTTAATGATTGGAGAAATAAGAGATGAAGAAAGTGCTGAAATCGCTACACAATTTGCTTTAACAGGTCATCTTGTTTTCTCTACATTACATACAAACAACGCTGCCGGAGCAATTCCAAGATTAAATGGAATGGGTATTAATTCACCATCACTTGCTGCAGCTATTAATCTGGTTATTGCTCAAAGATTAGTCCGAAAACTTTGTCCATATTGTAAGAAAGAATATCAACCAACTGAAGAAGAAATGGCTCCAATTAAAAAAATACTTTCAAGTATTCCGAAAAAACCAGAAATTAAAATTCCAGAAGAAATAACTAATTTATATCAAGCCGGAGGATGCTCTAAATGTCACGGATTAGGGTATAATGGAAGAATTGGAATTTTTGAGCTTTTTGTTATTAGTGATGCAATTAAAAAAATTATTTTAGACAGAGGAGCAGATTATCAATTGCAAGCTAAAGCTGAAGAAGAAGGAATGACAACTCTTATGCAAAATGCAGTATTAAAAATGGTTGAAGGCGAGACTACAATAGAAGAGATAAAGAGAGTTATAGGATCTCCTGAATTATCAGCAAAACAATTATTAAATAGAGAAGAAACAAAGGAAATAAAGGAAATAGAGGAAGTAGAAGAAATTAAAGAAATTAAAAAAAAGACTGAAATTAAAAAAAAAAATGAAGATGAAGAAATGGAGAATATAAAGAATAAGATTGAAGGTAAAAAATTAAAATTACAAAAAGAAGAAAACGAAAAGAAAGAAAGAGAGCTTAAAAGAAGAATAAAAATTAGAGAAGAAAGAGAAAAAGAAAAATTAGAAAAAGAAAAATTAGAAGCAGAGAAAGAAGCTGAAGAAGAAGTTGAAAAAAAAGAAGCAGTAATAGAAGCCAAAGAAGAAGAGAAAAAAATAAAAGAGGAAGCAGAGAGAAAAGACAAAGAAGAACGAAAAGCTAGAAAAGAAAAAATTATACAAGATATAATAGAAAGAAATAAAAACAAAGAAGAAGAAATAAAAGAAAGAATTAAAAAAGAAAAAGAAGAAATTGAAAGAAAAGAAGCAGAAATTAAAAATAAAAAAACAGAACAAGATGTTCTGTAAAAAATAAGACCTATTAATATTCAAAAAACTGTAGGCAACGACTCTCTGCCTGAGAACAGAAAGAAAAGATTTTCCGAGGAGTATTCCAGCCGAAGCCAAAATATCCGAAAACTAAGATAAACCCCCATCGAATCCAAGATTAAAAAATTGAATTCTTATTGCCTACAGATTTTTAAATATTAAAAAAGGACTGTTTTTAACAACCTCCTTATTAAGATCATAACAAATTATTATAAAAATGTCAAGCGATATAACAAATCCTAAAGAATTCAATGAAGATGTTAGATTGGATAATGCCTTGAGGCCATTATCTTTCAATGAATACATAGGACAAAACAAAATAAAGGATAATCTCGGTATATTAATTGAAGCTGCAAAAAAAAGAAGTGAACCAATAGAGCACGTCTTATTATATGGAAATTCTGGACTTGGCAAAACCACACTAGCTCATATTATCAGTAAAGAAATGGGAGTAAGCATTAAAGCAACTTCTGGCCCTGCTATTGAAAAAACAGGAGACCTTGCTTCAATATTAACAAATCTTCAATCAGGAGATATTCTATTTTGTGACGAAATTCATCGCCTTAATAAAACAATAGAAGAAATTCTTTATCCTGCTATGGAAGATTTTAATTTAGATATTATTATTGGAAAGGGACCCTCAGCCAGAACACTTCAATTAGAATTGCCTCATTTCACTCTTATTGGCGCGACAACTCATAGTGGACTTATCTCTTCTCCATTGCGTAGCCGCTTTGGAGCAACTTACAGATTGAATTTTTATGAACAACTAGATATCGAAAAAATAATTTCACGTTCAGCAAAAATATTAAAAGTGAATATTGAGAATAATAACACTTTAAAATTAATTGCACAATGTTCTCGTTATACTCCACGTGTAGCTAATCGCCTATTAAAGAGAGTTAGAGATTATAGCCAAGTAAGAGCTAATAATGTAGTTAATGAACAGACAACTAAAGAAGCATTGGAAATGTTAGAAATTGATGAATATGGACTTGAGCCAGCAGATCGTTATATTTTAAAAACAATTATTGAAAAATTCAATGGAGGGCCTGTAGGATTACGAACTTTAGCAGCATCCAGTCATGAAGAACCTGAAACAATAACCGATGTATATGAACCATATTTGCTTCAAATGGGATTTCTTGACCGCACTTTGCGTGGCCGTATAGCTACTAAACTTGCCTATGATCATCTTGGTATAAAATATAACCCAGAAGGAAATAAACTATTCTAGTTATTTATAAATGCTATGGGTGCCAACTGAATGAAGATAAATTGTGTCTTTATTCGCAAATTTAAAAATAATTCTGTATTTATAACCAACAGAAAAAGACCAGAGACCCTTGAATTTTCCAGTAAGTTTATGAGTTTTTAATCTCTTGTCAAAAGTATTTTTAAGGAAAATCTTTTCGTTGTCCTCAATTAAATCCTTAATCTTATTCGGTAGTTTTTTATATTTACGAACAAAATGAGGAGAGTATAAAACTTTCATTAAATTATCTGCTATTTAACTTATATTTATCTTAAGTCCTTAAAAGAATGTAATACTTTGCCTTTACCAGCTTTAAATTCTCGATGACTTTCTTCTAATTCAGTTAAAAGTTTATTTTCTTCATACTCACGTAAAAGAGCACGAAAAAATTCGCTCACGCTGGCATATCTGCCTTTTTTAACTTCTCTTTTAACTATTTTTACCATTTCAGCAGGAAGAGAAATATTAACAATATTACGCATATTTTTATATTTTAAAATTAAAATTTATTTTCGACCCTGTAATAATTTGTAACAATTTATATTACAACATTATCAAAATTAAAATATCTTGTCAAGTATTATGAATATTAACATAATTAAAATTATCTTTTATTTATT
>Ga0180009_10005627_pt1 | contig 13401 bp, 18 predicted proteins | sample OS_PC_MetaG_FD_123537 | JGI IMG/M metagenome (GOLD analysis project Ga0180009, IMG submission 123537) | Groundwater microbial communities from the Aspo Hard Rock Laboratory (HRL) deep subsurface site, Sweden - OS_PC_MetaG | ecosystem: Environmental > Aquatic > Deep subsurface > Groundwater... | reverse complement strand
GAGGACATGAATTTGTCTGAAAAAGATATTGAGGTTTCTTTACGTAAAAATGTTATGCTTCTTGCAAATGTGTATAATTTTTATGAGACAATTGATAAATCAAACTTAAAGAAAAGCCAGGAAAATCTTTTAGATAAGTGGATTTTATCTAAACTGCATCAATTAATAAAAAATGTTACAGAAAATTTAGAAAGTTATAATCTTCCTTTTGCAACTAGAGCAATAACAGAATTTATTGAGGATTTATCCCTTGGTTATATTAAATTAAATAGAGAGAGGTTTAACAATGGAGATAAGAATGCTGTTAGCACTTTAAAAGAAATTTTAGATTCCCTCTCAAAAACAATTGCACCTTTCATGCCTTTTATTGCAGAAGATATCTGGCAAAAAGTTCTTGAGAAAAATTTTAAGGACAAAAACTCTTCAGTGCATTTGCAAACATGGCCAAAGTTTAATTCTAAATTAATTGACGAAAAAATAATGCAAGAGATAAAAATTGTTAGAGAACTTATTTCTCTTGGATTAAAAGAAAGAGATAAAGTAAAAATAGGTTTAAAATGGCCTCTAGCAAATGCTACTATATTGTATAATGGAAAATTAGAAGAAAAAGTTTTAGAGATAATCAAAGAACAACTGAACATTAAGAAAATAAAAATAAAAAAAGGAGAGTTAAAAATAGAACTTGATACAAAAGTAACTCCTGATCTTGAAGCAGAAGGATATGCAAGAGAACTTTCTAGGAAAGTTCAGGCATTTAGAAAAAAACTAGGATTAAACAAAAAAGATAAAATTGAACTATTTGTCTTCGGAGAAGAGGATCTTCAGAAAATATTAGAAAAGCAAAAAAGCTTTATAAAGGAGCGAACAAATTCTAAAAAATTAGAGATAAAACCCTTAATTGTTACAACTGAGAAGGAAAGATTTAAAAATAAAGCTGAATTTACAATTAAAGATAAAAGAGGAGAAATTGTGATTAACTATCCTAAATGACTACCAGTAAGTAATTAGTCTTGGTTACTCTTTTATTATAACAATCTTTAAAAACAAAAAACGATTAATAAAAAGAAGATGATAGTAAAGGATGAATTTTTAAGCAGATTAAGGAAAATTTTTGATCTAAACTTATATGAGGTAAAAGTTTGGACTGCTCTTCTTTCTAGGGGAACTTCAACAGCCGGAGAGCTTAGTAATATTTCAGATGTTCCACGATCAAGAACATATGATATTTTAGAGAGTTTAGAAAAGAAAGGATTTATTATTATGAAACTTGGGAAACCAATTAAATTTGTCGCTTTAAAGCCAGAAGAAGTAGTAGAGAGAGTAAAGAAAAATTTAATGAAATATGCTCAAGAAAGATCAAAAAGATTAGAGGCATTAAAAGGGGATGATGTCTTAGAAGAGTTAACCAGTCTTTTCACAAAAGGAATAAAATTTGTTGAACCGACTGATTTATCTGGAAGTTTAAAAGGACGACAAAACCTGTATAATCATCTTGATATGATGATTCGAGATGCAGAAAAAACAATTACAATTGTGACAACTGCAGAAGGTTTAAACAGAAAACTTGAAGCATTAATGCCAAGTTTAGAAAAATGCAAAAAAAGAGGAGTAAAAGTAAGAATTGCTGCTCCAATTGACAAAAATAATATCAAGGTTGCTAAAGATTTGAAAAAAGTTGCAGAAGTAAAGAATCTTGAGAAGATAAAGGCAAGATTTGTTATAATTGACTCAAACCAGATAATGTTCATGCTTTTAGATGATGAAAAATTCCATCCAAATTATGATATCGGCGTGTGGATAAACACCGAATTCTTTGCCCAGGCTCTTGAGCAAATGTTTGAACTTGCATGGAAAGATTTGAAAAGCCCAAAGTAAATTATAGAGTTTTTAATATAATAATTCTTAAAAAGAAAGAAAAGAACAATTCTTTATGGGAGAATATTCATTTGAAAATTTTAAAAACCATGTCCTTATTGATGGATGCCCTAGATGTGAAGCATGGAATAAATCTAGAATAAGCCATTATCAAACATTTGAGAGAAGAGGCCATTTAGTAACTCTTACTTGTGGAGTAGAAAGTTGTAAAACAGAGGAGGGTGGAAAATATCGCCACAAAATTATTTTAGAAGGAGAGGTTGATTTAGGAGAAGTTGACAAATTCTTAACCTTACGAAGAAAACATTCAAAGACAACTCATTAACTCCTTTAAATTCTTCACACGAGAAATCTTTAATCTTAATTTTCTTGCTCCTCGCTTTCTTTTTGTAAAATTCATTGCCTGAAATTTTATCTGTCTAAAAGGAAAATCATATTTTCCTGCAAGTTTTAAATAATCTTTAAAATCAAACATTATTTTTTTGTTTGTTAGTTTTGCAAAGATCTCTGGATTTCCAATAGCTTTTCTTCCAATCATAACATAATCAAATTTCTTTAATAAGAGATCTGCATTTTTTTCAGTAACATTTCCAGAATAAATCACTGGAATTTTTGCTTGTTTTTTTATTTTTTCTGCAAATTTTAAATCTGATTCTCCAGAATATCCTTGTTTTTGAGTTCTGGGATGGATGCAAATAGCATCACAATATTTTTCTGCTAATTTAGTAATTTTCAAGGCATATCTTGATTTTCTTATTTTTATTGTAACTAGTTTTTTTGTAGATTCTCTTATTGTTTTGAGTATTTTTTCAATAGTTTTCATATCATGATGTAAGAAAACTCCAAATCCATGTTTTCGCGCGGTTTTTGCAGGACATCCTAAATTAAAATCCCATAAACAAACTTTTTTATCATACTTTTTTACAAACTCTTTTATTCCTTTTGTGTTTGTGCAAAACAACTGCAAAGCAGGTTTATCATCAAGATGTATTTTTTGTTGAGTAAGAGGATTTATCATTCCTGTATAAGTTAGCCCTGCTCCTGCTTTTTTACAGAGCAATCTAAACGCAACATCATTTACTTCTTCCATTGGAGCAAGAAGATATTTATTTCTAAAAGGAAATTTCATAAAAATAAGTAAATAAAAGAGAATATAAATTTTTATAAAAGATGGCTGACTGAAAAAAACATGGAACTTTCTGAGGTGGCAGATTATCACGAGTACACGAAACAGATTGAAGTTGATAGATCTCTCCCTGCTTTAGCAAATCCTGTAGTTTTATTAATGGGTTACCTTGGTGGAAACGAAAAAATGGCTAAAAAAGCAAGAATAATCTATTTCTCTCCGGACCGTGAAGGATTTATAGCCCACTATAATAGGTGTACAGTCTTTGTTAGCAATACTAAAGACCAAGAAAGAAAAGATTATGTTCGGATAATTGCCTACTCTGAAGATGAAGAAACTGCTAAGGAAACAGTAAGTGACCTGGAAAAAGAACTTAGCTGTTTTAATGAATAAATTTTGTCTTACCTTTTCAAACTGCTTTTCTAACATATAAATTTTTATAAAGGGCGAATTTATTTGAGAAATATGTTAGAAATGGTTGTATATCAAAAAGGAAAGGGAACTAAAGTAACATTTGATTTTGAAAGAGGGAAAGTTAAAGATACTTCTCCCGCAGGAACACGTATAGAAGTTATACTTGAGGATAATAATCTTATCTACCTTAACCTTCTCTCTAACATAGATGTTCAAAAAGGGGAAAAAGTAACAGTATTAATGGATGACACAAGAAGAGGTTATGGAGCAAGGAGAGACGGGGAAGGAGAAGTCATTGCAGACTCTATTCTAGATAAATTTCATCCAGAAGAATGGAATTTTAACACAAGGAAAGTAAATAATATGTTATATTATTAAAAAATCAAATCACCTCACTAATCAAATAATGATAGGCTGTTTTTTTCACTCTGACTTTTACTATTTTTCCAAGAATATTTTGCTTTGAATGAACTGCGAATAGTTTATAATTTTTGTCTCTTGCAAGATAAGTGTTTTCAAAACCTTTTTGGTCTGCTAAAACTTTTCCTTGCCAGTTTTGGTATTTTTTCTGATTTTCTATACAAATTTCCTTATGCAGTTTTGCGAGTTTTGTTGCACGTAATTTTTTTATTTTAGAACTTATCTGGTTTTTCAAATTTGCAGCAGGTGTTCCTTGTCTTGGCCAGAATTTGCTTATGTTTATTGTTTCTGGTTTAATTATTTTAATTAAATCAAAAGTTTCTTGAAAATCTTTTTCAGTCTCTCCTGGAAAACCAACAATCACATCAGTAGAAATGTGCATTTCTGGGAATTCTTTCTTAAACTTTTCTATAATTTTTAAAACATCTTTTTTTGAATATTTTCTGTTCATTGATTTTAAAATCTTATCACTTCCTGACTGGATTGGGATGTGGAGAAATTTAAACATTCTTTTATTTTTATAAATCTCTATTAATTCTGGAAGAATTTTTAAAACATTATTAGGGTTCATCATTCCAAGACGGATAAAAAAATTTCCCTTTAATTGTATAATCTCATTTAATAATTCTGAGAGAGAATGTTTTTTATTCTCATTATCATAAGCAGCATTATCCTGACTTGTTATCCATATTTCTTTGCATCCTGCAGAAATATCATTTTTTATTGAACTAATTATTTTTTCCTTAGGATAAGAAAAAAGTTTTCCTTTTGCTAATCTAACAATACAATATTCACATTCTCCTAGACACCCTTCTGAGATTTGATTTATTCCTTTAAATTTTTCTTTAGAAAGTTTCGGAAGAGCAGACTTTATCTCGTTTCTTTTTTTCAAATATTTTTTTCTATCATATGTTTTATTCTGAATATCTAAAATTAAATTAACTATATTTTTTATCTGGGTCGTATCTAATAAAAATAAATTCTTTTGATTGAAAGTATTTTTATTTAACCTTGACATACATCCGGCAAGAATTATTTTGTTCTTTTGTTTTAATAAATCTAAAATCCTGCGCCGAATTTTTTCTTCTGTTGGTTCTTTTACAATGCAAGAATTAATAATAATTAAATCAGCAAAATCTATGCTTGAAGTTATATTCAACCCTGCTTGTTTAACCAACCCTTTCATAATTTCTGTTGAATTATAATTTGCAGTGCAACCATAAGTCTCAAAATAAATTTCTAGCATATACTAGATAAAACTAATTAGTTTAAAAATATTAAATCAAAAAAATAAAAATAAAATTATTGATCTATCTCTTTAATATTGCCATAGCAGCGCCTACTAAAGTTGTTAGAACAACAACCCATCCAACTGCCATTGAGATCCACAATCCTGCATTAGTTAATCCTCCAAGCCAAGCAGGTAATGTTAATATTCCGTTAATTAACCCCATACCTACAGCTAGTGAAACTACTATACCAGTAAACCATGCAAGGAATTTTACCACCACGCTACCACCAGTTTGTTTAGCCATTTTCACCTCCTTTTTATTTAATTATCTGAAATTTTGAGGAAAAACTCATTTAAATAAGTTTTGTTTATTTACATTTCAGAAAGTGTTTCTATACCTAATAAATTTAAGGAACTATTTAAAACTTCCATAAATGCTTGAACCAATGCTAATCTAAAAGAAGTTTTTTCTGATTTAAGCACAGGACAATCATGATAAAACTCATTAAATATTTGAGAAAGTTGGTACGCATAATTTGCAATTAATGCAGGGTTAAGAGTATTGTAAGAATTTTCTACAATTTCTGAAAATTGGAAAAGTTTTTTTATCAAAGAAATTTCTTTTGGTTCTAATTCTTTAATAACGAATTGTTTCTTTTTTGTTTTTGTTTTTTTAAGAATAGAATTTGCCCGTGCATAACTATACAATAAGTAAGGTCCGGTGTTGCCTTCAAAACAAATTGATTCTTCTGGATTAAATACCATGTCTTTTTTTGCATCTATCTTAAGTAAGAAATATTTTATAGCAGCCAATGTAATTTTCAAACTTCTAGACTCTAACTCTCGTTTAGAAAGTTTAGCTCTTGACTGCAGTTCTTTTTTTACTAATTTCTGGACCTCATTTATTAAATCATCTGCATCTGCACCTTTTCCTTCTCGTGATTTTATTTTCCCGTGAGGAAGATTCACCATTCCGTGAGAAGCATGAAAAAGATTTGTAGAAAAAGGAAATTTTAATTTTTTAAGAATAGAAAACAAAACATCAAAATGATACTCTTGTTCATTCCCAACAACATAAATAGATTTATCTAGTTTAAACTGATTAAATTTTAATTGCGCGAGATAAAGATCTTGCGTAATATATACAGAAGTTCCATCAGACCTTAACAAAACCTTTTCGCCTAATTTATCTCCTAATTTAACAATTATTGCCCCATCTGCTCTTTTTTCAAAAATCTTATCTTCTACTCCTTTTAAGATAATTTCTTTTCCTTTTTTGTATATTTCGCTTTCATAATATTCTTTATCAAAACTAATCCCAAATTTTTTATAAGTTTCTTGAAACCCTTTTAAAGCCCATTTATTCATCTTACTCCATAAAGCATGTGTTTGTTTATCTCCTTCTTCCCATTTTTGCAAGAGATGATGGGATTCTAGTTCTAGTCCTTTACTTTTTTTTACTTTTTCATTAAACATAACATAAAACTTTCCAACAAAATGATCTGATTTTATTTTTCCAGGGGTTTTATTTTTTCCGTAAAGTTTATACGCTGCCATTGATTTGCAAATATGTATTCCTCGGTCATTGTTTAAATTAGCTCTAATTATATTATCTCCATTAAACTCAAGGATTCTCGAGATGCTCTCTCCCAGAGACATGTTTCTTAAATGTCCTACGTGAAGAGGTTTATTTGTATTTGGCGCAGGAAATTCTACCATTATTCTTTGTTCAGAGGGGCTTTCTTTTCTTCCAAATTTATTTTTTTTTGTTAGAATTTCTTTTATTAGATTACTTGCTAAAATTTTTCTGTCTAAAAAAAAATTAATATACGGGCCAGAAGTTTGTATGTCTTCAAATTCTTTAGGAGGATTGCCTATTTTTTCTCGAAGTTCAAGAGCAATTTCATTTGGGCCTTGTTTCATTCTTCCTGCAAAAATATAACAAGGAAATGCAAAATCCCCCATTTCATGAGAAGGAGGAATTTCAATAAATTTCTCAATTTCTTCTTTTTTCATTGAAATTTTTTTCTCTTTTAATGCTTTTACTAAAATTTCTGCCACCAATTTTTTCATAAGATATAAAAACTAAAAGAGATTATAAAGGTTATTAAAAATGAGAGAATATGATTTAATAATAATTGGTTCTGGACCAGCAGGATTGACTGCGGCAATTTATGCAGCGAGGTATAAACTAAATATTTTAGTCATTGGAAAACTTCCAGGAGGCCTGGCAAGTGAAGCATATGAAGTTTGCAACTTTCCTTCTTATGGAAAAATTAAAGGGATTGAATTAATGATGAAAATGGTTCATCAGGTTAAAGAACTTGAAGTAGAAATAAAGCAAGAAGAAGTTTTAAGGATTGTGAAAAAAAATGGATTTGAAATTAAAACAAATAAAGAAAAATATTTTGCAAAAAAAATAATCTTAACAACGGGTTCAGAAAGAAAAAAACTTGGTTTAGAAAAAGAAGAAGAATTTACTGGAAAAGGGCTAAGTTATTGCGCAACATGTGACTCTGGATTTTACAAAGATAAAATAACTGGAGTTATTGGTGGAGGAGATGCTGCACTAACTGCTGCTCTTCTTTTAGCAAAATATTCAAAAAAAGTTTATGTTATTTATAGAAAAGGAAGTTTTTGCAAAGCGCAGCCAAGTTGGATAGAAGAAGTTAAAAAAAATAAAAAAATAAAACCAATTTTTGATGCTACTATAGTTAAATTAATTGGAGAGAGAAAATTAGAAGGGATAAAATTAAGTGATGGAAAAGAATTAGCTCTTGACGGGCTTTTTGTAGAGATTGGAAGCATACCAAATACAGAACTTGCTGAAAAGATAGGTATTGAATTAGACTGTGAGAATATTAAAGTGAATAAAGAACAAAAAACAAATGTAAAAGGAGTTTTTGCTGCAGGAGATGTTACAAATAATCCGCTAAAACAAATTGTCACGGCCTGTGGAGAAGGAGCAATTGCGGCTTATTCTGTTTATAGAGAATTGATAAAGAAATAAACATATATTTTACAAAGGATAAAAATTTATTAAGACTTTTCTTGAATAATTATTATGAATAAGAAAAAGAGGTTTCTTTATGCTGGTTTTGATGATTCAAATCATCTAGGACAAACAGAGGGGGAAGTTATTGTCGGTATTTTTTCAACAAAAAGAGAGGATAGATTGAATCAGAGGTTTCCAAAAAGAAGAGATCATCAAAAAGTAAAAGAATTACTCCAAAAAAGTTGGAGAGATTTTAGGTTTACAATAATTTTAGAAGAAGAGTTAAAGAGAACTCCTTATAATCTTCCGCTAGTTATGCCTTTTCTCTTAGAGGATTATTTAAGTTCAATCAGAGAAAAAGCATATCCTTCAGAATTGACTCTTGGATTTGATGGAGAATTAAAAGAAAGGGAAAAGTTAATACTAGAAAGAGATTTAAAACCAATTGAAACAGCAAATATCTTCAATTTTACAGGGAAAACCAAAAGACATTGCCCTTTGCCAGTTTATATGGCAGATGTTCATGCGAATTACCTCTTTAGAACACTGACAGTTGAAAGAGCTCTTTCTCATAGAAAATATGTTCCAATTTCCTCTCGAGAATTATTAGAAAGAAAAAAATTATTTGAATAAAGTAACTTTTATAAATAAAGTTTTTTTGTGACTTATATGGGAAAAATAAACAAAGACAATCTTGAGAAAGCTCTTGGAAAAGATGCTCAAAACAATCCTGAAATGCCGAAAGAGGCAGAAATTGGGTTTCACCAGGGAGCATTAAATACATTAGCTAATGAAAGAAATGAATTATTTCGGATGATTCAAAATGTTGAAGTAGTAATGCAAGCGCATATAAAACAGCTTGAAGAGTTAGGCGTTAAGATTCAGCAGAAAAAAGAATAATTCTAAAAAATTAATAAACTTTTATTACAATAATCTTTATTAATTGAAATTCCTTAAGTTTTTTATGTATCCTCCTTTTGATATTTCAGGTGCTACAATAATAAGTGATAGAAGACACCCACTCTACAGGGTTGGGTCTGCTTTATTTTCTGGGCAATATTTAAAAAAACAGGATTTTAAAAATGTAGTTGAATTATCTAGAACTTTTCAGAGAAACAGTATGGCAACTTATTGGGTAGGAGAAGCGATATTCAATCATCTCTTTAATGGAAAGCAGGGAAATTATAAAATTTTTGAGATTCTAGGAATTGGAGATTTAGAAGAAATTGAAAAAGTTTATGAAGGATTAAAAAATAAATCCTTGATGAAGGAAACTCAATGGGAATTTGGATATAATATTAAAGAAAGAAGGGCAGTATTTATGAGTGGAGTAATTTTAGAGAAAAGTGCAACAATAACCCCAGAAATATTTTTAGGAAAATTTAGAAAAAAACCTTCTATTATTAATGTTGGTTTTTCAACACGAAAAAAATTAGAACAAGCTCTTCAAAACCCCACTTTTATTTCTTCTCCTTCAACGAGCAAACTGGCTGAAGTGGTTATATAAAATTAATCATTAGCAAATTTTATAAGGTTAATTCTATTTGAAAAATTACGCGGGGGTGCTGGAGACCTTCACGAGTTCGGTCTGCATTCTGAAAAGAGTGCCTTCAAAACACAGTGGTCAAAAGTTATCTCGCAATATGCGGGGGTGCTGGAGTGGTCAAACAGGCAGGACTTAAGATCCTGTAGCTTAGTGCTTGCGCAGGTTCGAACCCTGTCCCCCGCATGTTCCAAATTTCTAAGAAGATTATCACTCTAAAAAGACAACAATATTTATAAACCATTTAATTCTCTGGGAGACATGAAACAGATTTATACACGTAGAAAGGCGATTGAAACTATTGGAAAGGGTTTAGGATTAGTCGCATTAACTGCTACAGGTGTTCCTCTTCTTAACAATAGAGCAAGAGCAACACCCTCTTTTTTAACTGGCGCAGAAGTAAACACAATTCTAACTCCTTATTTGCAAGGATTAAAAGATGAGGGAAGTATTTCTGATTTTGTTGTTGGAGGAGACTATACTTTTCCTAATGATTGCGCAACTGTTCCGATGAATGCGGTAATCCGAAGAGAGGATTTTCCAGACAAACTTATTTATTATGTTGATTTCTCAAATCCAGAAATATTAAATCATTTGTCCCCTTTAATGGGTTGTTCAAGCTCAAATAAGATACTTTATCTTCTATCGCCTCCTGCAACTGATGCTAACGGAATTCAGAGAGATGTGAACTCAAGATTAACTGAGATATCAAAACCTCTTTTTGTAATGGCAGGAACAGCAGATGATTTAAGATTTGGTTGGTGGGCACCACAAGACCAGCAAGGGGATTTAGAAATCCTTTGGGGATTAGTAAGAGAACAAGACGTGAGATATGTTGGAGATAATCAAAAAGTGCTAGTTGACCCACTTTCAAGTACTAGTCTTATTAGAGGGGCAATTCCTGGAGAATATATTGGTGTAGCGAGATTCATTGTTAATGGCGTAAATGGGCCTTTTTCTAATTTTTCTATAGGAACTGTTGGAGAAGATATTCTTCCACCACCGTTCTCTCCACCAGGAGAAAGAGAAGGAGATTCTGGAGGTGGCGGAGGAGGTGGCGGAGGCTGTTTTATGGATTCTTTATTCGAGAGCAGGCAAAGTCAGTTAACTAGAAAAATACTTTTAAAATTAGAATATGATTCGATTCAAAACTATCGAGAATGGGATAGAGCCCCTTCTAAACGAGAATGGCATAATTCTCATTCTCAGTAGAACAATACTTGTGCAAAATACGCATTTGTAATCACCTTAAAATAATTAGTTAACTTTATATATGCTAAAAACAAGGATGTTTTGTAGGAGACATTAGCTTCGGTTAATGCTGGAGTATTTCGGTATTCCTTCTCCTACACTTTCTATATATTTTTAAGATTAATTAACTTAGTAATTTTATGCACTCAAAAAAGAGAAAAGATGTGTTTTTGTTAGTTTTTTTAGTTCTTTTACTAATTGCGATAAATTACTCTTTTCTAGATAAACAAATTGAAAACTTTTTTGAGGAGTATGAAACAGGGGTTGTTGAAAGGGTTATTGATGGAGATACAGTAGTTGTAAATAAAACTTCAGTGAGATTGTTAGGGATTAACTCTCCTGAAAAAGGAGAGATTTATTATACTGAAGCAAAAGAGTTTTTAGAAGAGCTGGTTTTAGAAAAAGAGGTTAAACTTAAGTTTGGGAAGGAAAAAAAGGACAGGTATAACCGGGAGCTGAGATATCTTTTTGTTGAAGAGGAAAATATAAATAAAAAGCTGGTAGAAAAAGGGCTTGCGAATTTTTATTTTCCAGAAAGAAATGATTTTTTTTATTATATAGAATTTAGAAAAGCTTGGAAAGAGTGTCTTGAAAAAGGAGAAAGTTTGTGTGAAAAATCTTTAGATATCTGCGCAGAATGTATTGAACTTCAGGAATTTAATTACAAAGATCAAGAGGTTGCACTACAAAATATCTGTGGTTTTAGTTGTGATTTAAAGGATTGGACAATTAAGGATGAAGGAAGGAAAAAGTTTGTTTTTCCAGAGTTTTTACTAGATTCTGGAGGAATTGTTATAATAAATGTTGGAGAAGGTGTTGACTCTAGAGATATTTTATACTGGAAAGGAGAAGATTATGTCTGGACAGAATCAGGAGACAGTTTATTTCTAAGAGATGCTCAGGGAAAGCTTGTTTTGTGGAGGAGTTATTGATAAAGAACAGAATAGGATGTTTATAAAAATTTGAACAATCTTTCATACTGTTTGTGATTCATCCAATCTAAAACAACTGCAATTAATTCAATTTCATCCCTACCAACAGAATATAAAAGTCTCCAATCTTTTCTTAGATTATAAATCCAAAGATTATTAATTCCATATTTACGCTTTAATTCTTTAGGGATTAGACTTTTCTTTACATTTCTCCCACAAAAAGAATTTTTGCAAATCTCGTTTATTGCTTTTTCTATTTCCTTATGAAGTCTTGGGTCAGAAGTTTTTAATTCTTTAAAAGAATTTTTAAGTTCAATATCAATAAAACTTATTTTACATTCCATTTTAATTCTGGTTTATTTTTGAATCTTTTCACAAATTCTGGATTCCAGATATAAACAAGATATCCCTTATTATCAAAAGCAATTTTACCAATACTTTCAAGATATTCTATAATTACCTGAAATGTCTGCCACATAACTTTTTTTGGAAGAGAATTCCATAATTCTGTTTTTTTATACTCCCCACTATTTTTATCTATAAATTTCTCAATCATCAAAACTGTCTGAAGCGTGGGGGATCTTATTTGATTTTTTTTCTTATATAATTGCATAATCATATCAATTGATACTAGTTTATAAATTTTATTAAACTAATGTAATTAACTAAAAATAAGAATAAAACCCAGGTTTGCGGTGCAATCCTGAGGAGGATATAGAAGTTAATGGTCACGATATTTTAAAAACTTTTTATTGAGGAGTTATTAATTATTTTATTGCTCCTTTAAGATAAGGCATTTGTTTTTCTATGAATGAAATAATTTCTAATTTAAAATTGGGATTTAATGATATTGCTTTATAATTTGGTTTTTTATAAAAAAGAATCCAGTTTAGATCAATTAAGTCTTTAATTGCTTTATCCAATGTTGGGAATCTCTTAAAGTGTTCTAATCGATCATATTTTGAACCCCAATTCCCTTTTCCTCTTGCAAGTTTAAACATTATCTGGGCTTTTTCCAAATCTAGCAACATTATTAAATTAATTTTTTGTTTGTTTTAAATGTTTCTATTTTTGAAATATTCCTTATATAAATAGAAAGATATATAAATATAGAAATATAGAATATAGAATGAAAATTAAAGAAAATAAATCAATTTTTTTAGAATGTTTTGGAGATACACCTCAGTTAAGGGTTTTTGATTTTTTAATTGAGAATCATTTTTTTGATTTTCCTATGACTGAAATTGCGCGCAAAGCAAATGTTAGTTATAACTCTTTAAAGATATTTTTTCCGAAATTAATTGAAACAGGAATTTTGGTGAGAACAAGAAGGATTGGAAAATCTGATTATTATAAATTAAATATAGATAATACTTTTGTTCAAAACTTGATTAAACTAGACTGGATGTTAGTAAAAAAAGGATTAGCCAAAGAAAACCCATCTATTTCTGGTTAGTGTAGTTAGTAAAGAATATTAACCAGTATTCCAAGAAGAATATCATAGAAAGATAATATTCTCAAAAGAATATCATAGAAAGATAATATTCTCAAAAGAATATCATAGAAAGATAATATTCTCAAAAGAATATCATAGAAAGATAATATTCTCAAAAG